>Ga0194127_10001211_pt1 | contig 38252 bp, 36 predicted proteins | sample TA2KigC100mmetaG_FD_148624 | JGI IMG/M metagenome (GOLD analysis project Ga0194127, IMG submission 148624) | Freshwater microbial communities from Lake Tanganyika, Tanzania - TA2015036 Kigoma Deep Cast 100m | ecosystem: Environmental > Aquatic > Freshwater > Lake | place: Tanzania: Lake...
AACCCGGCCGCGCGACAGGTGTTGAACAGCGTGTTCTTGGATGAGTGCGTGAAGGCAGGCCTCGACGCGGCGATCGTGCACCCCAGCAAGATCCTCCCGCTGGCACGGATCAAACCGGAACACGTCACGCTGTGTCGCGACATCATCTTCGACAAGACCACCAACGACTACAACCCGTTGCAGTCATTGCTGACGGCGTTCGAGGGCGTGAAGTCAACGAAACAAGAAAAGCCCGACCGCAGCGGCTGGCCGGTGCGCGACCGTGTGCGTCAGCGAATCATCGATGGTGACCGAGAAGGTCTGACCACTGACCTTGACGAGGCTCTCAGCAGCGGGTTGAAGGCGCTCGAGATCGTCAACGACGTATTGCTCGACGGAATGCGCGAGGTCGGTGAGTTGTTCGGCTCCGGTCAGATGCAGTTGCCGTTCGTGTTGCAGAGCGCCGAGACGATGAAGACCGCCGTCAGCCATCTCGAGCCGCACATGGACAAGGTTGCTGGCTCGACCAGCAAGGGCAAACTCGTGCTCGCCACCGTGAAGGGCGACGTGCACGACATCGGCAAGAACTTGGTCGACATCATCTGTACGAACAACGGCTACGAGGTGCACAACATCGGCATCAAGATCCCCATCAGCGAGATGATTGCCAAAGTGCAAGAAGTCGACGCCGACGCACTCGGGATGAGCGGCCTCTTGGTGAAGAGCACGTTGATCATGCGCGAAAACCTGGAGGAGCTCAACAGCCAGGGGCTCGCGCGGATCCCCGTCTTGCTCGGCGGCGCCGCCCTCACCCGCAGTTACGTCGAGCGCGACTTGCGCGAGGTGTACGACGGTCGCGTGTTCTACGGTCGAGATGCGTTCGAGGGTTTGCACACGCTCGACAAGTTGATGGACATGAAGCGCAACGGCGTGGATGACCCGGAGTTCGGTCGGGTGCCGACGGGTCGTTCGTTGGCCGAGCGTCGCGCGCCGAAGGAGGCGCCCGCCGACCTGCCGCGCCGCTCACCCGAAGCGGTCACCGACAACAAGGTGTTCACCCCGCCCTTCATCGGGTCACGCGTGGTGAAAGGGCTCAGTCTTGACGAGATCGCTGAGTTTGTGAACGAAACCGCGCTCTTCCGCAATCAGTGGCAATACCGCCCGCTCGACGGCGAGAACGACGACGACTTCAAGACCCGCATCCGCCCCGAGTTGCGCGCACAGTTGGCGCAAGCCAAGGCGAGTGGCATCCTCGTGCCGCAACTCGTGTACGGCTACTTCCCCGCCAATGGTGACGGCAACGACCTGGTGATCTGGACCGATGAGTCACGCTCGACCGAGCGCGTGCGATTTTCGTATCCGCGTCAGAACGAGGCGCCGTATCTCTGCATCGCCGACTTCTTCCGCCCGATCGAGAGCGGCGAAGTCGACTACGCGGCGTTCCACATCGTCACGATGGGTGCCAAGGTCAGCGACGCGGCCGGCGAATTGTTCGCCCGGAACGAATACCAGAAGTATCTGGTCGTGCATGGTCTCGGTGTGGAGATGGCCGAAGCACTCGCCGAGTACTGGCACCACCGCATTCGCAGCGAGTGGGGCTTCGTCGACGAAGACGGCCCGACGCTGCACGGGCTCTTCCGTCAGCAGTACCGCGGTGGCCGATACTCGTGGGGATACCCGGCGTGCCCCGACCTCGAGGACAACGCCAAGGTTGCCGGGCTGCTCGAGGCGGGTCGCATCGGCATCATCGTGAACGAAGAGACGGGGTGGCAGTACCAGCCCGAGCAGACGACGTCAGCAATCATCTGCCACCACCCGCGCGCGAAGTATTTCGTCGCGCGCTAGCGACCACACGCGCTGATCCACCTCGCTGTTGCTCTGCGATCGCTAGACGGCGTGCGACTTCTCCCACGCACGCGCAAGTGCTGCATACTTACCACCGAGGGCCAGCAATTCGACGTGTGTGCCCACTTCGGCGATGCGCGCCTTGTCGACCACGACGATGCGATCAGCACGCTGCACCGTGGTGAGTCGGTGCGCCACCACGATCGTGGTGCGACCCTGCATCAAGTTTTCCAACGCTGCCTCGACTTCGGCCTCAGTGCCCGGGTCGAGATTCGAGGTGGCTTCATCAAGCACGAGCACCGCCGGGTCGACGAGCGCCGCACGACCGAGCGCAACCAGCTGGCGCTCTCCCGCCGACAGCCGGGTGCCGCGCTCGCGCACCTCCGTGTCGAGACCCTCGGGTAGTCGGTCGAAATGGGCGTAGACACCGAGCCGCTGCAACGCTTCATCAACCTGCGCATCAGTGGACTCGATGCGCGCCAGGCGCACGTTGTCGCGAATGGTGCCGTTGAAGAGGAAACCTTCCTGCGGCATCACGACGACGCGCTCGCGCAAACTGGCATGCGTTGCGCCGCGCAAATCCATACCGCAATAGGTGACCGAGCCGTGCGACGGGTCGTAGAGACGAGCCATCAACTTGGCGAGCGTGCTCTTACCTGCACCGGTCGGTCCGACGAGTGCGATTCGCTCGCCATCGCGCACGACGAGATCGACGTCCTCCAGCGCCGGTGACGAGCCACTCGCATAAGTAAAGGTCACACGGTTCACGGCGAGGTCACCACGCTTGGGCAGTGCCGTCGCATCAGGTGCTTCGTCGACATCGGGGGTCGCGTCGAGGATCGCAAACAGCTTGTGCAGTGCCGCTGCAGCCGACTGCACGCCGTTGTACAACTGCGACAACTGCTGCACCGGGTCAAAGAGGCTCGACAGCAAGAGAATGAACGCCACCACCGTGCCGAGCGACACCGTGCCGCGGTGCACGAGCCAGCCCCCGACACCAACCACGAGCGAGGTGGCGATGACGCCAGAGAATTCGACGAGTCCGAAGTACCACGTGCTGATGCGAATGCTGCGCACGTGGCTATCGAAGAGTGCGCGGTTCGAACGCTCGAATCGCTTGATCTGGTGGTCTTCTTGCGCGTAGGCCTGAATCACGCGCACTGCCGCGATGCCCTCTTGCAGCGTGCCGAGATTCTGGCCCACGCGTTCGCGCACGGTGAGGTATGCCGTGTTTGAGTCGCGCTGAAACTTCACCGACGCGATGACGATCACCGGGAACACGATCAACACCACCAAAGTGAGCTGCCATGACAACGAGAACAGCACGACGAACGCCAGCACCACGAGGAAGCCGCTCGCCAAGAACTGCAGTAGGCCCCACTGGATGAGTTCGCCCATGGTTTCGATGTCGGCGGTCATTCGCGCGACGAGCACCCCCGCCTTGTTGCGGTCGTAGAACTCCATCGACTGGCGCTGCATCGCAGCGAACACCTTCAGTCGCAGCTCGCGCAAGAACGCCTCGCCCGTGCGATTCAGGAACACGTACTGCATCCGTCCGAAGAGATACGCCAATGCCGTGATGGCGAGATAGAGGCCAACCGACAGATTCAGTTGGAACGAATCACGGGCACGAATTCCCGCGTCGATACCGTGCCGCACCAGGATCGGCGCCGCGAGTGTGGCCATCGTCGTGACCACCACGCAACCAAGCGCCGCGTACGCCGTGCGTTTGAACGGGGCCGCCATCCGCAGCACTCTTCGCATCACTGTGCGCGTCTGCGCCTTGTCGAGTTGATCTTCGGGCGCGACGGCGCCACCCATCTGGAACACTCAGTTGCCTCCGGCCACCGGCACGCTGTCGGTGCGCGACTCGGCGTCGGTCCCCGTGGTCTCATCGTCGCGAGTCGCCCAAGCAGCGAGCACCTCGCGATAGCGCTCGCTCGACTCCAGCAGTTCGCGATGTTGACCCGCAGCAGCCGCACGACCCTCATCGATCAGCACGATGCGGTCGGCCAGTGCGATGGTGCCAGGTCGATGGGCGACAACGATCGTCGTGCGACCCGCCATCACCGTGCGCATCGCATCACGAATCTCGTGCTCTTTCGTCGGATCGACCGCGCTCGTCGCGTCGTCGAGCACCAACACTCGGGGGTCGGCGACGATTGCGCGGGCGATCGCCACGCGCTGGCGCTGACCACCGCTCAACGAGAAGCCGCGCTCACCGATCTGCGTGTCGTAGCCCTGCGGCAGCCGAAGGATGAACTCGTGCGCGCCGGCCAGACGAGCAGCGCGCTCAACCGTGGTTTGATCGGTATCGGGTTTGGCGAAGGCAATGTTGTTGCGCACGGTGTCGTTGAAGAGGAACGTTTCTTCGAACACCACGCCCACGTTGCGGCGCAGTTCTTGCACGTTCAAGCGGCGCAGGTCGATGCCGTCGAGCGTGATGCGACCTTGCGCAACGTCGTAGAAGCGCAACAAGAGCCGCACGATGGTGCTCTTACCCGAACCCGTCGCACCGACGAGCGCCACCGACTCCCCCGGCCTAATCGCGAGATGGAGACCTCGCAGGATCTGGTGGTCGTCGCCATAACCGAAGTGCACATCTTCGAACACCACCGCGCCGAGCCCTGCGTTGGCGGCACGCACGGGCAACGACTTCGCACGTTCGGGCGTGCGCACCGCGGGCTCGGTCGCCAGCACTTCGTGCACGCGCACCAGCGCCGCTGCTGCACGCTGCCCGAACGCCACCATCATCCCGATGTTGCGCAACGGCCACACCAGCATCGTGAGATACACGTTGAACGCGACGAGATCACCGATGCTCATGTCGCCGTTCACCACGCGGTGACCGCCGTAGCCGAGCACGGCGATGAGCCCGAGCGACGGCAGAAGGTCAATCGCGGGCAAGAAGCGGCTGCGAATGCCCGCCGCCTTCAACGACACCTGTCGGATGTCGTCGGCCTCCTTGCGTAGTTTGTCGAATTGCACGCGCTCCGTGCCGAGCCCCTTCACCACGCGCACACCCGAGACGCTCTCTTCGACGACGCTCGCCAACTGCGCTTGTTCGTTCTGCACTGCCAACACTGCCGGATGAATACGTGAGGAGAATCGTCGCGACGCCACATTGATGAATGGCAGTGGGGCGAGCGCGACGATTGCGAGGCGCCAATCGGTAACGACCAGGATGACCGTCACCGCCACCAACTGCGCCAGATTGCTGAGGGTGATCGGGATCATCACCACGAACTGCTGCACCTGCTGCAGGTCGCTCGAGGCGCGGCTCATCAACTGGCCTGTCTGCGTTCGGTCGTGATAGCCGACGTGCAGGCGCTGGATGTGTGCATAGATGCGTTCGCGCAACATCGTCTCCGTCCAACGGCTTTCGCGAAACGCAAGAAAGCGACGACCGGCGGTGAGCAGACCCGTTGCAAGGCCGGCCACCGCGATGAACACCGACCACGCAAGTAGCGGACCGTTCTTCTCGATGCCGTTGTCGATTGCTGCCTTGGTCAATTGCGGCACGGCAACTTTCGCTGCAGTCCACGTGATGCCGATGGCGACGCCGAGCACGAGGGCGCGCTTTTGCTCCGTGAGTGTTTGCCACAGCAGTTGCCAGCCGAGGTCGCGCTGGGCGCGCGCTTGTTCCTCGGCTTCACCCTTTGCGCCGGCCGCCGCGTCGGGGTCGAGCGCGACGACCTTGACTTCGCCGGTGCGATCGGCCGTCACGTTGCCCGTGGCGCCAGTGATTCGACGGCACTCCAGAAATCGACGGCCGGATCAAGCGCGAGAATCGCGAGCGACGACGTGTTCACCCCGTTCGCGAAGTAGCGATCAATCTTGGCGCGACACTCGGCCGGCGAACCGTGCACGACCAGATCATCCACCACCGAATCGGGTATCGCCGCGAGTGCGGCCTTGCGGTCGCCTGCCTTCCACGCAGCCCACATCCCAGCGAGGGCATCGCCGCGCCCGAGCCAGCGGTGGAACTCGGCGTAGACCGGCACGTTCAGGTACGCAGCAATTGCAAAGCGCGCACCAGCGCGCACGACGTCGGCGTTGTCGCTAGGGCACACGAAGATGCGCGCCACGATTTCCTTCGTTGCGGGGTCGGCCCCTGCCTTTGTTGCTGCATCGTGCACCACCTTCGTGACGGTGCGCACGTCGTCGGGCGACAACCAATTGATGATCGCGCCGTCGGCCTCGCGCCCCGCGAGACGCAGCATTCCCTCCCGCAACGCAGCCACGAGAATCGGGGGTTTCACTTCCGGCCGCACACCAAGACGAAAACCGTCGACCTTGAAGGTGTCGTACTGCTTCGAGATCTTCTCGCCCGACAGTGCATCACGCAGAAATCGCACCACGTCGCGCGTCTTCTTGTACGGCTCCACGAAGGGGATGCCGTTCCAACGCTCGATGATCACGTTGCTCGACGACCCGATGCCGATCGCAAACCGCCCGGGCGCGGCATCGGCAAGCGATGCAACGCTCTGTGCAAACAGCGCGGGGCTGCGTGTGTATGCCGGCACGATCGCCGTGCCGAGACGGAGGCGCGGTTCCCAGGCTGCAGCGAGCGCGAGCGGCGTGAACGCATCGGACGAATCGGCTTCGGCTGACCAGATGTCGGAGTACCCGAGGTCGGCGAGTTGACGCAGTTGCCTCTCGTGTGCGTGCAAATGCCCAGGCAGCGGCACGGTCATTCCGTCGCGACGCTGCACGGGCTAATTCTTCCACTTTCGGGCGATGCAACTCTGACTGGCTGTGGCGAGCAACGTGCCGTCTTGTGCGAACATCTGAATGGTGCCGTGGGCAAACCCGCGCTGCACCGACTCAATCTGAATGTCGAGCAAGACCCAATCGGTGGGCACGAGCCGCGCAAAACGCACCGTGTTGTCGAGACTGTTGCCGCCGGCCCGCAGACCGAGCGCCTGCCCCGCCGCCATCGGCACGAAATCGCCGAGGATGCCGAGGGCCGGCGCATCAAGACCGTCGACGAGCGACTTGATGCGCACCCACATGATCGTGCGACCGTCACTCGGCGTGCCGTCGAGTTCGTCGAGGTCGCGACCCAAGGCGATGCGCATGTCGAGAGCTTCCATGATCGAGTTGGCGTGTGCCGCACGCAACGTGCGTGGTCGCGACTCGTCGGGTGGCACCGCCGACGGCATCTGCACGAACTGGCCACTCGCGTCGAATGCCCGATCACCGAGCGCGGCGTTGACGGTGAGCACTTCGCGATCACCAACTCGACACACCGCACGACCTTGCGTGACGCTGCTGCCTTCCACCGCCACCGTCACGTCGATGTCGAGTCGTTCGGCGAGGCGCGCATAGGAGAGATACTGCGCCGTCGCCCACGTGCATGGTCGCCTCGTCACGGTCTCCAACGCAGCGATTCCGGCACCGAGACCCGCACCGCCGAACAAGAAACTGCCGCTCGTTGCCAATCGCGGCACCACTTCGAGCGAAAAACTCGTATCCGAAACCCGTCGCAATCCGAGGAATGCACGGGAATCCATCGCCTGCAGGCTAACGATGCGCGCATCGTACGCTTGGGGCGTGGGCGACGTTCCGTGGCAGGGTGACGCAATCTCGCTCGTCGAGGCGTTCCGCCGTGGCGAGCGATCCCCAGTCGAAGAATTGCAAGCCACCTACAGCGCCATCGACAAGAGCAACCTGAACGCGTTCTGCTTCCTCGATCGCGAGCAGGCGCACGCCGCCGCGCGAGTCGCCGATGTCTCGTTGCCCTTTGGTGGCGTGCCACTCGGCGTGAAGGAACTCGAGCGCCACACCGGTTGGCCCGACACCGACGCGAGCCTCGTCTTCAAGGATCGCGTCGCCACGACCACCGACACGATGTTGCAACGCGCAAAGAAGGCCGGCGCGGTGCTCGTCGGGCAAACGACGTCGAGCGAGTTCGGGGGCGTCAATCTCACGCGCACACTGCTGCACGGTGCAACGCACAATCCGTGGCAGCGCGGTCGCACGCCCGGTGGTTCGTCAGGTGGAAGTGCCGCAGCAGTGGCGGGAGGTCTCGTCGCGATCGCGACTGGCGGCGATGGTGGCGGTTCGATTCGTATTCCGGCGGGCTTCACCGGCTTGGTTGGTTTGAAGGCGACGTACGGTCGCATCCCCCGTGGCCCCGGGGCACAGCACGGCAATCTCACGACGGTGATTGGTTGTCTGTCGCGCAGCGTGCGTGACACGGCGCGCTGGTTCGACGTGTGCAACGGGCACGAGGGCAACGACTCGCTCAGCCTGCCGCGCGTCGAAGGATGGGAAGCCGGGCTCGGCAGCGTGCCGACGCGCGGTTTACGCGCAGCAGTGGTGAGCAATTGGGGTTCGGCGGTCGTCTCGCCGGCGATGTGGACGGTGCTCGAAGAAGCAGCGTCGCACTTGATTCAGGTCACCGGCATGCGACGAGTCGATGGCATCGATACTTCGCTCCCGCGACTTGGTGCCGCATGGTCGGTCACCGGCATGGCGGCGCTGGCGTTCGAACTGCGCGATCACTGGCCGGCGTGTGCCGACATGCTCACGCCCGAGATGCGCTACGCTCTCGAGCGCACCGGCAGTTTGTACGGCACTGAAGCGCGCGGCAAGTTCGAGTCGCGCCGTGTCGAACTCAGCCGACGAATGACCGAAATCTTCGACGAAGTGGATGTGGTGATCACCGCCAGCAACCCGGATGTCGCGTTCAACGCTGAAGGCCCGCTACCCGACACCTTTGGCGGTGTCGTCGCGGGTGCCGGCAACAACGGTGTGCTCACGTTTCCCGCCAACATCTACGGCAACCCGGGCATCTCGATACCCGCAGGCACCGTCGACGGTTTGCCGGTCGGATTGCAAGTGATGTCGCGCCACTTCACCGAGCCGCTGTTGCTCGAGTTGGCGCTTGCCTTCGAGCGTTCGCGGCCGTGGCCGCTCGTCGCCCCGCATCGGTGACGACCGCTCACCGCCGCGCGCTCGTGACGACCGCGGGTTAGACCATCAACAACGCGCGCGCGATCAAGTCCGTACCAAAGCCGGTCAAAATTGCCAAGTAACTCAACCCCGTCGCGGCCATCACTGCGGAATAACTGCGCTCGCGTAACGCAGCGCGCGTGAACCACGCCAGCACACCGGTGAGTGACGCACACGCCAACCAGAACCAGCCGAGCACGCCGTTCCATCCGTCGTCGACGGTGCCGTTGAGCACGCTGATCATCCCCGTTGGCCAGAGAAAGACGATGATCTCAATCGGCCACACGACGAGCAACACGTTCGTCAATTGATTGAGCAGTTTGCGCGGCATGCCCGGCTGCACGAGATACCAGTGACCGAGCAACATCGCATCACTGACCGCACCAAGAAACACCGCGCCGACGAGCAGCCGCGCCAGCCACAATGCACCATCGGGATGTTCGGTGCCGAGCGACGCGAGCACCACACCCAAGAAGCCGACGACGGCAGCAATCAGGTCGATGGTGTGGTCGCGTCTCGCGAACGATACGACCGCCAGCACCGAGAGAAGGATTGCCGAAATCTCGCGACCAACGTTCGATCCGAAGGCGAACCCGAGTGCCGCACCGATGAACGCGAGTGCGGCGTACACGCCGCGCAGCAGCTTGCCGTAACCAACGGAGATTTCGCCGGAACGCATCGTGAACCAGAGGAACAACATTCCGCCACTCACCCACTGCAGCATCACCGTCGCGGCGTCGAGTTTCATTGGTGGCGCACCACTCCGCGTACGGCGTCGAGTTTCATGTCGATTCCCCGCCGATCACAGCGCGATCAAGTCGCGCACTGCTGCATTCATGCGACGCGGGCCAGCGTCGGTCGCCACCACGATGTCCTCCAGACGCATGCCCCACTTGCCGGCCACATAAATGCCGGGCTCGACGCTGAAGGCGTGTCCGCTCGCAATCGGCAACGAATTGCCACTCACCATGTACGGCTCTTCGTGTGCTTCCATGCCGATCCCGTGCCCGGTGCGGTGTATGAAGTAGTCACCCCACCCAGCGTCGGCCAGCACGTTGCGCGCCGCCGCGTCGACGCTCTCGCACGAAGCACCGACACGCCCGGCCGTCACGCCTGCTTCTTGGGCCCGACGCAGGTCGTCCCACGCTCGCGTGACGTCCGAAGGGGGCTCACCGATGTGCACGCATCGCGTGATGTCGCTGCAATATCCGTTCATCGTTCCACCGAAGTCGCAGAGCACGATGTCGCCCTTCGCAATCACCCGTGAACCCGGATGATGATGCGGGCTCGCGGCGTTCTCTCCCGCCGCGACGATCGCAAAGTTCACGACGTCGTGCCCTGCATCGAGTAGTCGGTTCGAAATGTCGGTAGACACCCGCGCTTCGGTGCGCCCGACCAGCGGGATCTCCCCACGTTGCAGTTGGCCAGCCACGCGGTCGGCGGCGGCTCCTGCCGTAACGAGTGCAGCGATCTCGGCGGCATCCTTGGCGATTCGCAAGGGCCCGACGATGTCCACCGAGCGCACGTATTCGCGGCCGGGCAGGTGCCGCAGCAACTCCACCAAGAAGCGCGACCACATCTGATCGCCGATGGCAACGCGACGCGAAGCGCCGACGAGTTGCGCCGTGATGGCAACGGGGTCTTGCGTCTCATTCCACGCGACGAGATCGAACACCTCGGTGTGGTGCACGACGCGTGGCGCCTCGAGGCGCGGCACGACGAGCGTTGCCGTGCTCCCGGTAACCACCAGCGCCGTGAGTCGCTCGAGTGGCATCGCGTGATAACCCGTCAGGTACGGAAGATCGAACCCCACCGACACGACGAGTGAATCCACCCGCTGGGCGCGCATCTGTGCGCGCACACGAGTCAGTCGATCGGTGTACAGCGCTGCGTTGCCGTGCGATTGCATGGTCGAGAGGATGGCAGTCTCAGCGACTGCGCACCAGGGTGCCTTCCTCATAATCACGGAACGCCCGCACGATCTCGTCGCGGGTGTTCATGACGAACGGGCCGTAGCGCACCACTGGTTCGCCGAGTGGTTGACCGCCCAGTAACAGCGCCTGCGCCGCCACGCCGTGGTCGCCTGCTTCGGCGGCACTCTGTGCGATTGCATCATCGTCGGCGCGCAACACGATGGTGCCGCTTGATTGCGCGAACACGAGCATCTGCCCCGATCGTCCGGCGTGACCGTTCGCCGACAGCGCGCCATCAAACACGTGCACGAGTGCCGTGTGCCCATCGGCCGGCTCCCACGTCACTTCTTCTCCGGCGCGCATCACCACGTGCGCATACGTCATCGGGCTCGTCGTCTGTACTGCACCGGTCACGCCCATCACCGTGCCGGCGACGACGCGCACTTCGCCACCGGCCGACAATTGCACACGACGCAGTTCGTCTGCGTCGAACCCTTGGTAGCGAGGCGGAATCATCTTGGCGTTCGCCGGCAAGTTGACCCACAACTGAAAGCCGTGCATCCGGCCGCCACTGCGGAGAAAGTCGTCGGTCGGCAGCTCGCTGTGAACCACACCCGAGCCCGCCGTCATCCACTGCACACCACCCGGGCGAATCGTCGCAATCGCACCCGTGGTGTCACGATGCTCCATCGCCCCGTGCATGAGATAGGTGACGGTCTCGAAACCACGATGGGGATGCTCGGGCGCACCGATGGCCTTCTGCGGCTCGTACTCAACCGGCCCCATCTCGTCGAGCAGGAGGAACGGATCGATGTGGCTGACGCGCGCCGTGGGAAACGGACGTCGTACCACGAAGCCACCACCTTCAACGGTGCGGTCGCTTTCGATCGTCTGGTTGAGCGGCCGCAGGGTCGTCGCGCGCTGGTTCATCGACGCACCAACACCGGGATCGCCGCACCGGCCGCACCCGCCGCGACACCCGCCGCACCTGCTGCGCGCTTGGCGTGATAACTCGAACGTGTCAGCGGACTCGCTTCAACATGTTTGATGCCGAGCGACTCACCGAACTGGCGGTAGTGATCGAACTCTTCTGGCGTCGCCCAGCGCACCACGGGCAGATGCTCCCTCGTTGGTCGCAGATACTGGCCGATGGTCACGATGCTCACTCCGACGCAGGCTAGGTCGGCAAGCAACGACTCCACTTCGTGACGTTCTTCTCCGAGCCCGAGCATGAAGCCCGATTTCGTCGCGAGCCCCGCTCGGCGTGCCCGAGCCAACACCGACAGGCTGCGCGCGTACCCGGCCGACGGTCGCACGATGCGCTGCAGTCGCGCAACCGTCTCGATGTTGTGGTTGAACACATTCGGGCGCACTTTGAACAAGAACTGGAGCGAATCATCATCGCCCTTGGCATCGGAAACCAATGTCTCAACCGACACACCCGGGTTGAGTTCGCGAATCGCGTCGACACATCGCGCAACATGGGCGAACCCGCCGTCGGCGAGGTCGTCGCGCGCCACCATGGTGAGCACTGCGTGTTGCAGTCGCATACGCCGAACCGCCTCGGCGACACGGATCGGCTCGTCGGCGTCGGGTAGTTCGGGTTTGTGCGTGGCAACGAGACAGAAGCCGCAGGCTCGTGTGCATCGCTCACCCAACACCATGAACGTCGCAGTGCCGTCGCGCCAGCACTCCGACAAGTTCGGGCATCCGGCCTCCTCGCACACCGTTACGAGGTGTAAGTCGCGCAGTGTCTTCTTGGTGGCCAGCACTTCGTTGCCGTGCTCGACACGCGGGCGCAACCACTCCGGTTTGCGTTCAGCGATGTGCATTCCGACCACATCGGGCTCGTAGTCCCAGGCGACATCGTGACGGTCAACCCCGCGACGTTCGGCATCGTGGGGATCAACCACTCCCCAGCGCTCGCTTGCCAACCGCGCGACGACATCGGCTACTTCACGTATCGACGCAGCGCAGCCCTCTTCGCGCAACGAAGTAACCGGCCACTCAGCGATGCCGCACGGCACGATGTGCTCGCGCATGTAACGAAGATCGGGGTCGACATTGAGCGCAAAACCGTGCATCGTTCGTCGCTGCGTAGCACCGCGTGCGACACGCACCCCGATTGCACAAATCTTGCGGGCGCGCGGTGTGTCGGGCTCGATCCACACGCCCGGATAATCGGCCTTTCTTCCGCCGACTACGCCGAGCACAGCGAGTGAGTCGATGACCAACTGCTCCACGCTGCACACATATGCAGTCACGTCGGCCGGTGAAGCATCACCATGCTTGCCGGGCAACGATCGAATCGGATACACCACGAGCTGCCCCGGCCCGTGATAGGTGACGTCACCGCCGCGGTTGACGCGCACCAAGTCGGCGCCGACCGTGCTCGGCGAGCACTTCAAGTTTTTCTCGAGGTCTGCCGACGCACCGTACGTGAAGACGTGGTGATGCTCGAGCATCAACAGATAATCGTCCTTTGCGTTCGCAAAGAGACCTTCCTGCAGCGCGAGGGCGTCGCGATAGTTGACCCGCCCGAGCCAACGAACGCGCATTCAGAGCTCCGCCGACCAGTCCTGCGTTTCGAGGATGTGCTTCACCTTCGTGAGGAAGCTCGCCGCATAAGCACCATCGAACGCACGGTGATCCCAACTCATCGCCAAGTTGCCAACCGGGTGGATTGCGATGCTCTCCGACCCGTCCGGGAGGCGCACCGCCACCGGCTTGCGCACGATGGCATCGGTGCTGATGATTGCGACCTGCGGCTGGTTGATGATCGCCATCGTGAGCACCGAGCCGGCCGAGCCGTTGTTGCTGATGGTAAATGTGCCGCCCGAAATCTCATCCGGCGACAGTTTGCGATTGCGCGCACGCGACGCCAAGTCGGAGATCTCGCGAGCAATCGCGCGCAGACGCTTGCCCTCAGCACCGCGCACCACCGGCACGAGCAGACCCTGATAGTCGAGATCGACAGCGATACCGAGGTCGATGTACTTGTGCACGACGAGCGTGTCGCCATCGAGACTGGCGTTCAGGTGTGGGAATTCGGCAATTGCGTCGATGATTGCACGACTGATGAACGGCAGATACGTGAGCGAGAAACCTTCCGACGACTTGAAGGAGTCCTTGACCGCGTTGCGTGCCACGTCGACGTTCGCATAGTCGACCGCAACGACACTGAACGCGTGTGGTGCGGTCGTCTTGCTCACGATCATGTGGCTGCCGGTCAATCGGCGAATCTTGGAGAGTGGCACCACTTCGTCGCGCGCACCGACATTCACTCGCGGTGCGGGCACTGCTGCGGCGACCGGTGCCGGTGCGGGCGCTGCGGTCGGGGCCGGTGCGGGCGCTGCGGTCGGGGCCGGTGCGGGTGCAGCCCTGCGCGTCAAACCATGCCCGTCGATGTAATCAAGCACATCCTCACGGGTGATGCGACCGCCTGGGCCGGTTCCGTTCAGCGCAGCGACATCAATGCCGTGTTCGTTCACGAGTCGACGCACGACTGGCGACAAGAGCAGGTTGCTCGACACGCTGGCGCGCGTCGCCGCAGGTGCAGGCACTGGCTTTGGCGCAGCAGTCGGCGCCGCGGCAGGCACTGGCTTTGGCGCAGCATTCGGCGCAGCTGCAGGCACTGGCTTTGGCGCAGCAGTCGGCGCCGCGGCAGGCACTGGCTTTGGCGCAGCGGCAGGCACTGGCTTCGGCGCGGGCGCTGCGGCTGCCCCAGTCGATGCTCCGACCACGGCAATCACAGTGCCCACTGGCACCGTCTCGCCGGCCGGCACGCGAATCTCCGTCAATGTGCCGGCGATCGGCGACGGCACCTCGGTGTCGATCTTGTCGGTGGAGACTTCAAAGAGCGGCTCGTCGACCTTCACCACATCGCCGACGTTCTTGAACCAACGGGTGATCGTGCCTTCGGTGACGGTTTCACCAAGTTGCGGAAGTACGACTTCAGCCATGGTTCTGTGACTCCTCTCCTATGCGTTGATGCTGCGGCCGGTGAGCGACAGCACCGTCTCGCCGAACAATTCGGTGAGGCTCGGGTGGGGTTGGATGAATTCGGCGATCTCATCGACGGTCGCTTCCCAGTTCACGGCGAGATAGCCGCCCGACAACTGCTCGGTGACCCACGGGCCCACCATGTGCACTCCGAGCACCTGACCGGCCCGACCGTCACGATCCTTCTTTGCGATGATCTTGACGAGGCCATCGGGTTCACCGAGAATCATCGCCCGCGAGTTCGCGCGGAACTGATGCTTGGCGACGACTACATCATGCCCGGCGGCGCGTGCTTCTTCTTCTGACGGCCCGGCCCACGCGACTTCGGGATGACAATAAATTGCCCACGGCACACGGTCGTACATCACCGGGTACACCTTCTCGCCGCGCAGATGTTTCACGGCGACGATCGCCTCGGCATACGCGACGTGCGCAAGTTGTGCGGTGGCGATGAGGTCGCCAACGGCGTACACGTTCGGCTCACCGGTGCGACAGAACTCGTCGACCTCCACGAAGCCGCCCTTGCTCACCGTCACCTTGGTGCCCGCCAAACCCAGTTCATCCGCATAGGGGCGACGACCGACCGACACGACGACGGCATCAACCTCGAGCGACTCGCCCTCGCCGAACGACACGACGGTGCCACCCGATGCGTTCGGCTTGTGTCCGGTGACCTTCACGCCCGTGCGAATGTCGATGTTCTTCTTCTTGAACGACTTCACCACAACGTTGGCGACATCGGGGTCGAGACCGGGCAAGATCTTCGGCAGTTCCTCGAGAATCGCGACCGACGCACCGAGGTCGGCAAAGCATGACGCGAACTCACAGCCGATCGCGCCACCGCCAATCACTGCAATACGCGAAGGAATCTTGTCGAGCGCCAACACTTCGTCGCTCGTCATGATTGGGCCGCCAACTGCAAAACCAGGGATCGTGCGCGGCACCGAACCGGCAGCAAGAATCACACTCGCACCAACGACCTGCTTGCTACTGCCGTCGTTCGACTTCACGGTCACGGTGCGATCCGCACCGAGCGAGCCCGCGCCGAGCAGATACGTGACCTTCTTACTTCTGGTGAGTCCGGTCAAGCCCTTCACGAGACCATTGACGATCGTTTGCTTGCGGGCCTGGGTAACGGCGAAGTTCACGCTCGGCGCCGTCGACTCAACTCCGAAATCCTTGGCGTGGGCAACATGGCGGAACACCGCCGCACTCTCCAAGAACGCCTTCGCTGGGATGCAACCACGGTTCAAACAGGTGCCGCCGATGGTATCTTTTTCGACCAGCGCCACCTTCATGCCGGCTGATGCGGCAAAAAACGCCGAGGCGTACCCGCCCGGACCTCCGCCGACTACGACGAGATCGAATTGTTCGGCAGGCACGCCCATTTACGGTAGCGGTTTGCGCACCGCATGAACTCAATGCGCTCCATCACGAGCCCAACCACTGATGCTTCTCACCGTCGCTTGCCCACACGATTGTTGGCGTTCCGACCGCCACCACGAACTCGATCGTGCATGAGACAACTTCGGCAGTGGTCGGACAATCCACCGAGCCGACGGGCCTGGTGATCTCACCATCGGCGAGCATCGACCAGCCAGCAAGCGGTGTCGCATCGCGCAAACCACTCATCGTCACGTTCACCAGAGTTCGCTCCTGCGTTACCTGAACTTCGTTCACGCGCACCGTGACGTCGCCGACGACGGCAGTCATGCCGATCTTGAGCAGATTCGGCGTCGCATCACTGTTGTTCGCCGTTTGCAGCAGCTTGGCCGTGCCGGCAACGAGGATCAACAGCCCACACACGAGACTCACGATGATGAGTTTGCGTGTGCTCACGCCGTTGAGCGTACGACGCCCACTGGTCAATAGTCTCAACGCCGTGGGTCTGCGCGACTTCTTTAACAAGGGCGGCGCTTCACGATCGGAGCTCATCGCAGAGCGGCTCTCCGACCAGTTCGCGCATCTCCATCTTGTCTTGCTGGCCGACATGCCGCTGCGTGAACGCGTGGAAGTTTGTGGCGAGATCCGACGCATGACCGTGAAGCCGCGCGCGGGAATCCCCGCCGTTGAAGTGGAGATCAGCGACGGCACGGGCGAACTCACCGTCATCTTCAGTGGGCGCCAGAGCATCCCCGGCATCGGTCACAATCGATGTATCACCGTATATGGCGTGGCCCACACCGAGGGCACGCGACGCGTGATGCTGAACCCGCGGTATCGGTTGTTGCCGCGACCCGGACAGTAACAGCCGCGACTGCGCACTCGTCAGCCGACGAGCAGCTTCGACACCGCGGCTTCGGCGTCTTCGGTGATGAGTGCCATCACTTCGTCGCCGGGTCGCAGCACCGTGTCCGGGGTCGGAACCATCACCCGCTCGGCGCGAACGACGGCAACGATCGTCGCACTGCGCGGCAACACGAGTTCAGACAACGCCTTGTTCGCTGCCGGCGACGTGTCGGCAAGTGTCACTTCAACGAGTTCCGCCTTGCCACCTTTCAGTTGCATGAGTCGCACGAAGTTGCCGACCGACGTGGCTTCTTGCACGAGGCTCGTGATGAGGTGCGGCGTCGACACCGACACATCAACACCCCACATCTGGTTGAACATCCAGTAGTTCTTCGGATTGTTCACTCGCGCCACGACGCGAGGCACGCCGAACTCCTGCTTCGCGAGCAGGGAGACAACGAGGTTGTCTTCGTCGTCGCCGGTGACCGACGCGACGACTTCCGCCGATCGAGTATCTACCGCGTCGAGTACGGCGTAATCGCACGCATCGCCGAAGTGCCATTCGATGCCAGTTGACTCTGCGCGAGACTGGTACTCGCGCAACGTGGCGCGGTCGTTCTCGATGATCGTCACGCTGTGCCCCGCCATCACCATCTCACGCGCAGTGAAACGGCCGACACTGCCGCCGCCGGCGATGATTACCTTCATTCGCCGCTCACCGGGCCTCTCGTCAAGAAGTCATCGAGGGCTGCAATCTCCGCGTTCGCAATCGCTACGTACATCACGTCACCTTGCTGTACGAGTACGTCGTCAGAAATCATCAGCGCCTTGCCGTAGCGACGCACGCCAACCACTCGCCCGGGCCCCGAGTTAATGCGTATCATGCGCTCGCCCACCCACGAGTCAACGGCAAGACGTTCGACGATCGATAGCTCGGCACTCGGGTCGGTCCACTCCACGGCGGGGCGATCAGTCATGATGCGTCGTAACACTCGCTCGGCCGTCCACTTGACCGTGGCGACAGTGGCAATGCCGAGGCGCTCGTAGATCTCTGCCCGCTTCGGGTCGTAGATGCGGGCCACGACGCGCTCGATGCCGTAGCGCTCACGACCGACTCGAGCAATCAGGATGTTCGAGTTGTCGCCACTCGTCACCGCAACCAGTGCATCAGCACGCTCAATGCCGGCCGCCACGAGGATGTCGCGGTCGAAACCGATGCCGACCACGGTCTGACCGGTGAAGTCGTCACCAAGCCGCAGGAATGCATCCGCGCGACGATCAACGACGGCGACGGTGTTGCCCGTCGCACAAAGTTCGCGCGCCAGTGTGGAACCGACACGTCCGCATCCAACGATTACAACGTGCACGAACTACCATCGTATCCGCGCCGAATTCAGGGCGTTAGCGCAAGGACGCAGCCGAATGTCACCAAAGACCATCGATCGCCGCACCGGCTTCGCGCGCTGGAAGGAACGCCTCATCGGGCAGCCCATCGCCTCTCAACTTGATACACATCACCGGTTGAAGAAGCGCGTTGCTCTGCCGATTTTCGCCAGCGACGCAATCTCCAGCACCGCCTATGCCACCGAAGAGATCCTGATCGTCTTCCTGTCGTTGGCAGCCATCGGTATGTCCGCCTACGACAACCTCGTACCGATTGCGCTGATGGTCGTCGTCTTGCTCGCGATAGTTGTCAACAGTTACCGGCAGACCATTCACGCCTACCCGCACGGGGGTGGCAGTTACATCGTCGCAAAGGACAATCTCGGCAAGTACCCGTCGCTCGTTTCCGGGTCAGCGATGCTCGTTGACTACGTCCTCACCGTTGCAGTTTCGGTATCGGGTGGTGTGGCTGCGATCATCTCGGCATTCAACGGGCTGGCGCCGTACCGAGTCTGGATGTGCGTCGGCTTCATCGTCCTAATTACCTTCGCCAACTTGCGCGGTGTACGCGAGTCTGGCGCACTCTTCGCACCGCCAACATATCTCTACGTGGTGAGTCTCGCCGCGTTGATTCTCGTCGGGCTGTACCGCGTGTACTTTCAGGATCTCGGGCCGATTGCGCACACCGGCGAGGTTGAACGTGAGTTGTTGGAAGGCCAAAAGGCACTCACATTGTTCTATTTCTTGAAGGCGTTCTCGTCAGGCGCGGTCGCACTCACCGGCATCGAGGCGGTTGCCGACGGTGTACCGGCGTTCGAAAAGCCGGAGCCCAAGAATGCGGCCAAGACGCTCATCATGATGGCGGTCATTCTCGGCGTCTCCTTCTTCGGCTTGAGCTTTCTCGCTCAGCATCTCGAACCGTTGAAGGATCACGAAGGGAGCATCAAGGACACGGTGCTCGCCCAGATGGCCGAGCAGGTGTACGGCGGACGTAACATCTTCTTTTTTGTGACGCAATTCGCGACATTCGGAATTCTCATTCTCGCTGCCAATACCGCATACGCCGACTTTCCACGATTGTCGTCGGTAATTGCCAGAGACAGTTTCTTGCCGCGTCAATTCGCAAATCGCGGGGACCGCCTCGTCTTCAGTAATGGCATCATCTTCCTCGGCCTTGCCGCGTCGGGTCTCGTCATCGCCTTCGGTGGAATCGTCAACGCGCTGATACCGCTGTACGCCGTTGGCGTCTTCACCGGCTTCACCATCAGTCAGACCGGAATGTTGGTGCGACTCATACGCCGCAAAGAGAAGTCGTGGCCACTGAAGGCCTTCTTCACTGGTGTTGGGGCACTCACGACGTTTGCGGTCGCGATGGCGGTCGTCATCGTCAAGTTCACAGACGGCGCATGGATTCCGGCAGTGGTCATCCCATCGATGATCTTCTTCTTCACCGGGATCAACAAGCATTATGTGCGTGTGCGGCAGTTCCTGAAAGTTGCCGATCAGCAAGTACCGCCGTTCCGCACCCACTTCGTCGTGGTGCTCGTGGGCTCGGTGAATGCCGGAGTTGCCCAAGCGGTGAAATATGCAGTGAGCCTGCGACCTGAACGATTGTTGGCGCTCAGCATCGTGGGTTCGAGCGAGGAGTCAGACACATTGATTAGGGACTGGCAGCAGATGTTCCCGCATGTCGACATCGTCACCACGGTCGACGACTACCGAAACCTCACCGACAAGGTGATGGAAGAAATTGAACACCTTGACGGTCTGCAGCCAGACGACATCATCACCGTCATCATCCCTGAATTCGTCACGAGCGTGCGTTCGCAGTGGTTGCACAACCAATCTGCGCTGGCGATCAAGGCGCGGTTGCTGTTCCGCCCCAACACGGTGGTGACGTCGATTCCAATCGTGATTCCGTGAAATCGTGACTCCGTAGTCTCGCGCCGTCATCCACATCGCAAGTTCCACGGCATTCAAGCGAGTGACGAGGCGTAGCCTCTAGCGCATGCGCATCGTCGTTTCCGGGGCGAGCGGACTCATCGGTTCGGCTCTCGTTCCGCAACTCGCCGCTCACGGCCATGAAGTAACCCGTCTCGTTCGCCGAGCGGCGCGGGCCGGGGAATCCCAGTGGGACCCCGCCCGTGGTGTGATTGACGCCGAACTCGTCGGCACTGCCGATGCCATCATCCATCTCTCGGGGGCCGGCATCGGCGACAAGCGTTGGTCGAACTCGTACAAGCGCGAGATTCTCGACAGCCGCGTGAGGAGCACCAAACTGCTCGCCTCGGTGATTGCGGGCGCGGCAAGGCGACCGAGCATTTTTCTCGCTGGCTCCGCGATCGGCTGGTACGGCGCACGGGGCGACGAAGTGCTCGACGAAACCTCCTCAGCCGGCACGGGGTTTCTCGCCGATGTGTGCAAGGAGTGGGAAGCCGCAGCGGCCGGCGCCGGAACCCGAACCGTGTTCTTGCGCACGGGCATCGTTCTCTCGCCCAAGGGTGGTGCGCTGAAGAAACTACTGCCGCTGTTTCGCGCTGGTCTCGGCGGCAAGTTCGGACGCGGTGACCAGTGGCAAAGTTGGATATCGATCGACGACGAAGTTGCGGCAATCGACTACTTGCTGACGGCCAATGTGAGTGGGGCGGTGAATCTCACGGCACCGGCTGCGGTCACGAACGCCGACTTCGCGAAGGTGCTCGGCAAGGTGCTCGGTCGCCCGGCCATGCTGCCGGTCCCGGCGATTGGTCCGAAGCTGCTGCTCGGTGGCGAACTCGCCGATGCGCTGCTCTTCACGGGGCAGCGCGTGATTCCGCGGGTGTTGTCGTCGGCTGGTTACCAGTTCACGCACCCGACGTTGGAGATCGCGCTGCGCGCACTGCTCGCACGATGAGGCCGCGTTCTCTTTCCGCGCGATGAGCCAACTCCCTGCCCGCGTCGACGTCGTCGTCATCGGTGCCGGGCTCGCCGGCTTGGCTGCGGCGCGACACCTCCACGCAAAGTCGTTCAACGTGGCAGTGCTCGAGTCGCAGGACGACGTCGGTGGTCGCGTGCGCACCGACATCGTCGACGGCTTCCGACTGGATCGCGGGTTTCAGATCTTGCTCACGGCATACCCGGAGTTGCGCCGCCAAGTCGATCTCGGGGCGCTCGACATCCACAACTTCGACCCAGGCGCATTGGTGATGATGCACGGCAAGTCGTACACGGTGAGTGATCCGTTCCGCGCGCCACGCACGTTGCTCGGCACCGTCCGTGCACCGATCGGCTCGGTGGCCGACAAGGCACGAATCGCGATGTTGCGCGCCCGCACGCTGCGCGGCGACCCGCGCGAGTTGTTGCGCGGCCAAGACCTGCCCACCGTCGTGGCGCTGCGGCGTGCCGGGTTCTCGCAGACGATGATCAACCGCTTCTTCCGCCCACTCTTTGGCGGTATCCAACTTGATCCGTCGCTCGCGACATCACGACGAATGTTCGACATCATCTTCCGCAGTCTCGGTCAGGGCGATGCCGGCGTTCCACGCTTGGGGATGAACGCACTTCCCCGTCAGATGGCGGGGCGGCTGCCAGGTCTCGTGCACCTCAACACCTCCGTGGCGTCGATTGACGGACGCACGGTCATCACCGCAGATGCCCGACGAATCGAGAGTCGCGCAGTGATCGTGGCAACCGATTTGCCGTCGGCGCGCAGCCTCGTCGCTTTACCCGAGCGGGCATCGCGGCGCGCTGGTGCCGTGTACTTCGCCGCCGACAAACCACCGACATCATCGAAACTCGTGATACTCGACGGCTCGGGCAAGGGGCCGGTGCTGAACGCCGCAGTGATGAGCAATGTTGCGCCGAGCTACGCGCCGGCTGGCAAGCATCTCGTGGTGGCGGCGATGCCCGATGTGATCGATGGCGACCTTGAATCACTGGCACGCGATCAGATGCGTTCGTGGTGGGGGTCGCACGTCGATGCGTGGCGCCATCTGCGCACCTATCGCATCGCGCACGCCGGTGTCGAGCAGCGTCCGCCGTTCAACCCGAAGCGCAACATCGCGCTCGGCAACGGTGTCTTTGTCTGCGGCGATCATCGCGACACCGGCTCGTTGCAGGGTGCGATGTTCTCGGGTCGTCGTTGCGGCGAACTCGTGGCAGGCGCGCTCGCCTAGCGTCGTAGGCATGTCGAACGCACCCACGAGCCCAGCCCACGATCCGCAACGCAAACTCGTGTCGGTGTCACAGTTCGTGCCGGCTGCCGCCGCACAAATCTTCGACCTGCTGGCGACTCCGAGCATGCACTCAGTCATCGACGGTTCGGGCAGTGTGCGAGCAAAACTCAGTGGACCCGAACGTCTCGCGCTCGGCGCCAAGTTCGGGATGTCGATGCGCCTCGGCATGCCGTACCGCGTCACCAACACCGTCGTGGAATTCGACGAGGGCCGTCGCATCGGCTGGCGACATTTCGGCGGGCACGTGTGGCGCTATCTGTTGGAGCCCGTCGAAGGTGGCACGCTCGTGACGGAGCAGTTCGACTATTCGACGAACCGTGCCAACTGGTTCCTTAGGGCCATGAATGCGATTGCGACGAACGAAGTGTCGATGCGCAAGACGCTGCTGAATCTCGCCAAGCACTTCTCGTGACCGACCTCCCCGCGGGCTTCGTCGCGCGCGCTGCGAACTTCGGTATCAAGGACGACTCACTCGACTTCATCACGGTCATCGGCCCCGCCGGCACGACCGGTGCATCAATGTTCACCAAGAGTCGCTTTGCCGGTGCGAGCGTCACGCTCAGTCGTGAATTGGCGTCGCATGGCACGACACGCGGCGTTGTCGTGTTGTCGAAGAACTCCAACGTCGCCACCGGCGACGAGGGCATGAGCAACGCACGCGAGATCATCAAGCGGATGGCGGCCTTTCACAACTGTGACGACGACAACCTCGTCATCGCTTCCACCGGCGTGATCGGGCGCCAGTATCCGATGGCCAAGATTCGCGACGGCATCGCAGCGCTCGGTGGCGCCGGCGAAGCACGCGATGCTGCACTCGTTGCCCGCGCCATCATGACCACCGACACGCGACCAAAACTCGCCGAGGCGACAATTTCCGGAACTCAGGCCCGCGTGGTAGGCGTCGCCAAGGGTGTCGGGATGATCGAACCCGACATGGCAACGCATATCTCGCTGGTATTCACCGACGCTGCCGTTGACCGCGGGGAACTTGAGATGGCGTTTCGCTGGTGCGTCGAGCGCACGTTCAACCGGGTGTCGATCGATACCGACACATCGACGAGCGACACGACCGTGTGCCTCGCGAGCGGCGCCGCCGGGGCGGTGCGGCCTGATGCGTTTCGCACGGCGCTCTACGACGTGCTGCTGTCACTCACCAAACAGATCGCCCGCGACGGCGAGGGTGCCGAGCGGGTCATCGAGGTGCACGTTGACGAGGCCTGCGACGAAGAGCAAGCCGTCACCGTTGCACGAGCCATCGTGAACTCTCCCCTCGTGAAGACGGCCGTGCACGGGGCCGACCCGAACTGGGGCCGCGTGGCGATGGCCATCGGCAAGTGTTCGCGGTATCTCGACATCGATCAACGGCGAGTGGTCATTCGTTTCGGCGACCAAGAGGTGTACCCACGACAACTCGATGCTGCGGGGCTCGCGAACTTGTCTTCATATATGAGGAACGACGAAGTCGTCATCCATGTTTCACTCGGGACGGGCACGAGCCAAGCCACCGTGTGGGGTTGCGACCTCACCGACGGCTACGTGCGCATCAACGCCGACTACACCACCTGAAAGTTTCGCGCGCGAGAGAATTAGGCTCGGCGGTGATGACTTCGGGCAATCAACTCAGCCCGTTGGCGAGTTTTGCGCAACGCGTAAGACGATCTTTCGACTACCGACTCGGCCTGCTGCAGTCGCGAGTCATGTGCGAGGTGAAGGAGCGTCGACTCTCTCTCCACGACCGACAACATGAGCAGTCGGCGCACTACTCGCGGCTGGGTTTGAATCGAGGCGTCGGGATGGAGGCAATCAGCAACGCACTTTATGCCGCCGGGCTCGGCACCTTCAGCGAGGACGATGACATGTTTTCTGAGCATCTCGTGCTGCTCGGCGCGCTCTCGCGCGGCGCTGGTGAACCGAAGGAGATTCTTGAAGTTGGCACCTACGACGGTCGCACGGCGCTGATTCTCAGCCATCTCTTCCCCAGCGCCACCATCACGACCATCGATCTCCCCCCGAATGATCCGGTCTACGGTGCCAGCTACGAAGTCGCGCGATCAAAAGAGTTCGTGACCAGGCGGAATGAGTACCTCGGCCGTAACCAGCGGGTGAAGTTCGTCGAAATCAATTCGCTGGGCCTAACACGCAAACAGGAGACGAGGGCGTACGACCTGATTTGGGTGGACGGTGACCACGACTTCCCGACAGTGGGAATCGACCTCGCCAACGCCGTGCGACTCCTACGGCCGGGCGGCTATCTCCTCTGCGACGATGTGGTCACTGCGAAGCCGTCGCGGTCTACGACGTATCTCTCCGATGCTGCACATCGCACGCTGACGGCACTCTGGCGAGCCGATTTGATTGAGCAGCCGACATACATCTATAAGCGACTGGGTAAACGACATCAGCATCCGAGGAAGTTCGTGGCGATTACGACTACACGAGTAGCGAGTCGAGCCACGTGATCGTTTCGGCGCGGTAGTCGTAGACGCTCTTGTATCGCGCGAGGGCGTCGGGTAGGCGCGCCACGAGTTCGCGCAGGGTGCGCACCACCTCGGGCCCACGGGTCACGTACGACGACAGCGGTTCTTGAAACCCACGAATGGTGAAGAGAATCCCGCGCGTGCGCGGCAAACGGCGCAGGGTCTCGCGCTCGATGCGAATCCACAACTCCGACGGATGCTCGACGAGTGGCCGGTCGGGCGAAAACGGTTGAAACAGCGCCGGGTGGTCTTCGAGCGTCCAGTTCGCCCGCCAAATCGGCTTCTCGGGTGAAAGTCGGGTGAGTGTCGTATCGACCGCCGCGCCGATGTGCTCGGCATAGAGCGCGACGGGCTTGTGTACGGCGAGCATGTCCAAACCGATCTTCTCGGTCAGGCGCCAGCGACTCGGCGAACACACCACGCCGGCGACGAACGGCAATTGTTCACCATCCGGCGTGGCAATCGAACGCAGCACCGTCAAATCATCGGGCACCGCGATCGCGGCATCGACTAGTGCGTCGACGCCGCTGCGTGTGGTGCTCTTGCCCACCCACTCGAGCACCAGTTCGGCGGCTTCCTGCGCCACATCGTGGGCATCATCACGAAATGCGACCACCGAATCGCGGCGCCGCGACAACAACTCGCGCTTCATCGCGATGGTGGGTTCCCACTCTTCGTCGCACACGAACCAATTGGCGAGATCGAGCGGCTTGACACCGACACGGTGACGAAATGAATCTCCGATCAGCTGCGGGATGAGGTCTTCGTGCGGAATGCGCCCCGCATACACGGGCACGGCGGAAGCCGCGTCGAATGGCACGAATGGGTTTCGGTGCGCGACGAATGAGGTCACTGGCACGCGATGATCCGCGTTACTTCGGTGGCATGCGAATGCCGCCGTCGACACGGATGGTCTCGGCGTTCATGTAACTGTTCGTGATGCACTCGACCACCATCGAGGCCAACTCGTCGGACGAACCGAGACGTTGAGGGAACAGCACACCCTTTTGCAGGTTCGCCTTGAACGCTTCGCTCGCATCGCCCTTGCCATAGATCGGGGTGTCGATCAAACCTGGTGCCACGGTGTTGACGCGCACACCGACGACCGCCAGGTCTCGCGCGACGGGCAGGGTCATGCCGACGACACCACCCTTCGATGCGGAGTACGACGCCTGCCCAATCTGCCCGTCGAACGCGGCGACGGAGGCGATGTTCACGATTGCGCCACGCTCACCGTGCGCGAGCGGCTCGTTGCGACTCATCGCCGTGGCGACCACGCGAATGCAGTCGAACGTACCGATGAGGTTGATGGCGATCACCTTCTTGAACGCGTCCAAGTTGGCGGCCGACTCGAGAGTGCCGTCTTTGCCGACGGTGCGCTGCGCCCAGCCGATGCCCGCCGAATTGACGAGTGCGCGAATCGGCCCCATCGACTTGGCCATCTCGACGGCATTCACGATGTCCTGGGTATTCGTGACATCGACCTTGCAGAACGCGCCGCCGATCTCCTTGGCGAGTTCTTCGCCCTTGTCCACCTGCAGGTCGGCGATGACGACCTTGGCGCCCTTCTTGGCGAGCATACGGGCTGTCGCGGCGCCGATTCCGCTGGCTCCGCCGGTGACAATTGCGCTTGAGTTGGTGAGTTCCATGGCGGCGAACGCTAGCGCACGTGTTGGATCGCAGCCACGGCGAGCGCATCGACAAGTTCGTTCATCGGCTCACCGGTGTGGCCGCGCACCCAGCGGAACGTGATGTCACCGCGTTCGCGCACGAGCGCAATGAGTGGCTCCCATAAGTCGCGGTTGGCGATTACTTGGCGCTGCCTGTTCTTCCACCCTCGACGCAGCCAGCCTTCCCACCATGCTTCGTTGAAACACTTCACCACGTACTGACTGTCGGACACCACTTCGATTGGTCCGGGTTGTGTGCCGAGTTCGCGCAACGCGTTGAGGACGGCGAGCAGCTCCATCCGCTGGTTCGTGGTCGACGGCTCAGCCCCGCTGCCCTGCGGTTCGCCGCGCGGTGCGACGGCCCACGCCCAACCACCGGGCCCTGGGTTACCAGAACATGCACCGTCGGTGTACACCACGCGTATAGCCACCCCAGCATCCTTACCGATGGGTACCCGTCGCCGTTGCAGTCGGCGATTGTCGTGCGAGAATGGGCACATGCTGTTTGACGGCTCGGTGCATCAGTTGCCCGACACCGACCCAACCGAAACGCAGGAGTGGCTCGACTCGCTCGACGCCGTCGTCGAAACACAAGGCAAGACTCGCGCCCGCTATCTGATGTCACGGCTGCTTGAGCGCGCCCGCGAGACACAAGTGAGTTTCCCCGCGACCGTGTCGACGCCGTACGTGAACACGATCCCCGCCGAACATGAGCCGTGGTTCCCGGGTGATGAACATCTCGAGCGTCGCATCCGCGCATACATCCGTTGGAATGCGGCGATGATGGTGGTGCGCGCCAACGCCAACGCCGAAGGCATCGGTGGCCACTTGTCGACGTTCGCGTCGTCGGCATCGCTCTACGAAGTCGGCTTCAACCATTTCTTCCGTGGCAAAGACGACGGCCAGGCTGGCGACCACGTCTACTTTCAGGGCCACGCCGCGCCCGGTGTCTACGCACGGGCCTTCCTCGAGCGACGACTCGAAGCCGACGACCTCGATCACTTCCGTCGCGAGATCGGTCGCGGTGGTCGCGGGCTGTCGTCGTATCCGCATCCGCGTCTGATGCCCGAATTCTGGGAGTTTCCCACCGTATCGATGGGTCTCGGCCCCATCACCGCGCTCTACCACGCACGGTTCAACCGTTACCTGACGAACCGCAAGTTGGACGACACCACCGACAGCCGCGTGTGGGCATTCCTCGGTGACGGCGAATGCGACGAACCAGAATCGCTCGGTGCCTTGTCGCTCGCCGCGCGCGAACATCTCGACAACCTCGTCTTCGTCGTCAACTGCAACCTGCAGCGTCTCGACGGGCCGGTGCGCGGCAACGGCAAGATCATCCAAGAACTCGAGGCCGTGTTCCGCGGCGCAGGCTGGAACGTCGTCAAGGTGATCTGGGGCTCGAAGTGGGACGAACTGCTCGCGCGCGACGTGAGCGGGGCGCTACTCAACAAGATGAACACCACCGTCGACGGCGAGTTCCAGCGCTACACCGTCGAGGACGGCAACTACATTCGCGAGAACTTCTTCGGGCCCGACCCGCGCTTGCGCGAGATGGTGTCGCACCTCACCGACGCCGACCTGCAGGCGCTGCCCCGCGGCGGTCACGACTACCGCAAGGTGTACGCCGCGTTCAAGGCGGCCGCCGACAACCTCGGCACGGGTCGCCCGACCGCGATTCTCTGCAAGACGGTGAAGGGATGGACGCTCGGCCCCGAGATCGAAGGCCGTAACGCCACGCACCAGATCAAGAAGATGAACATCGATCAGTTGCGAGTGCTGCGCGACCGCCTGCATCTCAACGATGAAATCTCCGACGAGATGCTCGAGGGCGACGTGGCGCCGTACTACCGACCGGCGGAAGATTCCGTCGAGTACCAGTACCTCGTCGAGCGTCGCCGCGCGCTCGGTGGTTTCGTGCCCAGGCGCACCGGCACCGCCAAGCGCCGACTCACGCTGCCGAGCGACGACGCCTTCCGCGAGTTCGACGGCGGCAGCGGTCAGCAGTCGGTGAGCACCACGATGGGGTTCACCCGTCTGCTGCGCAATCTTGCGCGCGATGCCTCGTTCGGTGAGCGCGTCGTGCCGATCATCCCCGACGAGGCGCGCACCTTCGGCATGGATTCGCTCTTCCGCGAGCTGAAGATCTACGCGTCGCAGGGTCAGAAATACGAACCTGTCGACCACGACCTGCTGCTCTCCTACAGCGAGTCGACCTCCGGGCAGATTCTCGAAGAGGGCATCACCGAGGCGGGCAGTCTGGCCAGCTTCATCGCCGCCGGCACTGCGTACGCGACGCGCGGCGTGGAGATGGTGCCGTTCTACACCTTTTATTCGATGTTCGGTTTCCAGCGCGTCGGCGACCTCATCTGGCAGGCGGCCGATGCGCGCACGCGCGGCTTCTTGCTCGGCGCCACCGCCGGTCGCACGACGCTGCTCGGCGAAGGTCTGCAACACCAGGATGGCCACTCCCTCGTGTTGGCCAGCACCGTGCCGCCGTGCCGCGCCTACGACCCGGCGTTCGCCTACGAAGTTGCGGCAATCGTGCGCAGCGGCTTGCACGAGATGTACGGCGAAGTACCGAACGACGTCTTCTATTACGTGACGCTGTACAACGAGAACTATCCGATGCCGGCCCGCCCCGCCATCGCCGACCTCGACGCACAGATCATGCGCGGCTTGTACAAGTGGGCTGACGCTGGCACGGCCAAGCATCGGGCCTCGCTCGTGTTCTCCGGCTCGGCACATTCGGCGGTGCGCGCTGCAGCACGCGAACTCGAATCGCGCTGGGATGTCGCCTGCGAATTGTGGTCGGCTACGTCGTACAAGACGTTGCGCGAGAACGCACTCGATGTGGAACGCTGGAATCGCCTGCACCCGACGGCCGCGCCACGACAGGCCGATGTCACGCGACTACTCGACGAGGGCAGCGGCCCCGTCGTGGCAGTCAGCGACTTCATGCGCATCGTGCCCGAGCAGGTGGCACGCTTCGTGCCGAACCGCCTCTTCGTGCCGCTCGGAACCGACGGGTTCGGTCGCAGCGACACACGCACCGCGCTGCGGCGCCACTTCGAGATCGACATGCCGCACGTGGTCGTCGCCACACTCCACGCGCTCGCCCGCACCGCAGAAGTGAAGCCCGAGGTCGTTGCCGATGCCATCGCGCACTACGGTCTCGACGCGGAGAGCATCAACCCGCAGTATGCCTGAAGCCACCAAGCGACAGGTGTCGCGCGTGAATTCGCGTCGTGATCTCTACGTCACCGGCATCACCGCGGCCGATCGCCTTCTGCGCCGCGACGGCAACGCCTTGCTCATCGGCATGCTGCTCGATCAACAAGTGCCGATGGAGTGGGCGTTCACCGGCCCACACACGCTGACGCAGCGCCTCGGACATCTCGACCCGAGACGAATCGCTGCCATGAGCCCCGAGGATTTCGTCGCGTTGTGCTGCGTGAAGCCGGCGATCCATCGGTTTCCGGCGTCGATGGCCAAGCGCATTCACGAGTTGTGCGCGATCATCGCCACCGACTACGCCAACGATGGCGCGAATATCTGGCGCGGGGTTGCCGACGCGAAGGAACTGTACGTGCGACTGCGCAAACTGCCGGGTTTCGGCGACGAGAAGGCCAGGATCTTCATCGCATTGTTGGCAAAGCGATTTGCGATTGCGCCAGCCTGTTGGGAGCGCGTTGCCAAACCGTTCGGCGACCATCGCATGCGCACCGTCGCGGACATCGACTCGCCCGAAGCACTGTTGAAGGTGCGCCGCTTCAAACAGTTGGAGAAGGCCCGCGACCGCGACAAACAGGGCCGCCCGCTGAAGAAGCGCTAGGTCGATGACCATCCTCATCACCGGTGGTGCCGGATACATCGGCTCACACACCGCGCGACTACTGCAGGAGATGGGACGCGACGTCGTCGCGCTCGACACGCTGGAGCGCGGCTATCGCGATGCGCTCGACGGCATCGACCTCGTGGTCGGCGACATCGCAGATTCGCGACTCGTCGGCAAGGTATGCCGCAAGTACGACGTTGCGAGCGTGATTCACTTTGCCGCGTACAAGGCCGTCGGCGAGTCGGTGAGCGAACCGCTGCGGTACTACAAGAACAACGTGTCGGGCTCGATCAGTCTCGTGGAGACGCTACTCGAGCACGATGTGAAGCAGATCGTGTTCTCGTCATCGGCGGCCGTATACGGAACGCCCGACAACTCCCCCGTCAACGAAGACGCACCGCTGCGACCGCAAAGCCCCTACGCGCAGAACAAGGTCGACATCGAACGATTTCTCTCGTCATGCGACCCGCTCGGTTTGCGCTCCGTGAGTCTGCGCTATTTCAATGCGGCGGGTGCGCACGAGTCCGGCGATATGGGTGAGGATTGGTCGGCGACCGCCAATCTCGTGCCAATGGTGATGAAGGTGCTGTTCGGCGCCGAACCCACACTCGAGATCTTCGGCGACGACTACCCGACCGCCGATGGTTCGTGTGTCCGCGACTACGTGCACGTTGCCGACTTGGCCGACTCACATGTCAAGGCCCTCGACTATCTGGCGAGCGGCGGCAACTCGCTCGTCGCCAACGTGGGCACCGGTCAGGGCACGTCGGTGAAACAACTCATCGCCGTGACTGAATCAGTGACCGGTCGACCACTACCGCACCGAGTTGCGGCGCGGCGACCAGGCGACCCGGCATCGGCGTTTTCCGACCCCACGCTCATCCGCGCGGTGCTGGGCTGGCGCGCCACGCGCGACCTCCGCGAAATCATCACGAGCGCGTACCGTTGGCACGAGCGTCATCCGGACGGCTACGACCGCTGACGGTCGAGCCACCCGATCAACATCGCAATCGCCCGCGGGTCGTGCCGCAAGCGATGACCACCACCTTGAATGATGTGCATCTCCGCGCTGCCGTGCGCCTCCGCAATCGTGCGCGAGTCGCTCTCGGGCACGAGTTCATCTTCGTCGCCGTGCATCAACAACAATGGCCGCGGCGCCAAACGACGCGCCGACTCGACCGGGCGAAACCGTCGCAACTCGCGCGACCACTCGTCGAACTGCGGCGGAAACGTCGGCGCGCGCACGGCGCCGATCTCCCGAGTGTGCTCGAGAAACTTTCGCGGCTGCTCGGCCCAGTCGTCAAAGTCGGCGCGCGGGCCGAGCAACGCACACCCACTCACGCGCGGATCATCCGCCGCCACACACAACCCGAGCGACGCGCCGGTGTTGGTGCCGAGTATCCACACCTGCGACGGCTGCGCTTCTGCCACGAGATGATCGACTGCGGCACGCACGTCCTCGATCCATCCCTGTAGCGAGAAGTCACCCTCGCTGTTGCCACATCCGCGAAACGTGAAGGTCATCCCCGCCCAACCCAATTCGTTGGCGATGCGGTCGATCAATTCCGGGAACGAACTCGCCGAGTGTCGTGCGTCCTGCGGACCAATCGGAAACCCGTGGCACAGCAGCACCGCCGGCCGCGCGTCAGAGCGCGCCAGACCCTTGTTCAGGTATCTCTGCAGCGTGAGCGAACCGCTGCGGAATGATCCGTTCACGCCGTGGCGAGCCGGTATCCGCGGTTGCGTGCCTCCGCCAGCGTGTCGGGCCCGAAGCAGATGCCGGAGTTGGTGCTGACGATGTCGTCAATGACGGCGGAGTCTTGCCATGCATCAACGTCGTACACCAATTGCGTGCGTTTGTCGCCGAGAAAGCGGGTGTGCTCGAAACGTCCGGGGCGTTGCACGCCACAAATCTAACCTAGGGTTCAGGTATGGCGACCGAAGCCGTCGACTTCTATTTCGACACGATGTGCCCGTACGCGCACCAGACCTCGCTGTGGATTCGAGAAGTGCAACGACTCACCGGATTGCGGGTGAATTGGAAACTGTTCAGTCTGGAGGTTGTCAATCATGAGGCCGGCAAGAAGTTGCCGTGGGAACGCGACATCGCCTACGGCTGGACTCCCCTGCGAATCGCCGCATGGCTGAGACGCATCGACAACGAGTTGTGCGGCGCGTGGTATCTCGCGTCCGCCAACGCACTGCATCTCGAAGCACGACGGCCATATGAAGAAGACACTGCCCGCGAATTGCTGGCAGAAATCGGCGCGCCAGAAGAAACATGGCGCGAAGCCTTGGCCGACACGACGACGCACGACGATGTGCGGCGCGACCATGAGCACGCCGTCAACGCTCTCGGTGGGTTCGGTGTGCCGATCATCGTGCCCGCGACGGGTCGGGCCATCTTCGGCCCGGTCGTCGTGCCCGCACCGACCGGTGACGATGCGCTGCGACTCTGGAACCTCGTGAACGACGCCGCCAGATTCCCCGGTCTCTACGAACTGAAAGTGCCCAAGACCGCCGACGACTTGGCGCACATTGCGGAGGTGTTCACCCCGTACCTGAAGACTCGTGAGTGGAAGACCGTGCAGAACCCAGCGTTATGACCCGCCCGACAGCGCTCATCGACATGCTCAGCGACGTGTGGACTTCGCTCGACTCGCTGCTCGTCACGCTCACCGAACCGCAGTGGAAGACGATGACCGAATGCCCCGGTTGGACGGTGCAGGACACGCTCGCTCACCTGGTGTCATCGGAGAAGGGATTGCACGGCGAACCGCCCACTGCGCACCGTGCGAGCGATCTCTCGCACGTGAAGAACCCGATCGGTGAGTTCAACGAGCACGAGATCGATGCCCGACGCTCACAAAGCGGCGCCGCTGTATTCGCCGAATGGCGTGACATTGCTGCGAAGCGCCGTCACACCCTCACCACGGCTGGTGACGACTACTTCACCCGTGAGATGATGACCCCGACCGGCCCGGGCACGTTTGCCGACTTTCTGCACATTCGCGTGATGGATGCCTGGGTGCACGAGCAAGACATTCGCCGCGCGCTGAATCTGCCCGGCAACGAGTCGTGTGCGGCCGCCGAGCACAGCCTCGGGCGGTTCGCCCGCTCGCTGCCCATGGTCATTGGTAAACGCGGCAAGGCGCCCGATGGCAGCACGGTGACCGTGCGGATTACCGGCCCGGTCGTGAAGACGTTTCACATCGCCACCAACGGCGGCAAGGCGACACACGTCGACGGTGCGGCGAATCCGGCCTCCTCCATTTCGCTCGACAGCAACACGTACGTCGCTTTGTGTTGTGGCCGACAGTTCTGGCAGCCCGGTGATACTCGTGTCACGGTGGAAGGTGATGTCGAACTCGCCGCGCGGATTCTCGGCGGCTTCAACGTGATGATCTGAGTGCGACGGGTGATCCACGAATGAAGCCACCTCGCGACGCCACAGAAGTTGCGGCGACCCTGGAGCGCTGGGCGAAGGCGGACGCCGAGGCCGGCGAACGTGCGGCGCAGCGGCGTGCCGCAAACCTGCAGTCGAAAGGCAAGCAGCAGGTTCGGGACTACGAATTCCACAAGAAGCCGAACGACTGGATTCATCTCGATTGGATGCGACCAGTCCGGTTCGTGTATCGCAATCTGCCCTTCGGTGTACGAATGGCGCTAAAGAAGCGGATGGCACGCTGATTGGCTGAGTTTCTCTTTGCCACCGACGGGCGCAATCGAGCAGCGGGTGCGCTGGCGGCGACCGCTGCATCGCTGCGCGGGCTCGGTTTTTCAAGACGAACGTGGTACGTCTCAACGAACGAACCACTCCCGAGCCACGTCCTTGGTCGGCGCATCACGCTGGGTGACGACCCTGGTGCCGAGTGGGTGGTGTTCGTCGCCGCCGGCGATTCGGTCACGCGCGACGCCCTGCACTTTGCCGCGCGCGCAGCGAGCGATGCCGACGTGCTCTACGGCGACACGCGACATGACATCAAGCGAGAAGACCGCCTGCCCTCCTATCAGCGTCGACCATCGTTCTCCCCGGAACGGCTGCGCGCCCACGACTACATCGGCGAACTGGTGGTGGCCCGTCGAAGGACGGTGGATGCCGCCGGCGGTCTCGAATCGCTCGTCGACACCGATGCCCACGACCGCAACTTGCGCCTGTGCGAACATGCCCGTCGCGTGGTGCGCGTGCCGGAGATCTTCAACGTCACGCCGAGCACCAACTTCTTGCCCGACGCAAACCCCGGTGCCGTAGCGCGACATCTTGCACGTGTGGGCATTGCGGCATCGGTGGAGTTCGACGCCGACACCCCGCGGGTTCGCGTGCGGCGCCACCTCGCGCGACGCCCGCTGGTCTCTGTGATCATCCCGACGCGCGGCAGCAGCGCCGAACTGCGCGGCACCACGGCGCCGTTCGTCATTAACACCGTGCGCACGCTGCTCGAACGATCGACCTATCAGCAGCTGGAGCTCATCATCGTTGCCGATACTCCGACACCTTCGGATGTGCGCGCCGAGTTGGCACGACTCGGTGGCGACCGGCTGATGATCGTGGATTACGACCAGGCCTTCAACTTCGCGGCGAAGAACAACATCGGGGTTGCGCATTCGAGCGGCGAGTACGTGCTGTTGTTGAACGACGACACCGAGATCATCACGCCTGATGCGATTGAGACGATGCTCGCTCTATTCGCCGACTCCGACGTCGGCATCGTCGGCCCGATTCTCTACTTCGAAGACGGCACCATCCAGAGCGCGGGTCACATCTTCAGCCCCGACCCCACCGACATGTACCGCCTGAAACCAGCCGACACGCGCGGCTCGCACAATTACGTGCGCGTGCAGCGTGAGGCGTCGAGCGTGATCGCCGCGTGTCTACTCACTTCGCGCAAGGTGTTCGAGGAGGTCGGTGGCTTGAACACGCAGTTCCCCGGCAATTGGAACGACATCGATTTCGCGCTGAAGGTGCAGCAGGCCGGCCACAAGGTGATCTTCACGCCGTATGCGAGTTTTTACCACTTCGAATCCAAGACTCGCGTGGCGTTACGCATCGAAGCCGAAGTGGGCAAACTTGGTTACCGCTGGGGTGACATTCTCGATGACGACCCGTACTTCAACCCGCGACTGCAGCGCTACATCAACATGTGGCGGTCGGACTTCCACACCGACCGCAGTTACGAAGAAGCCTTGGGCCCTACCGCACCAATCTCGTCGAAGTAGGCCAGGTGCGCCTGCACCACGTGCACGGCGTCGACATCATCGAGCAATTCGATCTCCAGGCGTTCTGCCTCGCCGAGCAACCAGGCAGTAAGCGTCTCTTCGCTCACCACGAGTTCGTCGTCGATGCCTTGTCGGCGGTCGATCACATCGCGCGGTTGTAGTCCCTTCGCGTGCAGCCAGCGCATGTGCGCGACCAGCAAGGTGCGCACTTCGTCGAAGGTCAGCCGAGCCTGCGACGACTGCGGCAATCGTGCCGCGACGAATGCGACGGCATCCTCCAACTCGTACACCGCACGCGGTGCCACGGCATCGAGTCGCCGCGCTTCACGACCGATGGCAACGGCCGCGATGACAAAGACGGTCGCCGCAGAAACGACGACGAATGCGATGGTGACGGCGCTCACGGCCCGTACCGACGACGTCGTCGCAGTCGCAGACGCGCGGTCAGATGCCGATGCGCTGGGCGAGTTGCTCGCGGTGGTACGCCGGGTCGCCGAACATCAACTCGCTCGACTTCGCACGCTTGAAGTACAGGTGCGCCGGGTGCTCCCACGTGAAACCGATACCGCCGTGGATCTGGATGTTCTCTGCCGCGGCGTGGAAGTACGCCTCCGAGCAATACGCCTTGGAGAGCGACGCCACTGAAGCGAGCTCGTCATTCATCTCACTGGCGCACCACATGCCGTAGTACGCCGCCGACTTCGCCGACTCGACCTCGAGCAGCATGTCGGCGCACTTGTGCTTGATCGCCTGGAACGAACCGATCGGGCGACCGAACTGCACGCGCACCTTCGCATACTCAACCGCCATGTCGAGCACCTTCTGCGCGCCACCAACTTGCTCCGCAGCAAGACCGACGGCGGCAAGGTCGAACACCTTGCTCAACACTTCCCAACCCTTTCCCTCGGTGCCGATGAGTTCGCCTTCGACGCCCTTGAATTCGAGCTTGGCCTGCTTGCGGGTTTGGTCCATCGTCGACAGCGCGGTGCGGGTGAGACCCTTTGCGTTGCCGTCGACGGCAAAGAGCGATACGCCCTTGCCCGTGCGCGCAGCAACGATGATGAGCGACGCGGTGTGACCGTCGATCACGAACATCTTCGTGCCGTCGAGCGTGAACTTCGAACCCGAGCCCTTCGCGGTCATCGTGATGCCCGCTTCGTCCCACTTGCCCGACGGCTCGGTCGAAGCGAGCGTCGCGATCGTCTCGCCGGCCGCGATGCCAGGCAGGTACTTCTTCTTCGCCGCATCGTCGCCGCTCTGCAAGAGCGCGTTGGCAGCCAGCACCACGGTGGAGAAGTACGGTGCACAGACGAGCGCGCGACCCATCTCCTCGAGCACGACACCCAGCTCGACGTACGAGAAACCCATCCCACCGAACTCTTCGGGGATGTGCAGACCCATGAGGCCCATCTGCGAACCCATCTGATCCCACACCGCCTTGTCGAAACCCTGTTCGGTTTCCATCTGGGCCCGGACTGCAGTCTCCGGCGACTTCGAGTCAAGGAATGCGCGCACCGTCTTGCGGAGTTCTTCCTGTTCTTCGGTAAAGGCAAAGTTCATGCCCCTCATACTGTCGGACGGAGGGCGAAAACCGCCAATCGGCGCCACATCCCGCGGCGTACCTCGAATCTCCGCGCCGCGCCGTTGGCGGCACGGCCATCACCCGCGACCGGTGCGAGAATCTGGGTATGGCCATCCTCCACTGGCAGAACGGCGATGTCGAGGTGCATCGGCTGGTGGTCGGGCCGGTCGACAACAATGTGTTCGTGGTGCGGTGCCGTGCCACAGGCGAGGCGGTGTTGATTGATGCAGCAAACGAACACGAGAAGTTGCTCGATCTGTGCGCCACCCTCGGCGTGCGCCGCGTGCTCGAGACGCACGGCCACTGGGACCACATTCAGGCCGTGCCCGCGTTGCGCGAGGCGGGATACGAGGTCGCAGTTACGGCACTTGATGCTCCGCGGTTGAAGGACGTCGGCTACGACGTGTTCCTTGACGACAAGGAAGTCGTGGAAGTCGGCCGCCTTCGCTTGCATGCCGTGCACACGCCCGGTCACACCGAAGGCTCGATATGTTTTCATGTCGCGGGCACGCCGCTGCTCTTCACTGGTGACACGCTCTTCCCAGGCGGGCCGGGCGCCACGAAGTTCGACGGCGGAGACTTCACCACGATCATCTCTTCGATCAGCGGCTCGCTCTTTGCGTTCGACGACGACACCATCGTGCTCCCAGGTCACGGCGCCGACACCACGATCGGCGCCGAGCGGCCGCACCTCGACGAGTGGGTGGCACGCGGATGGTGACGAACGCACCACGGCTCGGCGGAATGACCCCCGCCGCCCTTCCCGTTCCTCGTTTTTCCGGAACTCGCCTGCGCGACGATGCACGTCCTGAACCGACGTGGCGCGAAGAGCTACGCCGAATCCCCGATGTGCGCAATGCCGTGAGCATTGTGTCGATGTACCTACAAACCGCGATCGTCATCGCCCTCGCATTGTGGTGGAATAACCCTGTCGGTTGGGTGG
>Ga0194127_10001214_pt1 | contig 38217 bp, 27 predicted proteins | sample TA2KigC100mmetaG_FD_148624 | JGI IMG/M metagenome (GOLD analysis project Ga0194127, IMG submission 148624) | Freshwater microbial communities from Lake Tanganyika, Tanzania - TA2015036 Kigoma Deep Cast 100m | ecosystem: Environmental > Aquatic > Freshwater > Lake | place: Tanzania: Lake...
GACACCGACACCTGCACCGACACCGACACCTGCACCGACACCGACACATGCACCGACACCGACACGGACACCTACACCGACACCGACACCGACACCGACACCTACACCTGCCCGCGGTGCAGCCCGGAGTTCAGAGCCAGGCCCACGGCGAGCATGCTGGACAGCATGGACGACCCGCCGTACGACAGGAACGGAAGCGTCAGCCCGACGACAGGGAAGATCCCGAGCACCATCCCGATGTTGAACACGACCTGCCAGAACACGATCGCCACCGCGCCGACGCTGACGAGCACGCCGAACCGTTCCCGGGCCCGCACCGCCAGCACCAGCAGCGACAGCGTCAGCGCCGCGTACAGCCCGAGCAGCAGGACGCACCCCAGGAACCCGCGCTGTTCCGCGAACGAGGCGATGATGTAGTCCGTGTGCGCCTCGGGCAGCCGCCGCATGCGCGACTGGATCGCGTCCTCCGTGCCCTTGCCGAGCAGCCGCCCGCTCCCGACCGCCCACAGCGCCTGCTCCGGCTGCATCGTGCGGTCCGCGCTCACCTTCACGTTCTCCGCGGCGCCCGACATGTGCAGCCAGGTGTAGACGCGCTGCTTCTGGTACGGCTGGATGACGTCGAACTCCCACGCGAGCGGCACGGTCAGCAGGATGATGCCGAGCAGGATCAGGAACGACCTCAGCCGGATCCCCTGGAAGAACATGACCGAGAACCCGACCGCGATCACGACCAGGGATGTGCCGAGGTCCGGCTCCATCATGATCAGCGCGACCGGCAGCAGCACGTAGCCGAGCGGCTTCAACAGCGCGCGCAGCGTGTAGCGCTCCGGGTTCCGCTCGCCGTGGAAGAAGCGCGACAGGTACAGGACCAGCGCGGGCTTCATGAACTCGGACGGCTGGAACGACGCGAAGTCGCCGATCGCGAACCACCGGTGCGCGTGGTTCACCTCCTTGCCGAACGGCAGCACCAGGACCAGCAGCGCGATCCCGATCCAGTAGAACAGCCCGGCGAGCTGCTCGAAGAACCGCATGTCCACGACGGCCACGGCCGCCGCGGCCAGCAGCGACAGCACGACCCACAGCACCTGCGTCTGGTGGAAGCGCTCGACCGCGGCGGCGCCGGCGTTCGACAGGTTCAGGAGCCCGACGATCACCAGCACCACGACCGCCACGGCGCCCGTCCAGATCGCGGGGCTGAGCTGGGCCGCGTCACGGTATGCCTTCATCGGGCCTCCTCTTCCCGACGGTTCGAGATGCGATGGCCCCGGGGTCCTTCGCTCATCGCACGATCTCCAGCGGCGGGTCGTCGCCCTCCGGCTCCCGGCCGCCCAGCCAGAGGTCCGACAGCTCGTCCGCGTGCTCCGCGTACCACGCCTGGATCACCTTCTTCGCGACCGGCGCCGCCACCGCGCCGCCGAAACCGCCGTGCTCGACGAACGCCGCGACCACGATCCTCGGGCGCTTCGCCGGCGCGTACCCGACGAACCACGCGTGGTCCTGGAGCAGCCAGCTCGCGATCGCGGACGACGACACGTTCCGCCTGACCTCGCGCGCCTGGGCGGTCCCGGTCTTCCCGCCGAACGGCAGCTCGCGGATCCTCGACGACCGCGCGGTCCCCGCCTCGAAGTTGACCGCGCCGAACAGCCCAGCCATCACGGTCTCGACGTACGTCTCCGGGATGTCGAGCACGCGCATGACCTCGGGCTCGACCGCCCGCATCCCCCCCGCCGCGTCCGCGACCGCCTTGACCAGGCGCGGCCGCACCAGCTTCCCGCCGTTCACCAGGGCCGCGTACGCGCGGGCGAGGGCCAATGGCGTCACCTTCACGTCGCCCTGGCCGACCGACGTGTTGATGGCGAACCCGGGCTGGAACCCGCGGTGGCGGCGATACCAGCGCTCGGTCGGGATCAGGCCCGGATCCTCGGCCAGCTCGATGCCGGTCTTCTCGCCGAGCCCGAACACGTCCCGCGCGTAGTGCGCGAGGTTGTCCTGCCCGAGCAGCTCGCCGAGCTGGTAGAAGTACGTATCGCACGACTCGGCCAGCGCCCGGATCAGCCGGATCTTCCCGTGGCCGTGCTGCCGGAAACACTTGAACTTGTGGCCCCTGAACACGTGGAAGCCCGGGCACCAGGCCTCGCTGTCCTCGACGATCAGTCCCTCGTTCAGGGCCGCGATCGCGGTGATCATCTTGAACGTGGACCCGCACGGGTACGCGGACACGGCCTTGTTCATCATCGGCGCATAGACCGGGTCCATCGGCCGGCCGGCCGCGTCCGGCTCCGGGACCAGGACCGGGCCGGGGTCGAACGACGGCCAGCTCGCCATGACGAGGGGGTCGCCCGTGTCCGCCTCCAGCGCCACGACCGCGCCCGACGGGTACTCCTTCAGGGCGTCGAACGCGACCCGTTGCAGCGCGAGGTCGAGCGTGAGCGTCACGTCGCGGCCGGGCACGGGTGGGGTCGGCCGGACGTCGCGGTACGGCTCGGGCAGCTCCTCGGGCGACAGCCTCCGCCCCCCCGGGCCCCGCACCCACACGTCCTCGCCGGTCATGCCGCGGAGCGTCTCGTCGAGCGCGCGCTCCATCCCCGACCGGCCGACCGTGTCGCCGGGCCTGAGCCGGCCCCGGTGCCGCTCGATCTCCGCCTCGGACGCCTCGTTCAGGAACCCGACGACGTGCGCCGCGACCGAGTGGGCGGGGTGGTGGCGCAGCGTCCGCCCGCGCAGCGAGAACCCGGGCAGCTCGTGCAGGTGGGTCTGGACGACGGCCCGCTGGTCCACGTGCTCCGAGCCGCACTGGGGGCAGACCTGCCGGCCGCGCGACGCGTCGAACGACATCGGCGACAGGTCCGCCGGGCAGCGCGACCCGACGAGTCCCTTGTGCGCGACCAGCCTGTGCGACCTCTTCGCGCCGCCGAGCGCGGTCTCGATCAGGGTCCGGATCTCCTCGGCGCGCGCCTCCGTGAACACCCCCAGATCCACGAGCCGGTCGATCTCGCGCGGCACGTCCTTGACGTACATCGGCACGACCATCAGGTCGGTGACCTCGACGTCCATGGCGAGGACCTCGCCGCCCCGATCTCGCAGCGTGCCCCGCGCCGGGACGACGCGATCGCGCACGACCGTGCTGACCGTGGCGAGCGCCTCGTACGTCTCGCCCTCGATCACCTGGAGCTGGAAGAACCGCAGCGCGAGCAAGGCGAACGCCACGACGACGCAGAGGGCGGCCCACCGGAAGTGGGTCCTGTATTCGACCAGCTCGTCGTGGAGCCCGCGCACCGGCGCCTCGCGATGGCACGCGCGGATTCTACCAGCGCTGCGCGCCAGTGCGCACCGGCCTCACCGCAACAGGATCCCGCCGTCCGCCGACCTCCGGCCGCGCAGGCGCTCGTCCACCACCCCGAGCAGCCGGAACAGCAGCGGCCCGAGCAGCGCGGTGACGAGGGCGTGGGGCGCGGCCCAGAGGATGACCACCGAGTACTGCGAGAAGTTGCGGTCGAAGAGGATCGAGAAGAGGAAGAACAGGAGCGTCGAGACGAGCGAGCAGACGAAGGCCGCGATCACCAGCGGCAGGGGCCGCAGCAGGTGTACGCGCGCCGCGAGCCCCATCGCGACGAGGTACATGATCCCCATGATCTCGGTGTACATGCCCAGCACGCCGCCGGGCGTGAACGAATCGACCACGAACCCGATGACCGCGGCCGTGACGAACCCGGGGAGGCGCGGCGACGTCGTGGCGAGGTAGATCACGGTCAGCAGGCCGACGTCGAGCGACCAGGCCGACAGCCCGAGGACCTGCAGCACGGGCGCCTGGACCGCGAGCAGGAGGAACACGAGCACCGTCAGCACGACGTACCGCAAGGATCACCTGCCCCTTGCCGGAGGCGGCGCCGCCGAGGCCTCCAGCACGACCATGGCGTCGTCGATCGCGGCCGGGTTGACCGCGAGCACGACGTCGTACTCCACGAACGGCCCGGCCTGCCGGCGCTTCGACGGGTCCGCTACGTAGCCGGCCTCGATGCCTCGCCCCAACACGCGGTCGTGCCCGGACGTGACCACGACCGCGTCCTTCTCCAGCGGCGCCTCGATCACGGACACCTGGAGCCGCGCCCGGTACTCGTCGAGCGTCCCGGTCCCGACCAGCGTCCCGAGCACGCCGCGCCCCAGCACCTCGCAAGCCACGCGGCTGCGCGTGTCGGTCAGCAGCATCACGTCCGCGTAGCGGCCGGCGGTGCGCACGATCCGGCCCACCAGGCCCGCGTGCGTCACGACCGCCATGTCCGGCGCGGGCGCCGCGTCGCCGTCGAGGTCGATCGACAGCCGCGCGACGCGGTAGAACGGCGTCAGCTCGCGGCCGACCACGCCCGCCGGCGCCATCTTCAGCTCCTTGCGCGCCTGCCTGAGCCCGAGCAGCTTGCGGAGCGCCTCGTTCTCGACCGCGAGCCGCTTCCCGAGCAGGGCCTCGCCGACCAGTCGCTCGTTCTCCGCGGCCAGCGACTGGTTCCTCTCGGCCACGTCCACGAGCACGAAGTAGTCCTCGAGGAACCCGGCCCCCCCCGCGACGAGTGCGCCGACACCCGCCTGCACGAGCCCGGCGAGGCCGGTGGAGGCGGTCTCGACGGCGGATCCCCCCCCGCGGCGGCCGTGCTGGTACATGAGGATCAGCGGGACCACCAGCAGGACCCCGACGGTCACGCCGAACCGGTTCCTGGCGAGGAATTCCCGCATGTCCGCGGTCAGTACCGGACCGTGGAGGTCCGCAGCAGGCCCATGTCGTCGAGCACGCGGCCGGCGCCGAGCACGACCGCGGCGACCGGGTCCTCGGCCAGCATGACGGGGAGCCCCGTCTCCTCGCGGATCATGACGTCGATGTTCTTGATGAGCGCGCCGCCGCCCGCGAGCATGATGCCCTTGTCCACGATGTCCGCGGACAGCTCGGGCGGCGTGCCTTCGAGCGCCTGCCGCACCGCGCCGACGATCTGGAAGACCGGGTCGGACAGGGCCTCGCGGACCTCGTCCGAGTTCACGGTGATCGTCTTCGGCACGCCCGCGATCAGGTCGCGGCCCTTGACCTGCATCGTCAGTACCTCGGGGAGCGGCCACGCGTTCCCGATCTCGATCTTCACCTGCTCCGCGGTGCGGTCGCCCACGAGCAGGCTGTACTTGCGCTTCAGGTGGTCCCGGATCGCCTCGTCCATCTTGTCGCCGCCGATCTTGACCGACCGGCTGTAGACCACGCCCGACAGCGAGATGACCGCGACCTCGGTCGTGCCGCCTCCGATGTCCACGATCATGTTGCCGCACGGCTCGGTGATCGGCAAACCCGCCCCGATGGCCGCGGCCATCGGCTCCTCCATCAGGTAGACCTCGCGGGCGCCGGCCGACTCGGCGGACTCGCGCACGGCCCGCCGCTCGACCTCGGTGATCCCGTACGGGACGCAGATGACGATGCGGGGGCGCACCAGCGTTCGCCGGTTGTGGGCGCGCGTGATGAAGTACCGGAGCATCGCCTCGGTGACCTCGAAGTCGGCGATGACCCCGTCCTTCATCGGACGGATGGCCTCGATGCCGCCGGGGGTCCGGCCGAGCATCTCCTTGGCCTCGCGGCCGACCGCGAGCACGCGCTTGGCCCCGCGGTGGTCCTTGAACACCGCGACCACGGACGGCTCGCACGACACGATCCCCTTCCCGCGGACATAGACCAGCGTCGTCGCGGTCCCGAGGTCGATCGCGAGGTCGTTCGAGAACAACCCGTAGAGCCAGTCCAAGACCATGCGCCGGCAACCCTCTAGCAGCCGCCCGGACGTGGCGGAAGCGGCCCTATCTATCACGAAAACCGGGGATTCTCAAAGGCTGCGGGTGGGCGACGCTCAGGGCACCAGCCGCACCCGCTCGTCGTAGAGCGCCGTCCCATCGCCGGCGTCGGTCTCGCGGGGGGCGACGAGCGCGTTCGCGCAGCGGCCCGCGGACAGGTGCCCGCCCTTCGCCATGAGCGCCACGTCGCGCCGCTGCCCCGGGTCGTGGCGCACGCGCACCGCCATGGACCCGACCGCGGACTCGAGCCGCGCGGCTCCGCCGTCCGGGATGCCCCCGGGACAGGCCGCGGCCGCGACATCCGGGTGGACGCGGACCTCCGCCGGGCCGGGACCCGGGTCGCGCGCCCACTGCGACGACTGCGCCTCCGGCACGGAGAGCGCGGACAGGGTCAGAGGGAATCCGGGCACTTCCGCCGGGTCGGCCGGCGGGACCGACGCAAGGAGCCGGGCCCGTCCGTCCGGTGTCGCGAACCTGCGGCCGCCCGGCGCCGCCGCGTCCGCGAACGGCACGCGCGGCCGGAACGGGTTGCGGACCGCGCCCGCCTCGAGGTCGTCCACGGTCACCCCGGCCGCGCGGAGCCGGGTGCAGATGCGCTCCTTCCACTCCCGGGCGGTGCCGGCGAGCACGTCATCGAGGCCCGTGCGCGCCGCGAGCCCCTGCGCGATCTCGAGGTCGCTCCGGACCTCCGGCGGCGGGGGCACGACCGGCCTCGACGCGGTCAGCCACGAGTGGCCGTACGACCCGACGAGGTCGTCCGCCTCCAGCAGGGTCGGCACGGGCAGCACCAGGTGCGCGCACGCCGCGGTGTCGGTCAGGAAGGCGTCCGCGACCGCGACGAACTCGCGGCTCCGCAGGGCCGCCGCCGTGGTCTCCGAATCGGGCAGCATCGCGACCGGGTTGCCCGCGGTCACCCAGACCGCGCGGAGCGGCGGGTCGGAGGCGGCGAGGATCCCGCGGCCGAGCGCGGTCTCGCTGACGGTCCTTGGCGGCGGCGCCGAGGGCGCTGGCAGGTCGAACGCGGACCGGCGGCGCACGCAGAACTGCACGCCCGCGCCGGGCACGCCGGCGTTCCCCGACACGAGGGCCAGCGCGTCGATCGCGCGGACCGTGGCGGCGCCGCGGACCCGGCGCCCGAGCCCCCAGCCGAGCAGGACCGCGACCGGCGCGGCGCCCGCGGCGAACAGGCCCGCGAGGTGGTCGAGGTCGTCCGGCGGCACGTCCGCCTCGGCGAGCCAGGCGTCCGGCGGGCGCGAGCGGACAAGCGCCCGGAACGCGTCGAGACCGCCGCACCACGCAGCCGCGTCCGGGTGGGCCGCGCCGCGGTCGAACAGGGCGCGGGCCACGCCGAGGGCCAGGGCGAGGTCGCCCCCGGGACGCGGCTGGACGAAGCGGTCCGCGAGCGCCACCGACTTGTGGCGGACCGGGTCGATCAGGGTGACATGGGCGCCGCGGGCGCGCGCCTCGCGGATGAACGGCACCAGGTGGACGCTCGACGTGATCGGGTTCCTGCCCCAGAGCACCACGTGCCGCGCCGCGGCCAGCATGTCCGCCGGGTCCGGGCCGTCGCAGACGCCGAAGTCCTCCTCCTGCGCCCACTCGCCCGCGCCGGAGCAGACGTCGCCGCGCTTCGTCGCGACCGGGCCGAACCGGTCGAAGAACAGGTCCGCGAGCCCGGTCAGCAGGCCGAGCGAGCCGCCGCACCGGTAGTGCAGGATCGCGGCGGGCCCGGATTCGTCCCTGATGCGGGTGAGCCGCGACGCCGCGACGTCGAGCGCCTCGTCCCAGCCGATCCGGCGGAACGGGTCGGACACGCGCTCGCGGAACAGCGGGTTGAGCAGGCGGTCCGGCGAGTGCTGGCGATCGAGGAAGCGCGCGGTCCGCGGGCAGATCGTGCCGCGCGTGAACGGGTGGGCCGGGTCGCCCCGCAGCGCCGTGACGCGGCCGTCGCGCACGGTCGCGACCAGGCCGCACGCGTCCGGGCAGTCGCGGTTGCACGCGGTGCGGCGGGTGGTGGGTGCCGACATGCGGTGGATTGTAGCCGGGAATCGCCGCCAGCGACCTTGGTGGCAGCCCCCTCTTCCTCTATAATGACCGCGGGTGCGGGTGGAGTACGCGGGTGGAAGCCAGATTCCCGTTCCGGATGGCCGCGGTGCTCTTCCTCGCGCTCGCCGCGTCCTGCGGGGGCGGCAGCTCTCCACGGCCCGGCCCGATCGACATCAGCTACTTCGACCCGGGGACCGAGCCCGAGCCGGACCAGGAGATGCCCGCCGAGGTGGAGCGCGAGCCCGGCCACCGCTACCGGCTGGGGCTCGTCATCATCCGCGACGACCCGGTGCTGATCGGGACCGGCGACAGCATCTCGCTGCCGGTCAAGGTCATCGACTTCGACCTGGGCGCGCCCGCGCCGAACGAGTGCGTCTCGTTCGTCATCTCGCGTCAGACCGATCTGCAGGACGTCGACACCAACGACGGCGACGCGCAGCTCGGCGCGGAGATGGCCTATTCGAACGACAGCGGCATCGCCGTCACCGAGTTCGTGTCCGGCATGGTCAAGGACCGCATCTACCACGTCACGGTCTCGATCTGCGACGACCCGGTCGCGGCCGAGCCGCAGACCATCCGCTTCATCGTGTCCGGCGGGGCCTGCGGGAACATGAAGGTCACGCTCAAGTACGAGGGCGGCCTGCCGGAGTCCAGCCTCAAGGACATCAAGGTCAGCGTGCTGCCGTCGCAGTACACGTGCGACCTCCTGAAGCCCGAGCAGAAGCTGCCCGGCGCGGTCATCGCCCAGCAGACGCTGACGGACCTCTACGGCGAGAAGGAGTTCGAGTGCCTCCCGGCGGGCAACTACTACACGGTCTTCGCCACCGCCAAGGGTCCGTTCACGTGCGTGGCCGCGTCCGGCTGCGACGACGGCGTGTTCATCCAGCCCGAGAAGACCGTCGACAAGAAGCTCGAACTGTACCTGGTGGGCCTGAACCCGACCGGGTGCTACGACGCGACCGACATCTTCGACTTCACGGACGCGCTGCTGGCCTGCGCCGGGGGCAAGGGCACCGCGTTCGACTGCGCCACCAAGGGCGACACCGCCCAAAACGTCTGCTGCGCGGTCTACCAGGTCGTATTCTTCTTCGAGGACCCCGGGACGTTCATCATCGCGACCATCCTCGACGCCGCGAAGCTCTACTTCGGCCAGCTTATCATCGGCGTGTTCGAGATGTTCGAGGACGCGGTCGGGAAGATCCTGTCGAACTGGATCCTCAGCCAGGGCGGCTTCATCGGGCAGTTCTTCGACATCGGCGAGCAGCTCATCCAGGTGATCACGCACCTGACGCTGCACTCGGACCTGTGCATCTCGAAGCTCTCGTCAAGCTTCTCGGTCCAGGGCACGCACTACTGGACCGGCATCACGCTGAACTGGATCAACAACCAGTCGATCACCTTCGACATGAAGGACCTGCAGAACACGCAATTCCCGCTGGACCTCGTCGAGGGGAAGTTCACGGCGTCGGTCGCGGACTTCAACAAGCTCATCCTCGACACGCACATGATCAAGCTGAACTACGGCAAGCTGGTCCTGTTCGTGCTGAACGAGATGGTGATCGCGAACCTGACCGAGGGCGACTGCCCCTGGAACGACTGGGACCCGGAGAAGGCCTGCCACTCGATCAAGGACGTGGCGCACGTCTGGCTCGACTGCAAGTCGATCGCGAACGGCATCATCGGCGAGATCTGGTCGTGGTTCACCGGCAGCAAGTCGGACGTGGAGAGCGCCTGCAACTGGATGGTCGATTCGGTCGCGGACCTGCTCTCCGGGTTCCTGGGCGCGCTGACGTACCCGTCGGACATCTCGCTCCAGGGGCACGGCACCCTGGTCGACGACATCGAAGAGGACGGGTCGTGCGACCTGAAGGTCGACCGCATCATCAACGGCAAGTACACCGGCTCCATCCAGACGCCGAACGGGCAGGGGGCTCCGTTCAAGGGGACCTGGGAAGCTACGAAGAAGTAGGCCCGCACAAGCCGGATCGAGGGGAGATGCTGAGACACGGACCGATGATCGCCCTGGTCGCGCTGGCGGCGTGCACGCCGTCCAACAAGCTGATGCCGCTCCGGGGCGAGGACCCCCAGGCGCTGGCGCTGTCCGGGGAACGGGTCGACTGGCTGGAGCGGACCGGCGCCACCGAGGCGGTGCGGGCGCTCCGTGAGGAGCTGCTCGACGAGGAGTGGGGCAGGGCGGCCTCGATGCTCGGGCCCGCGACCCGGACCGCCGTGGCGCGCCGCGCGGCCGAGGTCGGGAAGGAGCCGGCCGACGTGGTCGCCGCACGCGGCGTGCCCGGGCTCGGGCTCCCCGGCGCGGACGACCCGGTCGCGGCGCTGTCCGCCCGGGGACGCTACACGGTCGCGGAGCCGGGGCCGTTCGACGCGAGGCGCCGCTCGGTCCGCGTGGTCCTGAGGATCGAGGGGCGGCCGGAGCCGATCGAGGTCCCTGTCGTGTTCACGGAGGACGGCTGGCAGGTCGAGCTCGTCAGGGTGCTCGAGACGGCGCCCGTTCCGGCGCCGGCCCCGGGCGAATGAGGGGGAGGTCCGCATGATCGTCTCCCAGTTCCGCGAGGTCCGCCGGTTCATGGGCCGCATGGACCCGGGCCAGGACGTGGTCGCCGGCTTCAAGACCGTGTGCCAGGAGAACCGGATCGCGTCCGGCTGGATCATGGCGTCCGCGGTGCTGCGGAACGCGACCGTGGCCCCGGTCCTGGCCGACGGCAGCGGCATCGGCGATCCCGAGCGGACCGACGGCACCGTATTCTGCCCGTCGCTGTCCGGCAACGTGTCGGTGGAGGGCGAGACCCGCGGCGTCCGCCTCTACTCGATCTGCCACCCAGCGGACGGCGGCGCGCCGCGCATGGGCCTGGTGCGCGCCGGCGAGGTCGTAATGTGCGAGTTCCTGGTCGTCGCGCTCGACGACGCCACGCTGGTGCGCCAGGCCGACGGCCGCGCCGGGTTCGCGCCCTGGGTCCAGCTCCAGGCGGCCGGCGAGCCGCCGCGCGAGGCGCCCCGCACGCCGATGCGCGCACCCGAGGGACCGGCCCCGCGGCCCACTCCCCCGCCGACCCACGTCGCGATCGAGGACGACGAGGCGTCCGAGCTGAACATCCTGGAGATGCAGCAGGGCGACTGGGTGGACCACCCGAGGTTCGGCCTGTGCAAGGTCGTCCACCCCCCCGTGGACGACAAGGTGACGATCAAGCTCCCCGCCGGGAAGCACGTGGACCTCCACCTGGGCGTGATGCGCGTGCTGCCGCCGAAGCAGGTCGGGGGGAGGAAGATCTTCCAGGTGGAAGTCCGGCGGAAGACCTGAGGGCCCCCCCCCGCGCCGGCCTCGGTTCGCGCGCAGGGTGCTGCGCGCGAACCGCCCGCACGAATGGACGGCCGGCGCGGGGGGGGCACTACTTCGCAGTCCGCGCACGGCGCCGCGCCGTGTACCCCTCCACGTTCTTCTGCTCGACCCGCGTGATCGCGAGCGCCCCGTCCGGCACGTCCTTCACGATCGTCGCCCCGGCGGCCACGTACGCGTCCTTCCCGACCTTCACCGGCGCGACGAGCTGGGTGTCCGACCCGATGAACGCGCCGTCGCCGATCTCGGTCGGGAGCTTGTGCACGCCGTCGTAGTTGCACGTGATCGTGCCCGCGCCGATGTTCGCCTTCGCGCCGACCGTGCAGTCCCCGAGGTAGGTCAGGTGGTTCGCCTTGGCCCCGGGACCCAGCACGGTCTTCTTCATCTCGACGAAGTTGCCGACGTGCGCGCCGCGCCGCACCACGGACGCGGGCCGAAGGTGCGAGAACGGGCCCATCTGCGCCTCGTCCTCCACGACCGCGTCGGTCATCACGCAGTACGGCTTGACCGCGACGCCGTCCCCGATCCGCACGTTCGTCAGCACGCACCCGCGGCCGATCGAGCAGCCTGCCCCGACGACCGTGCCCGCGTGCATCTCGACACCGGGCCAGACCTCCGAGTCCGGGCCGACCGCGCAATCCACGTCGATCATCACGGTCGCGGGCTGGCGGATCGTGACGCCAGCCGCCATCAGCTCGCGCGCCTTGCGCCGGTGGAGCGCGGCCTCGACCTCGGCGAGCCCGGCGCGGTCGTTGACCTGGAGCGCCTCGTCCGCGTCCTCGACCACGTGCAGCCCGACCGGCTTCCCCGCGTCGCGGAGCGCCTTGACCACGTCGGTGAAGTAGAACTCCTTCTTCGCGTTCGCCGACCCGACGCCGGAGAGCATCCCGAACAGGACGTCCGCCGCCGAAGCGTAGACGCCCACGTTCCCCTCCCGGATCGCGCGCTGCGCGGGCGTCGCGTCCCGCTCCTCCACGATCTCGGCGGGCATGCCGTCCGCGTCCCTCAGGATGCGGCCGTACCCGGTCGGGTCGGGGAGCATCGCGGACGTCAGGGCGAACAGGCCGCCCGACGCCGTGAACGCATCGCAGAGCGCGCGGAGCGACTCCGGCCGGAGCACCGCCATGTCGCCGTTGACGACGACCGCGTTGCGGAAGCCCTCGCAATGAGGCCGCGCGCACATGGTCGCGTGGGCCGTGCCCTTCTGCTCGGCCTGGACCGCGAACTCGACCGGCGCGCCCGGGAAGAGGCCGCGCACCGCGTCCGCGACCACCTCGGCCTGGTGGCCGATCACGAGCACCACCTTCGCGAACCCGGCCCGGAGCGCCGCGTCCACCGGGTACCAGACGAGCGGCCGGCCGGCGGCGACGTGCAGCCCCTTCTGCCGCCTCGACCGCATCCTCGTCCCGAGCCCCGCGAACAGCACGACCGCGACCGCGTCCTTCATCGGCGCACCTCCGTCGGGGCGGTATTCTACTCGCGCCGTCCGCGGCGTGGACAACCCGGCGGGCTCCCGGTAGCATTCCGCGGGTCCCGGGGCGCGATTCCGGAGGTGCCGGGCGTTGGGCGACACCCTCCCGCAGGAGCGGCGGTCCGCGCTTCACGTCGCGGTCAGCGACGCCTGCAACAACTCCTGCGTGTTCTGCCTGAACGCGCGGGTGGACGGCCGCATCGACGGCGCGCCGCCGCGCCCCCCCGCGTGGGAGGAGATCCGGGGGACGATCGACCGCGGCCGTGCGGCCGGCCTGACCGAGCTGGCCATCACGATCGCGGAGCCCACGCTCGGCAAGCACCTGGTCCGGGCGGTCCGCCACGCGCGCGAGATCGGGTTCGAGCGGGTCGCCATGAACACGAACGGACGCCTGCTCGGGCGCGGCACCCTGCTCGACGACCTGCTCGCGGCCGGGCTTTCCCGGATCGTGCTCTCGCTGCACGGCCCCGAGGCCGGGGTCCACGACCCGCTCGCGGGACGCGCCGGCGCGTTCGCCGAGGTCCTGGCGGGCCTCGAGAAGCTCGCGGCGCGCCGGCCCGAGAGCGGCTTCAACCTCCAGGTCCTCTGCGTGGTCTGCCGCCCGAACCTCGCAGCGATCGAGCCGATGTGGCGCTTCTTCGAGCGGCACGCGCGCCCGGACCGCGGCGACGGGATCTCGTTCACCGCCCTGAAGACGCTCGGCCTCGCCGCGGACCGGTTCGCGGACCTCGGGGTGCCGTACGGCGAGCTGGTCGATCACTGGCTCGGCGCCTGGCGCTCGCTCGGCGCGCCGCCCGCGATGATGCTGTCCGAGGTGCCGGGGTGCGTGGTGCTCGCCCGCGCGGCGACCGGGCCGGTCCCGGCCGTGGACGTGCCGGACGCCCGCTTCGTTCGCGAGGGCGTCGCGGTCCGGAACGCGACCGACCCGAACTACGCGAAGCGGGACGCCTGCCGCGACTGCCGGATCGAGCCGGTCTGCCCCGGCGTGATGGAGCGCTACGTGGCCACGCACGGGTGGGACGAGTTCCCGCCCGTCCGCGAGCTTCCGGCCGCGTCCGCCCCCGCGAAGGTGTCGGGCGACGGCGGGGCCCGGGCGGGCGACGGCGGGGCCCGGGCAGGCGACGGCGCGCCCGCGGTACAACTGGCCTGCATGCTGCTCGGCACGACCGCGGAGGCGCTCGCCCGCGGGGGGCTGTCCGCGACCTCGTTCCGGCGCAACGACGACGGGCTCGCGGTCGGCGTCGCGGGCCCCGGCGGGTTCGAGGCGGTGCTCCAGGTCGCGCCGCGCGACGACACGAAGCCCGCCTACCTGCGGACCCCGGCGCTGAACGTCAGCTACTCCGGGGGGCCCGCGGAAGGGCTGCTGCCGAAGCTCCTGGCGCGCGTGGTCAGGGCGGTCGGGGACCGGCCGTTCGCCGACCTCGCGGCCGCGTGGGACCGCGCCGCGGCCGCGGCCCCGCCCGCCCCGTCCCCCGCCGGCGATCCGGCCGCGCCGGCCGCGCCCGACCTGCCGCTGGAGGAGTCGTTCGGGGACACGGCCTGCGGCATGATGGGCGCGGTCGACGTGATCAAGGAGGTGCCGTCGGACATCGCGGTCGTGGTGCACGGGGACCGCGGCTGCCTTCCCACGCCCGAGGGCGCCTCCGCGCCGGCCTGCACCAGCGACATGCGCGAGATCGACGTGGTCGGTGGCGGCGAGGCGAGGCTGCTCGACGCGGTCCGCGCGACCCTCGCGCTCGGCCGCTCGCGGCCCGCCGCGGTCGTGCTCGTGGGGACCTGCCTGTCCGAGATGATCGGCGACGACCTCGACGAGGTCGCGGCCCGGGCGGAGGCGGAGCACGGGCTGCCCGTGGTGCCGATCCGCGCGACCGGGCTCCAGCCGCTCCGACCGGTCGAGGTCGCACGGCGCGTGCACGGCGCGCTCGCGGCCCGGTTCCTGACGCCGATGCCGCGCGCCGAGGAGATCGGCCTCGTCGGCTACCCGGACGACGAGCGCGGCCGGTTCCACTCGGAGGTCCGCGGCGTGCTGGCCGGCGCCGGGGTCGCGGTCGGGGGCGTCTGGCCGCGCGGCGGCCTGGACGGGCTCCGGCGCCTCGCGGCGGCCTGCGTCGTGCTCGCGCCCGAGCGCGTGGCGCACGGCCCCCTGCTCGACCGCCTCGATGCGCTGCGCGAAGGCGAGAACCGGCCCGGCCCCGAGGTCGCGGTGGCCGCGGCGCCGTTCGGGCTGTCCGCGACACTCGCGTTCTACCGCGAGGTCGCGATCCGCATGGGGAAGGAGGACGCGGTCAGGTCGCGCGCGGAAGGCGAGGCGGCCCGGGCCGCGGCCCGCGTCGAGCGCTTCCGCGGCCGCCACGCCGGGTTGCGCGTCGCGGTCAGCTTCGGCAACAACCGCAAGGGCACCGGCGCCCAGACGACCGTACACCTCGGGGTCGGGTACGTGCCGTTCCTGGTCGAGCTGGGCCTGGAGCCGGTCCTGGTCGCGCTGACCGGGGAGTCGGACGCCCAGGCGGCGAAGGTGCGCGCGCTCGCGGGGCGGCTCGGCGCCTCGGCCGAGGTCCACCTGCACCGGCGGCCCGAGGGGCTCGTCCCCGTGCTCGCGGGGGGGCGCTTCTCGCTCGCCACGAACGAGAGCTGCCAGAAGCACTTCGTTGACGCGGCGAAGGTGCCGTACCTGCACTTCATGCGGATCGAGCCGGGGTTCGGCGGGATGATGCGGTCGATCGACGCGATCGAGGCCGCGATCGAGGGGGGTGCGCCGTGACCGTCGAGCCGCGCACATACCAGGCCCCGGCCAGCATCGGCGCCTGCGTGGCCGGGATCGCCGTGTCCGACGCCGTGACCGTGCTCCACGGCGGCGCGGGCTGCGACATCAAGCTCCACACGCTGCTGCGCCACCACAACCCGACCGGCGCGGTGCACCATCGCGTCGTGTGCACGAAGATCGCCGAGGCGGACCTCGTGCTGGACCCCGGCGTTGTGGTCGGGCGCGCGGCCGGCGACATCGCGCGCCGCACCTCCGCCCGGCTCGTCCTGGTGACGGCCGCGTCGTTCGTCGAGATCGCGGGCATCGACCGGGAGCGCGTCGTCGCGGAGGTCGAGGCGCGGGTCGGCCTGCCTGCCGTCTATGTGTATGCCCCGGACTTCGCGGGCGACCTGTTCGACGGCTACGGCAAGGCCGCGGCCGCGGTGGCGGAGCGGATGCTGCGGGACGCGCCCGACCGGTCCGCGTCCGATCGCGCCGCGCGCGTGAACATCGCGGGCTACGTGCACGACCGGCCGATGGGCGATCACCGCGGCAACCTGGCCGAGCTGGCCTCGCTCGCCGCGGCGGTCGGGCTCGAGGTGAACGCGGTCCTGCTCGGCGGCTCGCCGGTCGCGGCGCTGGCCGACCTGCGGAACGCCGGGTTCGCGGTCGCGCTCCCCGGCGGCGGCCCGGCCGCGGACGTGCTCGCCCGGGACGCGGGCCAGCCGCGTGTGGACGCGCCGCTGCCGATCGGGCTCGAGGCGACCGCCGCGTTCCTGCGCGCCGTCGGCGGCGCGACCGGCCGGTCCGACCGCGCCGAGGCCCGGATCGATGAGCACGAGGCGCGGGTCCGGGCGCTCGTCCGGCAGGCCGCGGAGCCCCTGACCGGGCGTCGCGTCGCGCTGTTCGCCGACGGTCACAAGGTCGCGGGCCTGCTCGGGATCTGCCGCGACCTGCGCATGGTGCCGGTGCTCGCGGGCGTGCTCGACGGTCGCGCGGACGCGCTGCCCTCGCCGCTGCCGGACGGGCTCGCGGTCCTGGTCGATCCGGGCCAGCCGACGTGCCTGGCGCGCATCGCGGACCTCGCGAAGGCAGGCGCGGTGGACGCCGTCGTCGGCCCGGCCTGGGAGGTCCAGGCCGCGCGCCGGGCGGGCGTCGCCGGGATCGAGTTCGGGTTCCCGTGCAAGGCGTACCAGCCGTTGCACCCCGTCCCGTACCTGGGTTATGAGGGCGTGCTTGCGACGGCCTCGCGCATCCTCGAGGCCATTGGCACCTGAAGGAGGAAGCAATGATCCGCGGAACCCGCATCCTGGTCGCGTCGCTCCTCGCCGTCGCGCCGGCCGTCCCGGCCGCGGCGCAGGGCAAGCCGGCGAAGAACCCGGTCGCCGTGATCGAGACGAACCTCGGCACGATCGAGATCGAGCTGTGGCCGGACAAGGCCCCGAAGACGGTCGAGAACTTCGTCACGCTCGCGAAGAAGGGCTTCTACGACGGCACGCGGTTCCACCGCCTGGTCCCGGGCTTCGTGATCCAGGGCGGCGACCCGCTCTCCAGGGACCCGGCCAACCGCTCCCGGTGGGGCACCGGCGGCCCGGGCTACAAGTTCGCGGACGAGCCGGTCAAGGCGGACTACGAGCGCGGCTGCGTGGCCATGGCCAACTCCGGCCCCGACACGAACGGCAGCCAGTTCTTCATCTGCGTCCGCGAGCTGAAGGGCCGCCTTCCGCCCAAGTACAACCACTTCGGCAAGGTCTCGAAGGGCATGGACGTGGTGGACAGGATCGTCGCGCTCGACCGCGACGAGGCCGACCGCCCCAAGACCGACGTGATCATGAAGAAGGTGACGGTCAAGTAGCCCCTCCCAGCCGGGTCCCGGCAGGGGACCCGGACGGCCCGCCCCCGGCCGCAGGCCACCCACGATCCGTTCGCGGATGCGCCGGCGGGCGGGTTCGTTCCGTTGCGTTCGCGGCGCTCGCGCGCTACGCTGGCACCGGAGAGGTGGGGCGATGCACGAGGAGGCGACCGTGAGCGAAAGGAACGATGGCGGGTCTCCGCCCGGATCCGGGGGCGGACCGCCGCACGGGGACGGAGCGCAGCGCGCAGGCGTGGGGGGGCCGAGGCGGGAGGGCGGCAGGCCCCCGGGCCGCGGACCGGAGCGCGGTCGGGCGACCCACCCGCCGCGGAGCCCGGCGGGCGCCAAGGCGACGCCGGAGGAGAAGGCCAAGGCCCAGCAGGTCGTCGAGCGCTCGGGGATCCCGCTCCCGCAGGCGATCCTGGTCGTGCGCGGGCAGGTCACGCTGAACGACGTCCTGAAGGAGATGCTCGCGCGCGAGAAGGTGGAGAAGCTGGTCAAGGAGGGGTTCGACCGCAGCCTCGCGGGCCAGGTCGCGCACGGCCGCCTGGACCTGGAGCGGGCCCGGCGGATCCAGAAGGTCTGGACGACCCAGAACGCGTCATTCCACTCGGACCGCATGAAGGACCTGCCGGTCGGCGCGCCGGTCATGGTGTCCCTGTTCGACGCCGGCGCGGTACGTGGCCTCGTGCAGGACGTGTCGCGCTACGACCTCGTGCTCCGGACCGAGGCCGGGCCCGAGCCGGTGACGGTCAAGAAGCACGACATCAAGTTCTACTGCGCGCTCGGCTACGCGGACCGCGTGCTGGCGTCGGTCGGACGCGACGCCGAGGTGGCCGCGCTCGGGCTGAAGGCCAGCACGAGCCTGGCCGATCGCTTCCGGCCCGAGGACGCGCTGGTGCTCCAGTGGGTCCCGTCCGCCGCGCCGAAGCGCCTCGTGCTGCGGGACGGCGACGCGCTTACCGGCGTGCCGGTGCGGATCGCGAGGTACGAGATCGAGCTGGACGTAGGCGACGGCGCGACCGTGTGCGTGCTGACCCACGCGCTGCTCCGGGAGCGGCCGTTCGTGTAGAGCGCGCCGCGCCTCGGCGCGGCGCGCTCGGCGGCCGCAAGGCGGCCGCGCAAGGGGGGTGGCCCGCGCCCCGCATCGCGGGGCGGCGGGCAGGGGGGCGCGCCGCGCCCCCCTCCGATCGATGCCCCGGGCGCCTGCCGGGGTCCGGGGCGTGGGGTACGCATCTCGACGGGGGTCGTTCGGGACCGCCTGCCGCGCGGGCCGGGCGACAGAGCGGAGAGCGCGCCGCGCTGGGGCGCGGCGCGCTCGGCGGCCGCAAGGCGGCCGCCGCACGGCCGAGGTCATGGTAGATTCCCGGGCATGGCCGACCACCACGTCGCGGACGTCCTGCTCCTGCTCCCCCTTGCCCAGCTCTACACGTACTCGATCCCGGAGCGGCTGCGGGGCAAGGTCCGGCGCGGCGTGCAGGTCGACTGCCCGGTCCGGACGCGGCGCGCCCACGGGCTCGTGCTGAAGGTCAGGCCGCCGTCGCCGGCGGACCCGCCGCTCGTGGACGTGGCCGAGGTCGTGACCACCCGCCCGCCGTGGCCCGAGGACCTGCTGGAGCTGCTCGACTTCGTCTCGACGTACTACGTCGCGCGCATCGGGCAGGTCGCTCGGGCCGCGATGCCGTCCCTGTTCGCGCGCCGGTCGCCGAAGCCCGAGGCCTGGGTGCGGATCGCGACCCGGCCGGACAAGCTCCCGCGGTCGCCGAAGGACGTCCTGGTGCTGGAGGCGGTCGAGGCGGCCGGGCGGCTCGAGCTGCCGGCGGCGCGCGTCCTGGTCCCCGGCGGAGCGGACGTGGTGAAGAGGCTGCTCGCGCGGGGGTTCCTGGCGATCGAGGAGGAGGAGGCGACACCCGCGCCGGCCCCGGCCGCGGCGGCGCCCGTCGTGGTCCGGCCGGAGCCGACCACGGACCAGGCCGCGGTGCTCGCGCAGATCGGGGGCGCGATCGGCAACGGCTACAAGGCGTTCCTGCTGCACGGCGTGACCGGGTCGGGCAAGACCGAGGTCTACTTCCGGGCCATCGAGCAGGTGGTCGCGGCGGGCAGGGGCGCGATCGTGCTCGTGCCGGAGATCGCGCTGACGGTCGAGCTGAGGCGCCACATCGAGGCGCGGTTCGGCGGGATCGTCGCGGTCCTCCACTCCGCGATGGCGCAGGGGCAGCGCGCGGCGGCGTGGGACGCGGCCCTTGCCGGACGCATGCGGATCGTGGTCGGTCCGCGGTCCGCGGTGTTCGCACCCGTCCGCGACCTCGGGCTGGTCGTCGTGGACGAGGAGCACGAAACCACCTACAAGCAGGAGGAGGGCCTCCGGTACAACGCTCGCGACGTGGCGATGGTCCGCGCGAAGATGGCCGGCTGCCCTGTGGTCCTGGGCTCCGCGACCCCTTCGCTCGAGACGTTCCAGAACGCCCACGCCGGCAAGGTGACCTACCTGTCCATGCCGCACCGGGTCCGCGAGCGGCCGATGCCCGAGGTCCGGTTCGTGGACCTGCGCTACGAGCCGCCGGTCGGCGCGGAGCGCCTGTTCTCGCGACCGCTGCTGGACGCCCTCTCCGCGACGATCGGGCGCGGCGAATCCGCGATCCTGTTCATCAACCGGCGGGGGTTCGGCCGGTTCGTGGTCTGCTCGGCGTGCGGCGCCCCGATCTCCTGCCCGAACTGCTCGATCACGCTGACGCACCACGTGAAGCCGGACCGGCTGGCGTGCCACTATTGCGATCACCAGGTGCCCGTCCCGGAACGGTGCCCGGGCTGCGGGTCGTCCGAGGTCGCGATCTACGGGTTCGGGACCGAGCGCGTGGAGGACGAGGTCGGGCGTCTCGTGCGCGGCGTCCGGTGCGCGCGGCTGGACGCGGACACCGCGTCCGCCGGGGGGATCGACGCGATCCTGGCGGGCTTCCGGCGGGGCGACTCGAACGTGCTGGTCGGGACGCAGATCGTCGCGAAGGGGCACGACTTTCCGATGGTGACGCTCGTGGGCGTGCTGCTCGCCGAGCAGTCGCTCGCGTTCCCGGACTTCCGCGCGGCCGAGCGCACGTTCCAGCTCCTGACCCAGGTCGCGGGGCGGGCGGGGCGGGGCGAGACCCCGGGGCAGGTCGTCATCCAGACGTTCGAGCCCGGCCAGTACGCCCTGCGCTTCGCCGCGGCGCACGACTTCCTCGGGTTCGCGGTCGTCGAGAACCGCATCCGGCGCGAGCGCGGCTACCCCCCCCACTCGCACCTGGCCGCCATCGAGGTCTCGTCGCCTGACCCGGCAGAGGCGTCGCGCGCGGCGGACGAGGTGCGCGACTACCTCGACCAGTTCCTGACGCTCGAGGGCGCGGGAACGCGGGGTGGACCGGCCGCCGCATCGGCGATCCTCGGCCCGGCGCTCGCCGCGATCGAGCGCATCAAGGGACGCACGCGGATGCAGGTCCTCGTGAAGACGCGCCGGCGCGCCGCACTGAACCGCGCCTTGTGGCGCCTGTACAAGCTGGTCGGCCCCGGCCGCGGCCGCACCCGGATCCGGATCGACGTGGACCCGGTCAGCCTGCTGTGAGGCCCCCCCGCGGGCCCGTCCGATCCGTCCGCGGCGGACCGCGGCGAAGGCAACGTCGCGGTCCGAGGGCCCGCGGGGGGGGGCCGGTTCCAGACCCGCGTCACCGGGCGCGCCGCCTGGCGATCACGACCGACCTGACCGGGGGATTGAAGTAGCCGAACCGGAGCCCCGGCACGGCCGCGCGCATCCCGGCCATGGCCGCGGACAGGCCGACCGGCTCGCCGTGGTCCCGGCCGACGACGTCCAGGTAGACGTCGGGGTCGATGTTCAGGTTGCGCATCTGGACGAAGTCCGCGCCGCACGCGCGAAGGCCGTCCGTGGTCGCGGCGAGGTCCGCGTCCGTGTCGGAAACCCCTGGGAACACCAGGAGGTTCACCGACACCCACCCCCCGGTTGCGCGGACCGTGCGGCCCGACTCGATCACGTCCGCGAGCGCGTAGCCGTGCGGCCGGTAGTACGCGTCGTAGGTGGGCCTCCGGAAGCTGTTCACGGACAGGCGGATCGAGTCGAGCCCCGCCTCGCACAGCCGCGCCACCGCGTCGGGCCGGCTGCCGTTCGTGTTCAGGTTGACCGTGCCCGAGCGGGTGCGGCGGCGGATCAGCCGGACCGCCTCGACCAGCACGTCGGCGACCGTCAGGGGCTCGCCCTCGCAGCCCTGCCCGAACGACACGACCGGCCGCGGGACCCGGCCGATGTGCAGGCAGGCGACCTCGGCGATCTCGTCGGGGGTGGGCGTGAACGCGATGCGGTCATGGGGCGCGCACACGCCCGCGGCCGGCGCGAGCGACAGGCACCCGGCGCAGCGCGAGTTGCAGGCGCGCGCCGTCGGGAGGGGGCACTCCTCGCGCGCCAGGAAGAAGTTCTGCGCGGCGCGGCAACCGTAGACAAGGGCGCAGTGCTCGAGGTGCGCGACCAGCCGGTTCGCGGGCATGGACCGGCAGAGCGACTTCGCGCGCCGGCCGATCTCGCGGCGGTCGAACCGGCGCGGGTCCTGGCGGTTCGACCGGTCCACGCGCACGGCCGTGGTCCAGAACCGGCCGCGGCGCCACCCGATCGGCGCGTACGCGTAGAGCGGGAGCGCGGGCGCGTCCGGTCCCTTCACCGCCGCGGGGTGCCCGAGCCGCAGCCACGCCGGGCTGGCGAAGGCGGACACCGCGGTCACGCCGCGGACCACCTCGGGGCCGCCGGTCTCGGGGTGGATCCCGAGGGGCTCGCGGCCGGCGAGGAGATAGACGTCGCTCCCCGCGGGCAGCGGGACCAGCTCGTCCTCCCTGGGCGGTCGCACGCGGCGGCCGTCGAACACGGCCATGCGGTAGAACGGGTGGTCGAACATCCCGCCGCGGGAGTCGCAGGACATCAGGGCCGGAGCGTTCATCGGGCGCCGCCCCGGGCCGCCATCGCGACGGTCAGCGCGTGGAGCAGCACGCCCGCGGCCACGCCCACGTTCAGGGACTCGAACCCGCCGGGCGAGGGCACGGTGACGAGCGCGTCGCACGACTCGCGGACGAGCCTGCGCACGCCCTCGGACTCGGACCCGACCACGAGCAGGACCGGGCCGCGCGGCAGGGGCATGGCCCCGGGCGGGACGCCGCCGTCCGCAACCGCGGCGACCGCGAAGAAGCCGGCGTCCTTGCAGGCGCGCACGGTCCGCGCGAGGTTGACCACGCGGGCCACCGGCACCCGGCCCGCCGCGCCGGCCGAGGCGCGCACCGCGGCGGGCGACACAGGCGCGGAGCGATCCTGGGGCAGCAGCACGCCGCGCACGCCGAAGAAGGCGGCGGACCGGAGGATCGACCCGAGGTTCTGCGGGTCCTGGACCTGGTCGAGCGCGAGCAGGACCCCGTCGCCGTGGGCGGCCGCGGCCTCGATCGTCGCGTCGTCGTCCGCATACAGATAGGCGGCGACGCGCGCCGCGATGCCCTGGAACGGGCGACCGCGCGACAGATCGCGGAACGCCTGGGGGGGGAGGAGGCGGACCGGCAGGCCGGCGGCCTTCGCGCGGTCGGCAAGCACGCGCGCGCCCGGACCGGAGCCGCCGTCGAGCAGCACCTCGCGCACGCGCCCCGCGCCCGCGAGCGCCTCCTCCACGGAATGGAGGCCCCAGATCAGGTCCTCGGTGGGATCGCGGCGAGTCACTTCCACATTACCCGGAGCTTGCGCATGGCGACGGACACCGCGTCCGTGAGGTCGCGGTGAAGCTCGGCGGGCTCCACGATGAACGCCTCGACGCCCCCGGAGGTCTCGTCGGCGCCGAACACGCGGATCAGCTCCTCCAGGAACAGCTCCATGCGGGGCCGTGCGGCCATCCCGGTCAGGGGCGAGCCGGGCAGCGAGGTCACGAACGAGGAGGTCCGGAGCTTGTGCAGCGAGTCCGCCACGAACCACGACGCCTCGCGCGCGCGGGCGGGCGAGAACTCCGCGAGCCTGCCCATCCCGTAGGCGCACACGCGCGACGCGGGCAGGCGGCCGTAGGCCGGGAGCAGGACGGCCTCGCGGAACCGGCCGGTCACCTGCCCTCCGACCATCAGGCGCGACAGACGGCCGCACAGGCGCCAGTCCATCAGCCCGGACACGCCTCGGGGGGGGCGCTCCTCCTCGAACACGGACACCACGACCGTGTCCGCGGTCACGCGGTCGATCTGGTGGAGGTCCGGCCTGAGGAACTGGATCTTCATGCTTCCCCCCGGACGCCTCAGCCGCGAAGTAGGCTGCAAGCGTCCGCAGCCGGACGGCTTCAGTCCGTCCGGCTATTTTTTTTGCGCGGGCCGCAAGATCGACCCGATCTTGTCGAGCACGCCGTTCACGAACGCGCTGGAGTCCTCGGACCCGAAGCGCTTGGACAGCTCGATCGCCTCGTTGAGCACGACCTTCAGCGGCGTCTCGGAAACGTGCAGCAGCTCGAACGTGGCGAGCCTCAGGATGTTGCGGTCCACGGTCGCCATGCGGTCGATGCGCCAGTTCAGGGACGCCTTCCGGATCAGCTCGTCCACCTCCTCGAGGTGGCTGACGACGCCCTCCATGAGCTGGGTCGCGAACGCCTTCGTGGCCTCGTCGTCCTGCTCGGCGCGGTCCTGCCAGAACACCGGGATCCCGGGATGGTCCACGGTGCGCAGGTACTCCCACATGTACAGGAGCTGGAGAGCGCACTCGCGGGCGCGGCGCCGCGTGCCCATTTCGGGACTACCCCTGCATCTCCTTGAGGAGATTAGCCATCTCGATGGCCGAGAGCGCGGCGTGCCAGCCCTTGTTCCCTGACTTCGTGCCCGCTCGCTCGATCGCCTGCTCGAGGTTCTCGGTCGTGAGCACGCCGAACGCGACCGGGACGCCGCTGTCGAGGGAAGCGACCGCGATCCCCTTCGACGCCTCGGCCGCCACGTAGTCGAAGTGGGGCGTGGACCCGCGCACCACGCACGCGAGGCAGATGACGGCGTCGAAGCGCCCGGATTCCGCGGCCTTCTTGGCGATCAGCGGCATCTCGAACGCGCCGGGCACCTTCATCACCTCGACCTTCTCGTCCTCGCCGTCGTGCCGGTGCAGCGCATCGAGCGCGCCCTCCAGCAGGCGGTCGGTGATGAAATGGTTGAACCGGCTCACGACGATCGCGAACCTGAGGCCGCGAGCGTTGAGCTTGCCTTCGACGATCCGGGCCATCCGGGCCTCCCGATTCCTGGCAAGTGCTGCCGCCCCCGCGGCGTCCGTGACATTACCCCAGGTCCCCCGTCATGGCAAGGCGCGCCCTCGGCCACCTCTGCTTGTTCCCGCGCCTTTCTTGGCGCCCGGCCCCGACGACAGCCATAATAGGCTTCCCGATCGTCCGGGGCAGGCGGGGCGGAAGGTGGACGGGTTCACGGCGCTGGTGCTCGGCGGGACCTTCGCGGCCGCCCTGGCGGTGGCCTGGGTCCTCGTGCGCCTCGCCTCCAGCGGCATGCGGAAGCGCGATGTGGCCGCGAGCGCGAAGCGGCTCGGGAACATGGTCGCCGACGGCCGTCACGGCCAGGGGGTCAGCGCCCTCGTCACCCAGGGGAAGCTCAAGGAGGCGCTCGAGCTTGCCGTGTCGCAGTCGGACTTCCGCGGCGCCGGCCGGATCGCGCTGAAGCTGCAGCAGCCGCAGCGCGCCGCCGAGTTCTTCGAGCGCGCGGGCGACAACGAGTCCGCGGCCACGGCGTACATGAAGGTCCCGGACATGCGGCGCGCGGCCGAGTGCTACGTGCGCGGAAAGAACCACGACAAGGCCGCGGAGATCTACACGCAGGTCGGCGACCTGTGGGCCGCGGCGGAGACGCTGGTCGCGGGCGGGCGGCTGCTCCAGGCGGCGGCGGTCCACCGGCAGCTCGGGAACGACCTCCAGGCCACGCGGCTCGAGGCGGAGGCGCTCGGGCAGGAAGGACGCCACGACGAGGCCGCGCGGCGCTACGCGGACGCCGGTGACCTCGAGAAGGCGGCCGACTGCCTGATGTCGGCCGGGAAGCTGCGCGAGGCCGCGCGCGTGTACCAGCAGGCCGGACGCGCGGACCTCGCAGCCGGGCTCCTGGAGCGCGCGGGGGCGGAGACCGAGGCCGCCGCCCTGTACGAGGAGGCGGGCGACCACGCGAACGCGGCGCGGCTGTACCAGCGCGTCCAGAACCCGCTGAAGGAGGTCGACGCCCTGGTCGCGGCCGGCGACACGCTCGCCGCGGGCCAGCTCGCCTACAAGCTCGGGAACCGCGCGAAGGCCGAGGAGATCCTGAAGATGGCCACGCCGGCGGACCGCGGCTTCGTCCGCGTCTGCCTGCTGCTGGGACGGGTCCTGGAGGAGGAGGGGCGCGACCAGGAGGCGATCCGCTACTACGCGATGTTCGTGGAAAGGGCGGTCCCGGGCGAGAAGACGGTGGTCGCCCTCAAGAAGCTCGCGGCATTCCTCGATCGCAACGGGGCGAAGGACGCGGCGCTGCGGGCGCTGAAGAAGCTCGAGGGGGCGAAGCTGCTCGACTCCGTGGCGAAGAAGAACCTCGACCGCCTCGACAAGGACGTCGGTGCGACCGCGGAGCCGCCCAAGGGCATCTCGTCCATGCTGTCCCGCGGCCGGGAGGCCGTGCCGGAGGTCCTGGCGGACCGCTACCGGATCACCCGCCGGCTGGGCGAGGGCGGGACCGCGATCGTCTACCTCGCGCAGGACCGCAAGCTGAAGCGCGAGGTCGTGCTGAAGTTCCTGTCCAACCCGAGCCTGCCGGGCGAGCTGGCCGAGGACTACTTCCAGCGCGAGGCCGAGATCGTGGCAGGCATGTCGCACCCGCACATCGTCCGGGTGTTCGACCTCGGCAGCGCGGACGGGCGCCCGTACATCGTGATGGAGTACATCGAGGGCGACTCGCTGGAGGGCGTGCTGGCCAGGGAGGCGAAGCGCGGGATGGCGGTCGCGGACGTGGCGCGCATGGCCACGGAGCTCGGCGACGCGCTCGCCTACGCGCACGCGCGGCAGGTCATCCACCGCGACCTGAAGCCCGGCAACATCATGATCCTCCCCGACGGCCACGCGAAGCTGATGGACTTCGGCATGGCCAAGGCGCTCCAGGTGAACCGCTCGCGGTCCACATACATCTGCGGCACGCCGGACTACATGTCTCCCGAGCAGGAGATCGGCCTCGACCTGACGCCAGCGTCCGACATCTACTCCTTCGGGCTCGTGCTGCTGGAAGCGCTGCTGGGGAACCTGCCGACCGCCTCGACCGCCCGGACCGCCCGGCTGTCCCGCCTCGACGCGCTCGAGCGCAGCGCCATGCCGGAGCCCGTCAAGCGCGTGATCGCGCGCTGCCTGGCCCTGGAACCCGACGACCGCCCCCAGGACGCCCGCACCGTCGCCTCGATCCTGGTCAAGTCCGCCCGCCCCGGCGGCGCCACCGCGTAGCCCGCCGCCCCCGCGCTCTCCCGGTATTGCCGTACCCGGACCCGGGCCCGTCCCGCTCTCCCTGCCACTGCTCCCGTTCCTTCCCCCCGCTATGGACCCCCGCCCCGCATTGTCCTATCATCCCATCACCCGGTTGCGGAGCATTCCGATGTTCATCGAGAAGGAGCCACAGAAGGCGGTCGAGAACAAGAAGGCCAAGGAGTCGTTGGCCAAGGAGCCCGTGGCCGAGAAGGCGCCGGCCAAGCAGGCGCTGAAGGGCCTCCCATACAACGATCAGGTCAAGGCCGTCTCGCCGCGCGAGAAGAAGGCCCCGGCGGGCAGGACGCCGGAGGCGGTCTCGGCGAAGGACCCCGTCTCCGAACTGCGCAAGCTGTTCCGCGAGATGAACGTCTGCGACAAGCTCGTGCCGGGGAACGTGGTCAACTTCACCTACGACCGCGCCTCCGGGTCCATCGCGATCGAGCTGCGGGAGTCCTTCTCGCGCAAGTTCGACGCCGAGAACACGGTGACGTTCGAGCGCCACGTCTCGGGCGTCCTCAGGAAGGGATCGCTGTCCGGCCTGGACGGGATCCGCCGCGGCACCGCCGCGATCGTGGAAATCGAGCGCGTACGCGAGGGCGTCACCGCGATCCGCGGCAAGCTCGGGCCGTTCTCGAAGACGGTGGAGTTCCGGGACGAGCAGATCCCGAGCTTGCCGTAGGACGCCGCCGCCGGCGTCCAAGAGCAGCTACCCGGTCCCCGAACCAGAACCCGAGCCCGTACCCCCTCCCCGAGCCCCTGCCCTCTCCCCTTCCCTGTCACTTCCGGAGGGCGGCCAACCCAGCAGATCCGGCTCCGCGGCGAGCAGCGCGTCCATGCGGCGCGCCAGGTCCCGCATCTGCTCCGCGGTGCCCGCGGTGATGCGCACCCATCCATCGAAGCCCTTCAAGTGCGAGCGGTCGCGTACGAACACCCCCGCCGACTCCAGCGCCGACGTGAACCGCTTCGGCCGCGGCACGCGCACCAGCAGGAAGTTCGCCTGCGTGGTCCGGACCTCCGCCCCCCGGCGCTCGAGGTACTCCGCGAGCGCGGCCTGACCCTCGCGGACGTCCTTGACGTAGCCTTCGCGCGTCTCGCGGTCCGCGAGCGCCGCGAATGCGCCCACCTGCCCGAGCACGTTCACGCTCTTCGGGTTGTAGAGCTTCGACAGGTGTCCGAGCACGGCCGGCGCCCCGAGCAGGTAGCCGACCCGCAGCCCGGCGATCCCGAAGCACTTCGAGAACGTGCGCGTCACGACCAGGTTCGGCGTCGCGGGGACGAGCGGGGCCGCGGACGTGCCGCCGAACTCGTGGTAGGCCTCGTCGAGCACGAACAGGGTCCGCGGGTGGGCGCGGCAGAGCCGCCCCACGTCGCCGGCAGGGGTGACGACCCCGGTCGGGTTGTTCGGGCTCGCGATGTAGACGAGCTTGGTGTCCGGCCGGATCGCGTCCAGCAGCGCGGCCGCCGGCACGTCGAACGGGTCCGCCGGCGCCACGGGCCGGGGCTCGACCCCGCGCGCGCGGGCGAAGATGAGGAAGTGGCCGTACGTCGGCCAGACCACGACCGCGTCGTCGGAGGCCCCGAGGAACGTCCGGCAGAGCAGGTCCAGCGCGTCGTCGGACCCGTTCGTCACGATGATCCCGTCCGCGGGGACGCCGGTGTACCGCGAGAGGGCGCCCCTGAGCCGCGTCGCGCCGAGGTCGGGGTACCAGTTCAGGTGGTGGGTGTTGCGAAGGAACGCCTGGATCGCCTCGATGACCCGCGGCGACGGCGGGATCGTGGACTCGTTCCAATCGAGCTTCAGGGGCACCGTGCCTTCCGGGAGCGCCTTGATCGCGTCCAGCGACGACACCGCGTCGTAGGGAGACATCACCTGCACGTGCGGGCACGGCGCCGGCGCCGGCGCCTCGGGCGCCTCCTCGGTCATCCATCGGGCCTTCGTATGCATCGTCCCTCTGCAAGGCATCCGGCCCGCAACGGGCCGTCCGGCCCGAACTGCAACCGTCATGCCACGGCGCGCTCTCCGGGCAACGACGTGGAATCGCGGGGATTGCGCGCGCCGGCGGGGATCGGCTTGGATGAACGCTACTCCACCGGTTGGAGCGCGCTGCCGCAGCGCGTCACGCAGGCGCGGCGGGTACGGGCACGAGTACGGGCACGGGCACGGGCACGGGCTTTGGGCACGGGGATGAGCCGCATGTCCTCGTCCCGACTAGCTTCTGCCGTCGTCTTGGCGCCCCCGCGGGGCCGGGAATACGATTCGGAAGGGACGGAGTCCGTTCTTTTTCCCGGAGGTTCCGATGAGAATTCGCGGACGAGTCGCCGCCGCGGGGATCCTCGCGGCGATGCTTCTCCCGCTCTCCACGGCCGCGGTCGGCGTGCCGGACGGCGGGGGGGGAAATGCGATCACCCGCATCTCCGTGATCGAGGAGGCGCAGGAGACGGTGATCGCGATCTCGTCGGAGGCGACGCCGACGTTCAGCGTGTTCAAGCTGGACGACCCGGTCAGGCTCTTCGTGGACGTCTCGCAGGGCGACACGACGCGCGTGGCCGACCCGATCGTGGTCGACAACGGCGTGGTCGAGCAGGTCGGGACCCTCCAGTTCAAGAGCCGCGGAGGCACGGTCGGCCGGGTCATCGTCGGGCTCCGGGAGGACGTGCCCTACGACGTCAAGGCGGACGGCAACCGGATCGTGGTGCGGGTGGACGCCCGGGGCCGGCGCCCCGCCCCGGCGGAGGCGTCCGCGCTCGCCGCCAGGGTGACCGAGGTCCGGGACCAGATCACGAAGGAGCAGGCGCTGCTGGCCGACATCCGCGCCGCACGCGAACGCGCGGAGGCCCTGAAGGCGCGCGAGGAGGAGAGCCGTCGCGAGGCGGAGCGGCTCCGGACCGATGCCGAGGCGGCCGGCTCGCGCGCGCGCGAGGAGGCGAGCGAGGCCGCCGCCGGCGCGAAGGACGAGGCGGCCCGGCTCGCGGCCCTGAAGGACGCGACCGCGCGCGCGGAGGCGCAGAAGCAGGCGATCGAGGAGGCTGGACGCCAGGAGGCGCGGAGGCTCGAGCTGCTCCGCCGCGAGGCCGAGGTCGTGGCGCGTGCGAAGGAGGCCGCCGCGGCCGCGGCGGTCGCGGAGAAGGATCGCGCGACGGCGGTCGAGCAGGCCGCCCGCCAGGCGATGGCGCGGCGCGCGGCGGAGGAGGCCGCGGCAGCCGGGGCGGCCGGGGCGGCGAAGGCGGCGCGCGAGGCGGCGGACGCGGAGGGACGGCGGCTCGCGGCGGCGAAGTCGGCTCGCGAGGCCGAGGAGGCTCACGGCAGGGCGGTCGCGGAGGCGGCGGCCCGCGAGACCGGGAAGGCGGAGCGCGCCCGCGAGGCGCGGGAGCGGGAGGAGAGGCTCCTCGCGGACCTGGCCGCGGCGAAGCGGCGCGAGGCGACGGCGCGCAAGGACGCGACGGACGCCGAGCTGGCCGCGCTCCGGAAGCAGGTCGCCGACCTCGGCCGCGCGGTCGAGACGGAGCGGACCCGGGCCACGGCGGAGACGAGCCGCGAGGAGGCGGCCAGGGCCGCCGCGATGGCCCAGGTGACCGAGAAGGAGAAGGAGCTGGCGCGGGCGCGGACCGAGGTGGCGGGCCTTTCGGCGCGGATGCGCGAGCTGGCGGCGGAGCGCGATCGGGCCGCGGCGGCCGCGAAGGCGGCGGGAGCCGAGGCGGGCCGCGTGGCGGCGCTGGCCGAGGCGGCGGACCGGGAGGTCCGGCGCAAGGAGGAGGCGCGCAGGGAGGCTTCGGCCCTCTCGACGCAGCTCGCGGCGCAGCGCAGGGAGCTGGACCGGCTCGGGGCCGAGGCGAAGCTGCGCGAGACGGAGCTTCGGGCCGCGGCGGACCGGGCGAGCGCCGCCCGCGCCGAGGCCGAGGCAGCGGCGCGGGACCTGGACGCGGCGCGCAAGGTCACGAGCGCGGCCCAGGCCGATGCCGACGCGGCGCGCAAGGTCACGAGCGCGGCCCAGGCCGATGCCGACGCGGCGCGCAAGGCCACGAGCGCGGCCCAGGCCGATGCCGACGCGGCGCGCAAGGTCACGAGCGCGGCCCAGGCCGATGCCGACGCCGCGCGCAAGGTCACGAGCGCGGCCCAGGCCGATGCCGACGCGGCGCGCAAGGTCACGAGCGCGGCCCAGGCCGATGCCGACGCCGCGCGCAAGGTCACGAGCGCGGCCCAGGCCGATGCCGACGCCGCGCGCAAGGTCACGAGCGCGGCCCAGGCCGATGCCGACGCGGCGCGCAAGGCCACGAGCGCGGCCCGCGCGGACGCGGACGCCGCCCGCCGGGCGACCGAGGCCGCGCGCGCGGCGAAGGAGGAGAGCGCGCGGAAGCTCGCCGCCGAGGAGCAGCGGCTCGAGCGGCTGGCGCGGGAACGCGAGCGCGAGGAGGCCGCGGTCGCGGCCTTCCGCAAGGAGCTCGACGAGCTGGCGGCCCGCCGCAAGACCATCGAGACCGAGGAGACGAGGACGCTCAGGGCGCAGCTCGACACGCGGCAGGCCGAGCTGGACCGGCTCCGGCTGAAGGTCGAGACGCTCTCGACCGCGGCGCGCGGCAAGGCGTCGGCGCAGCAGGCCGAGGCGGCGCGGACGCTCGCGGCGAAACAGGCCGAGGTCGCGGCGAAGCAGACCGAGATCGAGCGGCTGCGGGTGGGCTACGAGGACGCGCTCGCGCGGGCCCGGGCCGAATCGGCGTCCAAGGACGAGACGATCCGGACGCTCGCGGCGGAGCGTGACAGGACGGAGCAGGCGCTCCAGTCGATGTCCGCCGAGCGGGAGAAGACCGAGCAGACGATCCGCACGCTCACGGCGGACGTCCAGCGGGTCCGGCAGGAGGTCGGACAGTCGCGCGACGCGATCGCGGCCCGCGAGTCCGAGGTGGCGCGCCTGAAGGACGCGCTCGCGCGCGAGCGGGCCGGCCGGGCGGACAAGACCGCGATCGAGCGCCTCCAGCAGGCGCTGTCCGATCGCGAGCAGGCGCTGAAGTCGGTCCAGTCGGACCTGACCGCGCGCCTGGCGGTCGCGGACGACCTGGCGCGGCGGCGCGCGTCCGAGATCGAGCGGCTGAACGGCGAGGTCGAGCGGCTGAAGTCGGACCGGGCGCGCGAGGCGTCCGGGGAGATCGCGGCCCTGAACGAGAAGCTCAGGACGCGCGAGGCCGAGAACAACGTGGTCCGGCGCGCGTACGACGAGGCGAAGCGGTCCGCGGCGACGAGCGCGGCGGCGACGAGCGCCGACGCGACCGCGCGGCTCGCGCGACTGAAGAAGGCCCTCGACGAGCAGAAGGCGGAGACCGATCGGCTTTCGGCCGAGCACGACCGCAAGCTCGCGGCCGAGCAGGACCGGACGCGCGAGCGTGATCGTCGGATCGCGGAGATGGGCGCGCGGATCGCGGAGCTGAAGGCCGCGGACAGCACGCGGGAATCGGCCGAGGTCGCCCGCCTGCGCGCGTCCATCCGGAGCCGCGAGGCCGAGCTGGAGGCGCTGCGGGACAAGGCACGCGCCGCGGACGAGAAGGCGCGGCACGCGGGCGAGTCGGGCTCGTCGGAAGCGAAGGCGGCGCGGGCGAAGCTCGCGTCGGCGACCCTGGCGCTCGACAAGGTCCGCGCGGAGCTGGACACGGCCAAGGACCGCGAGGGCGCGGCGGTCGGGCGCGAAGCGGCGGCTGCGGCCCGCCTGAACGACATGGCCGACGCGCTGGCGCGCACCGGGCGCGACCTGGCCGCGGCCACGGCGCGGGCCGAGGCCCTTGGAGGCGAGCTGAAGCGGACCCAGGCCGACGCGGCCGGGCTCGAGCGGCGGCTGCGCGAGCGGCAGGCCGCGACCGAGTCGCTCGATCGGCAGTTGAAGGAGCGGCAGGCGGCAACCGAGTCGCTCGATCGGCAGTTGAAGGAGCGGCAGGCCGAGGTTGACAGGCTGGCGCGGCAGCTCGACCAGGCGCGCAACCGCGGAACGGCGTCGAAGGCCCTCGCGGCGGACCTGGCGCGCGAGAAGGCCGAGCGCGACCGCGTGGCGCGCGAGGTCGCGGACGCGAAGGCCGCGCTCGAGCGGGCGCGGCGAGAGGCGGCGGAGGCGACCGCGCAGGCCGAGGAGGCCGCGGCGCTCGCCGCGACGATGGCCGAGGGCAAGGAGCGCGCCGAGCGGACCGCGGCCGAGCTGGCCCGCGCCCGCGAGCAGGCGGAGCGGAACGCCGGCCGCCTGGCGAAGGACCTGGACGCGAGCCAGCGCGAGGTGGAGCGCCTTTCCGGCGAGCTGAAGTCGGCGAAGGGCCGCGGCGACGACCGCGTCCGGACGCTCGAGGCCGACCTCGCGCGCGGGAAGGCGGAGCGGGACCGGCTGGCCCGCGAGGCGGCGGGCGCCCGCGAGAGCGTGGCGGCGGCCGAGCGCGCGGCCATGGAGGCCGTTGCGCGGGCCGAGGCGGCCGGGCGGGAGCGGAGCGATGCCGCGACGCGGCTCGCCTCGGAGGTCGAGGCGAGGAAGGCGGACCTGGCGCGCGTGACCGCGGAGCTGGATGCGGCGCGCGGCGAGGCGAGGAGCGAGCGCGGCAGGTCCGAGGCACTGACCACGGCGAGCCGCGACCGCGTGGCGGCGCTCCAGGCCGACGTGGCCGCACGCGAGGCCGAGGTCGCCCGGATCACGGCGGAGCTGGAGGCGACGAGGGCGAGAGGCGCTTCGGAGTCGGCTCGCGTCGCGGAGATGAAGTCCGAGCTGGACCAGGGACGGGCCGACAGGGACCGGCTGGCGCGGCAGCTCGACGAGCTGAAGACGCGCATCGACGCGGTCACGGCGGCCGCGACGGCGAAGCGGGCCGAGCCGGCGCCCGCCCCGGAGAAGGCGGCAGCGACGCCCGCCGCGCAGGGCCCCGCCTCCGCGGTCATCCGGAACATCGAGTTCAAGGACGTCGGCGGCATCCCGTCGCTGGTCCTGTCCATGGACGGGGCGGCCGAGTACGAGGTCCACCAGGGCGAACGCTCGTACGTGATGGCGATGAGCGGCGCGGTGCTGCCGAAGCCGCTCGCGCGTCGCCTCGACGTGTCCGCGTTCGAGTCCCCCGTGTCCATGGTCAGCGCCTACACGGCCGACGACGGCCGGGTGCGGATCGTGGTGGAGCTGTCCGAGTCCGTCGGGCAGGCGGCGCGCGTGGTGGACGGGCGCCTGGTGTGGGCGTTCACCGGCCCGGCGCCGTCGCGCATGATGGCCGGGGCGTCGCCCACGGTCACGACCGGTCCGGAGCGCCGGGCGCTCGCGCTGGCGACCCCGCAGGCGCAGCCGCCGGTGCCCGGAAACCCGGGCGGCATCGCCCCGGGCGGCGCGCCGCAGGCGCCCCCCGTGCCGACGATGGCCGCGCCGGCGGGCGAGCCGGGCCAGGACTACCTGAAGCCGGCGCTGGTGCCGAAGAAGAAGAAGTACAAGGGCAAGCACATCAACCTGACGGTCAAGGACGCGGACATCCAGAACGTCCTGACCTTCCTGGCGCGCGAGGGCAAGGTCAACATCGTGACGTCCGAGGCGGTCGCCGGGCGCGTCACGTTCCACCTCGAGGACGTGCCGTGGGACCTCGCGCTCGACACGGTGCTCAAGACCAAGGGCCTGGACTACGTGGTGGAGCAGGGCATCTACCGCGTGGCGCCGGTCGAGCAGATCCAGAAGGAGTACGAGGCGCAGGTCCAGAAGCTGGCGCGCCAGCGGGAGCTGAAGCCGGTCGTGGTCCGCCTGATCCCCGTGAACTACGGGGAGGGCACCGAGATGGCGAACCGGGTCAAGTCCGTGCTGTCGCCGACCGGCACGGCCGAGATCGACGCGCGGACGAACACGCTGGTGGTCAAGGACACGGAGGACTACCTGCAGGCGGCCGAGGACCTGGTGCGGCGGCTCGACCAGCAGACCCCCCAGGTCCTGATCGAGGCGCGGATCGTCCCCGCGCGGACCACGTTCCGCGAGGACATCGGCATCCAGTGGGGCGGCCGGTTCGCCGCGTCGTCCGCGTTCGGCACCGAGACGGGCCTCGTGTTCCCTTCGTCGGTCGGCGTGATGGGCGGCGTCGAGCCCGCGGCGCCCACGGGCGGACTCAACCTCGCGAACCCGCACTGGGCGGTGAACCTGCCCGCGCCGACCGGTCTCGGGTCCGGCGGCTCCATCGGCATCCAGCTCGGGTCGATCGGCGGCGCCGGGAACCTGAGCCTGCGGCTGTCGGCCGCGGAGGAGAACGGCGACGTGAAGATCATCTCGTCGCCGCGCATCTCCACGCTGGACAACCGCAAGGCCACGATCTCGCAGGGCGTTTCGATCCCGATCTCGGTCGTGTCCGCGGCCGGCGTGAACACGCAGTTCTTCTCGGCCGACCTCCGGCTGGACGTGCTGCCGCACGTGACGCGGGACGGGCACATCAACCTGAAGATGGACATCACGAAGAACGAGCCGGATTTCGGTAACGTTGCGGCGAACGGGAACCCCACCATCCAGCGGCGGGAGGCCCACACGGAGCTGCTCATCCGGGACGGCGACACGACGGTCATCGGCGGGATCTACGCGCGCAGCACGTCGCGCTCGTACCACAAGGTGCCGCTGTTCGGGTCGATCCCCGTAATCGGGTGGTTCTTCAAGAACCGCGCGGTGAAGGACGATCGGTCGGAGCTGCTGATCTTCATCACCCCGAAGGTAGTGAACCGGGAGGTGACGCTGTGAGTACTCGGCTGTTTGCGGTCGTGACGGTTGCGTTCGGCGTCGTGCTCGGCACACAGGCCGCATGCCAGAAGGAGCACGCGCAGGGGCTGATGCTCGTCTGGAATGTCCCGCTGGACTCGCAGTGCAACGCGCGCCCGGGCGGCAACATCTACAATCCGTACGGGGTGCTCGACCTGGCACTGACCAACCAGTTGTGGCTGTTTCCGGAAGTCAAGAACGTAATGCCGACCATCGAGGAGGCGACCGGCGAGTCGATCACGGACGGGACGATCGAGACCAATACGGTGAGCATCGTGTCCGCAAGGGTGGATTTCAACCTCGGGATGTTCGACGACGGGACCGCGCTCCCCTTCACCTACCAGTTCGACGGGTACACGTGGCCGCTTTCCACGTACGTCGGGCCGACCGGCAGCATCGTGCTCATGGTCCAGGCGGTCACGCCCGAACTCGGGAACTTCCTGGACGAGAGAATGGTCGAGTGGGTGAAGAGGGGGTTCGAGCGGCCGGGCGCCTGGATCACGGCGTACGTCTCGGTCGAGGGTCTGACCCAGGACCGCTGGCCGATCCAGTCGAACACCTTCGCCTATCCGATCCACGTCTGCTGGCAGTGCCTGATCGACTGCTGCTCGCTGGTCGAGAACCCGGCACTCGACCCGGCCGAGGAGTTGCCGTGCTACCCGGGCCAGGACTCATCGATCTGCGACTCGCGCTGCATGCTGGTGTCGCACCACTGGAACGACTACCTCGAGGCGAAGCGCCAGCAGGCGAAGGGCGAGACCTTCCCCTGGGCCGTGACGGACCCCGAGACCGCCCTGCCGAAGCCGCTGAACCCCTGCTCCGTCTGCCCGGCCGCCGTGCGGTGACCCGAATCGTCTGCGTCGGACCGGCGATTCGGCCAGTGACGCCCGGGCGGGGGGCCGGACCCGCCGCTACCGCCCGTCCGGCAGCGCCATGCAGCCGCTCACGTCGTCCATGGATCGCGCCTTCCACGCGCAGATGGAGAACCGCATGTCGCCGCCGTCGCAGCGCTCGCGGCAGCGGTTGCGGATGGGGGCCCGGATCGAGTCGGAACCGGACACCGCGGTCACGAACCGGTCGCAGACCGCGCTGCAGTTGGGCTTGCCGCCGGCAGCCCCGGCCAGGGGGGCGGGCGCGGGGGCGGGGACCGGGGCCGCCGCCACGGGCGAGGAGGCCGGGGCGGGCGCGGGTGCCTGGACCGGGCGCGCGACGGGCGCCGGTGCGGGCACCGGGGCCGGCGCCGGGGCGGGTGCGACCACGGGCGCCGGGGCGGGGCGCGCGACCGGCGCCCCGACCGTCCCGCCCATGTTCATCGAGATCAGGTTGGTCTCGGTCGGGCTGACGTTCACCTCGCCGGCCCACGACCACGAACCCGAGACCAGCCCGAGCCGGTGCGGTCCGGGCTGGAGTCGGCGCAGCGTAACCGGCGTGTGCCCGGCCGGCTGATCGTCGAAGCGCACCTCGGCGCCCGGCGGGTCGGTCAGCACGGTCAGGCGGCCGCCCAGGCGGGGCAGGTCGATGCGGATCTTGACGACCTCGCGCTCCTCCAGCTCGACCACGCCCTCGACCGTCTCGAAGCCCGGCGCGGACACGGCGAGCTGCCGGTGCCGGCTGCCGGTGGTCCGGAGGAACACGCGGCCGCGGCCCTCGACCACGTCGTCGACGCGGACCTCGGCGTCGGCCGGGTCGGTCACGACGTAGAGGTAGCCCGGCTCCCGCAGGGGCTTGCCGCGCTTCGCGCGGGCCTTGGCGTCGGCCGCGGAGAGCAGCGCTTCCTCACCCGCGAACTCCCGTGCAGCGTTCCCGGCAGGGGCCGGCGCCGCGGCGGGCTGGTGGGGCTGCCGGCGGTCCTGTCCGCGCACCTCGCCGACGGGGGCGCAGGCCGCCAGGCACCCGACCACCAGCAGCACATCGATGCGGTTGCGCACGTGGCACCTCCTCGTCGCGATCCAAGGGGCCGTACCGCCCGCGGGGGGCGCCCGGCCGCCGGGCACGCAGGGCCCGGACGCGCCTAGCCGTCCGACACGCAGCGGACGTGGTGCTCGCGATCGCGCGCGTCGAATCCCGAGCCGCCGAAGCCCATGTCCGTGAAGCCGGCCGGCGAATCCGCGTCGTCGGCCTTCTCGACCTCGGCGGTCCAGTAGTAGCCGCACGGGCCCGTGAACGGGGCCTCCATCCGGCACCTGTCCACGAGGCACTCGCGGATCAGCGACTCCAGGTCGGTCCGCGCCGGAAGGCGCCACTTCAGCCCGGCCAGGTCGAGCGCGTCGCAGTACTCCCTCGCCCCCTCCCAGGTCCGGGTGCCGGACGCCCCCTCCTTCTGGAAGCGGAGCGCCCTCGGGTCGGCCCGCGCGATCGTCCCGTCCCCCTTGTCGACGAACTTCGGGGCGGCCGGCGCGTCGTCGGAGGCGTCGCAGACGGTCCCGGCCGGAGGCGGGTCGGAGAGGGAGCTGCCGCAGACCAGGGTCGCGAGACCGAGGGCCGCGGCGAGGACGGTCAGCAATCGCAGGAACAGCCGCATCGTACGTGCCCCTCCCCGGGCCGCGGCCGATTCTTGCAAACGGGCGAAGGGGTGTCAACGAGCGCGGTCGCTCAGCGAAATGACAGGTGCGCGGGCGCGGAGTCCTCCGTCTCCCCGTCGGTTCGGGGCTCGGCGAGGGGCGGCGCGGTCGCGGTGCACGGGCGCCGTTGGGCACGTCCCGACGCGCACCGCGTCGGG
>Ga0194127_10001217_pt1 | contig 38156 bp, 24 predicted proteins | sample TA2KigC100mmetaG_FD_148624 | JGI IMG/M metagenome (GOLD analysis project Ga0194127, IMG submission 148624) | Freshwater microbial communities from Lake Tanganyika, Tanzania - TA2015036 Kigoma Deep Cast 100m | ecosystem: Environmental > Aquatic > Freshwater > Lake | place: Tanzania: Lake...
TTTTGCACGAGTACACGACCTGCGCGAACATCTACTGCAACCTCGTCTCGGCCGTGTCGCGCGCCGCGGTCGAGGTGCTCGGGATGTCCGGGCTCGTCGTGCTGCTCGACGAGGCGGAGGTCGCGGGCAGCGTGCTCTACCGGTACCAGGCGCTTCGCGGCATGAACTTCTTCCGCGGGCTCGTGCTGACCGCGAACGACGACCCGGTGCTGCTGGAGGAGTCGCTCGACCGGACCGAGACGGTCACGGGCGTGCTGTCCGGGCTGGTCTACTCCGGCCACAACACGGTGCGCTACACGGCCGGGATCCCTGCGCACCTGAAGATCGCGTTCGCGCTGACGCCCGGGTCGCTCCAGGACGCGTTCAGGAAGGCGCGCGAGTCGATCCGGACGGTGCAGCTCGACGTGCTGTCCGCGGACCAGCTCCGCGATCTGTTCGGCCGGATCTGCGACCGCTTCCAGTCCGTGACCGGGATCCGCGTGTCGCCGCGAGACCGCGAGAGCCTGTACCGCCTGATATCGACCGCGGACCGCGTCTCGTCCACGCGCGGGTTCATCAAGGCCGCGATCGAGGCGCTCGACTACGTCCGCTTCTACCCCGAGGGCGACGTGGCCGGCATGATCTCGGGGACGGGCTGACGATGCCTCCCCCCCCGCCCGGCGCGACGTTCGACCGGAACGAGGCGCGCACCGCGATGCCGCGCGCGTTCGCCGCGTTCCTGGGGGCGTACCCCCGGATCACCCCGATCCAGGCGGCGGCCTTCCCGGTGCTCGCGTCGGGCCGCGACGCGGTCCTGGTCGCGCCCGCGGCGTCCGGCAAGACCGAGGCCGCGCTCGTGCCGCTGTGCGAGCGGCTGCTGCACCTGCCGTCCCGCGCGGGCGCCGGGATCCTGTACGTCGTGCCGACCCGGGCGCTCGCGAACGACATCGAGGTGCGGTGCCGGGGACCGGCCGCCTCCCTCCGGCTCGACCTCGTGATCCGCACCGGCGACCGGCCGACGGCCGTGGCCGACCGGGACGTGGGCGTCCTCGTGACCACGCCGGAGTCGTTCGACTCGCTGCTCTGCCGCGCGCCGCGCCTGTTCTCGGCACTCGGCGCCGCGGTGGTGGACGAGGCCCACCTGATGGACGGCACCTACCGGGGGGATCAGCTCCGCATCCTGTTCCGGCGCCTGCTGCGCGGCCTGAAGAGGCGGCCGCAGCTCGTGGCGATGTCGGCCACGATCGCGGACCCGGCCGCGGTCGGCCGCCGCCTGTTCGACGCGGACGCCGTCGTCGTGCGCGCGGGCGCGGACCGGCCGGTCCGGATCGACTCGGCCCCGGACGCGCCGTCCGCGATCCGGGCGCTGCGCGCGGCCGGGGTGACCAAGGCGCTCGTCTTCTGCAACAGCCGCCGCCGCGTGGAGGAGGTCTCGTTCGCGATCGCGGCGGCCGGCATCTGGCCGCGCGAGCGCGTGATGGTGCACCACGCGAGCCTGCCGCGCCGCGAGCGCGAGGACGTGGAGCGCGCGTTCCGCCGGTGGGAGGCGGGCATCCTGGTCGCGACGACCACGCTCGAGCTGGGCGTGGACATCGGCGACGTGGAACCGGTCGTGCTGGTCGGCGCGCCCGAGACGTCCGCCGCGTTCCGGCAGCGGGTGGGCCGGGGCTGCCGCCGCAAGGCGGGCATGGTCGCGATCTGCGTGCCCGAGGACGACGCTGACCGCGAGGCGTTCGACGGGATCCGCGCCGCGCTGGACGGCGGCGATCTGCCCCCCATGCCGTACGTGCCGGACCTGTCGGTCGCGGTCCAGCAGGCGTTCTCGACCCTGTTCGGCGCGCCGCGCGGCCTCCGCCGCGCCGATCTGCTCGCGCTCCTCGCGCCGCTCGGCACGCGGGGCGACCTCTCCGGGATCCTCGACCACCTCGTGTCCGAGGGCCACCTCGAGTCCGCGTCCGGGGACCGGCTGGTCGCCTCGACCGCGGTGATGGACATGGGCGAGCGCGGGCGGATCCACGGCAACATCCCGGACGGCCGCACGGTGAAGGTCGTGGATTCCGCGACCGGCCGCGTGGTCGGCGAGGTCTCGGCCGCGGGCCTGGGCGCGCGGGCGGGCGCCGCGGACGACGGCACGCTCGCGCTCGGCGGCCGGTCGTGGCGCGTCACCGGGTCCTCCGGCGGGACCGGGCCCGGCGCGTTCGGTCGGGGCGCCGACCACATCCGCGTCTCGTCGGCCGGGGGGGTGGGAGCGCCCGGCGTGGCGCCGCTGTTCGCCCGCCGCGCCGAGGTCGGCGCGTTCCACCGCTACCTGCCCGAGCGGCTGCGGAGGCGCGTGCGCTGATCCGCGGCATGCGGGGGGGGCATTGACCAGCGGGTGTTCCGACCGCCGGCGAAGCGCCCGCGGCCGGACGACTCCGAGGGCCTCGCTACGGCAGCTCGCGCAGTTCGTCCGGCGAGATGCCCATGTCGTCGAGGATGCCGCTCAGGGTCTTCGGCTTGACGTCCTTGCCGGCGTGGACGGGGATCACGACCCTGGCGCCGCCTTGAGGTCGTCCAGGTAGACCTCGATGGCCTCGCGGATGTTGGCAGGCGCCTCGTCGAGGGTGTCTCCCAGGGTGTGACATCCCCTGAGCGCCGGGCAGAACGCGTGAAGGCCGCCGTCCTTCTCGCGCTCCAGGATCACCGTGAGATGGCGCGCTTCCATGCACCTGACCTTGCTTCTCCCGTTGGGTCCCGTCAACCCGCAGGACACCCGCAGGAACCCGCCGAACCCGCCAGCGGTTCCCACGGGTCGCGACCGCCGCAACCGCGCTCGATCAGGCGCTCCAGCAGTTTCTGCGTGTCGGCGTCCGCGCTCACGACCACCAGTTCGTAGGGCGGGTCGCGGACGATCACGACAGGACCCCCATCACGAGCAGGTCCGCGAGGCTTGCGCCGCCGCTCCACCGGTCCAACTCCGGGACCTCGGGTCCGCGTCGGACGAGCGCCGAGCCGTCGTCCCGGCGGCGGAACACCAGCGCGTCGTCCAGGGTCACGTGCGCGAGGAACACGGGCGAGTGCGTGGCACAAAGCCACTGCACTCCGGCGCCCGGCTGGGCGATGGCCTGGAACGCGGCCTGGATCGCGAGCGGGTTCAGTCCGTTCTCGGGCTCCTCGACCAGGTATACGACCCTCCGGTCCGGCCGGGCCGAGTAGGAGAGCACGGAGAGGGCCATCAGGCGCAGGGTCCCGTCGGAGAGCAGCCAGGAGGGTACGGGGTTGCCGTGCTCCCCGGCGAACCGCGCCGAGAGCACGAGGTGACGGTCCTCTTCGCGGACGGAGACGCCGATGTCCTCGAGTCCCGGCACGGCCGTCGCCACGTGCTTCTTCCACTGGTCGAACAGGAGCGGGTCACGCTCCGAGAGGTCCTTGACGACGTTCGGGAGTCCCGAGCCGTCCAGTCCCAGCACCGGTTTGCCGCCGGGCGGCGAGGACGCTTGCAGGCGTCGCGGCTCGAGGGCCAGCCGCCGCACCCCCTCCCTCAGCAACTCCTTGGCGCGAAGGGAGAGCGGGAACCGCTCCGGGTCCTCGGGGAGGCTGCCGAATGCCGACCGGTCCTCGCCGAAGCGGAACATGCTGTTCCACTCCGTCTTCTCGTCGCGGAAGTAGTCACGCCCTTCCGGGGTCTTTCCGACGATCTTCCGCCAGCCGCGGGGCTGGGCCGGGTGGACCACGGGCCCGAGGTGCTCGGGTCCGAACAGGCTCGGCTCCACGACATCGGGACCCCGGACCCATGTCGAGAAGAACAGGTTCTCCCGAAGGATCCGCAGGCCGCCGCTGCCGCCAATCCCGATCTCCATCTCGTGCCGGAGCGCGGCTCGAGGTCCGTCGCTCGCGTCGCCGTTCGCCGCGTCGACTTCCACGGCGAAGGCGATGGGCCGATCCGCGTCGTAGCACAGGTCGTAGAACGAAGGCGTGCGGCGCGCAACGGCCTCGCCGACGCCGAGGCTGAGCACGTCCGTGACGAACTGGAGCGCGTCGAGGAAGGTGGTCTTCCCGGCGGCGTTCGGCCCCACGAGGACCTGGAACGGCGTCAGTGAGACCCGGTTCGCGCGCAGCATCCGGAAGTTCCTGACTTCGAGCGACCTGATCACCTCGGACCTCCCGGGGGCGAGCGAACTCCGAGCAGCCGGGAGGAATTCTACACCCGGCAGGTCCGGGCGATGGGTGCGGGTCGCCGAGCCCCGAGCACCGGCCCGTGGTCCTGCCACAACCGGCGCGGCTGCTGTGGCCGACCGGAGCGACCGCGGCGCGAGGGAGGTGGGTCACCCACACGACGAATCGTCCATCGCCGAACAGGATCGCGGGGGCGATCCCCGCGTTCAGGCCGAGCGGTCGGCCGACGCGGAGCGGATCCGCTCGTACAGGGCGTCCGGCGCGATGTCCACGCCGTTCGGCCAGCACGGGGCACCCCATTCCGCGAGCCGCACGCGCGCGAAGAACGCCGGATCCTTGAGCGGCTCGAAGACGGGCCCGTTCATCCTGCCTGCGAGGTCGTCCTCTCCTTCTGTCCCGTCGTCGAAGCGGACGAAGAGCCGGTATGGGTGCCGCGCCTCGAGGTACACGATGCGTTCCATGGCTACTCCAGTGGCTCGATTGCTCGAAGCGGCCGGCCCTCCTCGGCGAGCCGCCAGTCGTCGCGCAATTCCTCGCGGTGCACGAGTGCCCACTCGGCCACGAGGGCCAGAGCCCGCCGCGGAAGGGTGCCCCGCGAGACCTCGATCGTGTCGATCCGGATGACCGCCCGGTGCTCCGCGTACTCCACGTGGAAGTGCGGCGGCGGGTGCTCGTCGTAGAACATCCGCACGACGATCCCGAAGAACCGGCTGATCTCGGGCACGGCCGCGGCCTCGCCTCTTGCGCCGATGGCCCGATTATACGACCCGCGGCGGGCAACTGCATGAGGGCATTGCCTGCCGCCGCAACGGACGTCGCGGGTCGCACCACGCGCCGTAGTGCACGCAGCGGCCGTCCGTGGTCACGTGGTGGCACTCCTTGTGGAGCCCGTCGGACGGGTCGAGCAGGCAGGGGCGGTCGTCGAGGTCCGCGCGGCCCCGCACCAGGCGCACGAGCATGCGCAGTGGCCGTCCGTGTCGCAGGACCCTGGTATACTCGCGCTCGTTGCGGACGGGCGGAACGGGCTCGGTCGGCTTGCGCGACCGTGGCGACGGCCCGGGACGAGGAGGCCGCTGGCGATGGCTGGAGGCGAGGCGGCGAAGCCGCGCGGGTCCCGACCCAGGTCGGGAGGGGCGGGACCGAAGACCGGCGGGGCCGAGGCGCGGACCTACACCCATCCGGAGGCCGACAGCCCGCTCAGGCCCGAGGTCGGCACGCAGGCTCAGTTCCGCAAGAAGCTGCCCCCCGTCCGCTGCCTGTTCGACTCGTCCCTGTCGCCGGCCCTGGACTGGGACGGCCGGAACGCCGCACGCGAAACCGGCGAGTGGCTGATCGCGCGGATCGAGGAGGCCGCGGCCCTGCCGCCACCCCACCTGTTCGACCGCCCCCGCGAGTTGTCCGACCCGGACGGCCGCGTACGGCTCGCCGCGTGCGGGTTGGCCGACGCGGTGGAGCACCTGAAGCGAATGAGCGCACCGTTCCTGGATTGGGCCGGCAAGGCCGAGCGGCAGTCGTTCGACGTGCCCACGCTGCCGCTGTTCGTCCACGAACGGCTGTCCACACGGGGGATCATCGAGACGCTGAAAGGGCACCGGCGCGACCCGGCGGACCAGCTCGGACTGTTTTCCGACCCTGCCCACCCCGTGGTGGACCAGGTCCTGAAGGCGTACGAGTACCGGGACCGATGGGTGAACCGGCTCGTGCTCGGCGACTCCCTTGTCGTGATGAACTCCCTGCTGCGCTACGAGGGACTGGGCGGGCAGGTCCAGTGCATCTACATGGACCCGCCGTACGGGGTGAAGTTCGGGTCGAACTTCCAGCCGTTCGTGCGGAAGCGGACGGTCGAGCACAACAACGACCTGGACATGACCCGCGAGCCCGAGATGGTGAAGGCCTACCGGGACACGTGGGAGCTGGGTCTCCATTCGTACCTGACCTACCTCCGCGATCGCCTGCTCCTGTGCCGAGACCTGCTTTCGCCGAGCGGCAGCATCTTCGTCCAGATCAGCGACGACAACGTCCACCACGTGCGCGAGGTGATGGACGAGGTGTTCGGGGATGAGAACCGCGTCAACCAGATATCGTTTGTCCGCGGCGGCCAGCAGACGAAAGGGCTGGGACTCGCCACCACGGCGGACTACATTCTGTGGTACGCACGGGACAAGGACAGGGCGCGCATCACCCCCCTCCTCCTCGACGACGGAGGGTGGGCCGCGCGATCCCTCGACCTGCGGATGGAAATGCCAGATGGACAGCGCAGGCGCTACGATCCCGCCCAGGCTCTGCCCGAAGAAGCGCGTCTCTTCACTCACCGGGCAATGGAATCCGCCCGCGAGACGGGGAGCACCCTGAATCGGTTCCCCATCGAGTTCGAGGGCAGGACATTCCGGCCCAGGCGCGGATGGTCCACCACTCCGGAAGGGGCGGAGAGATTGAAGTCCGCCCGGCGCCTGCTTTCCACGGAGAATTCGCTCCGATTCCTCGTCTATCTCGACGACTTCCCCTACTCGGTTCTTACCGCGAACTGGACCGACACCGGCACCGGGAGTTTCACCGAGGCCAAGTCGTACGTCGTGCAGACGTCGGTCAAGGTAATCCAGCGCTGCCTCCTCATGACCACCCAGCCCGGGGACCTCGTGCTGGACCCGACCTGCGGGTCGGGAACCACCCCGTTCGTCGCGGAGCAGTGGGGTCGCCGGTGGATCGCGATCGACACGAGCCGGGTGCCGCTTGCGCTCGCGCGCCAGCGGCTGCTGACAGCGACCTACCCGTACTACCAGCTCCAGGACGAGGGCCGCGGCCCGGGCGGCGGCTTCGTGTACAAGCGGCGGCGGAACAGCCGCGGCGAGGAGGACGGCGGCATCGTGCCGCACGTGACCCTGAAGTCGATCGCGAACGACGAGCCTCCCGAGGAGGAGGTCCTCGTGGACCGGCCCGAGGTCCGAGGCGGGGTCACCCGCGTTTCCGGGCCGTTCGTGGTGGAGGCCACGATCCCGGCGCCGATGGACTGGGAAGGCGACGGCGTGCCGGACACCGGCGCGGAGGCGTCCGCGGAGTACGTGTCGTTCTCCGCGCGGATGCTCGAGGTCCTGCGGAGGTCGCCCGTGCTCCACCTGGGCGGCGGCGCGACGGTGAGGCTTCGCGGCATCCGCCCCCCTGCGAAGACCCTGTGCCTGTCCGCCGAGGCCCTGATCGACGCGCCCTCGCCGGAAGCGGCGGCAGGGGGGCAGGGTGGCCAGGGCCTGGCCGAGCCCGCGCGGGACTACCCGTCGCAGGGCCGCGAGGGCCGGCAGGGCGTCGCGATCGTGTTCGGGCCCGAGAACGGGGCGGTCAGCGAGAAGCTGGTCTACGAGGCCGCGCGCGAGGGCTACGCGAAGGGCTACCGGCACCTCTACGTGATCGGGTTCGCGATCCAGCCCGGTGCCCGCGAACTGGTCGATTCGTGTGACCGCGCGGTGGGACTCCCCGCGACGTACGTTCAAGCGACCACGGACCTGATGATGGGCGACCTGCTGAAGAACCTCCGCAGCAGCCAGATCTTCAGCGTGTGCGGGCTCCCCGATGTGGTGCTGCGCCGCGCCGGGGCGCCTTCGACCGGCGAAGTGGGCTCGCGCGGGACCCGCTACGAGGTGGAGTTGAAGGGCCTCGACGTCTTCGACCCGTCCACGATGGAGGTCGTCCACCGGCGCGGGGACGACGTGCCCGCGTGGCTCCTCGACACGGACTACAACGGGCTCTGCTTCCACGTGAACCAGGCGTTCTTCCCGCGCACCTCCGCCTGGGAGAACCTGAAGCGCGCGCTGAAGGCGTCCTACGACGAGTCGGTCTGGGACCACCTCGCCGGTACGATCAGCGCGGCGTTCGAGGCCGGCGATCACCGGCGGATCGCGGTCAAGGTGATCGACGACCGCGGCAACGAGTTGATGGTGATCAAGGACCTGTCCGAGGCGGGCCGATGATCTCGAAGGTCGTGCTCAGGCGGTTCAAGCGGTTCGCGGAGGCGACGTTCGACGTCGGCGGCCACGTGGTGCTCGCCGGGCCGAACAACAGCGGCAAGACCACGCTTCTGCAGGCGATTGCCGCGTGGGCCCTGGCGCTCGGGCGCTGGAGGGGCCTCAACGACTTCAACCGGCGCCGTGGCGGGTTCGCGAAGGCGCCCGTGGCTCGACGGGACTTCTCCGCGGTGCCGCTCCGCGCCTTCGGCCATCTGTGGAACGACCTGAAATACCGGGGGGCGATCGAGATCGAGGTGACCGGGGAGCGCGGCTGGGCGATCCCGATGGAGTTCCTGCCGAACACCACGGAGCAGGTCTTCGTCCGGCCCTGTCCGAAGGTCGCGGACCTGAAGACCATCAAGGCGCACCTGAAGGATCCGTCGATCCTCCCGGTCGTGTTCATCCCCCCCATGACCGGCCTCGGCACCGAGGAGCCGGTCTATACGCGACCCAAGATCGACCAGCTCCTTGGCCAGGCCCGGACCGGGGAGGTGCTCCGGAACCTGCTCGTGGAGGCCCACGCGACCGAGGACGCGTGGCAGCGCCTGCAAGACTCGGTCGGCCGGCTCTTCCGGTACGAGATGGCACCGCCTGATCCTCGCGGCGCCAACATCGTTGCCGAATACCGGACGCGGCCGGGCGGGCCGCTGCTCGACGTCGCGAGCGCCGGGAGCGGCTTCCAGCAGGTCCTGATGCTGCTCGCGTTCCTGCACACGCGCCGGGGCGCGGTCCTCCTGCTGGACGAGCCGGACGCGCACCTCCACGTCATCCTCCAGGACGCGATCTACAACGAGTTGCGGGGCGTCGCGCAGTGCTACGGGTCCCAGCTCGTCATCGCGACGCACTCCGAGGTCATCGTCAACGCGGTCGAGCCGCGCATGATCTGCGCGCTCCTCGACAAGCCGGTGCGCCTGGCGTGTCAGGACGATCGCAACCGCCTGATCCTTTCGCTCAAGGTGCTGACCAACGAGGACGTCCTCCTGGCGATGAACGCGAGGGGGGTCCTCTACCTCGAGGACCGCACGGACTTCGAGATCCTGCGGGCCTGGGCGAAGACGCTCCGCCACCCGGCGTACGAGTTGTTGACCACGCGCCTCATGTGGAAGAAGACAGTCATCCAGGCCCGCGACGACGCGAAGGGCATGCAGTCGAGAGACCATTTCGCCGCGCTCCGGCTCGTGCACGACGGCTTCCGCGGAGTCGAGCTGGTCGACGGTGACGGTCACCCCGATCTCGCGACCAGCGACGTGGGCGACGGGCCGATGACGCGCCTCCGGTGGCGCCGGTACGAGATCGAGAGCTACCTGCTCCATCCTGCCGCGCTCGAGCGGTTCGTGAGACTCATGGTGGGCGAGGGAGCGGCGGCGCTCGCGATCGAGGAGATGCGGGTCGCGCTCCGACGGGAGTTCCGCGAGGCCGTCGATGCCCTTGGCGCTCCGGAGGACCGCCATCCGCTTCTCGAGGCACTGCTTCAGATGAAGAAGGCCCGGACCTCGCTGCTTCCGCCCATCCTCGAGGCGGCCGGCATTGTCGGGTTCGACTACACGCGGTATTTCGAGATTGCGGAGGGAATGCTTCCCGAGGAGATCCACCCCGAGGTGATCGAGAAGCTCGACGCCATCGTGAAGGCGTTCCCGCCATGATCGACTTCGAGGTCCCGCAGCCGATCCTGAACTCGCCGTTCGGCGAGCCGCGGCACTACTGGCGCATCGTCGAGGGGCGGAGCCCGGAGCGCGTGGAAGGGCGCCGTCCTCCCATCTACTTCTACCGGCCTCCGGGCCGCGACGCATCCGCCGGGAGGGGGGGCTCGACCGGCACCGCGATCGAGATGAAGCTGGTCTCGCGGATCCGCGCGCGGCTCGCGGCCTGGCGCGAGGAAGGCTACCCGGGAGTCAGCCGCACCACGCTGGAGCTGCTCCGCTACTGGCGGCGCGAGGGACGCGAGTTCCGCCTGTTCTTCGCGCAGCTCGAGGCTGCCGAGGCGGTTCTGTTCCTGACCGAGGCGCGGTCCGACTTCCTGCAAGGGGTGGAAGTCCCCCCCGACATGCCCCCCGACGGGCACGAGCCGGGGACCGCGGGGTTCCGGCGGTACGCGTGCAAGATGGCCACCGGCAGCGGCAAGACGATGGTCATGGGGATGCTTGCGGCGTGGAGCATCCTGAACAAGGTCAACGATCGCGCGGACGCGAGGTTCTCGGACGTCGTGCTCGTGGTGTGCCCGAACGTCACGATCCGCAACCGGCTCCAGGAGTTGCGCCCGGAGACCGGGGAAGCGAGCCTGTACCGGCGTCGGGACCTTGTCCCCCCTCACCTGATGCCCGACCTGAACAGGGGACGGGTGCTGGTGACCAACTGGCACGTTTTCGAGCCGCAGCCGGTGCAGGTGGGGGGCGTTGCCGCGAAGGTGGCGAAGGCCGGCGTCGAGAGGCGGCAGCGCGAGGTCATCACGATCGGGCCGAAGACGACGACCGCACGCGGGCGGAGGTACCTCACCGTCGAGGACTTCGAACGGCAGGTCGCCGCGGGCATGCTCGCGGTGGTCGACGAGGAGCGGGACGTCGCGGGGAGCCTGCACCGGGTCACGGTCGACTCGGTCCGCTACGTGGAGAGCGATGCCTCGGTCGTTGCCCGGGTCCTCGGTCGGGAGGTGGGCGGCAAACAGAACGTCCTCGTGTTCAACGACGAGGCGCACCACGCGTACCGGATCCGCCGGGACGAGCCGGAAGGGCCGGACGAGGCCGACCTGTTCGGGGACGAGGGCGAGACGGCCGATTTCGTGGCCGAAGCCACGGTCTGGGTGGACGGCCTCGATCGGATCCACCGGCTCCGCGGGATCAACTTCTGCGTCGACCTGTCCGCGACACCGTACTACCTTGCCCGGGTCGGACAGGACACGAACCGGACGTTCCCATGGGTCGTCAGCGATTTCGGCCTGATCGACGCCATCGAGTCCGGGCTCGTGAAGATCCCGCAACTCGCGGTCAGGGACACGACCGGCGCGCAGATCCCGGGCTACTTCAACATCTGGCGGTGGATCCTCCCGCAGTTGTCGCCCGCGGAGCGCGGCGGCACGAAGAGCGGCGCGAAACCCGAGGCCGTCCTGAAGTGGGCTGCCACTCCGATCGCGATGCTCGGCGGGTTGTGGGACGAGTTGCGGGCGCACTGGGCGGCGACGCGAAGCGAGGGCGGCACGCCGCCGGTCTTCATCCTGGTCTGCAAGGACACGCGTCTGGCGAGCGTCGTCTTCGACTGGCTCGCCAACGACCAGCCGCCGCACGGGATCCCCCGGTCCGGCCTCGACGAGCTGAAGAACACGAACGGGAGCGTCCGCACGATCCGCGTGGACTCGAAGGTGGTGTCGGAGACGGACACGGAACAGGCGAAGAGCGACGAGACGGCCTGGATGCGCACCACCCTCGACACGGTGGGGCGCGCGAAATGGCCCACGGACCTGCTGGACCGGCCGATCCGTCCGGACGGCTTCGAGGCGCTCGCCGCCCGGCTCGATCGGCCTCTGCATCCGCCGGGCCGGGACATCCGCTGCATCGTCAGCGTCGGCATGCTGACGGAGGGCTGGGACTGCAACACCGTGACGCACATCGTCGGGCTCAGGCCGTTCATGTCGCAGTTGCTCTGCGAACAGGTCGTCGGAAGGGGCCTTCGGCGCACCTCGTACGAGGTCGGCGCGGACGGCCTTCTGACGGAGGAGGTCGCGAAGGTCTTCGGCGTCCCGTTCGAGGTGATCCCGTTCAAGGAGAACCCTCACGGCAAGGCCCCGCCGCCCGAACTGCGCCACCACGTGCGCGCGCTTCCCGAGCGCGCCGGGCTCCGGATCGACTTCCCTCGCGTCGAGGGCTACCGGCAGGCGATCCGCGACCGCGTTGTGGTGGACTGGGACGCGATCGCGCCGGTGACACTCGACCCGTTCCGGATCCCCCCCGAGGTCGAGATGAAGGCGGGGCTGCCGACGAACCAGGGCCGCCACGGCCTGACCGGCCCCGGCCGCCTGGAACGGGTGGACCTCAGTCCGTATCGCGCCGGCCGCCGCGTGCAGGAACTCGAGTTCGAGCTTGCCCGCGACCTGACCGCCCAGTTCGCGACGAGGACTGGCTGCCAGGTGCCCCGGCACCGGCTGTTCCCGCAGATGCGCACGGTCGTGCACCGGTTCCTGGGCGAGTGCGTGCGGCCGATCGAGCCGGCCTGCACGCTCGATGCGTTCCTGTCACCGTACTACGGATGGGTGATGGAGCGACTGGTCGAGGCCATCCGGCCGGACACGAATGCGGGCGAGGCGCCCGAGCTGCCGCGCTACGAGACGCACCGGCCTTCCGGCTCGACGGCCGACGTCAGCTTCTGGACGACCCGGGACGTGCGCGAGGTCGTGCACAGCCATCTGAATTGCGCGGTGATGGACACGACCCGCTGGGAACAGAGCGCGTCCTACCTGATCGACTCGAGCCCGCTCGTGGAATCCTTCGCGAAGAACGCCGGACTCGGTCTCGCGATCCCGTACCTTCACGACGACCAGTCGCACGACTACGTGCCGGACTTCATCGTCCGGCTTCGCGGCGACCCGCAGGTCCACCTGATCCTCGAGACCAAGGGCTACGACCAGCGCGCCGAGATCAAGGAACAGGCGGCGAAGCGCTGGGTCCGGGCGGTGAACGCCGACGGCCAGTACGGGACCTGGAGGTACGCTGTCGCCCGGCGGATCGGGGACATCCCCGTGCTGCTCCGCGAAGCGAGCAGCGCCCCCGTCTGATCTGCTTCCGCGTCGTTCCTTCGCGCCGCGCGACGGATATCATGCGGCCTCCCGAAGGATCTGCTTGAGGGTGGCTGACCGCAGGGCGAAGAGGGCCGCGGTGATCTCATTGGGTTGACGCGACGGCGCAGAGGGCGCACACGGAGACCGGGCGCAGGACGGTCCTCACGGCTGCGGGACGAGGTCGAAATCGATCGTCGGCGGCGCCAGCACGGACACGGCGCCGGGGCCGCCGAGCACACCGGCCCGCGGGTCGGCCGTGCCGCCGACCACGAGGACGGTGTCGTCCGGGAGCAGGACCGCGGCGTGCCCCACCCGGACCAGGTCCGGGGCCGCGATCGGGATCTCCACCTGCGCGGCCGGGGCCGGGTCGAAGTCCAGCGCGCACGCGGTCGCGACGCCGCCGGCGAAGTCGGTGAGCCCGCCCACCAGCGTGACCGAATGGCCTTCCCCCCCGGCGGTCGCGGTGTGCAGGACGCGGGCGGCGCACGGGGCATCGACCGGCGCCATCTCGGCCTCGAGGGCCAGGTAGGCCATCCTCAGCGCCTTGCCTGCCGGGGGATCGAGCTTCCAGCCCCCGAGTCCGGATCCGGCGGCGAGTCCCGATCCGCCCGCGATCAGCACGCGGGACGCGCCCACGTCCGTCGCGGTCGCGAAGTAGCGCGTCGCCCCGAGGCTTCCCTCCGCGAACGCGCCGAGCACGCCTTGCGCCTGGCGGGACGACTGCCGGAACACGTCGTAGGTCCCGGCCCTGTCGCCTCCCACAAGCACGACCTGGGACAGGCCGAGCGAGGCCGGCGCGACCGCCGCCCAGGCCGGCGCCACCCGCTGGAAGGACAGGTAAGGTCCCTCCGGGAGCAGGCCGCCCGCGCCCTCGTTCGCCCACGGCGCCCACAGATCGCACCTCCGGTAGCCCGCGTCCGGGTCCACGGGCAGGGTACCGCCGCCCGCGACCAGCACGGACCCGTCCGCGAGCGGGATCGCGGACGCGAACGCGCGCCCGAGCCGCATCGCGTCGGGCTCGCCGTCCGTCCGGGCCGGCGCGGCGAACGTCGCCGTGGCCACGTCGAAGACCTCGTACGACGCGATCGAGTCCGCGCCGTCCCAGGCGAGCGGGAAGGCCCCGTCCTTCAGGAACCGGACGGATCGCGAGCCGCCGAACAGGAGGACCCGGCCGCCGCCCGGACCCGGGACGAACACGGCCGCGTGCGCCGCGCGGCCCTCGGCCATGCGGGACTCCACGGGGACGAACGCCCGGGTCACGGGGTCGTAGAGGAACGCGGCATCCGACGGGTGGTCCCACACGTTCGCGGGATCGCCGGGCGTGGCGGCCGTGAAGCCGCCCGTGACCAGGACCCTTCCGTCCCCGAGCCGGACCGCGGACGGGAACGCCCGGCCGGTCAGCTCCGCCGGGGGGGGGATCGGCGTGGAAGTCCCGACCCGCCAGAGCGTCAGGTCGAGCGGCGTGGTCCCGCGGGGGACGGCGAGGTCGCGCCTCCGCGCGATCCACTTCGGCGTCGGGCTGTCCGTGGTCCGGCCGAGCACCGTGACCGTGACGTCGGGCCGCGCCGGGACGCCAGGGAGGTCGAGTTCGTCGCACGCCTGTTCCTCGCGCCGGGCGACCTCCTCGTGGTACCCGGTCAGCGGCCGGGGCGCGGTCGCGACGGCGGTGCAGACCTCGGGCCCCGCCTCCTCCCCGAGCCGGTGCAGCCGGATGGACAGGGTGCCGGTCGCCCTGGTCGCGACCGACGGGGTCGCGGGGCAGATCCCGACCCGCTCGCCGGCCTGGAGGGCGCGCGAAAGCCGGATCGCGTTCTCCAGGTGGAGCCCCGTGGTGAGCGCCGCCGGGCACCCCGGGTCCTCGATCAGGTCGTAGTCCCCCGCGGTCCCGTCCGTCCCCCCCGCGGCCATCGCGTGCCAGAGGCCGTCGGTCCCGACGCGGTAGACGCGCAGGCCCCGGTCGGGCCAGAGCGTGCCGGGCACGCAGGCGGACGGGCCGGACGCGGCGGCGGCGGCGCGCGCCAGGTCGACCGCCCCGGCCGTGAGGGGGCCGTCCCCGCAGATGTTGCCGGTGCGCCCGTTCGGGCCGAACGCGCGGGCCACCTCCATGTAGCGCGCCCCGAGGTCGGCCTTGCCGCGCTCGCTCGCGCAGACGTAGGTCAGCGGCGAGTAGGCGGTGGGCTGCGGGAGACACTTGCAGTCCCGGAAGCGCCGGCGGACCCGGTCCTCCTCGCCCGCGGGCACGGGTGACGTCGGGGTCCCGGCGACCGCGTCCCCCATGGTCGCGGCATACAGGACCCGCGCCGGGTCGGGCTTGAGCGTCTTCAGCCGGTTCGCCGCCTCGCCGGTCGGGACGAGCGGCCCGGGCGCCTTCCCGCACGTGCCGTCCGACAGGCAGCCGTCGTGGTCCGCGAGGCAGCCGCACGTGCCGTACTGCTCGGCCTTGACCGCCCCGTCCGTGGACGAGCAGTCCTCGCCGTCCGACACGAGCACCACGAGCAGGGTCGCGTCCGGCCGGTGGAACTCCCGCGCCTGCCCGGCGTTCTCGCCGGCCGGGTCGAGCGCCATCCAGGCGGCCCGCAGTCCCTGGTAGTGGCCGCCGCACGGGCTCCAGTGCGCGCCCACCATCTCCATGCAGGAGAACAGGCGTTCGGCCACCCGGCGCCGGAGGGCGTCGTCATCCAGGCCGCTCCACCGCGGGTCCCCGGCCCAGGAGCCCTCTTTCCATTTCCCGACCCACGTCGCCACGGCCTCGGCGTCGAGGACCTTCGGGCCCTCCTCGGCGGGGGGGCAGGAGGCGGTCGGAGGAGGGAGAAGGCAGCCGGCGTGGGAGTAGTCGCCGCCCTTGTAGAGGCAGCGGTAGGACGGCTTCCCCTGGTCCGCGATGCACACGTCCCCGCAGCGGGGGGCCGGGTCGCAGACGAGCGTGCACAGGAAGTCCTGCCTCGGGAAGTTCGCGCCGGCGTATCCCTTCGCCGGGTCGCCAGGGTACGTGCAAGTCGGGTGGCACTCGGACGCCGAGCACACGCGGCCGCACCGCTCCTCGTCGAACAGGTAGTCGCGGCAGCGCGCGAGGCAGTCTCCGGGGGGCTCGCACCCGTCGGGGCAGCCGTCCGCCGGGACGCCGAACACGCGGGCGCAGGCGGCGGGTGCGGCGGCCTTGTCGCACTTGTAGCGGCATTGCGAGTTCACCACGAACAGGACGTCGCCCTCGTACGGATCGTCGCCATGGACGGCCGGTTTGTCGCAGGAGTACAGGAACTTCGCCGGCTTGTCCTCGCAGACCCAGTTCTGCGGGTCCAGGCCCGCCAGCTCGGGCCGGTCGGCGCAGTCGTCCGTCCCGTCGGTGCGCTTCACGCACGGGAGCACGCGCTTCTCCACGCATTTCGGGGAGATGTCGTTGTCCATCAAGGGCGAATACACGAACTTGCCGCGCACGTGCGGCTTGTCCTTCGGGCACACATCCTGGGTCGTGATCGCGAGGCGCAGGTCCACCGGCCCGGCCTCCTCGATCGCGGACAGGAAGCCGGGGAACTCGGCCGCGAGCTGGTGCCGTTCCGGGCACATCGATGTGGATGCGTCCACCATCCAGAGGACGTCGAGCTTGAACGGCCGCGGCTCGGGGTCCGCCGGCACGCACGCGGGATCGGGGGGGCCGTCGAGGACGCCCGGCGTGCCGCCGCCGTCGGGCGCGTCCGCCCCGCCGGACGAGCACCCTGCAACCGCCCGGATCGCCGCCAGGATCGCCGCCAGGATCGCGACCGCAGGAACCCGGATCCGCCGCATGGCGCCCTCCAGTTCTGCCCCCCGCCGGGAACCCGATGTTCCCCCGTCCCCCCCGTCCCGTCAACCGGGGCAGCCTGGGGGAGCGCGAGCGCCTTCTCGGCCGTTGTGGTACGGTTCGCGCCCATGGACGCCACGTCACGCGTCGAGATCGTGCTCACGCCCGGCGGTCGCCTCGTGCTGTCGCCCTCGGAGGACGGCGTCCCGCTGGACCCCGCGACGGCCGGTCCGCTCCTCGCCGCGTTCGCCGACGGCACGGGCCCGGGCCTGCTCAGGCTCGGCGCGGGCGAGGTCGGCACGGCCCTGCCCGCGGTGCTCTCGTACTGGCGGGAGTTCGCGGCGCGGTACGTGACCGCGGTGTGCTCGGCGCCGGAGGCGGCGGACGGCGGGGAACGCGGGGGGGGGATCCGCGTGCCCGCGCCCGCGGCGGACGACCTCGCACCGCTCGCGCTCGCCGCGCCGCCGATGCGGGGCGCCGAGTACGTGACCCCCGACCTGCTCGCCGCGCTCTGGCGGCAGATCGACGGCGCGTTCATGGCCGCGCTCGCGGACTCCGGCAGGAGCGTCACCGAGCTGCTCAAGACCTTCCACCCGGCCTGGAACCTGGTCGGGCGCGTTCACTTCCACCTCGCGGAGAACCGGAAGGATCCGGACCGGCCGTTCGCGTTCATGGCGACCTACACGACGCGCCTGTCCGCCCACGCGCGTGCGCAGCACCTGCCGCTCGGCCAGGCCCTCCGCGAGTACGCGGGCGCGGCGAGCCGCGGGAAGCTCCTGTCGCTGCTGGTGCCGGTCAACAACGCGGCGGAGTCGTGCCCCTGGGTCCGCGCCATGGTCGAGTCGAACGAGGTCTTCCACCCGCTCCGCTGGACCCCGCGCGAGGCGGTCCGGATGCTCCGGGACGCACCAGCGCTCGAGGCCGCGGGAGTGGTCGTGCGGATGCCTGCGACGTGGCGCGCGGGCAGGCCGTCGAAGGCGGTCGCGAAGGCCACGATCGGCGGCAATCGGCCGTCGAAGCTGGGCACGGACGGGGTGCTGGACTTCCATCTCGACGTCGCGATCGACGGCGAGCCGCTGACGGAGGCGGAGGTGCGCGACCTGCTCCGGGCGACGGACGGGCTCGCGCTCGTCCGCGGCGGTTGGGTCGAGGTCGATCCGGACCGCCTGCAGCGTGCGATCGACCGCCTCCGCGAGGTCGAGCGCGTGGCTCGTGCCGAGGGCCTGAGCTTCGCGGACGCCATGCGCCTGCTCGCCGGCGCGGGTCCGGACGCCGGGGGGGAGGAGGACGAGGACGGGACCGGGCGGTGGGCCGAGGTCGCGGCCGGGCCGTGGCTCCGGGAGACGCTCGCCGGGCTCCGCACCCCCGAGGGGCTCTCCGCGGTCGATCCGGGGGCGGCGCTTCGCGGCACGCTCCGGCCGTACCAGCAGGTCGGCGTCCGGTGGCTCCACCTCGTGTCGCGGCTCGGGCTCGGCGCGTGCCTCGCGGACGACATGGGCCTCGGCAAGACGATCCAGGTGCTCTCGCTGCTGCTGGTCCGCAAGGCCCGCGGCGAGACCGGCGGCCGCCCGAGCCTGCTCGTCGCGCCCGCCTCGCTGCTCGCGAACTGGGTCGCCGAGGCGGGTCGGTTCGCCCCGGACCTCCGCTGCCTCGTGGCGCACCCGTCCGCGATGCCGGCCGCGGACCTGAAGTCGCCCAGGGACGGCGTGCTGTCCGGGGCGGACCTCGTGATCACCTCCTACGGCGCGCTGCTCCGCGTGCCGTGGCTCGCGAGCACGGGCTGGGACCTGATCGCGGCCGACGAGGCCCAGGCGGTCAAGAACCCCGATGCGAAGCAGACCCGGGCGCTGAAGAAGCTGTCGGGCCGCGCCCGCCTCGCGCTCACCGGCACGCCGGTCGAGAACCGGCTGTCCGACCTGTGGTCCCTCTTCGACTTCATCAACCCGGGCCTGCTCGGGTCGGCGCGCGAGTTCACCGCGTTCTCGAAGCGCCTCGCCGACCGGAAGCACAACGCCTACGCGCCGTTGCGTGACCTCGTGCGGCCGTACGTGCTGCGCCGGATGAAGACGGACAAGGCGGTGATATCCGACCTGCCGGACAAGACCGAGGTCAAGGCCTTCTGCCCGCTGACGCGCCGCCAGGCCGTGCTGTACGAGCAGGCCGTGCGCGAGCTGGCCGAGCAGCTCGACGGCGCGGACGGCATCCGTCGCAAGGGCGTGGTGCTGGCGGCCCTGATGCGGTTCAAGCAGGTCTGCAACCACCCGTCCCAGTGGCTCGGGGACGGGGCGTGGGCCGAGGCGGACAGCGGCAAGCTCGCGCGCCTGCGCGAGATCGCGGAGGTCGTCGCGTCGCGCCAGGAGAAGGTGCTCCTGTTCACGCAGTTCCGGGAGGCCACGGCGCCGCTCGCGGCGTTCCTGGGGGGGGTGTTCGGGCGGCCGGGGCTCGTGCTGCACGGCGAGACCGCGGTCTCGAAGCGGGCGGACCTCGTGCGCCGGTTCCAGGAGGACGAGTCGGTCCCGTTCTTCGTGCTGTCGCTGAAGGCGGGCGGGTCCGGCCTGAACCTGACGGCCGCGTCCCACGTGGTCCACTTCGACCGGTGGTGGAACCCCGCGGTCGAGAACCAGGCCACCGACCGGGCGTTCCGCATCGGCCAGACCCGCAACGTGCTGGTCCACAAGTTCGTCTGCCGGGGCACGGTCGAGGAGAAGATCGACGCGCTGATCGAGTCGAAGCGGCAGCTCTCCCGCGACGTGCTGGAGGGTGGGGGCGAGGCGATGCTGACCGAGATGTCCGACGACGAGCTGATGCGGCTGGTCGCGCTCGACGTGCGGACCGCGATGCAGGAGGCGTGACGTGGGACGGTGGGGACGGTACGGACGGGACCGGTACGGGCGGGGGAGCGGCTACGGCGGGTTCGCGCCGTACGTACCCGTGGCCGTGCGGCGCGCGAACGCGGCGAAGGAGATGGCGAAGCTCGCGAAGAAGGGCGTCCACGTCTCGCCGGTCGTGATCGAGGGGCGGGCGATCGCGAGCACCTTCTGGGGCAAGGCGTGGTGCGACAACCTCGAGCGCTACAGCGACTTCGAGAACCGGCTGCCCCGGGGCCGGGCCTACGTGCGCAACGGGTCGGTGGTCGATCTCCAGATCGGAAAGGGGGTGGTCGGCGCCACGGTCAGCGGGTCGGCTCTGTACACCGTGAAGGTCTCGGTGAAGCCGGTCCCGGCGGCCCGCTGGAAGGCCCTGTGCGAGGACTGCGGCGGCGCGATCGACTCGGTGATCGAGCTGCTCCGGGGCCGCTTCTCGAAGGCGGTCATGGAGCGCATCTGCCGGCAGGGCACCGGGCTGTTCCCGTCGCCGTCCGAGATCGAGATGCACTGCTCGTGCCCGGACTGGGCGACGATGTGCAAGCACGTGGCCGCGGTCCTGTACGGGATCGGGGCTCGCCTGGATGAAAGCCCGGATCTGCTGTTCCGGCTGCGCGACGTGGACCCGGCGGACCTGATCGCGAACGCGGGCAAGGGCCTGACCGGCGCGACCGCGGCGCCCGCCTCCGGGAAGGTGCTTGGAGAAGGCGACCTGTCCGCGATCTTCGGCGTCGAGATGGCGGAGGCCGCGCGGCCCTCCCCGGCGAAGCGCGCCCGCCCGAGCAAACCCGTGCCCGTGCCCCTGCCCGAGCCCGAACCCGAGCCCAGGCCCGCTGCCCGTGCCCGCCCGCCCCGGCAGCCGCCCCGGATCGACAGGAAGCCGGCCGCGGCAGCGCCCGCAGCGGCCACTCCGGTCGCGCTTCCCAAGCGCACGCCGGTCCGGATGCTCGCCGGGATCCACGCCGGCCGGACCGGGTTCGTGTCCTGGGCGAACGCCGACGGGAGCGTCCATACCGTGTCCTTCGACGACGGACAGGGGAAGGCCGCGACGCAGGTACGGTCATCGAGCTTCGGGGTGAAGTGGGAGCTCGCGCGGAGCGCGGGACCGGCCTCCCCGCTCGCGAAGGGGACCGAGGTGAGGATGACCGCGGGGATCTACCTCGGCTACTCCGGGCGGGTCGCGTCCGTGACCAACGCCAGGTCGGGCAGGGACGCGCTCTACACGCTCGCGCTCACGGGCCCCGACGGCCGCAAGGCGCGGACCACCGTGAAGCACGGCTCCCTCGGACGGGTGTGGACGGTCGCCTGACGCCCCGGGCGACGCTGCCGCCATCCGTCCGAACCCCCCATACCCGCTTTCCCTTTTCGGCGATCCAAGGTACAGGATCCGCGGTGTGGTCGCGCGGGAGGACGCCATGCGTGGACGCGGCTTCGTGGCATGGGCGCTCGCCGCGGCGGTGGGGGCCGGCGCGGCGGGGGCGGCGGGTTGCGCGGACCCGGGCAGGCCGGAGGCGGTGCCGCTCACGCGGCCCGTCACGGACCGGACGTACCTGCGGGACGGGCACGGGCGGTACCTGACGGTGCACGGGGTCAACCTGGGCGGAAGCACCAAGGTCCCGATGACCGTGGACGGGCGGCCGATCGGCCCGGGCCAGATGGCCGAGGTCAACGCGACCGGCGTGCCGAGCTACCTGGGGCGTCCGTTCGTGCTGGCGCGCACCTGCGGCGCGGGCGAGACGGGCACGGCGGACGACCCGTGCTGCCCCACCGGGCCGGACGGCAAGGCGGACGACGCGTGCGTCCATGCCGCCGCGGACCGCGAGATGAAGGACATCGCGGACGCGGGGTTCAACGTGGTCCGCATGCTGGTCAACTGGGAGGGCGCGGAGCCGACCGGCCGCGGGAAGTACGACGACGCGTACATCGCGAGCGTGCGCAAGGCGGTCGAGGCCGCGAACCGGCACGGGGTCTATGTCCTCGTCGACATGCACCAGGACAGCTTCTCGCGCCACCTGGTCAGCCAGTACAACGAGTACCCGGAGGCCGCGTGGCCGGGGGCGCAGGACGACGCGATCGCGCGCACGATCCTGTCGCTGCTGCCGGGGCCGGACGGGAAGTACACCGACGCGGTCCGCGGCGAGGGCGCGCCGCGGTGGATCGTGGAGCAGTGCCTCCAGGAGAAGGACCTCGACTCGCCGCACTGGGGCAGGCCGCGGCTGCTGTCCGGGCTGTCGAAGACCGACCCGGGCACGGCGGACTTCCTGGTCAAGCTCGGAAACCTGCTCGGGAAGCTCCTCGGCGGGGGCGGCGGCGCCCCGGCCATCCCGCCGTGGGTCGCGTACCTGCTCGACCACCTGCCCGAGGGGAGCCCCCCCGTGTGGGAGACCGTGGACCCGCTCCCGTTCACCAACTGGGGCCTGATGTCGATGACGTCGGTCGACACGGCGCGCGCGTTCGGCTGCCTGATGGCGCTCGACCCGGTGAGGAAGCTGAACCCGGGCTGGCCGCGGATGAGGGCGCTGGAGTGCCGCGACGGCAGGCACCGGCCGACCGACTTCCGGCGCTGCGACGCCGGGAAGGTCGAGGTGGTGAAGAAGTGTGACGACCCGGGCGCGTCGGACGCGTACCCCTACAAGCTCGACGGGTGCGCGAAGGTTCGCGAGATCAGCGCGACCGAGTGGGTGCAGGACGCCTACGCGACCATGTGGAACCGCGTCGCGCGCGAGGTCGCGGACCTGCCGAACGTGATCGGGTACGACATCATCAACGAGCCGAACGGGAACTTCATCGTCCTGACCGCGGACGCGGCCGTGCACGCGCTCGGCGTCGTCGATGCCGCGAAGACCACGCTCCACGACCTGCTCGGCGCGGAGAACGGCGACCTCGTGTTCGAGCTGCTGACCACGCTCCGCCTGATCCCGGACTTCGCGCCGCCGGTCGGCCCGGACTCGCCGGACCCGTGCGGCCGCATGGACAAGGCCGCGCGGGTCGCGAAGTGCAAGGCCCCCCCCGCGCTCGGCACGGACTGCGACTCGCTCGACGACGCGGCGCTGCTCAAGCGCTGCATCGCGATCGACTGGGGCCTCGACAAGCTCGACTTCATGGCGGTCGCCGGGTTCAACGTCGGGTTCGACAGGAACTTCCTGAAGCCCTTCTACGAGAAGGTCGGCGGCGCGATCCTGGCCGCGGACGCGGACGCGGTGCTCTGGCTCGAGCCGACCATGAACATCTCGATGCTGATCGGCGGCATCGGCGGCATGTGGGACGTCGGCATGACGCGGCCCGAGAACCTGCCGCACGTCGTCTGGGCGCCGCACTTCTACGCGGACATCTACCCGTTCCCGGGCTTCAACGTGCGCATGCGCGACTTCGCGGTCGAGGAGGTCCGCTACCGCGACTACGACGCGGGCCTCGCGGGCGCGGCCACGCTCGCGACATGGAACCTCGGCAACCCCCCCGTCGTGTTCGGCGAGTTCGGCACGTACTACAGCTTCGGCGGCCACGAGAAGTCCGCCGCGGCCGGGTACGCGGTGTCCCAGCACATCCTGGACAACTACTACGAGGCGCTCGACCGGCTCGGGCTCGGGCGGATCGTGTGGTGCTACACGTCGGACAACGACGCGCACTACGGGGACCTGTGGAACAAGGAGGACTTCTCGATCCGCGGGCCCGCGATCCGCGCCGCGAACGGGAGGCTCGTGGACCCGGGGCCCTGGCGCGCCGAGCGCGGGTGGGCGCGGCCGAACGCGCGCGCGGTCGCGGGCAAGCCGATCTCCCAGCGGTACTGGTCGCCGCTGCACTGGTTCGATCCGTCGTCGGGCCAGGTGCCGCCGGCCGGCGAGTACGAGCTGACCTACGAGCGCAAGGAGACCGGCGCGCCGACCGAGATCGGCATCCCGTCGCCCCGGAACGGCGAGCGCGTCACGGACGCGGGCGGCGTGCACGTGCCGGCGTGGGAGCCGTACCCGGACGGCTTCTACGTGTGGCTGTCCGACGGGTGGGCCGCGTACGACCCGGACCGCCGCATCCTCTACCACTGGCCGAGCGAGGACGAGCCCGGGACGCTCCACACGGTCCGCATCCGGCCGCCGCTCCCGCGCGACGAGGCGACCGGGTGGCGGTACTTCTTCAAGGGCGGCCACGTCGTGGTGGGAGGGTGACATGAAGACGCGCATCCTCGCGCCCCTCCTCGGCTCCCTGCTGCTGCTCGCGGCGCCCGCGGCCGCGGACGACCTCGCGACCCCGTTCGCGCCCGGCGGCGTCGACCCGGTGACCGGCCGGGTGTCGCCCCCCCCGCCGCCTCTCCCCGGCCACCGCCTGGAGTTCCACGCGGACTTCCAGACGGTCGGGTTGTGGCGGAGCGACCGCGACTTCACCCGCGAGGCTCCGTACTACGACCACGGCCAGTCCGCGGGCGCGATCGCGACGATCCTGACCCCGCGCCTGACCCTCCACGTCGGCGGCGCCTTCCGCGTGTACTGGGAGGCGGAGGTCGGCCTGAACTACTGGAGCCGCAACAGTCCCGACGAGCAGGACCCGACCGCGGCCGACGTCTTCGTCCTGAAGCAGCGCGAGATATTCGGCGAGGGCACGCTCGCCGGCGGGCGCTTCGGCTTCAAGGTCGGCTACCAGCGGTTCCTGGACACGACCGGGCTGTTCGTGAACCACTGGCTCGGGGCGGCCCAGGCATGGTGGAACTTCGGCGACGCGGCGCGCGTGTCCGCGTTCTTCGCGCAGGTGCCGGACAACAACTGGGAAGGCATCACGATCCACGACAACAACTTCGACTCCGACATCTTCCTGTTCGGCGCGCGGGCGGACGTACGGCTCGCGCCGGACCTGAGGCTGTCCATCGCGCTGCACGACCTGTGGGACAGCCACGTCGAGGGCAAGCGGCTGTGGGTGGTGGCGCCGAACGCGCGTCTCGCGGGGCGCTTCGGGTTCGTGACCGCCTGGATCGACGGGGTGCTCCAGTACGGGAAGCGGGAGGGCGCGGCCGTCGCGCCGGGCGGGGGGCTCGACGACCAGACGCTGCTCGCGTGGGCGTGGCAGGCGCACGCGGCGTTCGACCTCGCGCCGGTCGTGCTCACGCTCAACGTGTTCGCGACCTCGCCGGACGACCGGGAGCCGGGCAACGAGCGCGACGGCACGTTCCTCTACTCCGGGAAGAACGCCTCCGCGACCTCGTACCTGACCGAGGACGAGGTGCGCGACTGGTACGACAACCTGGACGAGCGGCTGGCCGCGCCCGGGGGGGAGGCGACGGTGCCCCGCTTCCCGTTCTACCTGGGGCGCGCGGGCCTGCTGGTCGGCGACGCGCGCGTGGCATGGACGGTCGCGCCGTGGTTCCGGCCCGCGCTGACGATCGGCGTCGCGAGCGCGCTCAAGGCCGCGAACGCGCTCGGGAACCGCTATCTCGGGACCGAAGGCGTCCTCTCGCTCGAGTTCCGCGCGGGCGAGCACCTGGTCGCGCACGTCGTCGGGGGGGTGTTCGTCCCGGGCAAGGCCGCGTCCGTGCTGAACCGCGTGGACCCGGCCGCGCTCGCCACGGACACCGCGTGGTGGACCGAGGCGTCGTTGATGCTGCGGTACTGAGCCGTCTTCGGAGGAAGTGATGAGCACGATTTCGCTCTCGCCGGTGGACTGGGTCGTCGTCGCCGTGTACTTCGTCGCGATCATCGGGATCGGCCTGTACCTGAAGGGCTACACGAAGTCCGGGGATGACTTCTTCCTCGCGGGGCGACGCAACTCGTCATGGGTCGCGGGGCTCGCCTTCCTGTCGGCGAACCTCGGCGCGCTCGAGATCCTCGGGTGGACCGGCGGGACCATGAAGTACGGGATGTTCGTCAGCCACTTCTACTGGGTCGGCGCCATCCCGGCGATGCTGTTCCTCGGCCTCTACATGATGCCGTTCTACTACTCGTCGAGGATCCACTCGATCCCGGGCTACCTGAAGCTCCGCTACGACGAGAAGACCCGCGTGCTGAACGCGATCTCGTTCGCGGTCATGACCCTGCTGATGTCCGGCATCAACCTCTACCTGATGGCGCTCGTGTTCAAGGTCCTGCTCGGGTGGGACTGGCACGTGTCCATGTGGGTGTCGGCCGCGGCGATCGGCGTCTACATCACGCTCGGCGGCCTGATGAGCGCGATCTTCACCGAGATCGTCCAGTTCTTCCTGATCTGGGCGGGGCTGTTCCTGGTGTCGATCCTGGGCATCATGGAGCTGGGCGGGGTGGACAAGGTGTTCGCGGGCCTGCCCGAGACCATGACCCATCTGTGGGCCACGACCGGGGACCCGTCGCAGAACGAGATGGGCATCACGTGGCTCGGGCTCGCGATGGGGCTCGGGTTCGTGCTGTCCTTCGGCTACTGGACGACCGACTTCCTGGTCGTGCAGCGCGCGTTCTCGTCAAAGGACCTGCGCTCGGCCCGCCTGACGCCGATCACGGCGTCGTTCTTCAAGATGGCGCTGCCGTTCATCGTGGTGGTCGCGGGGCTCGTGGCCTTCAAGCTCCGCGCTGCCGGGGAACTGGTCATCCCCGACGACCCGCTGAACCCGGGCAAGACGTGGAACGACGCGGCCTTGCCGATGCTCATCCTGCGCTACTACCCGACCGGGCTCGTCGGCCTCGGAATCACGGCGCTGCTCGCGGGCTTCATGGCCGGGCAGGCGGGCAACGTGTCCGCGTTCAACACCGTGTGGACCTACGACATCTACAAGGCGGTCATCCGGAAGGACGCGTCCGACGCGCACCTCCTGTGGATGGGCCGCGTCACGACCATCGTCGGCATCGTGCTCTCGGTCGCGACCGCGTACGCGGCCATGCAGTTCAACACGATCATGGACTACATCCAGGCGATCTTCAGTTGGGTGAACGCGCCGCTGTTCGCGACCATGCTGCTCGGCATGTTCTGGCGGCGGACCACGAGCGCGGGCGCCTTCTTCGGCCTGGTCGCGGGGATGCTGGTGTCGTTCTCGATCTTCCTCGCCTACAAGCTCGGCGCGATGCCGCAGGCGCTGTCCCAGGCGCTGACGTTCACCGAGAACCCGTCCGACATGAGCCGCAACCTGTGGCAGGCCACGTGGGCGTGGGTCGTGTGCTTCGTGCTGACCGTTGCCATCAGCCTCGTGACGAAGCCCAAGCCCGATTCGGAGCTGGTCGGGCTGGTCAAGGGGCTGACCCCGGCGGACGCGACCGCGGCCGCGGTGCCGTGGTACGGGCGGCCGGGGACGTGGGCGATCGCGGCGTGCGTGGTGCTCGTGGCGCTGAACGTCTATTTCTGGTGAGGTGGGAGATGGACACCAGGGAACCGCTTCCGATCTGGTTCTTCGTGGGTCTCGTGCTCGGCGTGTACGGTCTGATCGTCCTCGGGGCCGGCCTCCTTGGCGGGCCCGCGGACACGGCGCTGTCGCGGAAGCTGCCGGGCGACTGGTTCGCCGCGAACCCCGGCATCTGGTGGGGCGGGCTGATGACGGTCGCGGGCGCGGTCTTCACGGCCATCGGCATGAGGAGGCCCGGATGAGGCGCGTCGAGACACGTCCCCCCTCGTTCCCGGGAGTCGGACCCGACGCGGTCACGCCCTGGAAGGACGCCGAGCGCTGGCAGGTCCTCTGCGGCGACACCGGCCACTGGCGCGTGGGCGTCTATGCTCCGGAGCACGGCTCCGCGGCCGACGTCCGCGAGCTGGAGCGCCACGACTGCCCCGAGCTGTTCGTGCTGCTCTCCGGCCGCGTCACGCTGGTGCTGTCCGACGGCGCGGGCGGCACGCGCGAGGTCCCGCTGGAAGACCGCCGCCCCCTGCTGGTCACGTCGCCGCACACGGGCTACTGCCCGGACGGCCCCCACACGGGGATCGCCCTCGTGGTCGAGCGCGATTCCTTCGACACCGAGTACCGGCCGATCGGCGAGTGGCGGTAGCGGCGGCACCTCCGGCGGTGTCGGCTCCGGCGGTTGTCGCCCCTGAGGGCGGAGCCGGGGGAGGGGGCGCCCCCCGCATGCTGCGGGGCCGTGCGCCGGATCCAGCCCGACCCGCTCCGCCGGTGTAGAATCGCCCCGTCCGCGGGTCGGGCTCGGGGCGTATGTCGGCGGCGGGGGTCGCATGAGGCTGATCAGGAACGGCGGGTCCGAGCGCGTCGTGGACGACCTGAGGCGCGCCATCGGCCCCGACGCGTCGCTGGACGTCGCGACGCCCGCGTTCTCGCTCCACGCGTTCGCCGAGGTACGCGACCTGCTCTCGCTGGTGTCCGCGGCCCGGCTGATTTTCCCGCCGGGCGACCGGCTTCGCGATTCCCTGATGGGGGGGGAGCGCGACCGTGTGTTCCGCAACCGCCTGCTCGGCCCCTGGCTCGCCCGCGAGTGCTCCGCCTGGGCGGCTCGGAAGGTCGAAGTCCGCTCGACCGCCGCCGCGATCCCCCAATCCGTGCTGATCGCCCGGGACGCCTCCTCCGGGCGCGGCGGCGCCGTGGTCGGCGACTGCCCGTTCACAACGGAAGGGCTCGGGATCACGCCGGGAAACCCGCTCGCCCTCGTGCACGGGTCCGCGGTCCCGGAGGACGTCGCCGGGCTCGTTGCGTGGTTCGACGAGCAGTGGCGCCGGCTCCCGGACGGGGTTGCGGCGAAGGAGGCGTTCCTCGCGGCGCTCGCGGACTTCTCGGCCCCCCGCGCGCCTTCGCTCCTCTACCACCTCGTGCTGTTCCACCTGCTCGGCGGCGCGGGCGACGGCCTGGACGAGGACCGCGTGGTGGACGCGGCGACCGGCATCCGGAACACTGTCGTCTGGCGGAAGCTGTACCGATTCCAGCGGGACGGGGTCGTCGGCGCGATCGACAAGCTCGCGCATCACGGCGGCTGCATCATCGCGGACAGCGTGGGCCTGGGGAAGACATTCGAGGCCCTCGCGGTCATCAAGTACCACGAGCTGCGCAACGACCGTGTCCTGGTCCTCTGCCCGAAGCGCTTGCGGGACAACTGGACGCTGTACCGCTCCAACGACCGGCGAAACGTCCTGGCCGCGGACCGGTTCCACTACGACGTCCTGAACCACACCGACCTGTCCCGGGGCGACGGCCTGTCCGGCGACATCGACCTCGCCCACGTGAACTGGGGCAACTACGACCTCCTCGTGATCGACGAGTCCCACAACTTCCGGAACAAGGCGACGCGGCGCGACCGCGAGACGCGCTACGACCGGCTGATGCGCGACGTCATCCGCCAGGGCGTGAAGACGCGAGTCCTGATGCTGTCCGCGACCCCGGTCAACAACCGGCTCGCGGACCTGAAGAACCAGATCGCGTTCGCCACCGAGGGTGACGACGCGGCCCTCCGGGGGCACGGCATCGGAAGCGTCGAGGCCACGGTGCGGCAGGCGCAGGCCCAGTTCAACCGCTGGCTGACCCTGCCGGATTCGGAGCGCAAGCCCCCGCGCCTGCTCGACATGCTGGGGTTCGACTACTTCCGGCTGCTCGACCTCGTGACGATCGCGCGCTCCCGCAAGCACCTGGTCAAGTACTACGGCACGGTGGAGACGGGCCGGTTCCCGGAGCGGTTGAAGCCCGTCAACCTCAAGGCCGACGTGGACCTCGCGGGGGAGTTCCCGGCCATCCGGGTCATCAACGACGAGATCCGGCGGTTGAGCCTCGCGGCCTACGCCCCTCTGAAATACGTCCTGCCGCACCGGCAGGCGGCCTACGAGGCGGCCTACAACATCCCCGTGAAGGGGGGCGGCTCGGTCTTCCGGCAGGCGGATCGCGAGGAGAGCCTGGTCCAGCTCATGCGCGTCAACCTCCTGAAGCGCATGGAGAGTTCGGTCGTCTCGTTCGCGCTCACGCTCGAGCGCCAGCTCGCGGACGTGGACGCGATGATCGCCCGGCTCGACGCGCCCGGCGAGTCGTTCGAGGACCTGGACATCTCGGACGTGGACATCGACGACCCCGCGTTCGAGCCGCTCCTGCTCGGCCGCAAGGTCAAGGTCCTGGTGCGTGACGTGGACCGGCGCCGGTGGCGCCAGGACCTGACGCTCGACCGGAACCGGCTCGCGACCCTGCAGTCCGCGGCTTCGGCGGTCGACCCCGGCCGCGACGCGAAGCTCTCGGCGTTGCGCGAGGTGATCCGCGAGAAGTGCCGCGACCCCATCAACCCGGGCAACCGCAAGCTCCTGGTGTTCACGGCGTTCGCGGACACGGCCGAGTACCTGTTCCGCGAGCTGTCGGGCCGGGCCGTCGCCGACCTCGGCCTGCACTGCGCCATCGTGACGGGCACGGGCGCGAACCGGACGACGCTGCCCGGCCTCGCGACGGACCTCGGCGCGATCCTGACCGCGTTCTCGCCCCGGTCCAAGGAGCGGCCGGCCGACCTCGCGGGCGAGGGCGAGATCGACCTGCTCGTCGCGACCGACTGCATCTCCGAGGGCCAGAACCTCCAGGACTGCGACTGCCTGGTGAACTACGACATCCACTGGAACCCGGTCCGCATCATCCAGCGCTTCGGCCGCATCGACCGCATCGGGTCGCCGAACGAGCGCGTCCGCCTGGTCAACTTCTGGCCCAACATGGAGATGGAGGAGTACATCAACCTCGAACAGCGCGTCAGCGGCAAGATGGTCCTGCTCGACATCTCGGCCACGGGCGAGGAGAACCTGATCGAGCACCAGTCCGGCGACCGGATGAACGACCTGGAGTACCGCCGCAAGCAGCTCCTGAAGCTCCAGGAGGCCGTCATCGACCTCGAGGACCTGTCGAGCGGCGTGTCCATCGCGGACCTGACCTTCAACGACTTCCGGATGGACCTGTCCTCCTTCGCGAAGGAGCACCCCGACGCGCTTCCGCGCCTCCCTCTCGGCTCGTTCGCGGTCATGACCGCGAACGCCGCGGGCGCTTGGGACGCGGCCATACCGCCCGGCGTCGTGTTCTGCCTGCGCGCCGAGGAGCCGGCGGGGGGGCGGGATCCGATCGACCCAGGCTATCCCCTGGCCCCCCACTTCCTCGTCCACGTCGGCGACGACGGCGCCGTGGTTCTGCCCTACACCCAGGCCAAGCCGATCCTCGACCGCCTGCGGCGCACCTGTCTCGGGCGCGACCTCCCCGACCTGTCCGCCTGCGAGCGGCTCGACCGCGCGACGCGGGGCGGAATGGACATGGCGCGCGTCCAGGCCCTGCTCGCCCGGGCCGTGGCGTCCGTCGCGGGGAAGGCGGAGGAGCGCGCGACCGCGAGCCTCTTCTCCCCGGGCGGCACGACCGGGCGGCCTGGCGAGTTCCGCGGCATGGACGCGTTCGAGGTGGTCGCCTTCCTGGTCGTGCTTCCCGAGGCCGCGACGGGACCGTCGCCGGAGCCCCCCCGGGAGCGGCCGCCGTCATGAGCATCGCCGCCGTCATCGCAGCCCTGGGCCTGCCCGATCGCGCCCGGGTGGACCGCCGGGTCCCGAAGAAGACGCTGCTCGAGCAGGCCCTCCCCGGACCCGCGGACCGCCGCCTGCTGGGCGACGCGATCGCGGACCTGCTCTGGGTCGCCTCGCTCAAGCCCGAGACGATCGGCCTCCCCGCCTTCCGCGACACGGAGCGCGAGTACGCCGAGATCGCCGTGGTCGCCGCGACGCTCCGCGCGGCGCGCCGCGCCGTCCGCGTCGCGGAGCTGCTCCACCGCGCGATTCCGTATCCCGTGCTGCTCGTCGCGACCGCCGCGGACAGCGCGCGCGTGTCGATCGCCCACAAGCGTACCTCCCGGGGGGAGGACGGGCGCTTCGTCGCGGACGAGGTCCGCACGACCGCCCCGTTCGACCCCGCCACCCCCGACCCGGCCGCTTGCGCATTCCTGCGCAGCCTCGCGCTCGCGTCCGCCGCCGCGTACGCCCGCGACCTGTTCGAGCTGTACGACGCCTGGGCCGCGCGGATCGACGCCCTGGCGGCGGCTGCGATCTCGGGCGAGTTCCGGGTCCCGCCGCCGAGCCCGACCGGCGGGGCCGCCGGGACCCGCGAGGCCGTTGCTTCCTGGGACGAGGCGACCCGGGAGCTGGCGAGCCTGCGGTCCCGGGCCGGGCGCGAGCCCGGGATCGCCCGCCGGATCGAGCTGAACCTCGCAATCCAGCGCCTCGAGGCGAGGCGCTGCGCGCTCTCGGAAGCCCTTCGGACAGAGGAGCCCCGATGAACCCGATTTCGCCCGGCGACCCAGAAACCCGCAGCCCCGACGGGGTGGCCGACAACGTCGCGCGCCTGAAGGATCTGTTCTCCGAAGCGTTCACCGAGGGCCGCATCGACTTCGACGTGCTGCGCCAGCTCCTGGGCGCCGCCGTGGACGAGAGGGAGGAGAAGTACGGGCTCAACTGGCACGGCAAGCGGCGCGCCCGCCAGCTCGCGCTGACGCCTTCGACCGGCACCCTGCGCCCGTGTCCCGGCGAGAGCGTGGACTGGGACACCACGCAGAACCTCGTGATCGAGGGCGACAACCTCGAGGTGCTGAAGCTCCTCCAGAAGTCGTACGCCGGGAAGGTGAAGCTCATCTACATCGACCCCCCGTACAACACCGGGAAGGACTTCGTCTATCCCGACGACTTCCGGGACAACATCGGCAACTACCTCGCGCTGACGGGGCAGGTTGACGGCTCGGGGAGGAAGCTCACGTCCAACACCGAGGCGTCCGGCCGCTTCCACACGGACTGGCTGAACATGATGTACCCCCGGCTGAAGCTGGCGCGGACGCTGCTCCGGCAGGATGGGGTGGTCTTCGTGAGCATCGATGATGGGGAGTTGGCCAGCCTGCAAGCGATCATGAACGAGGTCTTCGGGGAGGAGAACCGCTATTGCGTCGTCGCATGGCAGAAGAAGGACACGCCCTCGAACGATGCCCAGGGGGTTTCGACGACGCATGAGTACGTCGTCGCATACTCACGAGGTACGGAGTTCGTGCGTCGTCTGATCCCGCGAAGCGATGAGCAGCTCTCGGTCTACAAGAACCCCGACAACGACCCTCGCGGGGAGTGGACGCGCGGGGCACTGACACGCAAGGAGTATGTCGAGAAAGACTACTACCCCATCAGGAATCCAAGTGGGCGCGAAGTTCTTCCTCCCCCGGGGACGAGCTGGCGCGTGTCCCGCGCGACCCTCGATCGGCTGATCGCGGAAGACCGCCTCTGGTGGGGACGTGACGCTGACGGCGACATGCCGTTCGTGAAGAGATTCCTGTCCGAGGTCCAGGAGGGGGTCGTGCCGGTGTCCTGGTGGGGATACGAGTTCGCGGGGTCGAACAGAAACGCCAAGATGGAGATGCGCTCCCTGTTCGACGACCAGGCACCTTTCGACACCCCTAAGCCCACGAAGCTGATCGCCCGGATCTTGTCGATCGCCTCGACCGCCGACGACCTCGTCCTCGACTTCTTCGCCGGCTCGGGCACGACCGGCCATGCGGTCATGGCGCAGAACGCCGCGGACGGCGGGAAGCGTCGCTTCATTCTCGTGCAACTACCCGAGCCGACGAGACAATCCGGCTACGCGACCATCGCCGACATCACCAAGGAACGCCTCCGGCGCGCGGGTCGCAAGGTCCGCGACGACAACCCCATGTTCTCCGGCGACCTCGGGTTCCGGGTCTTCAAGCTCGCCTCCTCCAACATCCGCGCGTGGGAGCCGGACCGGGCGCGGGAGGACGTGGTCCGGACGCTGGAGGACTCGATCGACCACCTGAAGTCGGACCGGACGGAGCAGGACATCCTCTACGAGCTGCTCCTGAAGCTCGGCGTGGACCTGTGCGTGCCGATCGTGACCCGCTCCATCGGGGGCATGGACGTGCACGCGGTCGGCGGGGGCGTGCTGATGGCGTGCCTCGCGACCCGCATCGGGCGGGAGGACGTGGAGGCGCTGGCGCTCGGCGTCGTGGCGTGGCACCGGGAGCTTGCGCCCGCGGGCGAGGTCTGCTGCGTGTTCCGCGACGCCGCGTTCGCGGACGACGTGGCGAAGACGAACCTCGCGGCGATCCTGGATCAGCACGGGTTGAAGACCGTGCGGAGCCTGTAGCTCGGGGGGGACGGATGGGGGACGGCAGGGAAGGCGGGACGGCGGGCACCGGGACCAAAGGGAGCGAGGCGACCGGCCGGTTCCTGGTCTATCGCGCCGAGGACGGCCGCACGCGCATCGACGTGCGGCTGGAAGACCGCACGGTCTGGCTCAGCCAGAAGCAGCTCACCGCGCTCTTCGGCAAGGCCAAGGGCACGGTCAGCGAGCACATCCGGCACGTCTTCGAGGACGGGGAGCTGGTCCGCGAGGCAACTGTTCGGCGTTTCCGAACAGTTCAAGTCGAGGGCGGTCGCGAGGTCGAGCGCGAGGTCGAGCACTACAACCTCGACGTGGTCCTGGCGGTCGGGTTCCGCGTGCGCAGCCCCGCGGGCGTGCGGTTCCGGCAGTGGGCCGCGGACAGGCTCAAGGAATACCTGGTCAAGGGCTTCGTGCTGGACGACGAGCGGCTGAAGGACCCGCGCGCCGGCGACTACTTCGACGAGCTGTCCCGGCGCATCCAGGACATCCGCACGAGCGAGCGGAGGTTCTACCAGAAGATCACGGACATCTACGCGACCAGCATCGACTACGACCCGGCCGACCCGCTGACCGCGCAGTTCTTCGCCACGGTCCAGAACAAGGTCCACTACGCAATCCACGGCCGGACCGCGGCGGAGGTGATCCTGGACCGCGCGGACGCGGGGAAGCCGAACATGGGCCTGACCGCATGGCAGGGCGCGCGCATCCGGAAGTCGGACGTCGGCGTGGCGAAGAACTACCTCGCTGAGGACGAGCTTCGGGCGCTCAACAACCTCGTGGAGCAGTACCTTCGCGGAGGGACAGGCGGAGCGCCGCATCCCCATGACCATGCGGGACTGGATCGAGAAGCTCCACGGCTTCCTGGCGCTCAACGACCGGGAGATCCCGGCGAACGCGGGCAGGGTCTCGGCCGAACTGGTCCGGGAGCACGCGGAGCGCGAGTTCGCCCGCTTCCGCGCCGCGGAGGACCGGGCGTTCGAGTCGGACTTCGACCGGGCGGTGAAGCAGTTGCCGCCGCGCAAGGACGGGCGGTGAAGCAGTTGCCGCCGCGCAAGGACGGGCGATGAAGCGGTCGCAACCGCGCAGGAACGGGCGATGAAGCTGCACTTCGAGCCGGACCTCGACTACCAGCTCCAGGCGATCGAGGCGGTCTGCGACCTGTTCCGCGGGCAGGAGACGTGCCGCACCGAGTTCACCGTGACCTACGGCCGCGCGGCGGGGGCCGGAGGGGATCACCTCGCGGGCCTGGAGACCGGCCTCGGGATCGGGAACCGGCTGTGCCTGCTCGACGACGAGCTGCTCCGCAATCTGGACGACGTCCAGCTCCGCAACGGTCTCGAGCCGGCCGTGACGCTCGCCTCGCGCGACTTCACGGTCGAGATGGAGACCGGCACCGGCAAGACCTACGTGTACCTGCGCACGGTGTTCGAGCTGAACCGGCGGTTCGGGTTCACGAAGTTCGTCGTGGTGGTCCCGTCGGTCGCGATCAAGGAGGGCGTCTATCGCACGCTCGAGATCACGCAGGACCACTTCCGGAGCCTGTACGCGAACGTGCCGTTCGAGTACTTCCTCTACGACTCGACGAAGCTCGGCCAGGTCCGCAACTTCGCGACCAGCCCGCATCTCCAGGTCATGGTCGTGACCGTCGGGGCCATCAACAAGAAGGACGTGAACAACCTCTACAAGGACCAGGAGAAGACGGGGGGCGAGCGGCCGATCGACCTGATCCGCGCGACGCGGCCGGTCGTGATCGTGGACGAGCCGCAGAGCGTGGATGGGGGGCTGTCGGGGGCCGGCCGGGACGCTCTCGGCAAGATGGACCCGCTTTGCACGCTGCGGTACTCGGCGACGCACGTGGACAAGCACCACATGGTCTACCGTCTCGACGCGGTGGACGCGTACGAGCGGAGGCTGGTCAAGCAGATCGAGGTCGCGTCCGCCACGGTCGAGGCCGGGCACAACAAGCCGTACGTGCGCCTGGTGTCCGTCGAGAACCGCAGGGGCGCGATCACGGCGCTCGTGGAGGTGGACGTCGCCGAGGTGCTCGGGGTCCGGCGCGTGGTCAAGACCGTCCAGGACGGCGAGCGCCTGAGGGACGTCACGAATCGCGAACTCTACGAGGACTGCCGCGTCGGCGAGATCCGGGTCGAGAAGGGGAACGAGTACATGGAGCTTCGCGTGCCGGGCGGCGAGCACTTCCTGCGCCCGGGCGAGGCGTGGGGGGACGTGGACGCCACGGCGGTCCGGCGCGAGATGATCCGGCGCACGATCCGCGAGCACCTGGACAAGGAGAAGCGCCTGAGGCCGCTCGGCATCAAGGTGCTCTCGCTCTTCTTCATCGACGCAGTCGACAAGTACCGGCGCTACGACGAGGACGGCCGGCCGGTCAAGGGCGAGTACGCGGTCGCGTTCGAGGAGGAGTACCGGCGGCTCGCGCGGCACCCGGACTACCAGACGCTCTTCCACGAGGTGGACCTCGCGCGCGACGCGGCCGAGGTGCACGACGGCTACTTCTCGATCGACCGGAAGGGTCGCTGGCAGGACACGGACGAGTGCAACGAGTCCGGGCGCGAGGCCGCCCAGCGCGCCTACAACCTGATCATGAAGAGGAAGGAGGACCTGCTCTCGTTCGTAACACCGCTGAAGTTCATCTTCTCGCACTCGGCGCTGCGCGAGGGGTGGGACAACCCGAACGTGTTCCAGATCTGCTCGCTCCGCGACATCCGGACGGAGCTGGCGCGGCGGCAGACGCTCGGCCGCGGCCTGCGCCTGTGCGTGAACCAGGCCGGGGAGCGGCAGCGCGGGTTCGAGGTCAACACGCTGACCGTGATCGCGTCCGAGAGCTACCAGCAGTTCGCGGACAACCTCCAGAAGGAGATCGAGGCCGACACGGGCATCCGGTTCGGCGTGGTCGAGCCGCAGCAGTTCGCGGCGATCCCCGTCTCCTGCCCTGGCGGCGCCCGGAAGGCCCTGGGCTGGGAGGCGTCCAAGGCGCTGTGGGACCACCTGCGCGCGGCCGGTTACATCGACGGCAAGGGCAGGGTGCAGGACGCGCTCCGGCGCGCGCTCCGCGACGAGACGCTCGCGGTGCCCGAGGCGTACGCGCCGCAGCGAGTGGGCATCCGCGAGGTCTTGCGCAAGGTCGCGGGCCGGCTGGAGATCCGCGACGCCGGGGAGCGCCGGCCCGTGCGCCCGCGCGAGGCCGTACTCCACGGGTCCGACTTCAAGGCCCTCTGGGATCGCATCCGGGACCGGACCACATATCGCGTGCACTTCGATAACGAGCGGCTGGTCGGGGACTGCACGACCGCGCTCCGGGACGCGCCGCCAATCCCGAGGACGCGGCTGCAGTGGCGCAAGGCCGACATCGCGATCGGCCCCGGGGGGGTCGAGGCGACGGAGCGCGCCGGGGCCGCAATCGTGGCCCTGGACGAGCCGGACGTGGAGCTGCCGGACCTCCTGACCGACCTTCAGGACCGTACGGGGCTTACGCGGCGGACCCTGTTCCGGATCCTGACCTGGAGCGGGCGCCTGTCGGACTTCGCCCGGAACCCGCAGCGCTTCATCCAGGTCGCCGCGGAAGCGATCAACACCCGCAAGCGCCTCGCGCTCGTGGACGGGATCAAGTACCAGCGGGTCGGGGACGACGCGTTCTACGCGCAGGAACTGTTCGAGAAGGAGGAGCTGACCGGCTACCTCCGGAACATGATCGTGGACGCGAAGAAGTCGGTGTTCGACCACGTGGTGTACGACTCCGGCACCGAGGCCGCGTTCGCGGACCAGATGGAGAAGAACGACGCGGTCAAGGTCTACGCGAAGCTGCCCGGGTGGTTCCGGGTCCCGACTCCGCTCGGCACGTACAACCCGGACTGGGCGGTGGTCGCCGAGACGGACGGCGCGGAGCGCCTGTTCCTTGTCGTCGAAACCAAGGGTGCGCTGCTGGCGGACGCGCTGCGGGAGACCGAGAAGGGGAAGATCGACTGCGGGCGCGCCCACTTCGCGGCGCTGGACGGGGTCCGCGAGAACCCCGTGCGCTACACGGTCGCGACCACCCTCGAAGACGCGCTGGCCACCTGAGGGCCGCACCCCCCGCGAGCGTGCTACCATCCATCGCGGACCCGCGGAGCGACGGCGAGCATGGCCGCGGAGCACGAGTTCAAGTCGGTCTTCGGACGCCCGGCGACGCACGTCGCGGACGCGGGGGGGCGCGTCAACCTGATCGGCGAGCACACGGACTACCACGACGGGTTCGTGTTCCCGGCCGCGCTCGACCTTCGCACGCGCGTGGCCGCGGCGCCCCGCGACGACGGCGAGGTGCGCGTGTGGTCCGCGAACCTGCGTCGTTTCGCGGGCGGGGCGTTGACCGCGCTGTCGCCCCCGGACACCCTCGACTGGTCGGCCTACGTGCTCGGGCCGTTCTGGGCGCTCCGCGAGTCGGGTCGGCCGGTCCGCGGCGCGGACGTGTGGCTGCACGGCGAGGTCCCGCTCGGCGGCGGGCTGTCGTCGTCCGCCTCGATCGAGGTCGCGCTCGTGGGGGTCGCCGCGGCGATCGCGGGGGGGGAGATCGCGCCGATGGACGCGGCGATGGCGGCGAAGG
>Ga0194127_10001218_pt1 | contig 38145 bp, 39 predicted proteins | sample TA2KigC100mmetaG_FD_148624 | JGI IMG/M metagenome (GOLD analysis project Ga0194127, IMG submission 148624) | Freshwater microbial communities from Lake Tanganyika, Tanzania - TA2015036 Kigoma Deep Cast 100m | ecosystem: Environmental > Aquatic > Freshwater > Lake | place: Tanzania: Lake...
GGGGGACTCGAACCCCCGACCAATAGATTAAGAGTCTACTGCTCTACCAACTGAGCTAAGGAAGCGTTGCAAAAATACAGAAATTGAGAAAGACGCCAAAATTAGTAATGAATAAAGAGGGGAAAAACTGGTTGTTAACCTTTAGAAAGTTTTTTCTTCCAATAGCTAATTTGTTTTTTAACTAATACCGGATTTGGAGAGCCGAAGGTTTTTTTTCTCTTAAGAGAGGTTTCGATTGTTAGATAAGTAAGAGCTTCACTATTAAAAATAACATTGAATTCTTGCAATTCTAGAAGTGTTAGTTGGGTGAAGGACTTATTTTTCTCTTCACAATATTTTATTATTTTGCCAACTGTGTGATGTGCTTCTCTAAATTGCAAACCTTGTAATACAAGCCAATCAGCTATATCAGTTGCAAGAATAAAGCTATCCTTTAACTGATCTATGAATCTGTTTTTATTAACTACAATATCTCTAAAAATTTTTGTTAAGATTTGTAAACTTTCAGAATATATATAATATGATTCGAAAAGAGGAGCTTTATCCTCTTGCATGTCTCTATTATAACTAAGCGGAAGTCCTTTCAGTGTTGTTAAAATTGAAACATAGTTTCCAAAAATCTTTCCGCTCCGTCCTCTAATTAGTTCAGCCATATCAGGATTTTTTTTCTGCGGCATTAATGAAGAGCCGGTTGTAAACTGATCTGAAATTTTCACCAATTGCCATTCACTTGAAGTCCAGAGAATTAATTCTTCAGCTAACCGACTTAAGTGCATCATGCCAATCGAAACAGCATTTAAAAAATCCAAAATGAAATCTCTATCTGAAACGGAATCGAGTGCATTTTTTGTTGATTCTTTGAATCCTAATTTCTTGGCAGTAAAATTTCTGTCCAAAGGCAATATCGATCCCGCAAGAGCTCCAGAACCAAGCGGCGATTGATTAGATTCATTCTCTACAAATAAAAATCTTTTCTTATCCCTTTCTAACATTTCAACATAAGCTAAAAGATGAAATGCAAAAGAAATTGGCTGAGCGCGCTGAAGATGTGTATAACCTGGAATTATTGTTTCAATATTTTTTTCAGAAATTTCTAATAGGGTTTGTTGAAAAGATCGGATATTTTTTAATACTTCCTTTACTGCTTTCTTTATCCACAACTTGGCATCAGTAACTACTTGATCATTTCTACTTCTGCCGGTGTGAAGTTTACCGGCTGTTTCGCCAATTATTTCTGTAAGTCTTGATTCTATAGCAGAATGAATGTCTTCGTATTCATTTGGATTCGGTTTCCATTGGCCGGACTGAAATTCGTTTTTAATCTGCAAAAGTCCATTTATAATTTTCTTCTGCTCTTGTTTCGTTATCAAACCTATTTTACAAAGCATTTCCGAATGGACTTGCGAAACAAGAATATCTTCATCAAACAATTCAATATCGATGTGCAATGAAGATGAAAATCTCAACGCATCATTATCTAATTTTTCTTTAAACCTTCCACCCCAAAGCATTAAATCACTTTATTTTCTTTTTGTGATTGCAAAATTTCTGACATTGTTTTGTACGGCAATCCATAAATTTTTAAGAAGCCTTCACTCGAACGATGATCGAAAGTGTCTTCGTTTGTATAAGTTGCAAGTTTCATGTTGTATAAACTATAAGGAGATGTTCTTGAAAGTACTTTTAAATTCCCTTTGTAAAGTTCTAATGTAACGTCGCCGCTTAAATTTTCTTGTGTTGCATCAACAAAAACCATAAGAGATTTAAATAACGGTGTAAACCAAAGACCATCGTAAATCATATTTGCAACTTTATCTGAAATTACTTGCTTAAATCTAAATGTTTCTCTGTCTAAAATCAGTTTTTCTAATTCATTATGTGCATAATGTAAAATTACAGCGGCTGGTGCCTCATAAATTTCACGGGATTTAATTCCAACAACTCTATTTTCAATCATATCAATTCTGCCAATGCCATGTTTGCCGCCAATTTCATTCAATAATTCGAGCAGTTCAACCGGATCATATGTCTGTCCGTTAAGCCCCACTGGAATTCCTTTTTCAAATGTTAGTTTAATTTCTTCAGAATTATCGAGTGCAAATTTTGGATTTGTGGTAATTTGATAAGCATCTTCAGGCGGTGCAACTGTGGGATCTTCTAACACACCGCATTCAATTGCAATTCCCCATAAATTCTCATCGATTGAATAAGGAGAATCTTTTGTAGCTTTAACGGGGATTTTGTGAAGATTTGCATAATTCATTTCTTCTTCACGGCTTTTAAATTCCCAAAATCTTAACGGTGCCAAAATACTCATGCTTGGCGCAAGAGCTTGAATTCCCACCTCAAATCTAACTTGATCATTTCCTTTACCAGTACATCCGTGTGCAATAACTTCTGCTCCTTCAGCAATTGCAATATCGCACATCATTTTTGCTAAAAGCGGCCGGCCAATTGCCGTAGCTAATGGATAAGTTCTTTCATACAATGCCCCGGCTTTTAATGCCGGAAAGACATAATTGTTAACAAATTCGCTTCTCAAATCCATTACAACTGACTTAGCTGCGCCGGCAATTTTTGCTTTCTCTTCAAGATTTTCTAATTCAGCTCTTTGTCCAAGATTTCCGGTTGCTGCAATAATCTCTGCATCATATTTATGTGAAAGCCATTTCACCATTACAGACGTGTCTAGTCCGCCTGAAAACGCTACAACAATTTTTGTTTTGCTCAATTTATTTTCCTCTCTAATTATTTATCTACCATTAATTCTTTTATAAGGTCTACAACTCTTCTCAAATTTTTTATTGAACTTGGGATAACAAGCACAGTATCATCCCCGCCAACTGTTCCAAGAATTTCTTTTTTGTTTAATCGGTCAATGTAATGTGCAACACCTTGTGCTCTGCCAGAAAGCGTTCTAATAATTATAAGGGATTCATTATGTTCAACACTAATAATTTCAAAACCAATAAGTTTTGAAATTTGTAATCCAGATTCTTCAACGTTGATAACATATTTTGCGCCATTTTCACCAAATGCTCTTACTACTCCCATTTCAGCAAAGTCTCTGCTAAGCGTTGCCTGAGTGATATTAATGTTTTGCTCTGCAAGAAGCTGGATTAATTCTTCATGCGTCCCAACATTATTATTGGTTAGAATCTCTTTAATAATTGTTTGTCTTTTTAATTTTGCTTGCATTATTTATCTCGTTTGTTTGTTATGACGATTGAATAATCCATGTTCCAGAAGAATTATCATATAAATTTGTGAAAGTTCTACTTTCTAAAACCGATCCAATCCAAATCTTTTTAATTCCTTTGTTTAAAAGTTCTATGCAGCTATTCAGTTTAGGAATCATTCCCTCTGTAATTTCACCATTAATTATTCCATCTAAAATCTCTTGATCGCTTACTTTTCGTTGTATTTTCCCTCTTAGAATAACTCCATTAACATCAGACATAAAGAAAACGCTTTCGGCAACAATTGCGGTGGAAAGAACTTCCGTAAAAATGTCTGCATTTACATTAATCAAATTTCCATTCTTATCACTGCAAATACTTGAGAATACCGGGATCACATCTTCTCTTAATAAATTGTGTATCCACTCAATCGATCCTACTTGTTTAGGTACACCAACAAATCCCATTTCTTTATCAACAACTTTTGCTACAAAAGTTCTTCTATCGAAACCCGATAAACCCACAGCTTCATGACCAACTGAATTTAATCTGCTTACAATTTTTGAATTAAGCAGACCAGATTGTACAGCAGCTACAACATCCATTACTTCCTTAGAAGTTACCCTTTGGCCATTTTTGAATTTAACTTCATGACCAAGTGCTTTTGACCATTGCGAAATATCATTGCCGGCACCATGGACAATTACAATTCCGTCATAGAATTTTTTAATTTCAATAAGGGATTCTTTCCAAGATGAACTATTAATGAAACCGTCAATTGCTTTTCCGCTAATTTTTAAAACTGCAATTTTCATTTTAGACCTTTTTATGTTCGATATCTTGCATTGATTTTTACATAATCAACCGAGAAGTCGCAAGTCCACCAAGTGCAAGAATATTTTCCGCCGTTTAGATTTATGTTAATACTAAATTCATTTTTGGAAAGTATTTTTTTTGCTTCTTCTTCATCGAGTAATATTTTAAAATCGGGCTGCAAAACCGGCAGTCCATCAAAACTTATACTTACTTTTGATGGATTAAAATTTGCGCCGCTCATTCCAGCTGCAGACATTATCCTTCCCCAATTCGCATCTTCGCCATGCATCGCAGTTTTCAACAATGGTGAATTAGCAAGAGATTTACATACGAGTTCTGCATCTTTTTGTGAATCAGCTCCAGTTACATTTATTGCAATTAATTTTGTCGCTCCTTCCCCATCTGATACAATTGACTTTGCCATTGTTATACATAAGTCATCCAATGCTTCTTGAAAAATAACGTGGTCTTCTGTATTAAGTTTTATTTCTAAATCTGATTTACCATTTGCAAGAAAAATAACCATATCATTAGTACTTGTTTCGCCATCAACAGAAATTTTATTGAACGAAATATTTACAGCTTTAGACAACATCTCTCGCAATAATTCTTTTTCAATTCTGGCATCAGTAGTAATGAATGCTAACATAGTTGCCATGTTTGGCATTATCATTCCGCTGCCTTTGCACATTGCACCAATTGTAACATTACCGCTCAACAAAGAAACATCAACAGCAAAGGATTTCATTATAGTATCTGTTGTCATAATTGCTTCGGCTGCATCTAATCCGCCCTTTTCAGTCAATACATTTGTTATTTCATCAATTCCTAAAAGTATTTTTTGAACTGGAAGGGGCTGACCAATAACTCCAGTTGAACTAATTAAAATATTCTCTGAAGTCACATTCAATTTATCAGCACAATAGCTTTGAATAAATTTAGCATTATCAAACCCTTTTTGCCCAGTGCACGCATTAGCATTTCCTGAATTGATCAGAACTCCTTTTACTGAAATGTTTTGATTGGTTATTTCTTGCGAAATAAGAAGCGGCGCGGCTTTTGCCTTATTCAAAGTATATACACCAGCAGCGCTGCATAATGAATCAGAAACTAAAAGAGCAAGATCTTTTTTCTTTCTTTTTATTCCGCAAAAAATTCCTGATGCTTTAAAACCTTTTGGTGATGTTACACCGCCATTATTTATATAATTGTGCATTTTTAACTCCGTAGGGTACTATTCCAGTTGATTCATCCCAATTAAAAAGTTTATTCATATTTTGAATTGCCTGACCAGCGCCGCCTTTAATTAAATTATCTATCGCCGCTGTTATTATTATCGAATTTTTTCTTGTAGAAATATTTATGTCACAAAAATTTGATCCCACAACCCACTTTAATTGAGGAGGAGTATTTCTTAACCTTACAAACTGGGACTCCGCAAAAAAATTGCTATAAGTTTCCTCAATCTTTTTTTGGTCAACATTATTTGATAAATGAATTGTGCTTGTTGAATAAATTCCAACTGCAATTGGTAATAAGTGAGTAGAAAAAGTAAAATGAGAATTAAATCCTCTCGAGTTTAGCTCTTGTAGTATTTCCGGCTCGTGTCTGTGTTTGTGAACGTTATATGCCATTACATTTCCATCAAGTTCAGACAGAAGTAAATCAACTCTTGGAGATTTACCCGCACCGCTTGATCCTGAATAGCCATTAACACTAATTGAAACTATTTTTTTATTATACTGCTCAACGATTGGAATAATGGAAAGTAAAGCTGCTGTTGCAAAGCAACCCGGATTGGAAATTAAATTTGAAGTATAGGATTCATTTTTTACAACATCAGATAATCCATAAACTTTTTGCTTCAGAAATTCTGGAAAAGAATGTTCAAATCCATACCATTCAGGATATAAATCAGAGTTGTTAAGTCTGAAATCACCACTTAAATCAATTACTTTTTTCCCATTATCAATTAATGAGGGAACAATATTAAGGGACTCCCCATGTGGAAGTGAAACAAAATATAAATCAAGATTGAGCGACAACTCAGAAATATTTTTAACTTTTTTATCAAACGTAGTATTAGCCAATTCTGGAGAAATTGAAAATAAATTTTCACCCGATGAATTAAATCCATAAATCTCATAATCATCTACAAATGGATGACTCTCACAAAATTGAATTAATTTTTTCCCCAAATAACCACTACCGCCAATAATACCAATTGATATCATTTAATTTCCTTTGCTAATTAATGTGTATGTAATTGAAAAAGGATTTTACCTTTTAAGGGAATGGTTAAAACGCCTACGGCGAATTAAAACTGAGGTTTCTATGTAGAAAGTTATTACCACTTTTATTCATTTTTTAACTGTGGAAAATTAAAAATTTGAAAAGACATTGTCAATACATAATTGCATTATTATGCAAATTTTGTCGTTGATAAAGCTAATTTTTGATTATTTATGAATATTTATACGATTTTCGATTAAGTGTAAGAGATTGCTTAATTTTGAGTATGAAAACGCCCAATTTGAAGTCAACTTTACTTACTCTTCTTTTTTACTTTGTTATTACTTTCTTTTTAGTTTCATGTAAATCCGATACCGAAGATGTAAAAAACAAGGGTTATATTGTTACAGACGATCTGAATAACAAAATTCACTTCGAAGAAATGCCTAATAGAGTTATCACACTTGCACCGAATTTAACCGAAATGATTTTCGATCTTGGCTTGCAAAATTTTCTTGTCGGCAATACATTACATTGCAATTATCCAGACGAAGCTAAAAAAATTGAAAAGGTTGGAGACCTTCTAACGTTTAATTTTGAACAAATTGTTAAGCTCAATCCTGATCTTATTTTTATAACAGTTGAAGGAAACACAAAAGAAACATATGAGAAGTTTAAAGAACTCGGTTTAAAGATTTTTGTATCGAATCCAAGAAACTTTAATGGTGTAAAAAAAACTTTCTCTGATATTGGCAAGGTTTTCAAAATTGAAGAAAAGGTTGATAAAACCATTAATGATTGGGAGAATTCTATTGATAAAATTAAAAGTGACAAAAAAAGTTTTGTAAATATGACAGCGATGTTTCTGATTGAATTAAAACCGATAATGTTGGCTGGTAGGACAACTTTTCTAAACGAATATCTTGAGTATAACGGTTTAAAAAATATTGCGGATGATGTTGAATTTAATTACCCAATTTTTAACCGTGAGGAAATTCTAAGACGCAACCCGGATTTTATTATTTACCCGACCGGCGGAGATGATACGATTGAAAAAATTATTTCTGTTTACCCGGAATGGAAAAATTTAAAAGCTGTAAAAAAAGGAAACGTTGTTTTTATTAATAGAGATTTATATATGAGGCCTGGTTCGCGTTTTGTCGAAGCTTTAGCTGATCTTAATGCTCTTCTTCATCAGCTTCAGAATCTTCATTAGGCTCGGCAATAAAAAGCATTGCACACTTATCGCCTTTAAACTTTCCTTTTTCTTTACAAGTATGATATCGCTCTTTTACTTTTTCTATATTAATTTCTTTTTCAGAGACTCCAAAAAATTCTAATTCGTCCCCGCATTCAGAACAAAATAAAATTTGTTTGCTTTCAGCTTTATCCTTATCGTGAATATATTTTTTTCTACTTAGCTTCATCAAAAACCGGCTCCCATTCATTTCCATTACATGGAAGATTATTTACAGTAGGATGCTTATCATAAATTAAACAAATTATTGCTGTTTTGTCAAAATGTTTACAACTTGAACAAAGAGTATCTTCCGAAATTTCTTTGTTCTCTTCAACAAAAAAACGGTATTGAATCATTGCCGGGTGAATTACTACGCCATATACTGTCATTATTCCAAACCACCACCAATATTTATATTCAATATATCCTTGAAGAAGCCAAAGTGATGGAATCAGAATAGCGGTTCTCACTAAAGCCCAAAAAATTATAGCACCCATAAAATTTCTAATTTAAATACTCAATTACAACTTGCTTTTGTTTAAACAAAAAATACGCTTTAAGAATTCACAATTAAGATTTCATCTTCTGAAGAAGCAACTGCACAGCAAACGGCAGCATCGCCAGTAACATTTACAACTGTACGGCACATGTCTAATATTCTATCAACGCCCATGATTAATGCTATTCCTTCTTCGGGAATTCCAGCTGATTTTAAAACAATTATCAGCATTATAATTCCAACTCCAGGCACCGGAGCTGTACCAATTGAAGCCAAAACTGCCGTTAAAATAATTGTAAGCTGCTGACCAATTGTTAGATCCATTCCAAAAACTTGAGCAATAAAAACTGCGGCAACTCCTTGATACATTGCAGTTCCATCCATATTAATTGTTGCACCAAGCGGAAGCACAAAACTTGTAATGCTTTTTGATACCCCTAAATTTTCTTGGCAAACTTCCATATTTACCGGAAGCGTTGCAGCGCTTGAGCTTGTTGTGAATGCAATAGCTTGCATTCTTCTTATCCCTTTGAAAAATGTTTTTACTTTTATTTTAGAGAACAACCGAACTATTAATGCATAAACGCCAAATGTATGAAGTGCAAGTCCAATTAATAAAGTTGCTGCGTACCAAAACAGAGTTTGCAAAATATCAAATCCAAATTCAGAGACGGTTGCACTAATGAGTGCAAAAACTCCAATGGGCGCAATTAACATTACGACATCAACAAGCCGTATCATTACCTCACTTAATCCGTCAAAGAAATTAATTACAAAATTCGCTTTCTCTTTTTTTATTAATGTTAACACCATGCCAACCATTACTGAAAAAAATACAATTTGAAGCATTTGAGAATTTGCTATCGCGCCAAATGGATTACGCGGTACAAGATCAACTATCATTTCCTTAACACTAAAACCGACTTCGCTTTCCAATTTTGATTGCAAATCTGGCTGATATACAGACATCAATCTGTCTTTAGTTTCAGGATTCATTATTTCGCCCGGTCGAATAACATTTGCAATCATTAATCCAATTGCGATTGCAATTGCTGTCGTGATCAAATAAAATGCTAAGGTTTTAGAGCCGATACGTGCAAACTTTTTAATATCGCCAAGACTTGCTGCACCTACAATTAACGAAGCAAGTACAAGCGGAACCGCGATCATATTTAGCAGCCGAATAAAAATATCGCCAATCCATTTGATTGATTGCGCAATTGTTTCCTCTTTTCCGATAAACAGAACATTTTCAAATTTTTCTACATTGTCGGTTTCAACTTGTAAACCAAAGTCTGTTTCTTGCAGCTTTAGTTTTTTGAAATGAGAAATAATCTCAAGTTGTTGATCCGATTCAAAAGATATTTCTTTGAGTCCATCTATTTTTAAAAATGTAACTTTCTTCCAATTTTTAATAGATGATTCAACTAATTGATTATTCTTAATGGTTTTTATTATTAGCAGATGTGTGTTTACTTTGAAGATTGAGCCAAAGATGGCTCCAAGTATTAATCCAATCAAAATTTGATTGTGCAGTTTTGGAAGTTTTATTTTCATATAAGTTTATTCATTTAATTATCTAAATTAATTTTTCCAATTTCATTTTCGCTCGATGCAACTACGCAACATACCGCAGCATCTCCAGTAACATTTGTAGCTGTTCTGCACATGTCTAAAATTCTATCTACACCCATTATGAGTGCAATTCCTTCTTGCGGAATTCCAACTGCTTTTAAAATAATTATTAACATAATTATCCCAACTCCGGGAACTGGAGCCGTACCAATTGAAGCTAGAACTGCTGTTAAGATTATTGTTAGCTGTTGACCTATATTGAGATCAATTCCAAAAACTTGTGCAATGAATATGGCGGCAACTCCTTGATACATTGCTGTTCCGTCCATATTAATTGTTGCCCCTAATGGCAAAACAAAGCTTGTCAAACTTTTTGAAATACCTAAACTTTCGTGGCATACTTCCATGTTAACGGGGAGCGTTGCAACGCTTGAGCTGGTTGTAAATCCAATTACCTGAACTCTTCTTATAGCTTTAAAAAAATCAATCACTTTAATTTTAGAAAATACTTTTAATAGTAATGAATATGTTCCAAAAGTATGGAGAAGGAGTCCGCCAATCAAAGTTAATGAGTACCATATTAGTGTTTGAAGAATATCGAATCCAAATTCTGATACAGTAGCGGCAATCAATGCGAAAACTCCGATTGGCGCAATTAACATTACAATATCAACAAGTTTAATCATCACATCGCTAAGCCCATCAAAAAAATTAATAACTGGTTCAGCTTTTTCTTTCTTAATAAGAGTCAGTACCATTCCAAGCATTACCGAGAAAAAAACTATTTGCAGCATTTCGGATGATGCTATCGCTCCAAATGGATTTTTGGGAACTAACTCAACGAGCATGTTTGAGATGCTAAAACCAACTTCGTTCTCTAGGCGTGAACTAACGTCTGAATCATAGACAGACATTAATTTTTCTTTTGTTTCTACATTCATTATTTCGCCTGGTGCAACTAGGTTAGCCGCAATCAAACCGAATGTGATGGCAATAGCAGTAGTGCCAATATAAAGGGAAAGTGTTTTGGACCCGATTCTTGCAAACTTTTTTATATCTCCAAGACTTGCAGCCCCAACTATTAATGAGGCAACTACGAGAGGAACTGCTATCATATTCAAAAGACGAATAAAAATATCGCCAAGCCATTTAATTGATTGAGCGAGAGTCTCTTCTTTATCGATCAATAAAACATTTTGATATTGATTTTCCTCAATGAGCTTTTGTTGCTCTTTGTTAAAAAAATTAAAAACAACTACTTCATATTTTTGTTTGTTCTTTTTAAACTTTGCAAACTGAGCAATTATTTCTAATTGTTGATCAGAGCCATAAGTGAGGGAGTCAATCGTTTCACCGTGTTTAATAAAAACAAACTTTGACCATTTTTCAATTTTTTCCTCAATTAATAATTTTTCTTTTTCATATTTAAGTACGAGTCTGTGTGTATTAATCTTAAAAAACGATCCGAATAAAGCTCCTAAGAGAAGTGCAATTAAAATTTGATTATGAAGTTTTGGCATCTTTAATTTCATAACAAAATGATCCTTTATGAAAGAACCCTCAAAATTACAATAAAATGATTAATAAATTGAAACGAATTATTTGAATTTAATGGCTGGCAGTTCAGTCTGCCGAAAACGATTCGGCAGACCGAAGTAAAAGTTGTTCTATTATTTCTTGACTTTGGATTTGATAAGTTCTTTATTAAAATTAATTATCTCAGAAACATTATTAGAAATATTTTCAGTTTTAAAAAGAATATTAAGGAACAAAACATTCGCTCTTACTTTAGCTGTTCCTTTTTTAATATGCATAATTTGGTTCTTATCTAATTTCTTAATCGACTTTTTCATTTCTTGAATTTTTTCATCCAAGTCTTCAAGTTTCGATAAATCTTTTTTAGAAAACTTTTTTGCAACCAAGTCGAATTGAGCAGTAATAAGATTTCTTAATTGTTTGAAATCTTCTTTTTGTTCCTTTGCTAATCCAGTGTGATTATTATCCACATGCTCATACGTCATTTTTGCTATATCAGCAATCGAAGCAGAAATCTCGCGTACCGATGAAATTGCCTTACCGATATTTAAATCTTCATGTGCTTCAATTCCATCTAATATTTGTGCGCCTTGAATTATCTTGCCGATAATTACAGAGCTGCTGTCATCTAATTCTTTAGATGTTTTTACTGACTTTTTCAGTTTTTTTCTGCTTTCATTGCTAAGACCGGAAAAAATATCATCATAGATTTTGTGAGCAGATGCAAGAAAGTTTTTAATATCATCAGCTAAATTTTCTAGAATTGCTGATTTTTCACTAGCTATCATTGCAGATTCAAGTTTTGCTACTTTCTTCTCTCGCTTAGTGTGAAGAAAGTTAGACCTCGCAATAAGAACAATGGCTAATAATACTATTATAATAGTTACAATTAATCCGCCATAATACATTCCAAGCGAAAGAATGCTAGTACTCGTAAAAGCTAAAAATGCTGTAAAGAACCATCCAGATATAACAGTCAATACTCCGCTTACTCTATAAACTGCGCTTTCTCTCCCCCATGCTTTATCAGAAAATGAAGTTGACATTGCAACCATAAAAGTAACATATGTTGTAGAAAGAGGAAGCTTGTAAGCAGTACCCAGTGATATTAAACTACTCGCAACCATTAGATTTACTGTTGCGCGCATAAAATCAAATGCTGGTCTTTCGCTTTTGTCTAATTTATTGTATTCAGCTTTTGTTATATCAAATCTTTTTTGAATCCAACTATAAATTCTCAATGGAACTAATGATTGAACGTAATGACCAATCATCATAGACATCCTTACTAATCCACGCGCAACTCCGGAAGATTCAAATTTTTCGTAACCTTCAAATTGTCTTCCTAAACCAATTTCTGTTTTTGTAACAGATCGTGCTTTTTTATTGAACCAAAGAGTTCCAACCATTATTAATCCGGCAAGAATTAATATGAGTGTATCCGTTCTAGCTGGTTCGAGTAACGCATCTAATTTAATCCCTAATGGATTACTGCTTGCCGATGCAATTTGAAATGAACTTAATCCAGCTAACGGAACACCGATAAAATTAACAAGATCATTTGCTGCAAATGCTAGCGCTAAAGAAAATGTTCCGATGAGAACTATTGGTTTTAAAATATTAATTCTTGTAAACCACATTAATAGTTGAAGGATGATTGTCCAACCAACTATATTAATTCCTATTACTGACCAAGTGTGGACTTTAATCCATTCGATTATTTCAGATGAAAGAAATGTTGTTCCTTTAGCTCCCTTAACAATTATAAAGTACGTCAAAGAAGTTAAAGCAAACGAGCCCCAAATAGCACCGTAACGCTTCAAAGTTTTTTCATAATTGAAGGTAAAAATAAGCCGAGTGATATATTGTACAATCGAACCAGCTGCAAAAGAAGCTACAACAGACAACAGAATTGCAGAAAAAATACCTAATGCTCTTCCAGTGTTAATGTACTGTCCGATAAATTCAATTCCTTTGCCGGATTTTCCTAATTTCACTAATGCCATCATAACACTTCCACCCAAGAGCGATGACACAAGTGAAACTGTTGTAGAAGTTGGCAATCCAAAAGTGTTAAAAATATCGAGCAGTAAAACATCAGTAAACATAACAGCTAAAAATATAACCATTACTTCGTTAAGTGTGAGCATTGTTGGATTAAAAAATCCGGAACGAGCAACTTCCATCATTCCACTTGAAAATAACGTTCCAACAACAACACCCAAACTTGCAACAACTAAAATAATGTGGCGCGGCGCAACTTTAGATCCAATAGCAGAATTCAAAAAATTTACTGCATCATTTGCAACGCCAACTATTAAATCAGATGCGGCAAGGATAAATAATATAATTACAAAGAAAAGGTAAGTTTCCACAAATCAACTCCAATTAGATATTCTTATTTCGAGGGACAATTATGTTCAACTCGATTGTTAAAATGACAAGAACAACAGACGAGGAATTTACTCTACCAAGATAACGATACTTTGTAAATTATAAACAATTTCCTAAAATATTTTTTTGGACTCTCTGTTAATAAAACAAGTTTTTTCTAAAAAATTGATTTGAGAAATGAAATTCTATGTGTATTTTGCCCCAAATTTTGCGAGAAATCATGACCGACAAGAATAAAAAGACCGACCTTATTAGAGGACTAGGATTAACTGCCGCCGTAATGCTTGTTGCTGGCTCGATGATTGGCTCTGGTATATTTCGAAAACCATCAACTATGGCTGGTCAACTTGGCTCTCCAGAATTACTAATTATAGTTTGGATTGCTGCCGGGTTAATTACTTTAATTGGTGCATTAGTAAATGCCGAAATGGCTGGAATGTTTGATGCAACCGGCGGTCAGTATGTTTATTTCAGGAAAATGTATGGCGATTTTACTTCATACATTTATGGTTGGTCTATCCTTTCGGTAATTCAAACCGGGAGTCAGGCTGCAATTGCATATGTCTTTGCAGAATATATTGGTTATTTTGTTAAATTGCTTCAGCTTTCTCAAGCATGGCAAGATTTTACAGTTTATATTCCTCTTGTTGGTGATATCCACCCCTTCATAGATTTTGGAACCAAAGCAGTTGCAATTCTTGCTATCATTTTTTTAACAATTGTTAATTACATTGGGGTAGTGTTTGGCGGTACTGTTCAAACAGTATTAACCTACTTGAAAATAATTGCAATTGTATTTATATCTTTTCTTTTAATAGTCTTTGGTTCCGGGAGTTTTTCAAATGTATATACTGGTTTTTCAATTCCGGAATCTACCTTAACAAATCTTTTTAGTTTAATTGGATTATCATTTGCCGGTGCATTCTGGGCTTATGATGCATGGAATAATTTAACATTTGTTTCGGGAGAAGTTAAAGACCCTCAGCGAAACGTTCCGCTTGGACTTACATACGGAGTATTAATTGTAATCGGAGTTTATGTTTTAATAAATATTGCATATTTATATGTTCTGCCGGTGGGGCAAATGGCAGATTCTCCATTAGTTGCAGCAAGTGCCGCGGAAGTAATTTTTGGAAATAGCGGTGCCTCAATAATTTCTCTTGTTGTGATTGTATCAACATTCGGAGCATTGAACGGAAGTATTTTAGCAACTGCACGTGTTCCATTTGCAATGGCAAAAGCAAATTTATTTTTCAAAGGTTTTGGAAAAGTTCATCCCGGATTCGGTACTCCGCACATTTCACTTGTAATACAAGGTATTTGGTCTTGTGTATTAGTGATGTCCGGTTCCTTTGATACAATAACTGATTATGTAATTTTTGCATCCTGGCTTTTTTATCTTCTTGGTGCTTATGGTGTGTTTGTGCTTCGTAAAAAAATGCCGGATCACCCACGCCCTTATAAAGTTTGGGGTTATCCTTATACTCCGATAATTTTTGTTGTCTTTGCGTTTTTCTTTTTGGTTAATTCAATAGTATCTGATACAGAAAATGCAATGATGGGTTTAATACTTGTTGCAACTGGACTTCCAATGTACTTTTTCTGGAAGTATTATAAAAAGAAAAATATTGTTGAATAAGCCGTGCTCTCAACCGCATTGTTGAATCAATATGCAAGTAGTTCTATTTTAGAACACAACATTTATTAAACTTGCTATGAAAACATTTATCTCTTCTCTGCTAATAATTACAAACGTATTATTTGCTCAGTTCGGTTCACAAGATTCTGGCGGAAAACTAATCCCGGAACAAGCTTGTTATGATGTAAAATTTTATGAAGTTGATTTAACAATCATACCTACAGAAAAAGCTATTGGCGGAACTGTATCAATAACAGCTCGAGCGACTCAGAATTTTCGAGATATAATTCTTGACCTCGATCAAAATTTAAATCTTGATTTAATAGAATGGTTAAATGGGAGTGGAAACTTGATTTATTTTCATGAGCAAGGGAAAATAAAAATTTCCTTTCCTAAAGAAATAATCACAAATCAATTATTCACACTAATAATTTCTTATAGTGGATTGCCGCGCACTCCAAAACGCCCTCCGTGGGATGACGGTTTTATTTGGCAAAAAACTAATAATGGCGAGGACTGGGTGACATTAACATGTCAAGGCGGCGGTGCGGATATTTGGCTGCCGTGCAAAGATCATCCAAGTGATGAGCCCGATTCAGTTTCTTTAAGGTTTACAGTCCCCGATAATTTAATTTGTGTTGCAAGCGGAAAATTTATTTCTTCAATTCATAATTCTAACAGTACTAAAACTTGGAATTGGTTGGTATCCACTCCAATTAACAATTACAATATTGTGTTTTACCTTGGTCCATATAAATCAATTGAGCATGAGTTCAAAAGTATAACCGGCAATAAATTCCCATTTACAATTTGGACTCTGCCAGAAAATTATGAAAAGGCAAAAACACACTCGCTGCAATTTATTCAGCACATGAAAATAATGGAAGAATTAATTGGTCCATATCCATTTCGAGCTGATAAATATTCAGTTGTAGAAACTCCTCACTTGGGAATGGAACATCAAACAGCGATTGCATATGGCTTCGGCTGGAAGAATCATAAAGATTTTGAATTTGATTGGCTTCACCATCATGAATTTTCTCACGAGTGGTGGGGAAATTTAGTTACTGCTAAAGACTGGTCAGACTTTTGGATTCACGAAGGATTAGGAACATACATGCAGCCGCTTTATCTTGAAAAAGTTTTTGGAAAAGATAAATACATTAGCTACTTAAAAAGTATAAAGAGATTTTCTAATCAAAAACCAGTAGCACCTCGCGGTAAAAAGACTGCCGGAGAATCATACATGCTCGATGTCTATTATAAAAGCGCATGGATTATACATACTCTCCGCTTTTATCTGGGCGATGAAGTTTTTTTCAAGGTACTTCGAAGGTGGGCTTATATAACTCCTGAAATGGAATTAGCAACAGATGGCTCTCAATGCAGAATTACTACAACAGAAGAATTAATCGATATTGCAGAAAAAATATCTCAGCAAAAGTTGAATTGGTTTTTTGAGGTTTATCTTAGACATGCTTCAATTCCAAAACTTCATTATCAGAAAGATTCTCAAAAATTAACTTTATGGTGGGAAGTAGAGGAAAACTTGCCGTTTCAATTACCTGTTGAAATTAAAATCGGCGATAAAATTACTCGAATAAATATTTCAACTTCCAAAAGCGAAATAATTATTCCCAATAATTCTGAATTTGTAATTGATCCAAACGAAACTGTTTTGATGGATTTAATAAAAAATTAAGTTTTGTGCTACAATTTAAATAACAAGGTCCCGCAATGACAGAGATAATAATTTTATTAATAATTGGACTAGCCGCTGGTATAGTAAGCGGTGTTCTTGGAATTGGAGGCGGTATTGTTGTAATTCCTATGCTGGTCGGATTTTTAGGATACTCACAAAAAGATGCTCAAGGAACTTCGCTTGGGTTGCTTTTGCTGCCAATCGGAATTCTTGCGGTTATGAATTATTACAATGCCGGACACATAAATTTAAAAGCAGTTGGAATTATGGTCATCACTTTTGTAATTGGAAGTTATCTTTCATCGCTTTATGCTTTGGAACTTCCGGAAGCAACTCTTAAAAAAATATTTGCTGTTTTTCTCTTTCTTTATGCAATAAAACTTTTTTTAGATAAATAATATGGAGTAAATTATTCGCGATTTCAAAATTTCAAGGACTGCTGCTGTTTTAATTGCCCTACTTGTTACCTTTCTATGGTCAACTTCTTTTGTGATAATAAAATTAGGATTGAAAGAGATTCCTCCTTTAATTTTTGCCGGGTTAAGATATTTTATTGCATTCATCTGTTTGTTTCCATTCATTCTTACACAAGAAAAAATTTATGAGATAAAATCGATTGACAAAAAGGGCTGGGTAAAATTAATCTCACTCGGAATTGTTTTTTATACCGCAACGCAAGGAACACAATTTATTGGATTATCACTGCTTCCGTCTGTCACGGTAAGTTTGTGGTTAAACTTCACCCCAATAATTGTTGCTGTTTTAGGAATATTATTACTTTCCGAAATTCCTTCATTTCGTCAATGGCTTGGAACTATATTGTTCGTTCTTGGAATTCTTGTTTATTTCTTCCCGGTTGATTTGTCTGGAAATCAAATAACCGGATTGATTGTAATGACAATAGGAGTATTTGCTAATTCCGCTTCCGCAATTTTAGGAAGAGATATTAATAGAGATTCTAAACTTCATCCAATTGTTGTAACTGTGATTAGTATGGGTGTCGGTGCTGTAATTTTATTAATTGCTGGAATTTCAATTCAAGGTTTGCCTCCAATTTGTTTTATAAATATCCTCTATTTATTATGGCTTGCAATAATTAACACAGCACTTGCTTTCACGCTTTGGAATCTATCTCTCCGTAAATTGACTGCTATGGAATCGAGCATAATTAATGGAACTATGCTTATTCAAATAGCAATTCTTGCTTGGATTTTCCTTGGAGAATCAATTACACTGCAAGAAGGGTTTGGTATGCTGCTCGCCGCAGTTGGTACTGTTTTAGTTCAAATCAAAAAAAGAAATGCAAAAATTTAAGGTCACTTCAATTGGCGAGTTTCTTTGGGATATTTATCCTGATCAAAAAAGATTGGGCGGTGCCCCATTTAATTTTATTTATCACATCTGGAAATTATTGGGCACTGCGAATTTTATTTCCAGTGTTGGAAACGATCCTTTGGGAAATGAAATCCTTGCCTATTTGAACAAAATTAACTTTCCAACTAAAAATATCCATGTAAACAAAAAATATCCTACTGGAATTGTGAATGTAAGTCTTAATGAGAATAAAATTCCAAGCTTTAAAATGAAATCCGAAACATGCTGTGATTATCTTGAGCTTGATGGGGCCGACATAAATATAATAGAACATGAAACTGACCTTTTATATTTCGGAACATTTTCTCAAAGGAACGAAACAACGCGCGATACCATTCAATCTCTATTCAAATACAATATAAAATATTTTTGCGATCTTAATCTTCGTCATTCATTCTTCACAAAGGAAATGATTGAAAAATCGCTTTCAGTTAGTAATGTATTAAAAATGAACGAGGAAGAATTTGATCAACTGTGTAATATTTTTTCACTGAACAAAAATCTTGAAGACGCGGTTTATACACTAATGAAAAGATTTAAAATAGAACTGCTATGTATAACTCGCGGAGAGAATGGCTCAACAATGTATGATCTTAATTCAACCCACGAATACTTGGCGCCAAAAGCTGAAGTGATTGATACACTGGGAGCCGGCGATGCTTTTTCTGCAGTGATGTGTATTGGTTATTTGGACAATTGGAATATTGAGAAAATAAACAAGCTTTCTAATGAGTTCGCTGGAGAGATATGTAAAATTAAAGGAGCCGTTCCTTATGATGATTCTTTATATTTTAGTATACTATCCAAATTTAAAAACTAATCCGAGCTTATAATGAACCTTGAACATAAACTATCTGAATTAGCACAGTTTATTATTTCCGGCAAACATTTAGATGCTCAAAAAATTACTACAGAATTAGTTGAGAATAATGTTGATGCAGATACCATTTTAAAAGAATCATTGATGAAGGGAATGGACGTTGTTGGTCAGCGGTTTCGTGATAATATTATTTTTGTTCCGCAAGTTCTTGTTTCTGCAAGGGCAATGAAAACAGCAATGAAAATTTTAGAGCCATTAATGATAAAAGGAAATATCAAGTCAAAAGGAAAAATTTTAATTGGAACTGTAAAAGGCGATGTACACGATATTGGAAAAAATATTGTTGCTACTATGCTTCAAGGCGGCAGCTATGAGGTTGTTGATATTGGAATTGGATGCGACGAAAATAAATTTCTTCAGGAATATGAAATCCACAAACCGAATGTAATCGGCATATCCGCACTCTTAACCACAACAATGGTAAATATGAAGCCGGTTATTGATCATTTTAAAAACAAAAACATAAACTTGCCGTTTATTGTAGGCGGTGCACCAATAAATAAAAAATACGCCGATGAAATCGGTGCATTTGGTTATGGAAAAGATGCATATGAAGCTGTTAAAATTGTAGATAGTCTATTGGATAGTTAATTTTGGGGAATTCACATCTCATTCCAGGTTTAAACTTCCTAAAAACAAATTGAGATTTATTCCAAAGGCATTCAGAGAATTGTTTAAGTTACAATGAAGAATAAAACCTACACCTAAAAAATTCCATATGTTATAGCAATATTGAAATTCTCCAATAAACGACCTTAATTTTTTTTCTGTTCCTTTTGAAAAAAGTCCTTTTGATTCATACAATGTAGCTTCAGCAAACCCTCCAGAAATCAATGCATGTGAATCTTTCATTTTGAAAATATAGCCGGCTAATAAACCAAATTCATCATATCCACTTCCTAAGATTTCACCACCTCCACTGTATCTAAGTGTTGCCACAACTTTATCAATCGTAATGCTGCCATTTATGTTTACTCCTATTCCAGACTCATAAATTTTTGCATAACTAATTCCTATTCCAGCATTTACCCAACCATTGATTGAATATTCTTTATCTTGTGCAAATGTAGTTCCGATATTAAATAGCAGAGTAAAGATTAAATATTTGAATAAACATTTCATTACTAGTTAATAAACATCTCCCACCATTGAAGCATTTCTTTTGAGTATGTCCCTCTCATGAGAAGAAGGTGATTCCCTAATGGTTCTGTTAATAAATCGGAAGCCTTTGCGCTTCCATGAAGCTTTACAAGAAGTTGAGTTCTGCATAGATTTTCTTCGTCTGTAGATTGAAGTATTTCTGCGTTAGAAATCCAAATTTTATTCATGTTCTTTCCGCCAAGCCTAAATACTGTAGCCTTCCCTTTTGAAAATTCTCCTTGAATACCAACTCCAAGCCCAGATTCAAAATGTGTGCGGAGTTTGTATTTCTCTGTCATTCCAATCGGGACCGTACAATGAGCTAATAAAATTGAATTGTTTTGTTCATCTACTTTAGCTGGATTTGCCATCCAAACAGTTTGATTGGTTAAATAATTTGCCCAAATCATTCCAATGGTAGAAACTATATCTCCTTCGCATCCGGCTGTAATTCCATCATCGTTTAGCTTCGCTAATGCAAAACATCCGGTGGTGTTAAGATCCGTAACAAGATCAAAACATCGGACAGAAACTGCTTGTAAATTTTTTTCTTCAACTAATTTTTTAAGCGCAGCATAAACTTTTACAACTTGCTTTAATTCTTTTTTCTTCGGCTCTTTAATTTCTGAAGCATTTTTCAAAAATGTGTAATGAACATCTTCAATTTCTTCATCCGTGACATTTGCTATTTTCGTTTTCAATTCTTCTAGTTCAATCTGCTCAATTGCTGCGCCCCAGATTACGGATAATTGATTAAAATCTAGCTGGCTTGCAACAAGCCAGTCTGATGGACTGCCAATCAAACCAACTCTTGTTCTTTTAAATTGATAATAAACTTGATAATGTTTTAGTAACTGATCTAAATCTTTCCAGCAATCTTTATTCGAATTAGTATCTAAGTAAATAATTTTCCCTTTTACATTTTCTTGGTGAATGCGTGCAAGAACTTCCAAAGCAGCCGGTAAAGAATTATTGCCGGGATGTGCTAAAAGGAAAATCGGTTCGTTGCCAAATTTTTCCCTTCTTTTTTGCCACAAGCCTAGAATTTTTTGCTCGGTTCCGCCGGTCAGTACTAAAAATACTATTGGAATATCTGCCAAAATATCGTCTTCAGTTAGGTGCTCTAGCGAATGATGAAAAAGTTCGGTTTGAATGTCTGCGGCAATATCATTAGGAGAAATTTGTGTAATACTACTAGCAATAGAAATGTATCCGTACTTGGAATTTACGTCATGCATAACTACTCCAGATTAATTAAATCATTGGTATTGTTCCTTTCTTTGCCACAATTAAAACTGCGCGCTCATCCTTGAGAGTTAAAAGAATGTCTTTTGTCGAATTATTTTTCCAAATAATAATTTCCGTGCCGAAAATGTTTTTTAATTCAAATTCTTTTCCAAATAAATTTAAACCAATTTCCTTAAACTGAGTAAAAAATTTCTGTGCAGATTCTTCATCTCGTTTTCCATTGCTTATTGATTTCATTTTCATTTGATCTTGAATGTCGAACGAAAAACTAACCTTTATAGAATTCGGCTCCAGCCAACTATAATAACTTATCGATTTTCCCCTCTCGCTTTTTTTCTCTTCCCACTTTTCACTTGGAAATAATTTTATAATTTCTTTAGAGGATAGCTGCATATCAATATTAACAAAATTATCGGTGTTGAATTGCGCTACAGCTTTAACTGAAAATAAAAGGAAGGTTAGAAACAACAAATTGATTTTCATATTCGAATTAATGTTTTGTGTGGCTAAAAATAGAAAATTTTATTTGTTGATAATAGGGAAATCCTATTAAATCTAAGTTAGGCTTCTAAAATAATTGATGGCAGTTCGCTTATATCTTTTAATATTTTTTCTGCACCAGTGAAATCAAAATATTTAGTTAACTCAGTTGGAATTATGATGCATTTTAAACCGGCATCTAAGGCAGAGCGCAAGCCTCTTTCAGAATCTTCAACCACAATACAGTTATTTTTATCAAACCCTGAAAGCTGAAGTGCTTTTAAGTAAGGTTCGGGATCTGGTTTCACTTTTTTGCAATCGTCGCTTGTAACAACAAAATCGAAATATTTCAAAAATTGTGTTTGCTGATGAATTATTTCGAAATGATCCCTTCGAGAACTGGTGACTACGCCCATTTTAATTTTTCCAAATAATAATTTGAGCACATTATCTACACCATCTATTATCTCAATATTATCTTTTAAAAGCTGACTGTAAACCTTATTTCTTTCGTTTCGCATTTCTGAAATATCTTTATCACTAAATCCTTGTTCCTTTGCTAAGTGCCATGTGCCATAAGATTTTTTTAGGAAATACTCTCTATAAATATCTTCATTTATTTCGATACCAATTTTATCAAACGTAATTTTACATGACTTGTAGTAAAGTTTTTCAGTATCAACTAAAATTCCATCATTATCCCAGAATATTGCTTTTATCATATTGATTTCGACATGTTTTTATTTTTCAATGGGTAAATAAAAGGGATGCACATGCATCCCTCTTAAAATATTTCTCTAATAAAGTTCATCAGAGATTTACAACTGCCATCAGATACACCCAAGTTGCAATATCTTTACCGCGTCTCTCTTTAAATATTTCGCCTGGGGAAAAGAATGAAAATCCTCCCTCAAATGTCACATTACTATTATATTTATAGTTGAGTAGTAAATCCAGCTCTGAACCAAACTCTTTTGATGTTGAGCCGGTTTTTAGTTTGTAATTTCCATTTGCTAGAAAAATATGAAAATGTGCCGATGCTCTAAGTTTTTCAACTGGCGAAATCGAAAACCTTCCAATTAAATCTGTAACTCCAAGCCCGTATGTATCTATTGGAAGATTAATAAAATAATCCATGTATCCAAAATATTTATGACCGGTTGCGTAAAGGGTGTTAAATGATTTGTATTTTTTGTCGGTAGGAGTTTCATCTCCGCTTATGTAATCAATTCCAACGCCTAGAGAAGGTTGAGCTGTACTTTCAAAATTATAATTTGCATTGAATGCAAACATGTATGCATTAACGTCTTGTTTAATTCCAGAAGAAGTAATTTCTCCAAGTTGATATGCAAATTCTGTTTCGTGTGTTAATTGGTCCAAATCCCCCTTAACATAAAACCCCAAAGTAAATCTGTTTAACAAATCTGTGGGTACTCCTCGCTGCCAAATTATAAACGGCTGAATTTTATATGCTTTAATTAGCACAAGGTCTGTATAAATTCCGAGAATTTGTTGATCCAAAGAATCGCCATAATTAAATCTTTCGAATTCTTGTAAGTCGAAAATATCTGCTTTGAATTTTTCTCCATTGATTGTAAGAACAGCGCCTTCAAAACTACGACCAACATTGCTCCAATTTACAGCGCCAATTAATCTCTCCGGTCCATATGCTAATTCCATTCTTCCAATTTTAAGGTCAATCGGAAGAGCAAATAGGTTTTCTATTTTGAAGTATGCTTGATGAAGATCAACATTCTTAAAATTTGACAATGTGTTTGCTACTTCTCCAAATACTCTTGAATCTTGAACTTGAATAAATCCGCTTACATCTTTTAGCGGCATGAAAGATACACCAAGTCGTGTTCTTAAAGATGTATAAGTTTTGGCTTTGAAATTATTATTGAATCCTTTTTTATCGAATTCAAATCTCGGTCTTACTTGAGCTGATAACTTAAATGTTTCTTGAGCAAATGATAATGCTGTTGTTATCGTTAGTATTGTTAAAATCAATAAAAAATTTTTTTTCATTTTTGTCTCCAATCAAAAATTCTTTTTAATACTTTATTAATGTGCCTTGTCTCTCTTTTGCTTTTTTATCCCATTCGGGAATTACATTATCAATCAAATCTTTTTTATCTGCTCTTAATTCTGTCATATCAAGACCAATGTATCTCTGAGCCTTCTCCTTAGTTGAAATATCTGGAAATGCAATCGGATATTTTACACCTTTCTTAACTAATACTATAGCTAATTCTCTTCTAGCTTCTTCTGCTTTTTGAATTGCTGTTCCCAATACTCTAAAAGCTTCTACTGGTGCATGAAAACCAAGTCCGTTTGTCGCCGCCACATAATCCCATCTCCACTGAGCATGTCGGATCAATTTTAAAATTGGTTTCATTTCTGACTCAGTTGCGCCCTTATCCCAAGCGGTCTTTGCCTCCATATGTGCTTTTGCAATCCCTTTTTCTGCAATTCTTCTTGTCTCCTCAACTCTATCCTGAGTGAATTGTACATCTCTAATTAACGTTTCTGTTTTTTCTCGATGACAAACTGCGCATGAATTTTCAACATTTGCTAATGGACTCTGTATATGATGATCTGTGAACTTTACTCCGCCTTCAGATTTGTACGGCATATGACAATCGGAACATGAAACCCCTCTCTTTGCATGAATTCCGGTCATGAACATTTCATAGTCTGGATGTTGTGCTTTTATCATCGGTGCTTTGCTCAAAGCATGTGTCCAATCAGAAAATTCTATATCATCATAGTATTTTTCCATATCCTCCGTAGTAAAACCATTATCCCAGGGAAAAGTCAAATATTTCGCACCTTCAACTTTTTTTGCATTAAAATAATATTCAACGTGGCATTGTGCGCAAACCAATGAACGCATTTCGTTGTGTGAAAAATCATTTATACTTTTTCCTTGTCTTTCAAATGCTTCTACAAGAGCCGGTCTTGTAATTCTTAAGTCCATCGTCTTCGGATCATGGCAATCTTGGCATCCAATCGGATTAACAATTTCGTGTCCAAAATCTTTCCAGGTTCCGCTGTAATAACCGGCAACTCCTTTTTGTCCCATTACCCTTGGAACATCTGTGCTTTTACATGTCCAGCACGTTGACGGCATAGGGCTTTGTTTGGCCCCTCCAGTCCTTAAAGTATTTCTTGTATCAGTAATTGCATTTGCATGTCCTCGTCCTTGATTATAATCTCTTGAAAAGCCATAACCAGCCCATAGTATTACTAATTCTGGATATTTCTCAAGATAATCTGTCATTGATGACCCGCCATGCTTGCTTGCAAAATCACTATCTAGTGTTTTGCGGTATGATTCATACTCTCTTGGATAATTTTCTCCCCAAATTTCATTTCGTGGCTCCCAGTCGGAAATAGGCTTTACTGTTTGTAATGTAAATGATTCTCCTCTCCTTTCAACTATTGACGATGCAAGTAGCCCTAATAGAAACACTATCACTATTGTTAGTAAAAACAGAACCCATCCAACCCATGGTTTTTCTTTGATTAATTCATTAATTGGTTTCATATTGTTGACCTTCGTTTATTATTTTTGATTTTATTTCAGTTGTTAATCCATTCGGGAATTGCAGATTTCATTTTTGGCACTTTAGCTATTGGTGTGGAAGATAATCCTTTAACTTTTCCATGTGGAGTTTCTCTGTGACAGTCCCAACAATATTTTCCTTCATGCTGTTCAGCAATGCTTCTGTAATTAACCTTTCTATAAGAAACTGGATGGAGCTGTTTCTCATGACATCGAATACAATTTTCTTGCACTGCATTTTTACCGGCTTGCTTAATTCTTATAACTTGCGGTTCCATTCTTAATGTAAACATAGTTGCATGTCTTAGACCATCGCTTGCTTTAAATAGATATTTTCTTAGAAAATTATCTTGCGGAACGTGACAATCATTACAATTAGCAACCTTCCCGTGACTCCCTCTTTGCCAAGTCGCATACTCTGAAGTCATTACATGACAATTAATACATGCTTCGGGTTTGTCTGATAAATATGACACAGCATTGGAAATGTGGAAAATGTAAAAAATCAACCCAACAAATATTCCTACTATAACAAATACTTGAAATCTCCAGTTTCTAGGTGGTTTAATCACATTAATTGCTTTTTGAAATTTCTTAATATCTTTTACCATTTTATTCTCCGGGCTCAGATATATTATTTAGTTCTTCAATTTCCGATGAAGATCTTGGATGACCAAATGAGTTTCTATTTTGATGAAGCTCAATGTACTCTTGACTTGAGATATTTGACTGCCAGTTGCCAGTAAAAATTCCAATACTTGTTATACCAACATAAATAAGGACTATTACAAAAATAAGTGATTTTTTGGATACTTTTTTTTCAACAACTTTAGTATTTACATCAAGAGTATTTGCAACCGGACATACATCAATACAATTATAACAGCTAGTGCATTCATCAGATCGAACCGTTACAACCTTATCAACTTTTATAAATGACGGGCATGCTTTAGCACAAAGCGCACAATCAACACATTTGCTCACATTACGTTTTATTTTTGTTGGACTTAAAAATGAAATCAATCCTAGAAGCGCTCCGTAAGGACATAAATATCTGCACCAAAAATATCTTATATAAATGGAGAGAAAAAATAGTATTGAAATTACAATCAAAGAAAATTGACTAATTTCTGCAAAGAAGTAATACATTTTTATATCAGATATTTTATTGTAAGAACTATCCAAAAAATATTTTAATGCTGCTGTAGTCATGGAAAAGAATATTGAGTAAACAAAAAATGCTAAGAGTAAATATTTCAATGAACGTAAAGGGTAATCCAAATAACCGGGTAGTTTTACTCTTCTCTTAAAAATTTTCTTATAAAACTTTTCACCAAAGTCGCCAACTACTTCTGATAATAAACCAATCGGACATATCCAGCTGCAAAATGATTTTCCTACAACGAACGATACACCAACTATAGCTAGAAAGATAAAAAAACCGGCTGGATGTGCTGCGTGGATATCCCCTGTAAGTAAAAAGTAATATACACTCATTAAAGAACTGATAGGTAAAAATGCTTCGACCCCAGCCGGTCGGGTGGAAATAAAATTTGTATCTCCCACTTCAAGTGATTTTACGAAGAAGGAAAATTCAACTCCAATCCAAATACAAATCAATGCAAAAATTAATTGAATAATAAATCGATACCTTTGTATCGGTTTTTCGGAATTTTTCTCAATTCTTTTCTTTTCGATCATAAAGGTTCTTTCGTTTCAATTCAGATTATAAAATCCGTTTCAAAAATATTCTTTTTCCTTTATTTTTCCAAGAAAATTAGTGTACAAGGATTAAAAAAGATAATAATGGCCTGGTTTTCTTTTAACTTGACAAAAAACTAAAATGTGCTTAGATTTAATCGGAACATTAAATCCGAATTAATGATTAATATTAAAGTAAAATATGGGCTGAAGGCTCTTATTTATCTCTCAAACCGTGGTATGCACTCAATTACATCTGCAGCTCAAATTTCTGAAGAGCTAGAAATTCCAAAAGAATTTACCTCTAAAATTTTGCAATCACTTACAAAATATGGTTATGTAGAATCGCGTAAAGGAAAAGGCGGAGGTTTTGGTTTATCACAAGATCCATATGAAATAAAAATTTCTGATCTATTTACATCATTAGGGAACTCATTTGATGATCAAGTTTGTCTTTTTCAAATCAATAAATCTTGTAAGGGAGAAAATTGCAGACTATGCAATGAGTGGAATTCTTTTAATGAAAAGTTTAAAGCTCTTATCAAAGAGTATACAGTTGGCAGTTTCTCATGTTTACTATAAATAAATTATAAAAACCTAAGGAGAATAAATGAAAAAATATTTAATCACAATAACAATTATCACCTTACTTATTTGGGCTTGCGGCGAGGGTAAAAATGAAAGCGGAAGCTCTGATTCAGCCAAAGAAAAGTTGGCTGCAAAATTTGGACTCACACTTTGGGAATATGAAAATGGTATTGGGCCAATTAAAGAAAAAATTCAGCTGAGTGAATTAAATATGTCGAAAGCAAAATCGGGTGAGCAAGTGTTTACAATTAAATGTACGCAATGCCATAAACTTGATGAGCGTTATACCGGACCAGCGCTACGAGATGTAACTACAAGAAGATCGTCAGAATATATAATGAATCAAATTTTAAATCCAGAAGAAATGGCAATGAAGCATCCCGAAGCAAAAAAATTATTAGTACAGTATGCTAATAAAATGACTTTTCAAAATGTAACACAAGAAGAAACACGAGCAATCTTAGAATATCTTCGTTCAGTAAACAATAAATAATAAGGAGGCAAAATGAAAAACAAAAAAATTCTAGTTTCTCTAATAGTATTGGTAATTTTTTCTGCTGTGCTATATAATTGTTCAGATTCAAATAACGGTTTTGGGGATGCAGCAAACCAAGTTTATGTTGCGCCCGGAACGCATGATGATTTTTACTTTTTTACTTCGGGTGGGTTTAGCGGTCAAGTTGGTGTATATGGCCTTCCATCAGGAAGATTATTTAAACAACTCAGCGTTTTCTCGCAGCATCCGGAAACTGGTTATGGATATTCAGAAGAAACAAAACCGATGTTGATGACATCACATGGTTTTATTCCTTGGGATGATGCACATCATCCAAAAATATCCCAGACCGAAGGAGTGGCAGATGGAAGATGGTTGTTTATTAATGCCAACAACACTCCTCGTGTAGCAAGAATAGATTTAAAAACATTTGAAACAAATGAAATCATTGAAATTCCAAACTCTGGCGGAAATCACGGTTCTCCATTTCTAACCGAGAATACAGAGTATGTGGTTGCATCAACCCGTTTCAGCGTTCCTATTCCTGACAGAGATGTTTCAATTTCATCTTACAAAGAAAATTTCAAAGGAACGATTTCATTTATTAAAGTTGAATCCTCGGGGAAGATGAATTTAGCTTTTCAAATTCTTGTACCAGGATTTAATTATGATTTAGCACATGCCGGAAAAGGACCTTCACATGGATGGGCATTTTTTACATCTTATAATACAGAAGAAGCAAATACATTATTGGAAGTGAATGCTTCACAAAGTGATAAAGATTTTATTGCCGCTGTAAATTGGAAGGCTGCTGAAAAATTCGTTGCAGAAGGAAAAGCAAAATCTTTAAGTGCAGAATATTATAGAAATTATTTTGATGAGGAAAAACAACATGCGTTTTCAGAAAAAAATTCTAAAGTTTTGATTTTAAGTCCTCAAGAATGTCCGGGATTGATTTATTACCTACCAACACCAAAATCACCGCACGGTGTAGATGTTGACCCATCGGGGGAATACATTGTGGCCGGCGGTAAATTAGCTGCCGTAATCCCCATTCATTCATTTTCAAAAATGCAACAAGCAATTGAGAGTAAAGATTTTATTGGTGATGTTGGCGGGATTCCAATTTTAAAATATGAATCTATTATCGCTGGTGAAGTTGAAGATCCCGGATTAGGTCCTTTGCATACAGAATTTGACGGAGATGGATACGCATATACATCAGCATTCATTTCCTCTGAAATCGTAAAATGGAAATTAGGAACATGGGAAGTAGTAGACAGAATTCCAACATATTATTCAATTGGTCACCTTTCAATTCCTGGCGGAGATACTAAAAAACCTTGGGGCAAATATGTTATTGCATTAAACAAAATAACAAAGGATAGATATCTTCCAACTGGTCCGGAATTAACACAATCCGCTCAGTTAATTGATATAAGCGGTGATAAAATGAAACTGCTATTAGATTTCCCAACAGTTGGTGAGCCGCATTATGCTCAAGGAATTCCAGCAGAAGTATTGGCAAAGAACTCTAAGAAATTCTTTGAGCTTGAGAAAAACAATCACCCACACGGAGTAAAAAGCGAAAAAGAAACAAGAGTTGAACGAAAAGGAAATGAAGTCCGCGTGTACATGACAACAACCAGAACTCACTTCAAGCCGGACAACATTGAGGGAATACGTGTGGGCGATAAAGTCTATTTTCATATAACAAATTTGGAACAAGACTGGGATATTCCACATGGATTTGCAATTAAAGGATTACAAAATGGAGAATTGTTAATTATGCCGGGGCAAACAAAAACAATAGTCTGGAATCCATTAAAAGCTGGAGTTTATCCATTTTATTGTACTGATTTTTGTTCGGCTCTGCATCAAGAAATGTCTGGTTATGTAAGAGTCTCGCCATCGGGAAGTAATGTTCCATTGTCATTCAATTAGTAAACTTTTTGGGCTGTCGAAAATTAATCGGCAGTCCAATTTTTTAAATATTGTATTTGGATAAGGGTGAAGAAATGATGACTGTGAAATCAAGAATATTAATGTTTGTAGCATCGATACTACTGCTTAGTACATTTTTATTCCCAATCTGGAATATTGATTTGCATGCGCCACAATATCCGGAAGGAATTGGATTAAGAATTTGGATAAATCAAATTACTGGATTGAATGAATTTGATCTTCATAATATTAATAAGCTAAATCACTATATAGGGATGAAAGAAATCCAACCTGATGCAATCAAAGAATTAAAAATAATGCCGTATATAATTATTGGCTTTGTGCTTTTGGGATTATTAATAACATTATTAAAAAGAAAGAAATTGGTGGTTGTTTGGTTGGTTTTACTTTTAATTACCCTTGGCGTTGGCTTATACGATTTCTATCTGTGGGAATATGACTATGGGCATAATTTAAACCCGAATGCTGCAATTAAAGTCCCAGGTATGGTTTACCAGCCTCCATTAATTGGATCAAAAAAATTATTAAATATGAATGCAGTTTCACTGCCCGGAATCGGCGGTATTTTTATAGGAATTTCTGTTGTTCTCTCTTCTTTAGCAATTTATTATGACCGAAAAAATAAGTGAGAAATAACATGCATAAAAAAACTATTAAAATATTTTACTTTTTTTTAATTACTCTATTGATATTTTCTTGTCAGAAATCTCCAGAGCCAATTGCTTACGGAGAGGATATTTGTGAAAATTGTAAAATGACAATTACAGAAAATAAGTTTGGATCAGAGCTTATTACTAACAAGGCAAAAATTTTAAAATTCGATTCAATAGAATGTCTTGCTGATTATTCATCGAAACAAGATGCTGAAATAATTCATTCGATGTGGGTTACAAATTTAACCGAACCATCCAAATTAATTGAAGTTGATGAGGCAATCTTTTTGCACAGCGATAATTTGAAAAGTCCAATGGGGTTGAATTTATGCGCGGTAAGAGAAAAGAGTTCTTTGGAAAAAATAATTGCCGATTATGGCGGAGAGGAAATGAGCTGGAATCAGGTTTTATCTTATGTTAAAAAGGAATGGGACTAAAAATATTGCATTATTAATTACACTTATTCTGATTTTCTTCCAATCAAACTTATATACAAAAGCAATTAAAGTTGGATCAAATCATAAAGTAAAAACCATTACAGCCGCATTATTATTTGCCGTAAATGGCGACACTCTTTTAATTGCTTCGGGTATTTATAAAGAAGGACCAATTGCAATTCGCAAATCTATAACAATTGTTGGGATTAATAATCCAATAATTTCTGGCGACGGTAAATACGAAATATTCTTGGTGGAAGCGAATAATGTGAAAATTACGGGACTCGTATTTCGTGAGGCTGGCTTGAATTACATAAAGGATAATGCAGCAATTAAACTTAACAACGTAAAAAATTGTGTTATCTCATCTAACAAATTCGAAAACAATTTCTTTGGAATATATCTTGCTAAATCCCAGAATTGTATAATTGACGGGAATATAATATCAGCAAATCATAAAAAAGAAACACAATCTGGAAATGGAATCCATCTTTGGTACTGTAAAAATATTATCATCAAGAACAATACGATTCGAGGTCACCGCGATGGCATTTATATGGAATTTGTGCGCAACAGCAATATCCATAATAATTTTGCAGAAAAGAATATAAGATACGGACTTCACTTTATGTTTTCTGACAGCTGCAGTTATTCCAATAATCATTTCCAGATTAATGGCGCCGGCGCTGCAGTAATGTATTCTCATAACGTCGAAATGAAAAATAACCGATTCGAAAAAAATTGGGGCAGTGCCTCTTACGGATTACTTCTAAAAGATATTTACGATAGCAAAATTTCAAATAACATTTTTTATAAAAATTCATGTGGAATCTATTTTGAAGGCTGCAATAGAATAACTTTTACAAAAAATGATTTAATAGAAAACGGATGGGCGGTACGTTTGATGTCAAATTCAATGGAAAATAAATTTAGTGAAAACAATTTTATCAGCAACTCATTCGATATTGCCACAAACAGCACAAAAAATTATAATTATTTTGACGGTAATCATTGGTCGGAATATAAAGGATACGATTTAAATAAAGACGGAATAGGAGATGTTCCTTTTAGACCAGTTAAGTTATTTTCATTTATAAGTGAAAGAATAAGACCCTCTTTGATTCTTATCAGAAGTCTATTCATAGAAATTGTAAATATTGCGGAGACAGTGTTTCCAACGTTCACGCCGGAAGCTTTGTTAGACAACAATCCAAAGATGAAGAGAATATAATGATTGAAATAAGTAACCTTTCGAAAAATTTTGGTGCTTTAGAAGCAATAAAGAATCTTTCGGTTAAGATTCAGCAAGGCTCTATAACTTATTTAGTTGGTCCAAATGCATCAGGAAAAACAACGCTTATTAAATCAATACTTGGATTAGTAAAACCCTCGTCCGGTTCGATAACAATAAACAAAGAAAGGTTAAATGGCAATCACGAGTATCGATCAAAAATAGGATATATGCCGCAAGTTGCATCATTTCCGGATAATCTTGCGGTTCAGGAGATCTTTAGTATGATAAAAAATTTGCGAGAAGGTTTTGTTGACTATGATGAAGAGTTAATAAATCTATTTAAACTTGAAAAAGAAAAAAACAAGAGACTAAAAAATCTTTCGGGCGGAACAAAACAAAAAGTAAATGCTGCAATTGCATTTTTATTTAATCCGGAAATTTTAATACTTGACGAACCTACAGCGGGTTTAGACCCCGTTTCCAGCAGCATTTTAAAAGATAAAATTGTTAGCGAAAATAAAAGGGGGAAAACAATAATTTTCACTTCGCATATATTAAGCGAGCTGGAAGAATTAGCAAAGGAAGTTATTTTTTTGTTGGAAGGACAAATTCGTTTTAATGGCACAATAGAAGAACTTATTAATTCAACCAGCAAACATAATCTTGAGCGAGCAATTGCTTCGATAATGAAAGGTGATTAATGTGAATATATTAGCGAAAATAATACGTTATCAAATTCATGATATTTCCCGAAGCATGTGGCTAATTATTTATACATTGTTTTTTTTACTGACTAGTTATGGGTTAATTTCTTTCTCTAATAATATTCCAAAGGTTCTTGTTAGCCTGATGAATATTACTTTAATAATAATTCCGATGGTGTCAATAATTTTTGGCACAATATACCTTTATAACAACAAAGATTATGTAGTATTAATGCTTTCGCAACCGATAAAAAGAACAGTGCTTTATTTTGGATTATACCTTGGGCTTGTAATTCCTTTGGCATTTAGTTTTGTTATCGGAATTAGTATTCCTCTGATTCTTTCGGGAAAAAATTGGTTAGAACACATAGCGGTGATTGTTTATTTATTTACATCTGGAGTTTTCCAAACAATTATTTTTGTTTCTATTGCATTCTTAATTTCAATAGTAAACGAAAACCGAATTCTTGGATTAGGACTATCAATTTTTATTTGGTTGTGTTTCGCAGTTTTATACGACGGTATGCTTTTGTTAATAATTGAGTTTTTTCAAGATTATCCTTTAGAAAAAATGCTAATTGGGTTTTTATTTTTTAATCCAATTGATTTAGCAAGGATATTAATAATTTTAAAATTAGATGTTGCTGCTTTGATGGGCTATACTGGTGCTGTATTTCAAAAATTTTTTAATACTGAATGGGGAATTATTCTCTCATTGAGTTCCCTTACTATTTGGTCAATTGTGCCATTGTTAATAGGAAAATCCAAATTTTTAAAGAAAGATTTTTAGTTTCAAAAAAAATATACTTAAATTCAATTACAGAGGATTAATAATGATAAGAGAAATAGTTAACATAGATGAACAATTATGCGATGGCTGCGGTGATTGCGTGCCGGCTTGCGCTGAAGGTGCAATACAAATTATTGACGGAAAGGCAAGATTAATAAGCGATCTTTTTTGTGATGGACTTGGTGCGTGTCTTGGATACTGTCCTCAAGGAGCTATAACAATTGAAATGAGAGAAGCTGCTCCTTACAATGAAAGATTAGTGATGGAAACTATTGTAAAAGGGGGGGAAGAAGTGATCAAAGCACATTTGAATCATTTAAGAGATCATGGTGAGCATGAATATTTTAGCCAAGCTATAGATTATCTAAATGAAATTGGAATGAGTTATGTAATCAGTGAATTAGCAGAATCAAAATCAGAATTGGTATGCGGCTGTCAGGGATCACAATCAAAAGAAATAGTGCGGCAAGAAAGCATAGAAGCAAATGGAGTCAGATATTCGCAGTTACGGCAGTGGCCAGTTCAGCTACACTTAGTTTCGCCGCTTGCAAATTATTTTAAGTATTCTGACTTATTGTTAACTGCAGATTGCGTTCCATTTGCATATGCAGATTTTCACAATGACTTTTTAATAAATAAAAGTCTTGCAATAGCATGTCCTAAATTAGACACTAATAAACAAGTATATTTAAATAAATTAGTTATGATGATAAATGACTCGAATATTAAATCGATTACAGTTTTAATTATGCAAGTTCCGTGCTGCAGTGGTTTGATGCAAATGGCACAGCAAGCTATAGAATTAAGTAAAAGAAAAATTCCTTTGCGCGTCAATGTAATTAGTATAGAAGGTGAAGTTCTACAAGATGTAGAAATTAATATATAGTATCTTACTACAACAATTACGGAGGTGTTAATGAAATCCAAAATGTTAATTTTATTAACCATGTATTTATTTGCCGGAATGAGCAATGCCCAAAATTGTATTAATTGTCACAAAGCAGTTACTCCTCAAATTGTTTCCGACTGGCAAATAAGCAAGCACTCTCAAAATGATGTGGATTGCGCTGTATGCCATGGAAGTGATCATAACAGCGGATCTAATGTTGCAAATGTAAAACTTCCAACGCCTGAAACTTGTGCTCAATGTCATGATACTCAAGTAACACAATACAAGAAGGGGAAGCATTCTTTAGGATGGGCTGCAATGAAGGCTATGCCGACAGCACACATGCAGCCAATGGCTTTAATGGATGGATTAAAAGGATGCGGCGGCTGTCATAAAATTGGCGACAAATCAACAGAGGAATTAAAACAGCTTAAAGAATCGGGTTCTAAATTTGGTCACTTTGCATGTGAATCTTGTCACACTCGTCACACTTTCAGTGCAGAAGAAGCCCGGCAGCCTCAAGCATGTCAAACTTGCCATCAAGGTTTTGATCATCCACAATGGGAAATGTATTCATCATCCAAACACGGTGTTCGTCATAATTTAAAACAGCTTGGTGTTTTAAGTAAAGATGCTTCAGCGCCAACATGCCAAACATGTCATATGTCTAAAGGTGATCATGAAGTAAGAACTGCGTGGGGCTTTTTAGCTGTAAGATTGCCAATGCCGCAAGACGAACAATGGGCAAAAGATAGGGCAACAATATTAAAAGCACTTGGTGTTCTTGACCCTGATGGAAAACCAACAAAGTTAGTTGATGTTGTAAAAGCAGCCGATGTAGCAAGGCTAACAGAAGAAGATTGGCAAAAGGAAAGAAATAAAATAATTAAGATTTGTGGTGATTGTCATTCTGAAAATTTGGTTAAAGCCGAACTTCAAAAAGGAGATGAAATGATTCGCCAAGCTGATCGTTTAATGGCGGAAGCAATAAATATCGTTTCGGAACTTTATAAAGAAGGTGTGCTCAAAAAAGCTGAAGGTTATCCACATGCTTATCCGCTTCTTTTAACATTTCATGATGCGCCAACTGTTATTGAACAAAAACTCTTTGTTATGTTTCTTGAACACAGAATGAGAACTTTTCAAGGTGCTTTTCATAACAATCCAGATTACTCACTATGGTATGGATGGAGTGAAATGGTTAGAGATCTTTCAGAAATAAAAGAACTGGCTGCAGATATGAGAAGAAATAAACATTAAAACATTCTTAATTGGTTGTCTCAAAAATTATCAGGAGTCATTCTTTTTTTTTGAGACAACCTTTTTTTTGAGGTAAAATGCTCACGTGTAGGAATTTTTATGATCATGTTTCGGGATATTACGAAAAGATGATTGATTATGAAAAAAACTTACAATTACGAATTGATGCTTATAAAAATATTTTCCCAATAAATGGTAAGGTGGCCGATATAGGATGCGGCACTGGTCTTGATTCTGTTGCACTTGCAAGAAACGGGCATACGGTTACGGCATTTGATATTTCGCCTAACATGATAAGTGAGTTAAAGAAAAAAGCCATTAAAGAAAATTTGCAAATCAAGGCTTATGTAAATTCTTTTAAAACAATTTCACAAAAGTATAATTACTCTTTTGATTATGTAGTTTCTGTTGGAAATACAATAGCTCACCTAAGACAATCTGAATTAAAAAAATCTTTTCTGCGAATGCACAACCTTTTAAAACCTGGTGGGAAATTATTTCTGCATATCCTTAATTATGAAAAAATAATAATGGGCTCAAAAAGGATTAATAATATTGCGTATAGAGATGGATTAACAATCATTCGTTTTTATGACTTCCTTAAATCATACTTAAATTTTAATATCCTAAGTTTTTGTGATGAGACCCCAAAAGAATATAGTCTAGTTACTACTAAGCATTTTCCGCATTCAATTAATACAATTAAAAACTGCGCAAAATATGGAAGGTTCAGAAAGATAAATTTCTACAGTACTTTTGGTTTGGATAAGTTTAACCAGAATGAATCGAAAGATATTTTTATACTTCTTAAGAAATGATTATAAGTCTCTTCCGCAATACCGGCACACTTTTGCTTTAGCCTTAATTTTTTCTGCACAATAAGGACATTCTTTTGTTTGCTCGCCTATTTCTCCATCAACTGCATCCGCAAATTTAAATGCTTGTTTATTCATATGAAAATCTTTGTAAAGCTCTTGTGCTTTGGATAATGCTTCCTTTAATTTTTTAGGATGAGAAATATTTTTGTAGGTTGTTTCTCCAAATTCGGCTGCGGTTTGAATTTGGACTGTTCCAAAACCCATTATTCTTCCCCAAATGGATTGATGATAGGAAACGTTATTAATTTTATCAATTGGACTTTCCTTAGAATTAATTGTAAACACACCGCTTTCATCTATTACTCTATTATCGGTAACCGCCCATAAATCATTTTTCCAAGAATAATATCGATACCAAAAATATATGAAGGCTAAAACCGGCAATAACAAATACCAGCTTTTAGCTTCTTCTAATCTCAAGTATAAAAAAATGGATAGAAAGATTAATGTTACAGCTATAAAGAAGGGAATAATTAAAAAGAACCAGTGTTTTCTAGTTTCGAAAAGTAGTTTTTCATCTGCTCTAAGTTGAGTTCTCATATTTTATTCACAATGAAGTTATTTTTTCAATTGTTTTTTCTCTAAGCTGCTCTAAGGTTTCAGCATTCAACATACTATAAGTTTCTTCTCTAAGTTTTCCCCATTTATCATGAACCGGGCAAGGTTTTTCAACAGAACAGCCAGGGAAGCCTAGAACACATTGTTGAAAAGCTTCTAATCCGTCAATAGTTTCAACAATATCAATTAACTTTATTTGAGAAGGATTTTTTGCAAGATAAAAACCACCGCTTTTGCCTTTTTTTGATCCAACAATACCGCTGTTTGTTAATATCTGCAAAACTTTTGAAACAAACTCTTTAGGAACTTTGAGCTCTTTTGAGACCTCAGCAGCATTATAGATTTTCTTTTCTTTTTTAATGGAAAGAAAAAGAACCGCTTGTAGCCCAAGCTCGCATGCTTTGGAAAAGAAGACAGTCATTTAATTTTCTAAGGTCATTTGTATATAAGATGTATAATTCTGAAATCAAATCTAAAATAAAAAGTTAAA
>Ga0194127_10001220_pt1 | contig 38125 bp, 38 predicted proteins | sample TA2KigC100mmetaG_FD_148624 | JGI IMG/M metagenome (GOLD analysis project Ga0194127, IMG submission 148624) | Freshwater microbial communities from Lake Tanganyika, Tanzania - TA2015036 Kigoma Deep Cast 100m | ecosystem: Environmental > Aquatic > Freshwater > Lake | place: Tanzania: Lake...
CGGCGCGATAAAAGTCTCTTCCGTTTGGGACTCGATTGGCTAAAGTACGCATTGAAGCATTCGCTAGACTTTCAACCCGTCTTCCTTTTTAGCCTGCCAGAGGTACCAACTCATGTACGGTAGAGAAAAGAATTATGAAAAGAGAACTTCATCCCTGTATGGACATCATGATCAACAAATACAACAAGGTTCTGTACACTGGTGTAATCAACAATTTACTGAGAAGAGTAACCGAGCACATAGAAAAGACAGTTGCAGGTTTCACAAGCAAATATAATGTTACAAAACTGGTTTATTACGAAGAGTACGCAACGATGGAAGAGTCCATTGCCCGCGAGAAGCAGATCAAAGGTGGTTCAAGGCAAAAGAAAATTGATTTAATCAAGAAAAAGAACCCTGAGTGGGCAGATTTGTACGATGAGTTTTTTTGTGTGAATTCCCCTTTCCCCCGTCATTGCGAGGGAGCGACAGCGACCGAAGCAAACTCCCTCACCGCAACGGGGGATTGCTTCGTCGGGAAGTGCACCCTCCTCGCAATGACGAAAGCGAGGATGTGTTGGTGTCTGCAGCGTTTATAATTAAGTGAATGCATAAAGAAACATAAGGATTTTCTTGACAGAGCAAGGAAAGCATATAGTGAGCGTGTAAAAGGCATATGGTAATAATATGATTGAAGAAATTCGGGCAAAAATCGCTTCGGGATTATTCGAGTTTTCCAAGCATGCTACTGATAGAAGTATCTTGCGCCACATAACCATGCAGGAATTTCGCGAAGCGCTTGCAAACGCCGAAATTATTGAAGATTATCCTAACGATAAATACGGACCAGGTTGCCTTATTCTTGGTTTCACCCTTCATAACAGGCCTTTACACGTTCAATGCACCTATCCTTCCCGCCCGTTGATACGAATTATCACGATTTACGAGCCAGACCCTGCCGAATGGATTGATTGGAAAGTAAGGAGAAAATAATATGAGCGACTATCAATGGAACGAACATTTAGTGGAACAAAAAGTAACCTATACACTGGAAATGGACGGTAAACTCATCGTCATTGAAAATGTCCCTGCGCGGGTGAATGTGGAAACAGGCGAACAACTCTTCGCGCCTGAGACCGTTGAACACTTGCAAAAATTGATTTGGGAACAAAAGAAACCCAAGCGCATGTTGCAAGTGCCTGTGTATGAGTATGCATAATTTTCCTCGCCCCAATGGAGACGGTCAAAAGTCGTAGCGACTCCCCCTCTCCCTTCGGGAGAGGGCAGGGTGAGGGATATTTTGTGATTATGACGTTCATGTTTGGCAGGTATTTATATTAACGACAAAGCACACAAAGGATAACCTTAGTGACCCTTTGTGTCCTTCGTTGTAATAAAAGAATTCAGATCAAGGAGCTCGCTTTGAAAATCATCGCATGTATCAAGCAAGTACCCGACTCGGAGGCGAAAGTTAAAGCCGAGGATGGGAAAGTAACGTGGGGGGACGCGCCGTTGGTCATCAACCCGTTCGACGAGTACGCTGTCGAAGGCGCGCTTCAGCAGGAGGAGGCTCTGGGCGGCACAGTGACTGTCTTGTGCATCGGTCCTGAGTCCGCCAGAGATGCACTCAAGCACGCGCTTGCAATGGGCGCAGATGACGCGGTGCTCGTTTCAGACGCGGCGCTCACGGAATTAGACACCGTCGGCGCGGCGCGCGTGCTGGCGGCCGCTGTCAACAAGATCGGCGGCGCAGACATGGTCCTCTTTGGTCGTCAGACTCTCGACAACGGCTCAGGCCTCACCCCTGCGCAGACCGCTCGTGTTCTCGGGTGGCCAATGCTTGGGTTGGCTGGCCAGATCAAAGTCGACGGAGGAAGCGTGACCGTTGAACGGGTCATCGAAGAAGGCAGGCAAACCGTCAACGCAAAATTGCCCGCCGTGCTCAGTGTCGTCCAAAGCATCGGCGAACCGCGCTACCCATCGTTTATGGGCATCCGCAAAGCCTCGAAGACAACCATCCCCGTTTGGTCGCTCGCAGATGTCAACACCGCTGCGCCCGCGCCCATCGTCTCACGCGTCGAGTTGATGAATCCGCCGACGCAGGAAAAAGAAGTCGAGATGATCACAGGCGAAAGCCCCGGCGAGATTGCAGACAAGCTCGCCGACAAAATTCTCGCGGAGAAAGTGCTATGAAAACTTTTGTTTATATTGACCATTTCAAAGGCGAAGTCCAGCCTGCTTCGTGGGAGGCGATTGGCGTCGCAAAAAGTTTTGGCACAGCCGTTGCCTTGGTGTTTGGCACGGACCTCGATGAAATTACAAAAGCCGCTTTTGAATATGGAGCCGATGAAGTGATCGTCGTGGATGATTCAGCACTGACAGATTACCGCGCTGAACCGTATGCCTCCACCCTCTCTGCGCTCGCATCTTCATCTTCCCCTGACCTGATCCTGTTTCCGACGACTGCTCGTACCCGTGAGTTAGCCGCCATGTCTGCAGTGGACTTAAACACAGGCGTGTTGACCGATGTCGCAAAATTTGAAATGAATGGTGAGCAGTTGGTTGCCACACGTCCCATTTATGAAGGCAAAGTTTTGGAGAAGACAGTTTGCTCAGGCAAGCCCGTCATGGCCACCATTCCCGGGCGCGCCTTCCCCAAACCCGAACGTGTCGCAGGCACGGCTAGTGCCGCAGGCACGCTGACCAAAGCCGCCGCCAAAACAGACGCGCTCACAACTGTGCAAGGCTACTCTGCCTCTGAAAGCGCAGTAAACCTCGGCGATGCAGGCGTCATCGTCTCTGGCGGGCGCGGTGTGTCAAATAACCCATCCTTAACCCCGCCCGCAGGCATGGATGAAAAGCAAGCCGAGGTCTGGCGCGCTCAACAAGGCTTCGCGCTCATTACTGATCTGGCTGCCTTGCTCGGCGGCGCAGTCGGCGCTTCCCGCGCGGCGGTGGACGGCGGCTACGTCACCTACGCCCATCAAGTTGGGCAGACTGGCAAAGTCGTCGCTCCCGATCTGTATATCGCCTGCGGCATCTCTGGCGCAATTCAGCATCTGGTTGGAATGAGAAATTCAAAAGTCATCGTCGCCATCAACAAGGATGCCGATGCGCCCGTGTTCAAACAGGCGCGCTATGGCGTGGTTGGAGATTTATTCCAGATTGTCCCTGCACTGACTGAGGCGTTGAGAAAGAAACTTGGTAAATAAGTAAACAAGTATATACGTGAACAGGTAGACAAGCAGAACTCCGAGTTTTTGGAAAACTCGGAGTTCTTTATAATTAAACCGTGTAAAATCAGGTAGACTTATTCTAAACAATAAAGGCTTAATTGAAATGAAATTATTCAAAAATAGAAAATTAGGTTTCATCTTAATATTGTCTATTCTTATATCAATGGCAGGATTTTCCATTTGGAATTTAGACATCCTCCTTCGCTTCTACCATTCCTATCAAAACGGAACATTGAACATGGAAAAATTCCGTCTTGATATTGCTTCGTACAATATCGGCAGAAGGTCACCTGTCACACCGATATATGAAAAGAGATCTGCAAAAGATGGAATGATGCAGGTCTATGTCCCTGAGGGCGAATTCCTGATGGGAAAAGGAGATGCGTATAAAAACGCCGATTCCCCCCAGCACGCTGTTTTCCTGGATGCGTTTTGGATTGATAAAGTGGAAGTAAGCAATGCGATGTATATTAAATGCATGCAGGCTGGCTTTTGCACTGAGCTGGTTTCTGATAATATCTATTATCAGAATTGGGTCTATCGAGATCATCCCATCACCTATGTCACCTGGGTTCAGGCAAATGAGTACTGTCAATGGGCAGGCAGGCGTTTGCCAACGGAAGCAGAATGGGAGAAAGCCGCACGTGGAACCGATGGGCGCATGTATCCGTGGGGTGACGAAGCGCCAAATCCGCGCCTTGCAAATTTCAGCGGAAGCTTGATTCACGAAGCGGTTTCGGTCTATCGTTATCCTCTGGGAGCAAGTCCCTATGGCGCGCTCAATATGTCCGGGAATGCGCGCGAGTGGGTTGCAGATTGGTACGATCTTAAATACTACCTCTCCTCCCCGCGTAGAAATCCTGCAGGACCCGAAATGGGACTGGAAAAATCCATGCGCAGCGGTTCGTATAACGAAGATGGGCGCGAAATCGCGGTCACGCACCGTTATCGGCACGAACCACAATCAGCGGGTTTGAGCCGTGGATTTCGATGCGCACAGGACGAAAATTCAGAATACCAGGAATGATCTTTTGACATTGTGATTGTTTTTTTATGGCCACAATCATTCTACGATCATAGGGTCAATCAGATCATTCCGGCCAGTATCCACATTAACAGGAGCCAACCATGCTCGTCGTCATAAGTGACCTTCATCTTGGAGATGGAACCACAGCTGATTCGATCTCGCCCGGCGCTTTTCGATTATTTGCGAAACGCCTGAATGAAACCGCCCGCTTCGCCTCCTGGCGCAAGGACGGCAGGTACCGTCCGATTGAGAACCTCGACGTTTTGCTGATGGGCGACATCCTCGATCCTCTGCACTCCACGCATTGGCTGGATACGATACCCAGCGACACAAACTACGTCCGCCCGTGGAGCGACCCAGGTAACTCCAATTACGCCCCCAAATTGCTCGAAGTCACCCGCGCAATACTTGAAGAAAATAAAGAAGCCATGTACATCCTGCGTCGCTGCGCCAGCGGCGAAGAGATCCTGCTCGAGCCGGCGGACAGCCAAGGTAATCCGGATTTTCAAAGCACATGGCAGATTCCGCTCAAGGTGCGCTTTCATTACATGGTGGGCAATCACGATTGGTACTATCATTTAAAAGGCGGTGCCTTTGACAAGATCCGCCTCGAGGTGATCCAAAAGATGGGGCTGAGCAACCCAGCCTCCCCGTTCCCGCATGATGCGGATGAATCTCCATTTCTGAAAGACCTGTTTGACCGTCATAAAGTCCATGCCCGTCATGGGGATGTGTACGACAAATTCAATTTTGATCGTGACAAGGGACGTGACCGTGGCACTGTCGGTGATGCATTCACGATGGATGTGTGCAACCGTTTCCCGGTTGAAGTACAAAAAAGATATGGCGACCAGGTGCCCGCCGGTATTGTGGACAGCCTGCGAAAGATCGCCAACATCCGCCCGGTGCTTGCAGCCCCGCTTTGGATCAGCGGACAGGTTAAGAAATATGCGGGAAAGCACCCGCTGGAGGATGAGTTGAAGGAAGTCTGGGATGAGATCGCAGATGAATTTCTGCAATCGAATTTTGTGCGCGAGGCGGATAAAACTTTTCGGTTCGACGTTGTAGATGCCATGCAGTTGATCATAAAAATCTCAGGACGCGCATCTTTTTCAACCATCAACGATGTGGTGATCTGGGTACGGGACAAAATGCTGGGCGGCAAACGCTCCTTCGCCAGCCATGCCTTGCAGGAATCGGCTTTCCGAAATGACAAAGCCCAGTACATCATTTACGGACACACCCATCATTATGAAGTTGTGCCTCTCGGTATGAGTCTTGTCATGCCCAACCCTGAAAGCAAGGTCTATTTCAACTCCGGCACCTGGCATTCATATTACGATCTTGCGATTCAGAATCCGGAAGAACAAAGATTTGTAAAGTATCATGCGCTCACCTATCTCACTTTTTTCACCCCCGAGGAACATGATGGTCGGCGCTTTGAGACATGGTCTGGCGCATACGCGTAATCAGAAAGGCAGACAGAAGATAAAAAATTGCATTTTCGAATGTTCTGTTTTTTGTGGCAAAATTAGAGGATGGAGGCCAAGATCATCATCCTCGGCGGCGGACCAAGCGGACTCTCCACTGCATTGCATCTGACAAGGATCGCTCCGCATCTGACTCACCAAATCCTGATCCTCGAAAAGGAGCATTATCCACGCTTCAAGCTGTGCGCAGGCGGGCTCGTCATCGACGCGGAGATCATCCTCGAACGCCTCGATCTCGATGTGCGCGAAGTCCCGCATGTGGATGCCCAAACCGCCCATTTCGATTTCGCAGGCAAGGGACTTAAAGTCCGCGCACGAAAGAGACCTGCCTTCCGCGTTATCCGCCGCGATGAGTTTGATCATTGGCTGGCAAAGAAAGCCGAGGAAAGGGGGATTGAGATCAGGCAGGGAGTTACAGTAAAGAAAGTTATTCCCGATGAAAATGGTGTAAGCGTTGAAACTGACCAGGGAGAATTCCGCGCAGAAATCGTCGTCGGCGCAGATGGCTCAAATGGAGTGACACGTCGCTGTGTCTTCCCGAACGAGTCAGTTTTTACCGCGCGCGTGTTGGAAGTAATTACTCCTGATTATTCCGTCCTTGCGAGGAGGGCGAAGCCCGACGAAGCAATCTCCAACATCAACAATGAGATTGTGTCGCCACGGCGCCACGGCGACGCTTCGGGGGAAAACGCCCCTCGCAATGACGTGGCTTATTTCGATTTCTTCCCCGTGCCAAACAACATCGCAGGTTATACATGGGACTTCCCCACACAGATCAGAGGTCAACCTATGCGCTGTTGGGGAATTTACGACACAAATTTGCTGGCAGGTTACAAACGCCCCGTTTTGAAAGAACCCCTCGCGGAAGAGATGAAACGTAAGGGCTTTGAATTGGGTGATTATGAAATTAAAGGTAATCCCATTCGTTGGTACAACCCGCGGAATAAAGCCTCCGTTCCACGCGTGTTATTGGTCGGCGATGCCGTTGGTGCGGACCCGCTCTTCGGCGAGGGTATCAGCATTGCGTTGGGGTATGGAGCCATCGCCGCGCAGGAGATCGCAGAGTCGTTTCAGCGTAACGAATTTTCATTTCGACGATACAAGCGTCGGCTCGCGCGAAGCGGGCTGGGTCAAACTTTGTTTGCGCGCTGGCTGATTACGCACATCATCTATCTTCTCAAATGGAAATGGTTTCAAATCCTGTTTTGGCGCATGTTGAAACCCATCGTTTTATTGGTTGCGTGGGGATTTGTTTTGAATTGGAGCAAAAGAAATTTCCCGCTATGACTTGACACGTTTGATGAAGCCCGGCGTATTCAGCCCGCGCTCAAGCTGATATGTGAAATATCCCTGCATGAGAACTTCCGCTTCTTTCCGCGCCGTGAGGCTGGGATGCGCGCGCGAGGCATCTCTGTAGCTGGATCTTTGGAAATGGCGCAAATACTTGAGCGTTTCCATTGAGATCTTTGTGAGGTTTGGCAAACCTATTCCGCAGGAAGGGCAAATGACTCCGCCTGCCGAAAATGAAAAAAGCTGGTCTTCGGGCAATATCTCGCGCCTGCAATTGGCACACTCGAATAACTGCGGGCGGAACCCAACCGCATCCAGCAATCTCATTTCATAGTATCGAACAGCAAGCCAGGAATCGGTTTCCTTTTCAATGCGCCCCAGGGTTTCAACCACTAATTTAAAGAGTGTGGGATTTCCGCCTTCCGCTTCATACGAAAAACGCAAAAGCAGTTCAATCACATAAGCTGCATAACCTGTCTTTTCCAAATCATCATGCAAGGGAAGAAATGCGTTGACGGTTTCGACTTGTGTGACAATTAAGAGGTCCCGTCCTTTTGCAAGCTGGACGGTAATTTGAGTAAAGGGCTGCAGGTGCCCGCCCTTGCGTGAAGTTATTTTTCGCGCACCTTTCGCCAATGCTCGTACCATACCCTGCTCGCGCGTGTAGAGCGTGAGCAATTGGTCGACTTCGCCCCAATCACTATGGCGAAGCACAACCGCGGAATTTCGGAAGGATCGGAATTCAGGCATGGGGGGAGGAATTACGATTTACGGATTACGTATGAATAGGTACACGTAATGCGTAATCCGTAAGTTTAATTTAAGTGCTCCGGTGTAAATGCCTCAGGCAATAACTCAGAGACTGTCAATTCTTTTTGCAAATTTCCATCTCCATCTGCAATTAAAACGATCGTTTCCAAACCAAATTCAGCCATCACCTGTCGGCATCCGCCGCAGGGAGAGCCACCGTTATTCGTGACCACTGCGATCACTTCAAATTCAGTTTTGCCATCTGAGACCGCTTTAAAGATGGCGACGCGTTCTGCACACATGGTCTGTGGATAAGCCGCGTTCTCAACATTTACACCCGTGTAGATACGGCCGGTCTTCGTACGCAATGCCGCACCGACTGGATAATTTGAATATGGTGCGTAAGCACGACGGCGGGCTTCGTTGGCAAGGTTAATCAACTTCTGTCGTTCTTCATGTGTTAGATTCATTTTTTACCTGTCCACTTGTACGTGTTTACTTGTGTACCTGTTTACTTGTCTGCATTATTACTTTTTCGCTTTTCGTTCCAATTTTCGAATGACACGCGCAGGCATACCGACTACAAGTGTATCCTCTGCCACGTTTTTCGTCACCACCGAGCCTGCGCCTGTGCGTGCGCCTGAGCCGATCTTCAAAGGCGCAACCAGCATGGTATCCGAGCCGATAAAAACATCCTCGCCGATCTCAGTGGCATATTTTTTTTCGCCGTCATAATTACAGGTGATCGTTCCCGCGCCGATATTGGTATTTGCGCCGATCTGCGCGTTGCCAATATATGAGAAATGTCCCATCTTTACGCCTTCAGCAAGATATGAATCTTTCACCTCACCAAAATTCCCCATGTGGACGTGATCTCCAAGATGAGCGCCTTTGCGCAAGCGTGCGAAAGGACCAATGTCCACATCATCATCAAGCAGCGCACTTTCCAGAACCGATGCGAGCACTTTACAGCGATTCCCGATCTTTGAATCACGGATGATGGTATTCGGTCCGATCCGGTTGCCTTCGCCGATCTCGATCTGTCCATACAGATAGGTATTGGGCATGAGAACCGTATCCCTGCCAATCTTAATATCAACATCAATGTATATGGAAGCAGGATCCATCATCGTGACACCATCGAGCATGTGCTCCTGATTAATGCGGCGGCGCATGGCCGCTTCCACTTCTGAAAGATGCACACGCGTATTAATGCCAATGGTTTCTTCGAGATCATCCATCACCGTCGCTTGGACAGGCAAGCCAGCTTTGGATGCCAACTCAACGATATCAGTCAGATAATATTCGCCTTTTTGGGGATTTTTTGGAATGCGATGCAATGCCTCCCATAACCAGTTCGCGTCAAAACAATATCCGCCCACGTTCAATTCTTTGACCTGTAATTGCTCTGCCGTGGCGACATATTCCTCCACGATGGACTCAACGGAGCCGTCTGGGGTGCGGATGATGCGTCCAAATCCACGCGGGTCGTCTGCCACTACGGTCAATATGGAAATGGGGCCTTTATTTTTTTTCTGTGTTTCAACAAGTTTACCCAATGTCTCGCCGCGCAATAAGGGCATGTCGCTGTAACAAACGACGACAAGATCTGTTATCCCTTTCAATAAAGGCTCGGCCTGCATGACCGCATGACCTGTGCCAAGCTGCGGTTCCTGCAAAACCGTTTGAGCTAAAACATCGAGGTATTTTGTGACTTCCTGCGCGCCATGCCCTACCACGACAACCGGTTTCTCGGTGGTGACGTGTCGGATGGCTTGCAAGGCATGCCAGATCATGGGCTTGCCTGCAATGGGGTGTAATACTTTAGGCAGGGAGGATTTCATGCGAGTCCCCTGGCCAGCGGCAAGGAGGATGGCGGTTATCTTCATATTTTCACCTCAACCCCGCCCATTTCGAAAAGAGCAAAAGGAAATGTGCGGGGCAACAAAAACAGGATTTGGGCGGCATGGCATTGCTCCGCAACAAATCCTGTTTTAGAAAAATATTCCGCAGATGCGGACGTATCAGGCTGGGGCACCTGGATTCGAACCAAGATCCACAGCTCCAAAGGCTGGTGTGCTGCCGTTGCACCATGCCCCAGTGCGGGCAAAATTGTATCACAAATATTTTACTTTCCGTCGGAAACCATGCCTAGTCTACGCGCTTCTTCAAGCGAGATCACTTCGGAGTTGAGGGGTTTCCCGCCTTGTGTTTGAGCGGTTCCGTTCCAAAAATCGTCTGCATGTATAGGTTCCGTTTTTTTGAGTACTGGCTTTTTTTAGCAAGGCTTCCATTTCAGGGACAGGGACTGCATCCGCGAGTTTATCTGTCTGTTTTTTAGGAGCAGGCTTGCCCTCCCGAAAAAGCATCGGGACGATGTGAGTTTGATCGAAGGGTGTCAGGAAGACAGATGAGGCGGATTGCCGATCCAACTCTTGAAATTTTATTAAGTGCATTATAGCAAAGATTGTCAGGTAATTCCCGATCATTTTTGACAGGCATCACCCTTGTTAATCGATTCGATATTCCAGAGCGGGTTGGCGGTCGGGTCAAAATCGAAATGACAAATATCCGGACGAGCCGCGGCGATCTGCGGACGATAAAACAAGGGAATGGCAGGCAGGTCCGCTGAGAAGATGATCTGAGTTTGCCGGTACGAATTGATGTAAGTCTGTTCTTCCGGCAATGAAAGTTGTGCGGCGCGGCAGGCGGAGTCAAATTCCGCATTGCTGTATCCTGTTATGTTCGTCCCGGCCCATAAATTTTTTTCAGATGGGATCTCTGCGCTGGTGAACCAGCCGCATGGGGGTTCATTGCCAATCACACCTATTGCATATTCAGCGAGGTTAAAATTACGCCCAAAGAGGAACCCCTCGGGTCCGGAAGCGTAAAGATCATTTTGTGAAAAATATTCAACCTTGAGACCGATGCCGCATTCTGCCAGGGACTTTTCAAGAATTTCCACCACCTGCCTGCGCTGCGGGGTCGTTGTAGTGTAATACTTCAACAGCAAAGGCGTATTGAATGCAACCGTGGCAGCTTTCACTGCGCGGCGCGGCGTGGATGGGTCGTTATCTGTGTCCTGCCAGCCAGCCAATTCGAGAAGCGAAACACCCACTTCAGGGTCATACGGGATGGGCGTAATATTCGAGTCATACACCGGATGTTCAACTGGAATATACGTCGCCGGCACGGTGGTCATTCCAAAAAGAACACGATCCACCACCGATTGACGGTCAAGACAATATGCAATGCCCTGGCGGGTATGCGCATCGGCAAAAATATTCTGTCTGTCTTTTTGAATATCATAACCATGATCATACGAAGCAGGTGCAAGCCCCAGCCCAAGCCATTCGATGGTCATTCCGGAATTGATGAAAACCTGCGCCTGTTCAGCGGCTTGCATTTCCTGTAATAAATTTGCCAGACCATCAAGAGAAATGGATGGGTCGAGAATGTCACAGCGGCCGGCCACCAATTCACTCAGAGCCTTGTTCGGGTCAGGGATGAAGCGGAAAGAGAGTGTATCAATTTTTGGAAAACCATCTGAGCTGCGGAAATAATATGGATTCTTCACCAAGCTAATGTGATCTCCCGCGATCCACTCCACGATCATATAAGGTCCCCAGCCGATCGGCGTGCGCGAGGCAATATCAATGGAAGGCAATTGATCTGCGGAAAATTCATTCCACAAATGTTTTGGGGCCGGCGCCCAAAAATTTGTGAAATACGTTGGGTCAATAAAACCGGGCACACCCCACCATTGTACAGTTTGCGCATCGGCGGCTTCGTAGATCTGCGTGCGTTCGATCAAATAAGTATTTGCTGATGTTTTGGCATTTGCATTAATTTCAAACGCATAGATTGAATCATCGGCGGTCAGAGGCGTGCCGTCCGCCCAAGTCAGGTCTGGGCGCAGGCGAAAGTTGACAACCATTTGATCCATCTCAAGCAAAGTCGTGCCGTCATAAGTGATGACGCAATCATCGCTGCGGCAATCAGCAGGATGCACGCGCACGCCTTGCTCCAGCGAGACCAGATTCCCATCCGCATCCACAACCTGACCTCCAGCCTGAACGGGCGTTCTGACAATTTGTGCTTCGCCGTTTTCGAGGGATGGCTTGCGCGTATAGATCACGGGCTGGTATTCATAACCGACCATGTCAAACGGGCCGTCGTTGATCGCGGCCAAGACACTGCGCGCAGCGGGATTCAATTCTCCAAAGGGATAAAGGGTATTAGGTTCCCGCCCAAGGCACACGGTCAGGGAACTCGGGGCGGGAGACTCAGGGGTTAGTGTAGGAAAAGGCGTAAATGATTCGGTCGGAGTCTCATCCTGTGATGATAGTCTCAAACATCCAGTAAGAATGGTAATAATGATCAAAGCCAAGGGAAAAAGTTTTCTTTTCATGGTTGCCTGCCGATTTGTTATGCTGAACACGGTCATACGCGAAGCGTGCGGTATTTTGCCGCCTGGTTCGCGGGGCTAAAGCCGCCTGCTCAGTACATGAAAGTCCCTTCGGACTGGCCGCTGGCGCGATGAGTCGGTTTTAACCGACTTTCATGTACTGAGGCAGGATTTTAATTCGCCGAATCCTGTTGGGCAAAAGTGCACGCTTCGCGCGTATCCGTTTTCAGTATATGGCGCGAGGGATGCAAACATACAAATAACAATGAAGGCAATTATAACAATGTTGAAGGTTGAAAAAAGATTTGGGTCGCCCGAAATAAAAAAGACCGCCTCCCGGCGGTCTCATCTATCGGCTTATTCCACAAGCCAGCAAGCCACCAGGTGGCCAGGCTTGACTTCCTTGAATTCAGGTTCTTCCTGTGAACATTTTGCAATCGCAACAGGACAACGCGTATGGAAACGGCAGCCGCTGGGCGGGTTGAGCGGACTGGGCACATCCCCTTTGAGAATTGTACGCTCGCGCTTGAAATTGGGATGAGGGATCGGAATCGCTGAAAGCAGCGCTTTTGTATACGGATGTAACGGTTCACGATAAAGGGCATCCCGATCGGTTAATTCAACTATCTTACCCAAATACATCACAGCCACGCGGTCAGAGATGTGTTCCACCACGCTCAAGTTATGCGCAATAAAGAGATAAGTGAGTCCAAATTCCTTTTGCAGGTCTTTGAGAATATTCAAGACCTGCGATTGGATGGAAACATCCAGGGCAGAAACCGGCTCATCACAAACGATGAATTTCGGCTGTAAAGCCAAAGCGCGGGCGATGCCAATCCGCTGGCGCTGCCCCCCTGAGAACTCGTGCGGGTAGCGGCGGGCATGGTATTCTTCCAGGCCCACTTTTTTAAGCATATTGATGGCAACTTCCCAGCGTTCCTTGGGTTGCCCAATTCTATGGATCTGCAAGCCTTCCATCACCGCTTCCCCAATCGGCATGCGAGGGTTGAGAGAGGCATAAGGGTCCTGGAAGATGATCTGCATATCGCGGCGCAAAGTCTTTAGCGATTGTGGACGCATCCTGATGATATCTTCACCATTAAAGGCCACTTCACCGGATGTCGGCTCAATCAAACGTAAAAGGGAACGTCCAATAGTTGTTTTTCCACATCCGGATTCACCCACCATGCCCAGGGTTTCGCCGCTCTTTACCGTGAAACTCACCTTATCCACAGCCTTTACCCAGGCTGTAGTGCGTTGTAAAATGCCGGAACGAACAGGAAAATATTTTACAAGATCTTTTACAACCAACAGATCCGGTTTCTCTTGAGTACGCATTTTTATATTCATAGCCACATCATCTCACTTTAAGATTTTCTTTCGAGTTTGATCGGAGCGACGTGCTTCTCAGATTCAGAGTCCTGATAGAGCCAGCAACGTACTTCGTGTCCCTCTGCGACATCCAGTAATTCAGGACGTTTTATAGAACAGATCGATAAACCATGCTCAACACGCGCCATGCAACGGGGAGCAAAGCGGCAGCCCGCCGGCAGATTTATCAAATTTGGAACGGAGCCGGGGATGACATCCAGTCTTTCACGGATCTCACCAAGTACCGGAATTGAACCGATCAAACCTTTGGTGTAAGGATGAAGCGGAAGATCAAAAAGTGTCGCTACGGGAGACTGCTCAACAATTTCGCCCGCGTACATCACTGCCACACGGTCTGCCATTTCAGCGATCACGCCCAGGTCATGGGTGATCAGGATCATAGTGGAACCCAACTGATTACGCATATCGCGCATCAAATCCAGGATTTGGGCCTGGATGGTCACATCCAAGGCAGTTGTAGGTTCATCCGCGATCAGCAAGTCAGGAACACAGGCAAGCGCCATGGCGATCATGACGCGCTGGGCCATGCCGCCGGAAAGTTCATGAGGAAAAGATTCCGCGCGCCTTTCCGGTTCGGGGATACCCACTAATTTAAGTAACTCAATGGCTCGGTTTTTGCCGGCTTCCTTGCCAAAATCCTGGTGAATGTTGAGCACTTCGGAAATTTGGTCGCCAGCACGAAAAACAGGGTTGAGCGCGGATTGGGGCTGCTGGAAGATCATCGAAATGCGGTTGCCGCGTACCTGCATCATCTCTTCTTCAGTGGCTTTGACAAGATCCTTGCCATCAAAAAATATTTCACCAGCCTCAATTTTGCCAGGCACGCTGATCAAACGCATGATCGAGAGGGCAGTGACACTTTTACCGCAGCCTGATTCACCTACAATGCCAAGCACTTCACCGGGGTAAACTTCAAAGTTCACACCGTCCACGGCACGCACAACACCGTCTTCGGTATAAAAGTAAGTCTTTAAATTACGTACTTCGAGCAAGGGTTTTTGATTATTCGTTGCCACTGGGTATCTCCGTCATTGAGATTTTTACCGATTATAACTTCAAACGCGGGTCAAGCGCATCGCGAAGGCCATCCCCGATATAGTTGAAGGCCAGGGAACAGACAAAAATTGGAATTCCCGGCAACAGAGGCAGCCAGGGTTTGTCAAACATATAAGTCTGGGTTGCGGAGAGCATATTCCCCCAGGTGGGAACCGGGTCCTGAATACCAAAACCAAGAAATGCAAGCGCAGCTTCTGCAACCACGTAACCGGCCAGACCGAGCGAGGCATCCACAATAATTGGAGCCATGGCGTTGGGGATCATGTGCTTCCTAATGATCCAGATATTCGAGGCGCCCAGAGATCGGGATGCTTCAACGAATGTCTGTTCACGCAATGATAATACCGTACCACGCATCAATTGTGCCGATGAGAGCCAGCCAAAACCAGCCAAAACGATGACGATCAAGACTGCATTGCGAGCGTCTCTAGGACCGAGCAGCATGATCTTTCCCACAAAAGTCAGCACCGATTCTGGTATAGGGATCAGCTCTTGATTTCGCAAAAGCATTGAAGAGATGATCAAGAGCAGCGGCAGGGTTGGAATGGTAAGCATGAATTCCACAAAGCGCATCAGGATGGCATCCACCCAACTGCCATAAAAGCCTGAAATTGAACCCACCAAAATTCCAATCGTCTCAGAAATAAACACGGAAAGCAATGCCACTGTCAGCGATATTCGCCCGGCATAAATTAAGCGGGAAAAATAATCACGCCCAATATTATCCGTCCCCAGGTAATGTATACGTCCCGTTGCTTCATCCACTGTCCCGAAGGGAACAAAGTATTTATTGACGTCTAATTCATCAACCTCGAAAGAGGTGATATAAGGCGCCAGAATGGTTATGATGAAAATCGCCAACATGACAGCCATTGATATCATTGCCAGGCGATGGCGCACAAAACGCCTAAAAACGATCTGGAACGGGCTGCGCTCCTCGATGGAAACGGATTCAGCATCAAGCTTATCTAATTGAGCAGATACAGTCATTGAAAAATTTCCTCGACGCTAGTTTAAACGGATGCGGGGATCCACAATCGTGTATAGAATATCACGCAGGAGAGTTGCAAATACGGTTAAGACAGCCAGGATGAAGAAAATTGCCATCGCTACCGGGTAATCATAATCTCCCAGCGCAAGAATATACAAACGACCCATGCCCGGCCAGGCAAAGATGCTTTCGGTAATGATCGCGCCGCTGAAAAGAGCCGGTATTGTAAATACCACGATCGTAACAAACGGGATCAAGGCATTTCTAAGAGCATGTTTCATAATAACAGTGATCTCTCTTAAACCTTTTGCACGTGCTGTGCGGACATAATCCTGACGCAAAACATCCAGCATGCTGGCGCGAATGAAACGGCTCCAGCCTGCAACATTGATCAAGGTCAGCACCGTTACCGGCAGGATTAAATGCAAAATCCGGTCTTTTGCAGAACCTGCCACCACATCACCGATCATAGGAATCGTGTAATCGCGCACGGATTCTGATAAGCCGGCAGGAATATAAGGAAGACCTGCCCCTTTGGGAATAATTGAAAACGTCAATATCAATAGCAAACCAAAGAAAAAACTGGGCATGGCTGACCCCATAAATGCCAGGGTTGTAAAAATATAATCAAACTTGGAATATTGCCGAACGGCTGAATATATACCTAATGGAATTCCAATAAGGAGAGAGAGCATCACTTCAAGTCCAATCAACTGGAGGGTCTTGGCTAACCGGCTCTCGATCAGGTCGCTGACGGGGCGGTCACGCAAAATACGCCAGGACAGGCCAAAATCGCCACGCAGAATACCATTGCTGGTGCGGCGGCCAACAAGGTCTTTCAAATAAACTGTTTCCTTACAGCCGACAATTTTGATCTCGTATTCACCGCGTGAATTCAGAACTTCCGCCTCGATCGGCTTCCGGCAGCCTACTGCTACATCCGCAAAATACTCATTTCCAGCAATTACCACAGGTCCGCGCGGCATTCCGATCAACCAGCGGCTAAATCGAATCGAAAGATTTAGATCCAGTTCAAAGGAAGCGCGGATGCGCGCTATGTCCTCTTCTGTAATCTGAAACCGCCCAGATTGTGTGATTTGACGCAAGCCCGCCATAGGCCCTCCGGGTGCGAAACTCAATAATACATACGTGGCTATTGCCGAAATGAACACCACCAGTATGGATTGCAAAACGCGGCGGATCAGATACGCGGTCATAATTTCTCCAACAAAAAAGCAGAAGATTTTTATAAATTTTGGGGTAGACATGTCTCCATGCCTACCCCAATAATCTAACTTACTTACTTCTTATTACATATATTTAGCGGATGAACAATTGGACGTCAATGTGTTCCCATGTACCGCCGGCTTCGACGAAGGTCTTGATCTTGCCTTCAGCTTCAGCTGCTTTCAAGGTCTCATTGAGACCAGCGAGGGTCTCGGAAGCCAGAATGTCAACTTCACCACCGAGGAGGAGGCCTTCGGCGCTTTCAGGTGTGATGATCTGGATCACAAAATTTGGTGAGACAGGAGCGCTACCGACCCAATATTCATTGGCAGCGAAGACCAGCTTCTCGCCCTTGACCCATTCAACCAACTTGTAAGGACCATAGGCAAGAGGTGTCTCAGCAACACGGGGATCGGTCGCCCAATCCTTGGCGGGAAGATCACCCAACTGATGTGCGGGATAGATTCGCCATACAGGAACAAAGTATAGCGGGTCCTGAACACCGGGGATCCAGGTTTGAACGTAACCAGCAGCATCGGTGAGGAATTCAACGCTGGCGGTCTTATCGCAGGTGATAAAGGAAGTTGCGCCGGATTCGGGGTCGCAGTCAATCTTGTAACCTAATTCAAGGTCCGCGCTGGAGACGGGGGTGCCGTCTTCCCAAGTCAGGCCGTCAACGAGTTCAAAGCGGGAGACCAATTGTTTCATGGTGACGGTGCCACCAGTGAATTCAACGGTTTCACCAGCGGCATTGATAACTGACACGCCAGCGGCAAGCTCGACCACATCACCATTGGAATCCACAACCATGGCACCAGCGGAAACCTCAACATCATTATTGGTGGTACCGCCATTTTCGAGTGTCGGGAGTTCCTTGACCAGGGAAGCCTTGAAGTCATAGTTCAAGTGAATTTCCTGAGCAGGGCGGATGATCTGGTAGGCAATGTTGGCTACGAAGGCATCTTCAACCAGTACAAACAAGGAAGCGGGCTCCTGTGTAAAGCCGAGGACGACGGTATCTGAACCAGCCTTGGCCCATTCCTGAACGTTGTAGTTGTAATATTCCTGTCCAGGGGCGGGAGCAAAACCGGTCAAGTCAGCCGCGGTTGCGAAGGTTTCTGTGCGGTTGAAGAGCGGAATGCTGGGGATATCTTTGGTGAATTCCTGCTGGACTATAGTGTAGGCAGCAATGCGGTCATCTTTTACAAGTGTGTTGTTTGCAAGCTTGATGTTGGAGCTGGCGAGTTCGTTACACCAACCCATGGCATTCTGACCTTCCCAACCATTTTCAGGAAGCGGGATCTGATCGCAGGCATACAGGGTTTGACCACCGGGGTCAGCCTGACCGACCCATGCGAAGGCGCCCAATTCATAGTCGCGGCGGGCGATACCGGTTGTGTCACCGAACCACCAGGAGGCGGGAGCGTGCAAGCGGACGACACGAACACCGCAGTCAGCCATCTGTTTTTCCCAAATGGAAGCCCAGGTCTGGCGGAAGGCAGCGGTGGTGGTGGTGAACTTGAGTGCAAGTTCATCCCCGGCGGCGTTGACGCGGAAGGTGGCACCTTCAGGAAGAGTCCATCCAGCTTCGTCAAGTAAAGCCTTACCCTTTTCAACATCGAAGGGGTAAATGGTCACGTTCTCATCGCCCGCGTAAGCCCAGTGAGCGCGCGGGATGAAGGTGTTCATGATCAATGAAGCCTGTTCTTCTTCTGTGAGAAGTGGATACACAGACTTGATCAAATCGGCTTTGTTGGTGCAGTAGGACAGAGCCTGGCGCACTTTGAGGTCACCCAGGATCGGGTGAGGTGTGGTAAAGGAAGTCTGCTCGACAACAGGGGCTTCAGTCGCAGCGGGAGCTTCAGTCGCAACGGGAGCTTCTGTCGCGGCAGGAGCCGCAGCGCCACCACAGGCACTAAGGACCATGCTGGCGATGACCAGCAGACCCAAAACAAAAAACAAACGGTTTCGTAACATGGTTTTTTCTCCTCCAAGAAGAAAATCTAGGGATTGGGGTTTTGGACACGACTTAAACTTGGGCTTTTTTAATATCTCTTGCTCTACCACCTCCTTTATATATAACAATCTAAAAGGGTCCCGCAAACTAAAAAACAAGCAACCAGATTATACCTAATTCTTTGGGTACGTCAACATTCGCATTAGGGCAATTGCTTCTCGCGTGCATTTTTTACAGGGATTTTCGGAGATATTATCCACTACAATCAAAACCCATTCTGCGCTTTGGATTTTCCGTATATACTCCATCACAATATGCCAGCTATCCAATTTCAGTAAATCACGGATTACACGGATTGCAGACTTCAGTCTGCGGTTCCACCTGGCAGGTTGTTGACAAGCCCCCGCTCCTCACCTAAAATCCAACCGCAATTCGTTCCCATAATTTCAAAGGAGAAAATCATGCTCAAGGAATTCAAAGCCTTCGTCATGCGCGGCAATGTGCTGGACTTGGCCGTGGCCGTCATCATCGGCGGCGCATTTGGAAAGATCGTCAGCTCACTCGTTAACGACATCCTCATGCCAGTGATCGGACTTATCATAGGCGGGGTTAATTTCAGCGAACGATCTCTAACAGTTGGCGCAGCCGTCATCACCTGGGGTGTCTTTGTACAAACCATTATTGATTTCCTCATCATTGCCTTCGTCATTTTCCTCATTGTGAAAACAGCAAACAAGTTGAAGAAAGCCCCTCCGCCTACGGACCCCACGACCAAGGAATGCACTTATTGCTTCACTACCATTTCCATCAAAGCCACACGCTGTCCGCACTGTACGTCGGAAATCAAGTAAACAACGGAACACGGGTCTCGATACGTGGCGCGGGGCGCCACTACTCGACCACCAAACACACAGCATTCATCCTTCATCTTTCATCCCTTCGACTTCGCTCAGGACAAGCCTTTCCCCTCATGGACTTCCTAGACAAACTCAACCCACAACAACGTAAAGCGGTCACAGCCGCTGATGGACCCGTTTTGATCGTAGCAGGACCGGGCTCCGGTAAGACGCGCGTATTGACTCAGCGCGTCGCGTATCTGATCGCGTCCGAAGGAGTCCGCCCGTGGCAGATCCTCGCGGTCACATTCACCAACAAAGCCGCGAAGGAAATGGAGCAACGCGTCAAAGCCATGTTGAATGAACAGGCTGCGGAAGGCATCATGCTCGGCACGTTCCACTCCATTTGCGCGCGCATCTTGCGACGCGAAGCCGAACACCTGCCGCTTGAATCAAATTTTGTGATATTTGATTCGGATGATCAGGAACGGATCGTAAAAAACATCATCAAAGAATTGAACCTGAACGACAAGTTGTATCGCGCAGTCAGCATCCATGCCGCCATTTCACGCGCGAAGAATGAACTGATTGGCTCTGATGATTATCCAATTAATACCTATCGCGATGAAGTAGTCAAACGCGTTTACGTTGAATATCAAAAAAGATTGATCGCCAGCAACGCAGTGGACTTCGACGACCTGCTTGTTTACACCGCGCGCCTGCTCGAAGATGTGCCAAGCGTGCGCGATAAATACGCGCAAAGATTTAGGCATGTGCTGGTGGATGAATTTCAGGACACGAACCTCGCGCAATATGCGCTGGTCAAGCATCTCGCTTCGCATCACAAGAATATCTTTTGCGTTGGCGATCCGGATCAGTGTTTCCCTGCTGGCACTAAGATAAGAACTCCAAACGGGCAAAAGAAAATTGAACTATTAAAAATGGGCGATAAAGTAATCGCCGCCAGTGGTCGCGGCTCGACTATGATTTCACAAGTTTCGCATGTTGGAAAAAGAAACTTTAAAGGCGATTTGGTCGTGGCAAAGACATTCACAGGGCAAATTATCAAAACTACGCCAAACCATATTGTTTTTGCCAGACTGGGAATGAAACCTGGGCTGCATTATGTTTACTTAATGTACCGTAAAGACAAAGGCTATCGCATCGGGGTCGCCTCTCATGCGCGCAGTGACGGAAGCGCTTTGAAGATTGGACTGCAAGTACGGAGCAATCAGGAAAACGCAAACAAGATGTGGGTCTTAAAAGTTTGTGAAGATAGAAGTGAAGCTCATTATTGGGAGGCATATTTCTCAACGGCTTACGGTATTCCGACATCCGTTTTCCATGTTCGTGGAAGAAGAATGCGCATGTCTCAGGAATACATTGATAGATTATTCAAGGAAGTTGATACAGACACAAACTCAAGTCAACTTTTGACCGATCTCGGAATGGATTTGAAATATCCCCACTTCACGCCACAAGGAACCTCGCGGAATATAGTTAACTTGCGATATTTTGGAGATGGCCGAATCACAGAAGAATCTCCATGGCATGCACATCGTGTGGATTTGTGGAGCAGCGATCCAAAGCTTGCGAGGCAACTTAAGGAACTTGGATATAACCCGCGAATTAGAAGCAGGGATAATTGGCGCGTTGGAGTTAATCGCTTGCAATATGACGATATTCAGGAAGTCGCGCAAAAGTTAAGCGAATCTGCTGATGAGGCCGAAATTATTACCGGGGCTTTCCTTGTGGATAAAGGCAATTCACCGCTTGCACCGCGTTTTAATCTTATGCCAGCAAGTCATTTACACCCTGCCATGATCGTGGCGATTGAAAAAGACGGAAAAATTATTGAAGATGAAATCGTAGAAATTTCCCGTGAGGTGTATCAGGGAACGGTTTATGATTTTGAAGTGGCAAACCTTCATAACTATATTGCAGACGGAGTTGTAGTTCACAACTCCATTTATGCATGGCGCGGCGCAGACTATCGCAATATCCAGCGCTTTGAGCAGGATTTTCCAAATGCGCAGGTGATCCTGCTCGAACAAAATTATCGTTCGCATCAAAACATTCTGGATGCCGCCATGGGCGTGATTGACCGCGCCCATAACCGCCGTAAGAAAAATCTCTTCAGTGATCGCGGCACAGGCGAAAAAATATTCTTTTACGAATCGCGCGACGATTACGGCGAAGCCGCCTTCGTTGTGGATACCATCGCGGAACTCGTTGCCTCCAGGCAATTTGAGCCGGGTGAATGCGCGGTGATGTATCGCACCAACGCCATGTCTCGTTTGATTGAAGAAGCATTCTTACAAGCCCGGCTTCCTTATCGACTCGTCGGCGCGCAAAGATTTTATGGACGCCGCGAAGTTAAAGATGTGATCGCCTTTATGCGCCTCGTGCATAATCCAGTGGATGAAGCCAGCCTTGGTCGCATCATCAACGTCCCGCCGCGCGGCATTGGCGATAAAACTTTGAGCACTCTTCATTTAGTGGCGCGCCAGGCAGACACATCACCGGGCATGGTTTTGCTTGACCTCGCGCGCGGTGCAGAGTCACCTTATTACAAATCCTTTACAGGGCGCGCCGCCCTGCCTCTCGCAGATTTTGGCGGGATGCTTGCCAACTGGCGCGCCATTGCGCCAACCTCCACAACTGTTGAACTCTTTGATCGAATCATCAAAGATATCAACTACAAGGAATTCATCACAGAAGATGAAACCGAAGAAAGCGCAGACCGCTGGGAAAACGTGCTGGAGTTGAAACGCCTCGCGCTCGAATTTTCCACGCGCACGCTGGATGAATTTCTTGAAAACATCGCGCTCGTCGCAGATCAAGACACCATCACCGATGCCAACGCGCCTACACTGCTCACCCTCCACGCCGCCAAAGGACTTGAATTCGGCGCGGTCTTCATCGTCGGTCTGGATGACGGCATCCTGCCGCACAGCCGCTCCTTCGATGAGCCTGCGCAAATGGAGGAAGAACGCCGCCTCTTTTATGTGGGCATCACACGCGCAAAAGACAGGCTTTATCTGCTCCGCGCGATTCAACGCGGCGGACGCGGCATGTCGGAAGAAACCTACCCCTCGCGCTTTTTGGAAGACATCCCCGCAGAACTGCTGGTTGGAAAAACACGCACGGGACGCTCTCCTTCGTCTTCGCTCAGGACAGGTATGCAAAGCCGTTCAACTTTATTTAACACAGGTGCATCATCTGACTCAAAGTGGACGCTTCCTGCCTCGCCCAAACCCTTCGATCAAACTCAGGGCAGGTCTGCTCCTGTTACGATCAGCAGATTCAAAGCTGGGACTCGTATCAAGCATCTACTGTGGGGCGAGGGTATTGTGTTGGACAGCAGAATACAAGACAACGACGAGATCGTGGATGTAGTATTTGAGTCAGTTGGGATTAAACGCCTAGCCGCGAGTCTTGCAAATTTGACAATCATATAACTCTGGAGTGCGGGAGCTTGCTCCCGCATGTGGAATAGCAAGCTGTTCCACTCCAGAGTCCCAAATGGAGGAACTATGCAATACATCAACCTCGGTAAAACTGGATTAAAAGTTTCACGTTTATGTTTGGGGATGATGACCTATGGATCAAAGAAATGGCGTGAGTGGGTATTGGAAGAGAAAGAAGCGAAGCCATTTGTAAAACGCGCGTTGGATGCAGGCATCAACTTCTTTGATACGGCAGATGTTTATTCAATCGGGGAAAGCGAGCGGATTACAGGTAATTTATTAAAAGATATAAAACGAGAAAACATTGTCGTTGCCACCAAGGTTTATCAGCAAATGAGTGATGATCCAAACGACCGCGGACTTTCGCGCAAGCACATCCTAGATTCAATTGACAAATCGCTCAAACGTCTGCAAATGGATTACGTGGATTTGTATCAAATCCATCGCTGGGATTACAACACGCCCATTGAAGAAACCATGGAAGCATTGAACGATGTTGTCCGCGCAGGGAAAGCAAGATATATCGGCGCGTCTTCCATGTTTGCGTGGCAATTTGCAAAAGCGCTGCACGTATCAGATGTGAATGGCTGGGCAAAATTTGTGTCCATGCAAAATCACTATAACCTTGTATATCGTGAAGAGGAACGCGAGATGATCCCGCTGTGCAAAGATCAGGGCATCGGATTAATTCCGTGGAGCCCGATGGCACGCGGGTTTTTCGCAGGCAACCGTAAACGCGGCGGGGGCGGTGAAACGTCCCGCGCGCAGAGCGACCCGTTTGCGAATGAGTTGTATTTCCGTGATGAAGATTTTGTCATTGCAGAGCACGCGGCGGAAGTGGCGAAGGAACATAATGCAACAGGTTCACAGATCGCGCTTGCCTGGCTGCTGAACAAACCGCATGTCGCCGCACCCATTATCGGGTCCAGTAAGATCGAGCATTTGGATCAAGCCATTGCCGCAGCGGAGATCAAGTTAACTGAGGATGAAGTCAAACTGTTGGAGACATCCTATCAGCCCCATCCAATTTTGGGACATTCATAAGTGTACTTTCGTTTGTTGTACCTCGGCTTTAAACTATATTGCTTCCTCTTCCGCCCTGTCCGCATGGGGGTGCGGGTTGTCATGCTCCAAAATGATGAAATTTGGCTTGTGCGGCATACCTACCTGCCCGGGTGGTTCCTGCCCGGCGGTGGATTGAAACGGGACGAAACCCTCGAACAAGCCGCGCGCCGTGAAGCCTTCGAAGAGACAGGCGCGGAACTTCGCGCGACGACCCTGATCGGCGCGTACTCCAATTTCAAAGAGTGGAAGACCGACCACACCCTTGTTTTTTATTGCAACGACTTTAATATAAATGGAAAAACGGACGGCGAAATCGCTGAAGCAAGGGCTTTTCCTCTAAATGCCCTGCCTGCCAACATTTACTCTGTCCATCGCCGCCTGATCGAAGACTACCGCACAGGCAACAAGCCTCCACTCCTGGGTGAATGGTGAATCATCAAGCAGCTGGCTTCCATTACTTTGCAGACGGTATAATACAACCCATATTAAAAATCAACACATTGCTGGATAATTACCATGACAAATGAATCTCTAAAGATCGTCCTCCCCATGGCCGGCTGGGGCACGCGCATGCGGCCGCACACGTGGAGCAAGCCCAAGCCGCTCATCAGCGTGGCTGGCAAAACATCCCTTGAGCATTTACTTGATATGTTCAAGAGTCTGCCTGGCCCTGAAAACACGGAATATATTTTTATTGTTGGGCCGTACCTGGGTGAGGCGCAGATACCCGCGTTCATTAAAGAACATTACCCCAATCTCAAGGCGCATTATGTTGTACAGCATGAGATGAAGGGGCAATCCCACGCGCTTGCGCTTGCCCGCGAATATTTGCGTGGACAAATGGTCATCTGCTTTTCGGACACTCTGATGGAAACGGACTTTTCCTTCCTTTCAGATGAGCCGTCGGATGGGGTCGCCTGGGTCATGCCTGTCGAAGACCCGCGTCGTTTTGGCGTGGCGGAGGAAGGCGCAGACGGCTGGGTGAAGCGTTTTATCGAGAAACCGCAAAGCAAGGATAACAACCTTGTGGTAGTTGGTTGTTACTACTTTAAAAACGCTGAAAAATTACTTGCCGCAATTGACGACCAAATGAACCGCGGCGTTATGCTAAAGAATGAATATTTCCTGACTGACGCCATTTCCATTATGATCGAAAGCGGCGCAAAAATCCGCACAAACAATCTCAGCACCTGGCTGGATACCGGCACAATCGAAGCAACGCTGGATACGAATAAGATACTATTAAAGAAAATAGGTAAACAAGTAAACAGGTACACAGGCATGCAGGTTAATATTATTGAACCCTCTTTCATCCACCCAACTGCTGAAATCACAAACTCCATCATTGGGCCGTTCGCTTCGATTGGTGCAAATTGCAAAATAGAAAACAGCCAAATAGCAGAGAGTATTCTCGAAGCGGACTGTGAGATCAAGGATGCGGCGCTGACCCGCTCATTTATCGGCAGGCAGTGCACGGTTAAAGGCAAAGGCGATGGTCAGGTCATGCAGTTGAATCTTGGCGACACTTCTTCCCTCCTTTTGTAAATCACAATATTCCTCTATTGTCAACAAGGTAACATAATATTTTCAACCGATATCCCCAACTTTACAACTTTGCATAACCCACCCCGCCTCGTGACCGTATGGCCTGTCTATTGATTTATACGCCAAAGCCACTCAGTCATCAATACAAGTTAACAGGAAAACCATGAGCGAAAAAATCTACGATTATGTGATCATTGGTTCGGGATTCGGAGGAAGCGTCTCGGCAATGAGGCTGACAGAAAAAGGCTATTCTGTTTTAGTCCTTGAAAAAGGCAGGCGCTTTAATGACACTGACTTCGCAAAAAGCAATTGGCAATATTGGAGATATGTTTGGATGCCAGCCATCCGCGCGCATGGGATCCTGCAGATCAGCGTCCTCAAGGGCGTGATGGTTTTGCATGGCGCGGGCGTGGGCGGTGGAAGTCTCGGGTATGCCAATGTGCTTGAAATCCCTGCCGACGAAACCTTTGCAACGCCCGCGTGGAATCAAAATGTGAATTGGGGCAAGGTCTTGAAACCACATTATGAAACTGCAAAGAAAATGCTTGGCGTTTCGCGCAATCCCAAATTGTGGAAAGCCGATTTGCTTTTAAAAGAGATGGCGGAGGAACGCGGCATGGGGCACACTTTCCGTGCGACGGATGTAGGTGTGTATTTCGGCGAAGCAGGCCTGACTGTGCCCGATCCATTTTTTGGCGGGGAAGGGCCGGAGCGCGCAGGCTGTCAGCACTGCGGCGGATGCATGGTGGGATGTCGTCACAATGCAAAGAATACGCTGCCGAAAAATTATTTGTATTTTGCGGAGAAGAATGGAGCAGAAGTTATTTCGGAAATGGAAGTAACTGATGTTCGACCCTTCGATGGCGCCGGTGGCGCCACTCAGGGCAGGCCTTCGACCTTTGACAACGCTCGTTACGAGGTCACCTATCAAACCTCCACTTCCCCATTCAAGCGCAAGCATAGAATTAACGCAAACAACGTCATCTTTTCTGCGGGTGTGATGGGAACGATGAAGTTATTATTGAGTTTGCGCGACGTGAAAGGCTCACTTCCCAAACTGTCCCGTAGACTCGGCCATATGGTGAGAACCAATTCGGAGGCGCTGTTGGGAAGCGTCGCTCGCAAGTCCGATATCAATTATTCCGAAGGTGTGTCCATTTCATCCATCTACAATCATGATGAGATCACGCGCATTGAGCCTGTCCGCTACCCTGACGGTTCATCCTTGATGCGCTTCCTTGCCGCCCCCTTGATTGATACCGATGTAGGGATTCCGATGCGCCTTTTGAAATTTATCTGGTGGGTGCTGACACATCCCATTGACTTTTTGAAAGCGTTGGTTTTCCCGGGCTGGGCGCACAATGTGACCATCCTGCTCGTGATGCAGCACGCCGATAATCGCATGCGCTTCCAGATTGGACGAAGTGGCTTCACACTTTTCCGCCGCGCAATGGTGGCGGAAAAGGAACCCGGCTATGAGATCGGCGCGCAGGTGAATGGCTCGCACGAATTGACGCGTGATTTTGCGGCGCGCACGAATGGTATTGCGCTTGGCTCCATTGGTGAGAACTTATTAAACCTGCCGACGACTGCTCATATTCTCGGCGGCACACCAATGGGGAAAAATGGCGAAGAGGGTGTTGTTGATGAAAATTTTGAAGTACACCATTACCCCGGCTTATTCATCATTGACGGTTCGATCATGCCTGCAAACCCTGGCGTAAATCCTGCGCTTACGATCACTGCATTAGCTGAATATGCCGTGAGTAAGATAAGAACCAAACGCAGGAAGTAAGTAATAAATCTCCTTATCACAAAACATGATGAGGAGATTTATTACCGGATCGGTTCCAACAAGTAATCGGCGAATTAAATCCGGGGCCTGACATGAAATATCTGCTGCAGGCAGGGTGAACTTAAATCAGGATTGTTTTCTCTAAAATCCTGCAGGCGGGATTACTCCCACCGTAGACAAGCCAAACCAATCGGTATGAAGTTTTCTTACACCGTTTGTGGTCGTCAAAAGAGGAAGGAGCTCCCCGTCGTGCAACCCATATATATTCACCCCGCGCAGATAATATTGCACGCCAGCGAGGGGAGAGGGAAACAACTCAAGGTCGTTTTTGTTCATCCACAACTCGGTATTGCGGAGAAGCGGAAAATAAACATCTATGCCCCTACCTTTGACGTGCGGGTTTAGGAGCTTACCATCACTGCTGACGGCTACCGCCTTCCAAAACAGGTACGGTTTCATGTGCCAGTTATCTACGCCAGGGTTCAAACCAGAAGTTTTCATGCGGTAGTCATAAGAAATCAGTTTGACATGCGTATTTGTTTCTTCTTCGTAAGCGATAAAATTCCCGCCGCAATGGATGCTTTCGGCACGCGGTGTTTTTATTTGATTGCCGTCCTTGTCTCGATATTCGATGTTAATCCACAACGCACCCACCGAACGGTTGTATGAGTAACCATCGGGCGAGTTTATTTTCTGCATGTACTCCCACCAGGGATTCAGAACAGGGATTGTATCTCCCTTGCCTGTGCCTTGCGGAAGGTCTTGCATGGGTCTGGCGTCCGGATAAAAGATGATGTCCCATTCGTTTTCAGGGTTGTACACACCATGCTTGACAATGGCAAATTTATAGGGTGGAGGTTTTAATTCGGTGTAAACAAGTTTTTGGGAATTAAAATGCGCTTCTAGCATAGCGCTTCCTTTCACCGTTGGGTGCTTCGAGGATAAAGTATTCGGGAAAAGTCTCAATAGGTGGAACAGGCTCGCTGATTTCTCTGAAATCTTTACCCATTTGAGCGCCTTTGTGAATTAACACCACCCAGCCGGTGAACGACCCATAAGTCACATGAAGCCATTTATCACCCGCTTTAACTTCCAATCCATCAGCAGGGGCAGTCCATAACTCATCGCCTCTTAAAGTAACTTTTGCGTTAACCGATGCAATCACCTCCGCAAAAGTGGTGTGATCTTTACGAATTCTCGTTCCATTGTAGATGGTGGTCATTTCATACATGAGATTCTCCTTTTTGATAATGTCATTATCTAAGCGCCTTTTAGCTCCGGTATCTTTATTATAATAAGTTTTTCTGATGAGCGGACTCGTGCAAGAACCCGCGACCATCACAGCACGGCACAGGCTGGGGCAGGGTGGATTCTGGGTTGGTCATCGGCGCGTACTCAAGGTTGGCTCTATTATAACCACTCGCGGAACATGCGGCGCTTGCAAATTTCTTTTTAAATTACCTATTGCTTTCCAAAAGTGATTGTTGTATATTATGAATAATTCGATGGCTTCATCTCCGGATTTAAAAGGTTCAATGTTTAAGTCTTTAAAGGAGCAAACAAAATGTCCAACTCGAACCAGGGACAACCTCAGCCCCAGAGCCCCCCTGTACAAACCGCCGCTCACTTGCGCGCAAAGAAACGAGGCGGCGGTTGCTGGGTCTGGTTCGCCTGCGGATGCCTGGCGGTCATCCTGGGGACCAGCCTGCTCGGGGTCGGTGGGTACATCGCGTATCGGTCTGGGGTCATTTCACTGGATACGATCCTCAACCTCGTCGGAGTCGGCCCGGCGGACATCGAATTCGACAACTTCCGTGACGAGACGATCTACATTTCCATTTTGCAACTCGACGTCCCGAGCGACGAGTCGCCTGCCGAGGACTGGTTGGAGATCAAGCCATTCGATGTTCGTTCCTACCCTGTGCTTGAGCCGGGCAGGTATCTCCTGAACTTTGGATTATCCTCCGAGGGATCGGATCTTGGGACTTGCGCACTAACCGTAAGATCGGGCGACCAATACCAATTCGTCGCCCTGCCGGAACGGATCGCGGTCAACCGGCTGAACGATCCGCCGACGATCGGCACGGACCTTGTCGTGGCGACCTCAACCCTGTGCCGCTGAACGATTGGAGGCTGACATGAAGCGCATGAAATGGATCGCGTTGATCCTAGCCGCCGCGTTGCTCGTGGGTTGCGCGCCTACCGTTACCGTCTCGAACACCACATCTTTTCCGGTGCGCGCCATCGTCCGGTCGGGAACGAGCAGCGTGCTTTCCCCCTCACCGGGCGAAAGTTCCAGCGCGGAAGTGACCGAGGGCGCGTATCGCGTCACCGTGATCCCCGACGCGGAGTGGATCGAATATGCCAAACTCACGCGCCAGGTGCTGAACGACCAGCTCGCGCACGCCGACCAACTGACCGGGCCGCAACTGCTTGATGTCATCCGGCGTCTGAAAGAAATCGCCTTGCAAATGCAGGCGTTCGAGCAGGCGGCGGGAGCGGGCACCAGTTGCGGCGGCAAACTTGGCGGCGAAGGAGCGGACTCCGCCTTCGTGACGGTCACGCAGGACGCCAGCGGCGCTCTTGTAGTTACATGCAGGTAGCAATCCCATAACGCGGACTCAAAAGTCTCCGACTTTTGAATAGCAACGACGGAGTCGTTGCACTCCATCTTGACGCAAAGGACAAAAATGAACACCAATCCCCATCAACGGCTCGCCGAACGATTGAACGCCCTGCCCAACGGTTTCCCGCCTACAGACGATGGCAGGGAACTAAAACTGCTGGCAAAACTGTACACGCCTGAAGAAGCGGGATTGGCCGCGCAGTTGAATTCCTCACTGGAAACGGTGGAGGAGATCGCGGCGCGGATTTCGCGAATGCGCTCCAGCAACTCGTCGAAGTAATCCCTGCCGAAGCGCTTGTTTTGTTTCAGGCGTTCATCATCCAACGCGAACCCTTTGATGATAAATTCTCTGAGCGTTTGCGTCGCCCAGATTCGGAAACGCGTGGCTTGTTCGGAATTGACGCGATAGCCGACGGAAATGATGGCATCGAGGTTGTAAAGATTCGTCAGGTACGCTTTTCCATCTGCGGCAGTTATCCGGATTTTTCGGATAACTGAATCTGCCGAAAGCTCCCTCGACTCAAAAATCGCTTGAAGGTGGTCGCTAATTGTGCGAACGTCCACGTCGAACAGTTCCGCCAGTTGCTTCTGCGTCAACCAGACGGTTTCGCCCTGATAGTAGACTTCCACCCGTTTTTCGCCGTCGGGCGATGTGTATAGGATGATTTCGTCGCTCATGGTTTTTGTTCTCCTTCCACAATCCTTATCTCTTCTTCCGTCAGCCCATACAATTGACGCGAAGCGACCAACTGGTCAATCTCCCTTTCCAGCGGACTGGTATCCGCCTGCGGATTCGCCCGCTTCGCCGCCAACGCATCCCGCCCCGTGCGGCGGACAAACTCCTCCTCCCCCAGCAACCACGGACTCTCCAGCGGATTGCGCGAATGCGCTCGGCAGGCTCCAACCCGATCTCGCGCAGGAATTTCTCGTTCATCCCACTTCCTTCAAAGCGCGTTCCAATAAATCTGTGACCTTGAGTTCGCCTGCCCAACGGCGTAAATAATCCAAGTCCAATTCGCCCGCGCGGGTTTTGAACACGCCAAGAATATCGCGCCATTGACGTTCCGATACTTCCCCGCCTATGCGATACCATTCGAGTTTGGAGAGAATGGTATCTTCGGGGCTGGCAAACTTCGCGCTGACTTCTGTTTCAAAGGTAAAGGTCTGCCTTTGGGCGCGGGCAAGTTGGGATTGCAAAAACGGTCGCGGGCGGGGAATGAACACGTCCACCTTGAACAATGTCTCGCGGTGAATGATGTTGAAGCTGGAATTACGTTGGATCGACTCGGCAATCATTTCGTCGTCCACGTAGAATTCATCCTGCAAAGCCGAGACAAAAGGTTTGAGGTGTTCAAGCTGCATTTCGGCGACGATGTCTGAATCTTGGGTAGTGCGGATCATGCCATAAAGCGTGCTGGCAAGCGATCCGCCGATGAGATAGGGAACGCCAAGTTGCTCGAATACATTTGTGACTCTGAGCGTGACTTCGATAGGTTCATTTTGCATGAGGGATCTCTCCGAAGACTTTGCGGGCAAGTTCTTCTCCCAATAGCAAACCCGCCAATTTGCGGCGCAATTCAGTTTCGCTGGCTTGCGGATATTGCGCGCGCAAACCTGTCAACGCCAGCAGCCGCGCGGATTGGTTGAGTTGCGCCAGCATTTGCATTTTACGCGTGGGACTTGCCTGCCGCCATAATTGAATTTGCAGGGCTTCCATTTTGGGATGGGTATCGGGGAATAAGGCACTCATAAAATGATTATATCCCGTAGGTCGGAATTAATTCCGACTACAACCAGTTGACGTATGTATATTTCCAATCTTCCCATTGCTCAACCAACCCCGCCTTGACGGGATTGTTGATTACGTACCAGACGATATTTTCATACTCTTTTTGATTGCGAATCACGTGGTCGTAACTTTCAGCCTGCCAGAATGTTCCGCTTCTACCCAATGCCTGATTGCAAAACCGCGCGGTGCGACCTTTGAGCAGTTTCATCGTATCCGTCAGCGGATACTTTCGCGTGACCCCTGCGTGTGTTGGTTTGATATTGCGCTCTGCCGTGTCAATCACCAAATGCCCATGATTGGACATGAGACAATAGGCAACGAGCGAATAGCGTTCCCCGTCCAGCCAGTGGATTTCGTCCGCGACGATTTGCGCGACTTTCTCATCCGCCAGCCAGCGCGGACTTTCCTCCACGCAGCGATCCAGCCATGCGTCGAATTGACCAAAGTGTTTTTTGTCCAGTTTGTAAAGTTCCGCGTGTTGTTGCGCGCCGCTATATTTGGCGCGGATAATTTTCTTTTGGCGCTCGCGTTCCGCCTCCAATTCTTGAATGATGTGAATAGGCAGGGAGTTTGCCAGCCGAAAGGTGATGAAGAACATCGCGCCTTCGGGTTGCCAGTGGGGCAGGTTGCGGCGGTAAAGCGGAATTAATTCCGCGTTACCTTCCGCAGTACCGTTTTCATAATCCATACAGCCCCTTTACCCTTTCGTCAATCTTTTTTTCCACATTGACCACATCCTCTGTCAGGGACAGGGTCTCTTCCCGCGCTCTTCTGTAACTCGGAATTAATTCCGAGTTACGGCGGCGGACGAACTCCTCCTCCCCCAGCGCCCACGGACTCTCCAGCGGATTGCGGCTCGTGGTGTGGGTCGGAATTAATTCCGACTTACGCTTACTCATACAGCCTCCCCACCATCTCATCCAGTTGACCTTCCCACTCGCGCACTTTTTCAGCGGACTTTTCGGGCAGGGGATAGCCTTGCTTTTCGTATTCGCCCAAGATCTTGTCCACCAGTTTTACGAATTCCTTTTGTTCTTCCAAAGGAATCGGCGCAATCGGAAGTTGTTTCCATTCATCGGGATAAATGTCTAACTTGCTTTGCCTTATTTTGAACAGAAACTTTTTGGCGAAACTTGAATTTGTGATTGCTAAAACATATTTCAAGTTGAATTTTTCAGATAGTTCCTCGCGTTGTTCTCTATCGCCTTCTGGATTTTGGTGTTTATATTCAGTAGCTTTTTTTATTGACTTGTTCACAACGCCTTTTAGATATCGCCAAGGCACACATAATATTACAGTGTGATTTGACATTAACTTTTTGTTGTCATAATTGACAGAAATATTCTCCCCACACATTCTAAAAGCCATTAGTTTTTCTTGTGGCTCATGAAGTTCAATAAATGTCGGACGCCTGAACATGGCTGGAGCACGATTTGTTCCATACTCCAAATATCTTATTCGTTGTAATGCCCATCGTTTTATGTCTTTGCCTTCAACGTATGACTTAGGATGTTTCTTATCTTTTGTTTCTGATATTAAATCTTCTGCTTTAAATGAGCCTTGAGCCTGCTTTTCATCGGCGTGAATTGCCATTCCCACACTCACATAACAAATATCGCCAAGTGATGGAAATTTCTTGCCATTAGACTCTGTGACCTGATGGTTGGGTCGGAACAGCGTTTCTGAAAGTTCCGATTGTGAATCGGTACTCAAAAATTCTTGATTATTCTCAAACTCATCGCGCTTTCCCCACCTTCTCACTCGAATAGGTTGATGAGTCTCTTTTGGCTCCGTTTTCACATAGTGCAAAATTGTGTTGTTTACACCAGCGTCAAACAAATCAATCTCTGTACAAAAATCCACGCGGTTTATGCTTGTGTTTTCCAAGAAGAATTCATGTGACTTGCCTGCATATTTGGCGGCGTTGTAGGCATCGGGAATGATGAAAACCATCTGCCCGTTTTGCCGCAGAAGTTGATAGGCGCGTTCCAGAAACGGGATGTATAAATCCCATTTCTCGTGCAAGGTTTTATAGATTTTGGAATCCTTTAAATGCTTGCGGAATGTTTGCCATTCGGCAATTTGTTCCTGTCGTTCTTCTTCGTCTTCCATGTGCTTGAATTGGGCATCGGCGCGCACATACGGCGGGTTGGCGAGCACAATATCAAAGCCACCTTCTTTCGGCGCGGCGGTCAGTTCCATTTGTCCCCCTACTGTATTAATAATGGATGGCATCATGCCGCTCAGTGTGCTTTGGGCGAGTTCGGGCGCGAACACTTCGGCGAAGTCCACCTGCCAGTCGAAACTGTTGGACGGAATTCCATTCCGTCCAGAATCAGGCGAAATGAATTTCGCGGTACGGGGGTGCGCCCATTCCTTGATTTTCTCTTTCAGTTCTTCAATTTGCTTCGCCAGTTTCCGCTTTTCGTCCGAACCGGCGTGCAAGCCCATGAACTCGTTTTTCAAGCGCAAGAATTCCCGCACCTGCCCGTAACGGAACAGTTCGGGCTGGAGTCCGCCCGAAGGGTCGGGCGCGGTCAGAGAATCGCCGCACTCGATCTTGAAGTCCAGGTTTGGAAGCGGCGGGGGAGTGCCGCCTTCAAAGTCCACGATCAACGAAAGCCACAATCGCAGGCGCGCAATGTTCACCGCGAAGTCATCCTTATCCACGCCGTACAGGTTGTTCTGGATGATGTCGAGTTTGGTCTTGTAGATCGTCGGCGCGTCCTTTTGATGCTGGGCAAAGATCACCGCGTATTGTTCCAGCAACTCATGCAACATGCCCAGCAAATATACGCGCCCGACCCGCAGGCGGGGTCGCACACCTTCACCGCGCGCAGGGCGTCCACCACCTGCATCGGGTTGCGGATGGACTTCGCATCGTTCTTATCCACGAACAGCGCAATGGCTTCTGCGCTCTCGCCATCCCCCGTACCGCGAAATTCATTTCGCCCCGTGTCAGGACGAAATGAATTTCGTCCTACCGTTGTTTCCAGATAACCCTTCAACGCCTCGCGGCACATGAACGCCACCACAGGCTTGGGCGTGTAATAACTGCCGCTCTCATGCCTGCCCGTCACCAGTTCCTCGAAAATGCGCCCCAGCATCTCGGGGTCAACCGCCACTTCCACATCCAGCGGCGTTGATTCAGTCACGGTAAAGTTGAACTGATACACCAACTCATTCAGGACTTTGGCGATGATCGCATCGGGGAAGGTGGGACCGTCCTTATCATCCTCCTCTTCCTCGAACAGACCGCCGTTCAAATACGGGACATCGCCGATCAGACTCAGGATGGGCTTGTATTCTGCCTTCTGGCGTTTATCTCCGCTCGGATGATTCAGCCCCATAAAGAACAACGTGTTCAGCCGCGACCTGTGGAAGTTGGCGTTCTTATCTCTGGTGTTGTTGTAATAATCGTCGAACAAAGCCCGCAGATAATCGCGTCGCTGGTGGAACGTCAACCAACCTTTGTGTTCCAGAAAAACAATAAAAAGCAGGCGATTGAAAAATCTTTGGGTATAAAGACGCTTTTGTTCTTCGCTCCAACGGCGCTCAATCGTCGCTTCGACCTCTTCGAAGATTTCCCTGAATGTCTTGAAGAATTCTTTAGTGACGGGTTCAACGTTAAACGCATCCGCAAGTTGCGCCAAAGTAGGGTTATGCTCGTCATCCTCGATAATCTTTGCAAACCTGCTTTGCGCCGTATGGCTCTTTTCATTAGCGCCGACCAAAAACGACCAGCGGCGCGCGGGCGTGAATTCTTCTTTTACCTTCGGTTTTCCATTTTGTTCTTCAAAACGATAATCCATCTTTACCAAAGAGAAACGCCAGTCCACCGAATTGGGCGAGACGAACGCGACCAGCGCGGCAGCTTTGTTTCCCTGTGAAAGATACCAAGCCACAAAATTCCTTTGCATGGTTCTGGCGCGCTCGATGGAAGTTTCCCGTTTCAGGTGAACGATAAAGAGCATGATCTCGGTCTTGTCCGCCGCATATTTACCGACGCGCTCCATTTTCTCGATGTATGCCTGAAACTTCTCAGGAATACGCGCCCCCTGATTGACTCTTGCCCCTTCATCGTCGAATCCATTCAGCAGTTCCCGCAGGAAGCGAATATATCCCTCTCTCTCGAAGGGCGATTCAAAGGTCTTGCAGACAAGTTCGATGGCTTGTTGTCGGTTCATGGGAGTTCCCGTCATTGCGAGCGTTGGTCGAGACCAGGCGAAGCAATCCCCTGTTACATGAATTCAATCGTCAACTGTTTGAGGTCAATCTGCGCGCCCGAGGCGAGCAAGAAATCCATTCCCAAAATGCCGCGGATGTCGAAGCCGTAATCCATCCCGCCGATCTCGATCTCGAAATCGCGAAACGAAAAATCCCCCACCTGGATCGAATCTATCTTTCGCATGAACGCCACTTCACTCCCGCCGACGCCGTGGATGTGGTGCAACACATCTTCGCCCTGCGGCTGGATCCCGATCTCCGCCGCCGCGTCCGCCGAAAAGAGCGTCCCGCCCGAGCCAGTATCAATCAGCACGTTTGGGATTTCGATTTTCCTGCCGTGATGAACGAGCGTAACGGGGACAAAAGGCAGGTTATCTTGAAGCGACAGGCGCATGTCCCCTCCGAATGCCGAGCCACTGGCGTTCGCGGATGTCCAATTCGACGCGGCTGGTATGAACGTAATAATATTCGCGCTCGGGGTGCGCCTGGTGCAGTCTGCGGTAACTTCGCAGCGCTGCCGCGCCGTCCGCGCAGGCTTCCACTACCGCGATCTTATCCAGCACGCGTCGGTCTGCCTCGCTGTGCGCTTCTACCGCTTCGATGATCAACCATTGATTTGGGTAGGCTTCCCGAACTTTTTTCCAGCGCATAAGGATCTCCTTTCTTCGACGTCCAAAATTATAGCACGCAGTAGGGCGAAATCAATTCCGCCCTACGCCAGATACATGCTCAAGATCACTTCCCGCCTGCCAGTCGAGCGCGGGTTTTGTTCCGCGTAGTGACTTTCCAGGAGCCTTGCAGGAATGGTGGTTTGCAATACAGCCAATACTTTCAAAGGACTCGTCATTTGGTTTCCAAGTTCATTGAGAGCGGTCAATGCGGTTTTGGTTGTTTGCCTGGGCAAACCGCCTTCTTCCAATCTTGCCATGACGGTTTGCGCGTACAGTTCCTGATCGTCGGTAAGTTGCTGCGTGTTCTTGAAAACCGCCTTCAAGATTTTCAAAATCTGATAAGCGCTGTCCCTGCCCCTGCGGGTCTGGGTTTCAAGCAGTTCTTCCGTTGTGGCATTGATAAAGGCTTCTTTGTTTTTATCCAGCAGTTCAAAATATGTCTCAGGTAGTTTCTTTCTTTTTTCGTCCTCCGCACATTCCATCATACCGGCGGCGGTGATGAAATCCAATTCCTTTGCTTCCGCTTCGCTCCCATTGGACAAAATAAATTTGTGCATTTTGAATCTTTGCCTGCCAGATTCTTCCAATAATGATCTCTGAAAATATGTGATGAGCAAATCTGTCATTGCGAGCGCCGGTCGAGTAGAGCGAGTGCTTTTCTCGCTCGTATCGAGACCAAGCGAAGCAATCCCCTCATCGCCAGGAGACTGCTTCGACGGAAGAACACCGTCTCGCAGTGACATACTCTTGGCAGAACGAGCCTTCTTGGGAAGCCGTTTGATTTTCTCGAACAAATCGGGCTGGTTATCGCGAATATCCTTGATCAAGGTCAGGTACTTCAATTCGCTTGTTTCGTTTTCATCTTCACCCGTCACCGTCTTTTTGGAAACCAGGCGATTGAACAACTCATGCGAGCCGACTGGTTCGCCTTCGGTCAACAATGCCGCATCGCCGCCCAACAAAGTCAAAAAGGCGTTGATTTTGGCTACGGCGGCTTCCTTCAATTTGATTTCATCGTTTGCCTGTTGGGTTGGGAAGAAGTTGAAGGTATGGATTGTGTCGAACTTTGTATCTACGCGGTTAATGCGCCCAACCCTTTGCATCATGCGGGTTGGATTCCACGGAATGTCGTAATTGACGACCACGTTGGAACGGTGCAAGTTGACGCCTTCCGAAAGGACTTCCGTTGAAATCAAAATTTCTCTACCGTACATGAGTTGGTACCTCTGGCAGGCTAAAAAGGAAGACGGGTTGAAAGTCTAGCGAATGCTTCAATGCGTACTTTAGCCAATCGAGTT
>Ga0194127_10001221_pt1 | contig 38122 bp, 30 predicted proteins | sample TA2KigC100mmetaG_FD_148624 | JGI IMG/M metagenome (GOLD analysis project Ga0194127, IMG submission 148624) | Freshwater microbial communities from Lake Tanganyika, Tanzania - TA2015036 Kigoma Deep Cast 100m | ecosystem: Environmental > Aquatic > Freshwater > Lake | place: Tanzania: Lake...
TTTTTGCCGATCTTCTCGATCTTGCCGGTCTGCAGGTCGAGCACGGCGAGTTCGCTGCGCCCGCCCGACGCCGCCTCGTCACCGCCACCACCAGGACCACCCCCCAGACCGCGCCGGCCACCCGGCATGCCCTGACCACCGCGTCCCTGGAAGCCGCCCGGGAAACCGCCGGGCATGCCGCCTGCACCCGGCGGCCCGCGCCGCGCGGGCTCGGTGCCGGTCGCACCCGGTTCGGTCTCGGGCTTCGTCTCGCCTTCGGTCTTCTCCTCGGGCTTCTTGCCCTCCTTGGCCTCCTTCGCCTTCTTGCGCAGGTCCTCGATCTTCTTGTCGCGTTCCTCGACCTTCGACTTGCCGATCGAGAACACGACGTAGCGCCCATCGAACGAGAACCGCGCGCCGCTGGCGAGCGGCACGCGGTGCACGGTGTCGCCGGTCGACTGCCGGATCTCGAGCACGCCGTCGCCCCACTGCGGCTCGATCTGGTAGGCGACCCACGAGCCGTCGAGGCTGTAGGTCGTGCCGCGCAGGGACTTCCACTGGTCGTAGTCGTCGTGCGTCAGCGCGCGGGGAGACTGGGCGGGGAGCGTCGCGACCGCCGCGAGCAGCGCGGCGAGCGCGAGGAGACGGCGCGGGGAGAGACAGAGCATCGAGTACTCCTGCAGAACGCGATCCGGGACGGGGCTTCGCATCTTACGGAGCCGTCCGCGCGGCGGCGGGCGAGGTTGTCGCGCGTGTGTCCCGTTCGGCGGGCGGGGCGGGCGGGAACGGGCAGGGCACGCGGCGCCCTGCTGCCGGTGCGCCCCACCACCATCGGATCGGGCCACCACTTCGCCGGATCGCCGGACCGGTCCCGGGGGTCCATGACGGATCAGCCCGCCGCGCTCCGCCGCAGGTCCGCGAGCGGCGGCACGTCCCACTTCGCGCGTTCGCTGTCGGTCGTCCCAGGCTCCACCGGCCACAGCTCGGACACGCCGTCGCGCACGACCACCACGAGGCCGAACTTCTGCGGCTTGCCGGCGAGCCAGCGCAGCCGGTCGAACGCTTCGGCCGCGATGCGGCGCGCGCGCGGCTCGCCGCTCATCGCCGCGAGCGCCAGGGTCTGCGCGGCCTCGACCTCGGCGGACGTGTCGCCCTGCACGAGCACGGCGGCCGCGGCGCAGCGGTCCGCCGCGCTGCGCAGCTCGGCGCAGTGCGCGAGCAGGGCCTGCCGGCGCTGCCGGGCCTCGTTCATCGGCGCACCGGGGCCTGCAGCAGCGGCGCCACGGCCTCCGCGAGCCGGCGGCTGATCGCGGCCGGCGCTTCGCCGGGACCGGCGACGACCAGCGGCAGGCCCCCGGCGGCGGCGCCGCGCAGCGCCGCGTGCAGTTCCTCGGGCAGCTCGTGCTCGGTGAACAAGACGAGGCGGATCCGCCGGCTGTCGCAGTAGCTGCGCGCGGCGGCCAGCGTCGCGGCGAGTTGCTCCGGCGACGAACGCGGCTGGCCGTCGGGGCCGGGCGCGGCCTCGGCGCGCGGCACGCCGAACACGATCACGGCGGGGCGGTAGCCGCCGAAGAACCGCTCGAACAGCTGCCACTGCTGGCGGCTGTGCCCGTCGACCGTCGGCAGGCACGGCACGTCGACCTTGTGCTGCAGCAGCACGCGCAGATCGCCGGCGAGCAGCGGCTCGAGGTGCTCCGTCGGCGTGGCCCGGTCGTAGAGCAGCTGGCCGCCGAGCAGGAAGACGCGGTGCGTGGCGGGCGCCACGTCGTGGATCTCGAACGGGCCACGCACGCGCTGCGCCAGCGCCTCGCACGGCGTCTGGCCGGAGGCCGGGCCGAAGACCTCGTCGAGCTGCCAGTCGTCCTGGCGATGCTCCCGCCAAGGCGCGCCGAACAGGACCATGGCGAGGAGTCCGGCAGCGGCCGCAACGCGGAGCGGCCAGAAGCGGAGCCCGGCCACGATGAGCACCGCGATCGCCGGCGCGAGCAAGTGCCCGGCCATGGTGGTGGGTTCGGGGAGTTGCAGCGGCGCGGTCGCGGCGCGCAACACGGTCGCGGCCGGCAGTCCCGCGACGATCACGCCGAGTCCGACTGTGCGCGCAAGGCCCGCCCTGGCCAGGGCCGCCGCACCCGCCGCCGCCAACCCGAGCGCCGCGCCGAGCCCGAGCCAGAACCACCACGACCAGAACACGCCCCGCCCGAGGCCGAGGTCCCGGATCACGAGGCGCTGCAGCGCCGCCTGGCCACCGCGCGCGACCAGCGCGAGCTGGCCGCAGTGGTCGTCGGCCACGACCCACGGATACCACTTGCCGGCGACGTTCGCGCGCAGCGAGCGGCCGCGCGCCTCGATCCACACGGTCGCGGTGTGGCCGGCGGCGAGCTCCGCGCCGCCGGAGCGCGGCGCGAACAGCGCCTCGTCGCGCGTGCGCCATGCCGGCCCCGCGCCGTTCGTCGACAGCCGCAGCACCGTGAACCGGCCGTGGAACTGCGTGTAGGAGCGGCCGAGGATGCGCGGCTCGACGAGCCGCAGCACCACGTCGAGGTCCATCGCCTCGCCGAGCTCGACGTCCATCGTGAGGTCGAAGTCGGCGTAGAGGAACGGCACCGAGAACCACTTCGCTTCGCTGACCTCGAACGACGTCGACGCGGTGCGCTCGAGGCGGTAGTCGTGCCGGTGCAGCCCCGGGATGCCCGAGCGCAGTTCCGCCGGCACGAGCGAGAACGTGCAGTAGCCGCCCAGGCAGCCGCACAGCACGAGCAGCAGGGACAGGAGTGGGCTCCGGAGCATCGGCGCGCATCCTATGCCGGGAACCGGGCGAGGAAACCGGCCTGGCTGCGCTGGCGACGCACGGGCGCGCCCCGTAGGGTCTGCTCCCGTGATCGCCAAGGAATGGACCGCCGACAACGCGGTGCTGCCCCACGTGGTCGCGGCCGGAGTGCGCCTGACGGCGGTGGACGGGCGCCTCACCGCGGTGGACCAGCTGCCCGCGGGTCCGGCCGCCGTGCGCCTGCAGGGCACGCTCCTGCCGGGCTTCGTCGACCTGCAGGTCAACGGCGCCGGCGGCCGCAGCGTCGACGAGAGCACCCCCGAGGCGCTCGACACGGTGGCGCGCGCCGTCTGGGACGGCGGCGCCGTCGCCTTCCTGCCGACGCTGATCACCGCGCCGTGGCCGCGGTTGCTCGCGCAGATCACCGCGGTGGCGCGCTGGATCCGGAGCTGGTCGGGCACGGGCGCCGAGCCGCTCGGGCTGCACGTCGAAGGTCCGTTCCTGCAGGCGCCCGGCGCGCACGACGCAAACTGCCTGCTCGATCCGACGCCGGCCCGGCTCGACGAACTGCTCGCCGCGGCCGACGGCACGCTGCGGCTCGCGACGCTCGCCAACGCGCGGCCGGGCGCAGCCGCGGCGGTCGCGCACCTGCGCCGGCACGGGGTGCCGGTGGCGCTCGGCCACTGCGACCGCACCGCGGGGTTTGCCGCCTGCGTCGACGCCGGCGCCGTGGCCGTGACGCACCTGTTCAACGTGATGGGCAACCTGCACCACCGCGACGTCGGCGTGGCGGGGTTCGCGCTCGACGAGCCGCGGCTCCTGTGCCCGGTGATCGTCGACGGCGTGCACGTGCACCCGGCGATGGTGCGCAACGCCTTCGCCGTGCTCGGCCCGGACCGCATGGCCCTCGTCACCGACGCCGTCGCCGCGGCCGGCATGCCGGACGGAGAGTTCCAGCTCGCGGGCATGCGCGTGCGCGCCGTGGACGGCATCGTGCGCGACATGGCCGGCCACCTCGCGGGCTCGGCGCTGACGATGGCGCGCGCGGCGCGCAACTTCCTGCGGTTCGTGCCGCAGGCGGGCCCCTGGACCCTGGCGCGCCTCGCCAGCGCCAACCCGGCAAGACTCGCCGGCGCCGCGGACCGTTACGGCTCGCTCGCGCCGGGCCGGGTCGCCGCGTTCACGCTGCTCGGCGACGACGGTTCGGTGCACTGCGTGCGTTGACCGATCGACGCCACCGCGGCGGCACCGGCGGCGACGGTCGCGGGCACGAGGAAGTGCCAGGTGCGCGCCCGCGGCGTGCCGTCGGCGCCGCGCACGGTCGCCTGCACGCGCACGCGCAGCGTGCCCTGGCCGGGCCCGTCCACCGGCAGCGCCAGCACCGCGGCGGTCCGCTCGACCATGGCGGCCGCGTGCCGGTCGCCGGCGAGCAGGCCGTCGCCGTCGTCGGCCACGTCGACCGAGCAGGGCGCGCCGGCGTCGACGGCTTCGCCGGGGCCGCACGGCAGGTCGATGCTGAGCGTCGCGTCGGCGTGCGCGGCGACGGTGATCGGCTCGGCGAGCGCCGCAGCGGGCAGGCCCACGTTGCGGGGTGGCAGCGCCGGCACCGCCGACAGGTCGACGCGGCGCAGCGCCCCGCCGCGCTGCGGCACGCCGGCGAACAGGCAGCCGGCCCCGGCGTCGGCGATCCAGAGTTCGCCGTCCACGAACGTGAGTCCGTTCGGCTCCACGAGCCCGTGCGCCGCGTCGAACAGCACCTCCGGCGGCTCGCCGTCGCGCCAGCGCAGCACCGCCGGCTGCCAGGCGGCCGCGACGAACACCTCGCGCCCGCGCACGGCGACCGCCGCCGGCCGCGCGATGCCGGTGGCGACCGTGCGGACCTCCGGCCCGCCCAGGTCGATGCGCCGCAGCGCGCCGTTCGCCGCGTCGGCGACGTACAGTTCGTCCTGCCCGGCGCCGAGACCGAGCGGCTCCGCGAACGCCGGCTCCGCACCGTCGCGCAGCGCGCGCGCGCCGCTGCCGAGCCAGCTGCCTGCCGCCAGCGTCTCGGGGTCGAACCGCCACAGTTGGTGCGCGCCGGCCTGCGCGAAGCAGAGGAAGCCCGCGTGCGCGCACGGGGCCACCGGCGCGCAGAGGCCCTGCTGGTCGCCGAACCCGCCGCCGTGCCGGTCCGTGCTGCGGCGGCCGTCGCCGCACCAGGTCGCGACGTTGCCCGTCACGCGGTCGATCGCGCGCAGCGTGTGCGAGCCGGCGTCCGCGACCACCACGTGCCCGAGCCGCAGGCAGAGGCCCGCGGGCAGCACGAAGCTCGCGACCTCGGCCGCGCCGTCGGCCGCGCCCGCCGAACCGCTGCCGATCGCGCGCAGCACGCGCCCTTCCCGGTCCACCTGGAACACGCGGCGATGGCCCGGCGCGGCGACCCACAGCGTGCCGCCGTCGGCGGCGAGCCCGCCCGGCTGCGGTGCTGGGACCGGTGCCGGAACCGGCGCGAACGTCGCCGGCGCGGCGCGGCCTTCGCGCTCGGCCCGCCGCAGCAGCGTCTCGATCGCGTCGACGAGGCGCCCGCGGGCCGGCTCGCCGCGGCCGCAGAACGCGACCGTGCCGTCGACCTCGGCGACCACGAGCCACGGCAGCGCGCGGCCGGCGAAGGCGCCGAGCAGCAACCGCTGCGCGTCGACGGCGGCGGTGATCGGCAGCGGCAGCGCCGCGAGGTGCCGCCGCAGCCGCGCCTCGTCCAGTTCGGCGGCTTCGATCGGCGTGTGCACGGCCAGCGCCGCGAACGCGCGGCCGGCGAAGTCGCGCTGCAGCGCGGCCAGTGCCGCCAGCGCAAGCCGGCTGTGCACGCAGCCGAGCCGCCACAGCAGCAGCACGACGACGTGCCCGCGCAGGCCGCGGAAGGACCCGAGCGGCGGGCGGTCGAGCCAGCGCAGCGAAGCGGGCAGGTCGGGCAGGCGGTGCGGGGTGGCGCTCACCGGCGGCGATGCTAGGTGCTGTGGCGGCCGACCGCACCTGCCGGCGCGGCGGCGCGCTACAATGCCCGCCGAACCCGTTCCCGAGGTACCACCCATGCGCATCCCCTCGACCTGGCTCGCCGCAGCGCTCGCCGCGCTCCCGCTCGCCGCCCAGGGCGGCACGACCGCCGTGCAGGACGTCGGCCTCACGCTCGACGGCGGCATGCTGACCGTCATCTACGGCCGCGACTGCGGTCCGTTCACCTGCCAGCCGATGTTCGCCGGCCCGGTCGGCATCGGCCAGCAACGGATCGTCTCGGTCTACGGCGCCCCGTCGCAGGTCTACGTGCTCGCGTTCAGCCTGGCCTCCTTGACGCAGCCGTGCATCCTCGTGCCGGGCATCGGCAACGCGCTGATCCTGGGCCACCCGATCGTCGTCGCGATCGGCGTCACGTCGCCGGCGATGCCCGGCAGCACCTGCCAGCAGGGCCGCGCCAACTACCCGTTCACCTTCCCGCCGACGGCCCCGCCCGGGATGCCGTTCGAGATACAGGGCCTCGCGATCAGCCCGAGCCTGGGCGTGCCGGCCTTCACGATCGCGCTGCGCAGCCAGATCCTGTAGCGGAATCGGGTGCGGGCCCGCCCGCGGACGCTGCGAGTTCGGCGCGCAGGCCCGCCACCGCCTGGTCCAGTTCGCCGTCGACGGGCCAGCGGCGCGCGCGCAGGAACCACGCGTGCGCCGCGCGCAAGCACCCTGGCTCGAGGCAGGGCCCGGCATCGTGCTGGAGCCGCCGCAGCAGCACGTCCGCGAACGTCACGGCGCCCTCGAAGCGCAGCGCCAGCACGAGCTCCGCGGGGAGGAAGGGCCGGTGCGGGCACAGCGGGGGCTGGCCGTCCGGCAGGTCGATCCCGCGCAGCAGCTCCCGGCGGCTGCCGAGCCGCCACCACAGAGGGTCGCCGACTTCGCGCGGGCCGTCGCCGCCCGGCAACGGCAGATCGCGCGCCGGCGACGGGCCACTGCCGCCGGACAGGGTCGCGACCAGGCGTTCGGCGAGCGCACGATGGTCCGCGAGCCCAAAGCCGAGCACCGTGTGCAGGTCCGCGCCGTCGACCCGCTCCGTGACGAAGCCACGGGAACCCGCCGCAAGCGGCGCCGCGACGAGACGTTCGTGCACCGCCAGCGCGTCGCCTGGGACCGGGGCCGGCTCGAGGCGTTCGCCGAGCCGCTCGAGCAGGCCGACGGGATCGGACCACGGGCCGCACCAGGTGCCAGAGCTCCGCGGCACGACCGAGCACGGCCGCTGCCCGGGTGGCCCGAGCACGAGCGCGGTCTCGCCCGGCCGCGGCGGCAGCACGAGGTGGCACTGGCGCTGCACGCGCGCGAGGTCCGGGCCCGAGAGGCCACAGCGGCGCCGCAGCAGGTCGACACCCGCCCCCGCCGCGTTGACGACGTGCCGCGCGCGGATCGCGATCCGGGCCGCCGCGACGGCGTCGACGAGTTCGGCGCCGCGCGCGCCGTGGCCGGTCATCTCGCACCGCGTCGCGAGCCGGGCGCCCGCGGCGACCGCGCCGAGCGCGTTCGCCAGCGCAAGGCGCAGGCCGTCGACCGCCGCGTCGAAGAACTCCACCACCGCACGCAGGCCCCGCACGTCGAGGCCCGGGAAGGCCGCCGCGGCGGCCGCGGGCCGCAGCAGCCGCGGCCGGCACAGGGTGCTGCGGCCGGCGAAGGCGGAGGCGAGGGCCAGACCGAGCCGCGTGCGGAACGGCGACCGGTCGCCGGCCCCGATCGGCAGCAGCACCGGCACCGGGCGCACGAGGTGGGGTGCCGCCCGCAGCAACCGCCCGCGCTCGCGCAGCGCGCCGGGCCCGTTCGCGGACCGACCCGGCGGCGCGCCGGCCCAGAGCCCGAATCCGGCCGACGTGGCGCCGGAGCCGACGTCGCGCGCATCGACGAGCACCACCGAGAGGCCGCGCAGCGCGGCCTCGCGCGCGATCGCACAGCCCCGCAACCCTGCCCCGACCACCAGCAGGTCGACGGCGGCGCCGTGCAGGTCGCGGGGATCGGTGCGCACGGCCGGCGATTGTGCCGCGGCGGCTGCCCGCGGGCCAAGCGGCACTGCCGGCGGGTGCCCACGCTCGCCCCGCGGACCCCGCGGCGCGCTACGCTGCACGCATGGACTCCTGCCGCGCCGCCCCGTGGTTCCATGCCGCGCTGGAGCTGCTCGACCTGCGCCGGCAGGACCGCGTGCTCGCCTTCCACGCCGGCCCCGCCGCGGTGCGCAGCCTCGCCGCGCTGGTCGGCGGTGCTGGTGTGGTCACGGTCGTGCAACCCGATCCGGCGGCGGCCGGCGCGGTCCAGGCACTCGGGCTGCCGATGGTCGAGGTGGCCGCGATGGAAGCACGCGGCGACGAACGGTTCGGCACCTTCGACGCGATGCTCGTGGCGCCGCGCTGGCTGCCCGCGTGGCCGCTCGGCGCCTACGCCGGACTGCCGCGGATCAACCTGCGGCCGGGCGGTCGTCTGGTCGTCGACGTGCCGGCCCCCGATGCCGTGCCGCAGCTGACCGCAGCGTGCCGCGACCTCGGCTGGCCCGAGACGCGGCTGCAGCCGTTGCGCGGCCAGCGCGACGACGACCTCACCGGCGCACTGCGCGACGCCGGCCTGCGGCACGTGCGCGCGACGCTCGCCGCGCACCTGCTGCACCTCGACTCGCCCTTCGACGCCACCGACCAGCTCGGGGCGCCGCTCGACGTCGGCGAGCAGGAGCGGCAGGAACTGGGCCGCGCGCTCGTGCAGCGGCTGGGCACGACCGGCGGCGCCGACGTGCTGGTGCACCGGACGCGCGTGCAGGCGCTGCGCTGAGCGCGCCGCGGATTTCCGGGTTTGCGCCGCCGATCGACGCGCTCCCGAGCCACTGCTGGTGGCGACGGCCGGCAGCGGCCGGCAGGGTTGCATCGCAGCCCGGGGCAGCGTAGCCGCGGGGAAGGCCGCGGTCGGCCGTCGCCGCTCCCACCCAGCGGCACCGCCGCCGCGGTCGCGCGCCTTCCCTCGCCGCGACCGGACCGGCATGATGGCCCGGCGAGACCCGCGCCCGCAACGGCGGCCCGCGGCGCCCGTTCTTCGGACTCGTCCGCCACCCGATCCGCCATGGCACTGAGCCAGTCCCAGCGCTTCTGCTCGTTCGACTCGCCGCTCGGTCCGGACGCCCTGCTGCTGCGCCGGATGACCGCCGAGGAAGGGGTGTCCCAGCTGTTCGTCGCCGAGCTCCAGGTCGAGTCCGAGAGCCAGGACCACGACGCGCACGACGTCGTCGGCAAACCGGGCCTCGTGAAGCTCGTCACCGCCGACGGCGGGACCCGGCTGCTGCACGGCATCGTCACGCGCTTCGACCAGGGCGGCCGCGACAGCCGCGTCGCCTACTACCGGGTCGAGCTGCGGCCCTGGCTGTGGCTGCTGACGCGGCGGGCCGACTGCCGCATCTTCCAGGGCAAGTCGGTGCCCGACATCGTCGCCGAGGTGTTCCAGGAGGCGAACTGCGCCGACTTCGAGTTGCAGTTGCAGGGCAGCTACCCGCCGCGCGACTTCTGCGTGCAGTACCGCGAGACCGACTTCGCGTTCGTGTCGCGCCTGCTCGAGGAGGAGGGCATCTTCTACTACTTCCGCCACGAGCAGAACCGGCACGTGCTGGTGTTGACGGACACGGCGGCGGACCAGCCGGACTGTCCGGGGCAGGTCGAGGTCGACTACCACAGTGCCGAGGGCGGGCAGCACGCGCGCGACACGATCGACGCGCTCGAGCGCGAGCAGGAACTGCACCCCGGCAAGTGCTCGCTGAAGGACTTCAACTTCGAGGATCCCGGGAACCCGCTGTCGGTGTCGGCGCCGACCGCGGACTCGATCGGCGGCAACCAGAACCTCGAGGTCTACGACTACAGCGCCGGCGACTACGGCAACTCGGGCGAAGGCAACCGGCTGGTGCGGCTGCGCATCCAGGCCGAGGAGGCCGCGAGCGTGCGCGTGACCGGCCGCTCGAACTGCCGCGCGTTCACGGGCGGCCACCGCTTCACGCTGCAGAAGCACTTCCGCGGCGCCCTGAACGGCAGGCAGTACATGCTGACGTCGGTGCGGCATCAGCTCGTGCAGCCCTCGGCGCTGCACGGCGGCGAACCGGGCGAGGAGAACGCCTACCGGAACGAGTTCGCGTGCGTGCCCGCCGACGCGCCGTTCCGCCCGCGGTGCGCGACGCCGCGGCCCGCGGTGCGCGGTCCGCAGACCGCGATCGTCGTCGGCCCCCCCGGCGAGGAGATCCACGTCGACAAGTACGGCCGCATCAAGGTGCAGTTCCACTGGGATCGCCTGGGCAAGAAGGACGATGCGAGCTCCTGCTGGATCCGCGTGTCGCGGTCCTGGGCCAGCAAGCAGTGGGGCCAGGTCGCGCACCCGCGCATCGGCGACGAAGTGATCGTCGAGTTCCTCGAGGGCGACCCCGACCGGCCGATCGTCACGGGCTGCGTCTACAACGCGCAGACGATGCCGCCCTACGACCTGCCGGCGAACAAGACGCAGGCCGGCGTGAAGTCGCGCAGTTCGCCGAACGGCGCTCCGGCCAACTTCAACGAGATCCGCTTCGAGGACAAGAAGGGCAGCGAGCAGCTGCACATCCAGGCCGAGAAGAACAAGACCGTGCTGGTCAAGAACGACCGCAGCGAGCAGGTCGGCCACGACGAGACGATCGCGATCGGCCACGACCGCACCGAGACGGTCGGGAACGACGAGACGCTGACGGTCGAGAAGAACCGCACGCGCACGGTCGGCGAGAACGAGACGATCACGGTCGGCAAGAACCGTTCGCTGACGGTCGGCGAGGCGCAGGAGGAGACGATCGGCAAGAGCCAGACGGCCACGGTCGGCGAGAACGAGACGATCTCGGTCGGCAAGAACCGTTCGCTGACGGTCGGCGAGAACAGCAGCGAGACCGTGGGCAAGAACCGCACGCAGGACGTCGGCGAGAAGCTGACCGTCACGGTCGGCAAGGACGCGGCGCTGACGATCGGCGGCGAACAGTCCGTCAAGGTCCGCAAGGCAGCGTCGCTGTCGGCGAAGGAAGTCCAGGTCATGGCCGACGACGCGCTGTCGCTGGTCGCCGGCACGGCGTCGATCACGCTCAAGAAGGACGGCACGGTGATCATCAAGGGCAAGAAGATCACCGTGCAGGGCAGCGGCGACGTGGTGATCAAGGGCAGCAAGATCGCCCAGAATTGAGCGCGGCCGCGCCGCGCCACCAAGGCAACCGACCCATGAAGCAGCAACTGCAACAGCTCCCCGGCGTCACGCTCGGCGAAGTCGTGGCGGTCGCGCCCGACGGCCGACCGATCGTGCAGACGGCGGCCGCCGCGACGCCGGTCGCCGCCGTGTCCTGCCTCGGACCGGCGACCGACTGGAGGACACGCGTGGGGCGCCGCGTGCTGGTCGCCTGCATCGACGGCGACCCGGACCGGCCCGTGGTCCTCGGCGCGCTCGATGCGCCGCCGGCGCCGCCGGCCCGCGAACCGCGCACGCTGCGCATCGCCGCGGGCGAGGAGCTGACGATCGAGTGCGGCAAGGCGAAGATCCACCTGCGCGCCGACGGCCGCATCGAGATCCGCGGCGAGCACCTGGTGTCGCGTTCGCGCGGTCCGAACAAGGTCAAGGGCGGCTCCGTACACCTCAACTGACGGCATGCGCGAGTTCGGCCGGCCTCCCGTGATGCTGGACATCGTCGAAGAGCACTTCGACGAGCTCGACTTCCTGTCGGAGCACCGCGAGGCGAACGTCTTCACGCCCGACTGGGACCTCGCCTGGCTCGCCGCGCACGAGGAGCGCTGCGCGGCACACCTCGACGGCCTGCGGCTCGCGGAACTGCACGGCACGGACCTCGCCATGGCACGGCTCTGCGGCGGCGAGATGGCCGCAGCGCTCGCGGCGACGCTCGTGCTGGCGAGCGCCGACGCAGGCGAGCAGAAGCCGCGCTTCACCGCGCCGGTGTTCGCCGCGCTGCGCACCGCGGACCCGCCGGTCGTCGACGGCATCCGGCGGGCGCTGCGCCACGGTGTTCCGGTCCCGCTCGGGCCGGCGCTGCGCGAACTCGCCACCGGTGCCGATCCGCTGCGCGCCGCCGCGGCGATCGACGTGCTCGCGTTCGTCCGCGCCGGCGACGTCACGGTCGGCGACCTCACGCGATCCACCGAACCGGGACCGCTCGTGCTGGCGCTCGGCGCCGCCGCGCGCCTGGGCACCCTGCGCGCCGGCGACATCGCGGCCGCCCTCGAGCACGGTGACCCGGGCGTGCGCCGGGCGGCGCTCCGTGCCGCGGCGCACGTGGGCATGCCGGACCTCGCCGCGCGGTGCCGCGCCGCCGCCGGCCGGCCGACGGACCCGGATCCCGAGGCCCTGCTGTGGCTCGGCGTGCTCGGCGACCCCGCCGACGAGGCGCTGCTGCGCGCCGCCGTGCAGCGCCCCGATCTCGCGCGCGCCGCCGTCCAGGCGTTCGGCGCGTTCGGCCGCACGTCCGCGATCCCGCTGCTGCTCGAACTGTCGCGCGACAAGGCCCTCGGCGTGCCGGCCGCGTTCGCCTACGGGCGCATCACCGGCTGCCGCGACCTCTTCGGCGAGAAGCCGTTCCCGCCGCCCGAGGTCGCCGAAGGCGAGGACGAGAACGAGGACCTGCCGCCGGCGCCCGAGCGCATGGCGAGCGACTGGCGGCGGCGCGCCGCGACGATGGCGAAGGACCGGGCCTTCCAGCACGGCCACGAGCTGCCCGCCGCCGCGCTGCCCGCGGCCTTCGACGCGCTGCCGCTCGACGCGCGGCGCGACGTCTACCTGCGGCTGCGCGCCCGCGGCGCCGCCGTGCCCGACCTCGAACTGGAGGCCCTGGCGCTGCGCCAGCGCCGGTGACGACCATGGGCCACCCCGAGATCGACAACCGGACGCCGTTCGCCGTGGCGCCGCTGTTCGTCGCCGACGAGCAGGGCCGGCCGATCGTCAGCACGCTGGTCAAGGCCACGCTCGAGGTCGACGCCGGGGGCAAGGTCCGCATCGCCGTGCAGCAGGAGGAACCCTGCCTCGCCGGCGCCTACTACGGCGAGCCGGGCAAGAACAGCGTGCGCCGCGAGCCCGAGGTCGCGTTCTGCAAACCCGGCACCGACTGCGTGCTGCAGGGCCATGCGGTCTCGTCCCGGCCGGCAACGCAGGTCGACGTCGGCTTTCGGGTCGGTTCCTTGACGAAGATCGCGCGCTGCACCGGCGACCGCGTCTGGGAACCGGGGCTGCTCGGCGCGCGCAGTTCGGCGCCGATACCCTTCGAGCGCATCCCGCTGGTCTACGAGCGCGCGTTCGGCGGCTGGGACCGCACGCCGGAGAAGGAGGAGCACCACCAGTACGAGCCGCGCAACCCGTGCGGTGTGGGCTTCGTCGGCAAGAAGGGCAGGCCCTTGCCCGGCGCGCCGCTGCCGAACCTCGAGGACCCGCGGGACCCGTTGACGAGCCAGACCGGCCGCTGCGAGCCGGTCTGCTTCGGCTTCACGGGCCACCACTGGCAGCCGCGCGCGAAGTTCGCGGGCACCTTCGACGCGGCGTGGGAGAAGGAGCGCGCGCCGCGGTTGCCGAAGGACTTCGACCGCCGGTTCTTCCTGGCTGCCTCGCCGGGGCTGTCGTCGCCGGCCCACCTGCGCGGCGACGAAGCGGTGGTCGTGATCGGCTGCACGAAGGAGGGGCGCTGGGAGTTCCAGCTGCCGGGCATCGCGCCGCCGCGCTGCGAGGTCGCGCTGCGCAGCGGCCGCACCGAGCACCTGCAGACGGCGTTCGACACCTTGATCGTCGACGCCGACGCGAGGCAGGTCGTGCTGATGTGGCGCGCGTTCGTGGTCCTGCCGCAGGGCCCCCACGACGTCCGCGCGATCCGGATCACCGCCGAACGACTGCCGGAGCGGGCCTGACCGAGCCCCGCGGCGCCGGCGCGCGCCCGCGCGAGGTCCGCCGCGTCAGCAACGCGCCCCGGACCGCTCCGCTCGGCGCATCGTCCGGGTCGGTCCCCGGCTCCCTGGCGAACACGCGAGCCGGAGACTGGAGCGGGTGAAGAGATTCGAACTCTCGACATTCACGTTGGCAACGTGACGCTCTACCACTGAGCTACACCCGCACACAGAGCGCCGCCCGCGGGCCGGGCACGGGAACCGCTCGCGCGGATTCTCGTGCCGCGGGTTGACCCCGCGAACGAGGGCGCGCATTCGTATGGAGCCCGGCCACGGAAGTCAATAGCCCACCTGCCGCCCCCGCCGCCCGTCCGCCGCACCCACCTCGCCATCCCGTCGCCCCCTCGCCCACGCATGCTGGAAGCCGCCGCACCGACGTTCCCGCGCCTGCTGGACCAGTTGCAGGCCCGCGGGCAGCGCGTATTCCTGCCGCGCCGCGGCGCCCACTCCGCCACGCCCGTCACCTTCGCGCAGTTGCGCGCCGACGTCGACGCGCTCGCCACCGCGCTGCTCGACCTCGGCATCCGGCGCGGCGACCGGGTCGGCCTGATCGCCGAGAACCGCTACGAGTGGCTGCTCGCCGACCTCGCGACCGTGAGCCTCGGCGCCATCGACGTGCCGCGCGGCAGCGACACCTCGCCGCTCGAACGCAACTTCATCCTGAACCACAGCGGCTGCCGGCTCGCGTTCGTCGAGGACGACCGCGTTGCCCGCGAACTCGTCGTCGGCGCCGGCGAACTGCCGCGGCTCGAGCGCATCGTCGTGCTGCAGGAACGCAGCGCCCTGCCCAACGTGCTCGCCCTCGGCGAACTGCTGCGCAGCGGCGCGGCGGCGGATGCCGCCCGATCCCGTCTGCAGGCGGCGCGCGACGCCGTCGCCCCCGGCGACCTGCTGACCATCGTCTACACGAGCGGCACGACCGCCGACCCCAAGGGCGTCATGCTGACGCACCACAACGTGCTCGTGAACGTCGCCATGGCGCGCGCCGTACTCGACATCACGGACCAGGACACGTTCCTGTCCGTGCTGCCCGCCTGGCACATGTACGAGCGCACGATCGACTACCTCGCGCTCGCCGCCGGTGGCCGGCTCGTCTACACCGACCGCCGCCACATCAGGGAAGACCTCGCCGCGGTGCGGCCGACGGCGTTCGCCGCGGTGCCGCGCATCTGGGAGATGCTGCACGACGGCGTCGCCGCGCACGCGCGCAAGGTCGGCGGCCTGCGCGGCCGGCTGCTGACGACGGCCATGCGCCTGTCGCGCGAGGTCGCCGGCGGCCGCGCCAGTCTCGGCCAGCGACTCGGGCACGCTCTGCTGCGGCCGCTCGTGCTGCGCAAGGTGCTCGCCGGCCTCGGCGGCCGGCTGCGGCTCTGCGTCAGCGGCGGCGGCGCGTTGCCGCGCCACGTCGACGAGACCCTGCTCGGCATGGGCCTGCCGCTGCTGAACGGCTACGGCCTGACCGAGACGAGCCCCGTCGCGTCCGTTCGCCTGCCCGGACGGAACGCACCCGGCCACATCGGCCCACCGCTGCCCGACACGGAGATCGAGGCGCGGCGCCCCGACGGGACGCGCTGCGCGGTCGGCGAGACCGGCGTGCTGTGGATCAGGGGCCCGCAGGTGATGCGCGGCTACTACGAGAACCCGCGCAAGACCGCGGAGGTGCTGCGCCCGGACGGCTGGTTCGACTCGGGCGACCTCGGCCACGTCGACGCGGCGGGCAACGTGTGGATCACCGGCCGCGCGAAGGACACCATCGTGCTCGCGGGCGGCGAGAACGTCGAACCAGAACCGGTCGAGGCGCTGATCAAGGCCTCGCCGTTCGTCGAGCAGGCCGTCTGCGTGGGCCAGGACCGGAAGGCGCTCGGCGCCCTGCTGGTCGTGCGCGCCGACGCGCTCGAGCAGGTGCTGCCGCGAGGGGAGTGGGACGTGCGCGGGGGCCTCGTGCAGAGCCGCGCCGTGCACAGGTTGCTGCGCAACGAGCTCGACCGCCTGCTCGTGCGCGAGCGCGGTTGCCGGCCGAGCGACCACGTCGCCGTGTTCGCCGTGCTGGCCGAGCCGCTCTCGCCCGAGAACGGCCTGTTGACGCAGACGCTGAAGGTGCGCCGGCACGTCGTGGCCGAACGCTTCGCGCCGGTCATCGCGTCGATGTACGCATGAGCGGCAGCACCGCCGCGAAGGGCAACGGCCGCGGCAGGCCGTCGCCGGGCGCGGGGCCCAGGGCAGCCAGCAGCGCGGCCAGCCAGTCGCCGGCGGCGCGGCACGCGTGGGCCAGTGCCACGTTGTTCGCGAGGTGCGCGGCGATCGCGGTCGCGAGCGCGCAGCCCGTGCCGTGCACCGGCCCGGGGCAGAGCCGCGGGCGGCGCAGGGTGGTCGTGCCGTCCGGCTGCACGAGCACGTCCTCGGCGAACCCGCCGTCGCCGTGGCCCCCCTTGTGCAGCACCGCGCGGCAGCCGGTCGCGAGCAGCGCCCGGGCGTCGCCGCCGAGAGCGAGCAGTTCGGGCCCGTTCGGCGTCAGCAGGGTCGCGAGCGGCAGCAGGTGCTCTCGGTAGGCCGCGGCGACCTCGGCGCCGGCCGTGTAGCCGCCCGCGCTGGCCGACAGCACCGGGTCGACGACGAGCGGCACGGCGGGCGCGAGCAGCCGCAGACGATCACCGACTTCGGCGATCGTGGCCGGGTTGCCGAGCAGCCCCGTCTTCACGGCGTGCACCGGGCCGTCGCCGAGTGCCGCCTCGAGCAGTTCGTGCCAAGGTGCCACCGGGAACGTGGCGCGGAAACCGCGGCGGTTCTGCGCCGTGAGCACCACCGGCACCGGCAGCGCCTCGGTGCCGTGCAGGGCCGCGACGGTCGCGTCGGCCGTGACGCCGGCACCGCCCGAGGGATCGAGCCCGCCGAGCAGCAGGAGTCGCGGCCTCACTGCACCTGCACCGGGCGCACGGCGACGATCCGGCCGTCGATCGCGAGCGTGAATCCCTGCATGCCGGGCGCCTGGTTGGGATCCACGCGCAGCGTGATCTCGCGCGGCGTGACGCGGCCGAGCAGCAGCGAGCGGCCGCCCAGCGTCGCCTCGACGAGCCCGCCGGCGGGGAACAGGCCGGAGAGCGTGAACCAGCCGCCGCGCGCGATCGCGAGCGGCAGACCGAGCAGCGTCGGCCGTCCGACCATCGCCGCGCGCGCGTAGTCGACGTCGTCCGTCGTCGCGACGCCGTCGCCGTCGACGTCGTGCAGCAACCCTGGGGCGCCGAGTTGCGTGCACAGCCGCCGCAGGTCGAACACCGAGATCGTGCCGTCGCCGTCGGCGTCGCCGGGCAGGGCGCCCAGCACGAGCACGGGGCCGTCGACGCGGCCGTTGCCGAGCACGCGCACCGCCGGGCCCGCACCGGCACCCGCAGCGCGCACCGAGAGCGCGCTGCCCTCGGCCAGCGCACAAGCGCACTCGATCGTCGTGCCGGGACCCGGCAGCAGGTCGAGCACGACGCGCAAGGTGGCGCTCGCCCCGGGCTCGAGCCAGAGGTCCTGCAGCGGCATCGTGGTCTCGGCGTCGTCGGCGAGCACCGGCAGCGGGCCCGCGACGCGGCGGTCGCGTTGCGCGGGCGTGGCCGGATCGTCGAGGAACACCGAGAGCCCGGCGACCTGCGCCGGGGCCGCGCCGCGGCCCGCGACCAGGAGCCGCAGCGCCTCGACCTGCAGCGGCCGCTGCGTGCGGTTGGTCAGCAGCGCGGCGAGCGCTTCGTGCTCGCCGGCCTCGACCAGTCGCACGCCGCCGCCGCCGGCCGCGCCCAGTTCGATGCCGCCGTCGAGGTCGGCGAGCAGATCGAGCTTCCACAGCACGCCGTCCTCGACGCCGCGCAACTGCGTCTGGAAGGCGCCCGGAGTGACCGGGAAGTCGCTGGCGAAGGACCAGCCGCCGACGACCGCGAGCCCCCCGACGCCGAGCACGACGCTGTCGAGCACGTCCTGGTTGCTGCCGCCGAAGTAGCTCGCGTAGGCCAGTGCCGCGCCACTCCCCGTGTAGTGCGCGACGAAGCCGTCGAGGCCGCCGCCGGCGAACGACGACTGGTACGCGAGCGGCGTCACGGGGATGCCGCCCGTGGTCTCGCCGACGACGAGCACGTCGCTGCCGTCGACCGCGATGCCGCGCACCTGGTCGGCGCCCGGACCGCCGAACCGCGTCGCGAACGGCAACTGCGCGCCGGTCGCGGACAGGCGCAACACGACGCCGTCGTCGAGCCCACCGGCGGTGCGCTGCGGCGCCCCGGCGGTCGTCGGCAGGTTCGTGGAGTCACTGGTCCCGCCGACCCACACCGTGCCGTCGGCGGCGATGGCCACGCAGTGCGCGAGATCCTCCTCCTGGCCGCCGAAGTAGGTCGAGAACACGGCCGTCGCAGCGTTCGCGGCGAGGCGAGTGACGACCATGTCGACCGAGCCCGTGTTCGTCGTGCGGTAGGCGGTGCCCGACACCGGGTAGTTGGCCGACACAGTCCATCCGACGACCACCACCTGGCCGGTCGCCGGGTCGAGCGCGAGGTCGGTCATCTGGTCCGGCAGGTTCCCCCCCAGGAACGTGCTGTAGACCGCGCTCGCGCAGTTCGACGCGATCCTGGCCACGAACCCGTCGGCCTGGGTCACCGGGCCGCCGAACAGCGGCTGCAGCACGTTCGGCGTGGTCGGGAAGTCGGGCGACATCGTCCACCCCGCGACGTAGGCGTTGCCGCCCGCGTCGACCGCGACGGCCTCGGCGACCTCGTCGGCGAGGCCGCCGAGGTAGGTGCCGCCGAGCAGCGACGAGCCGTTCGCATCGAGCCGCGCGACGAAGGCGTCGCCGAGGTCGATGACGAGGCTCGCGCCACGGAAGGTGGGCTGCAGCGCGCCGGCGGTGACCGGGAAGTCCAGCGAGCGCGTGAAGCCGACCACCGTCGGCTGCAGACCGGGGCCGAGGCCGATGCCGCGCACCTCGTCGCCCAGGGCCCCGCCCAGGTAGGTGCCGTAGACCAGCGTCGAGCCGTTCTCGCCGAGCCGCGCCACGAACCCGTCCTGTCCGCCGGTGGAGCGGTAGGCGCCCGTGGTCGTGGGGAAGTCCAGCGACGCGGCCCACCCGGCGACCCAGATGCCGCTGCCCTGCCGCCAGACCAGATCGTTGATGCTGTCGCTCCGGCCGCCGCCGAGGTAGGTGCTCCAGACGACGCCCGGGTCGATCGTCGCGGCATGGGCGGGGTCGAGACCGCGCGCGGCGAATCCGTAGCGATTGCCGCCGAGCAGGCGGAACGTCACCCGCACCGGCTGCCGCCCGCCGGGGAGGTCCTGCCAGGCGATCGGCGCACGCTGCACGAGTTCGACGGTTCCGTCGGGCGTCGGCACGCAGAGGCGGAGCTGGCCCAGTTCGTCCACGCGCAGCGACTCCACACCCTCGCAGCGGGCTTCGAACGAAGCCAGGTCGGCGCCCGGTGCGAGCAGCAGGTCGTACGCGAAGATCTCCGCCGCACCGCTGGGCAGCGCGCGGAACACCACGTCGATGCCGGGCAGCAGCTCGCGCAGGGTCACCGAATCGCAGGCCTCGATGCCGTGGAACCAGCCGGCCGGATCCGCGCCGCGCAGGAAGTTGTATTCCCCTGGCAGGCGCTCGCCGGCTTCGATCGTGCGGGCGGTGCCGCGAAAGCGCGTGCGCACGATACCGCCGGTCTGTTCGCGCGCGCGCGGGTCCCGGCCCGTGCGCGCCGCGCACCGCGCGAGGCGCAGCGTGAACCCGTCGCCGTGCACCCAACCCGCAGTCTCACCGAGCACGCCGTAGGCGACTTCCCTGGTCCACTGGCCGAGGTTGGGCAGGAACCGGACCGCCTGCACCGTGCGCGCGGCGCTGGCGACTCCGCCGTGCGGGGGGCGGAGCAGGTCCGCGGCAGGTGCAGTTGCCGGCGAAGAACCCGGACGCAGCGGGCCGAGGGCGGCGAGCAGGGCCAGGGACAGGGCGGTGGCGAGGATCGAGCGCATCGCGAACGCACAAGCATAGAGCAGTCCGCGCCGGTTCGCGCGAAACCGGCGCCAAGTCTAGTCGTCGACGTCGCCGAGCACGGCGGCGTTGCTGCCCGAAACCCCCATGCTACGGAGGATGTTGCGCTCGAGCCGGCGCTCGAGCCGCTTCAGCGTGCGCGCGTCGGCGCTGCCGAGCTGGATCGTGCCGCCGGCAACCGACCCGTGCCCGCCGCAGGTGCCGTCTTCATCCCCCATGGCGTCGCGGATCAGCCCCCAGGCGTCGGCGCCCATCTCGGTGCGCACCGAGACGTAGTAGGACGTGCCGACCAGTCCGCCGCAGAACACCGCGCGCACACCCTCCATGCGCAGCAGCAGATCGGCCACCTCGGCGACCATCTCGGCGCTGGTCGTGCGGCCGAGCGAGCACAGGGTGACGCCGTCGTAGAGCCGCACCTTGCCGAGCGCGTCCTTCAGCGCCTGGAAGTAGGCGGCCGGCAGCCGCGGGCTGCAGATCGCGACGAGGCGCTGGCGGTCGACGTACGGGAACAGGAAGTCGTAGGCGCGCAGGTCGAGATCGCTGACGTTGCGCGACAGGTCGGCCGTGTCGGTCTTGATGCCGTAGGCCAGGGCCGTGGCGACTTCCTGGCACGGCGTGACGCCGGCGGCCTGCAGGTGCCCGGCGACGATCGAACTCGTGGCGCCGACCTCGGGGCGCACGTCGACGAAGGCGACCTCGCGCAGGCTCGGCGCAGCCTCGGCGCAGAGGTGGTGGTCCAGCACGATGTCGACCCCCACGGCCGGCGGCACGCAGGTGTGCCCGAAGCCGGGCTGGGTGTCGACGAGCGCCACGCAGTCGAATTCGCCCAGCGCCAGCGTTTCGAGCCGGTCGACCTCGATGTCCAGTTCCCGGACCATGGCCTGGTTCTCGGCGCGCAGGATCCGGCCCGTGATCGCGAACCGGCTGTCGACGCCGGCGGCCTTGCGCGCGAACTCCCGCAGGCCCACTGCCCCGCCCAGCGAGTCGGGGTCTGGGTTGTTGTGCGTAAGCACGAGCAACCGCCGCCGGCCCTGCAGCACCGCCCGGAGCGCTTCCATGCGGGCCCGGAGGCTTGTCGGTTCTTGGGTGTTGGCCAGTGGGTTCATCGCGCGGTCGCGCCGCAGGATCCGGCGCCGTGCATCGACGGCGCAGGCAGGTAGTCTACAGCCCGTGTTTGTCGAGGCAGGAACGGATGCCGGCAAGTTCGGCCGCCGACACCGCTGGATCGAGTTCCAGGACCACCGGGGTCGGGGCCCCGCCGCGGCGTAGACTGGAGGCCATCAGGCCGTAGTCCACTGCTCCCGAGCCGGGCGGCAGGTACATGCCGTCAGGGCCAGCATCACCCAAGTCCATTCCGGACAACCTGTTGCCAAACGTCTGCAGCCACTCGCCCTGCGGCTCGCCGAGCACCTGCTCCCGCCGGGCCGCGATGGCTGCGTCGTGCCAGTAGCCGAGCCGCAGCGAGCGCAGGTCTTCGAACAGGTCCTGCAGCGACGCCCGGTCGGCGAGCGAGAGCAGGCTCCTGCCAGCCGCGAGGCTGAACTCCACGTCGGGGAAGGCGCGCACGATCCCGTGCACCTCGCGGCAGGCCCGATCCAGCGCCACGTTCCGGCCGGCCTTGCGGCGGGCAAGAAGGGCCTGGGCACGGTCGTGGCTCCAGGTGTAGCTGCCGTCGCCGAGATCCTCGCACTCGACCTCGCCGAGCACCGCCACGGCGCCCGGCTCGAAGACGATTCTCGGGCAACCGAGTTGGCGCGCCAGCGCAACCGCCTTCTGCACGGCCGCCGCCGCGGCTCTGCGTTCGGCTTCCTTCGCCGAGCCGAGGCCCGCAGTCGCCGACCGCTGGGCGAACACAGAGCCGGCGCGCACCATCGCCACCTCGATCGGCAGCTTCGCGGCCGCCCTGGCGACGGCGCCCCAGTCCACGGCGCGCGGGCCCGGAGCCGCCCCGAAGCCCGCGAACTTCGCCTCGAGCATCCAGACGAGCCAGCGCGCCGGCTCGCTCGGCCCGTGCACGCTCGCCCAGGCCGAGCCGAGGAATCTTTGCACATGCATGTGGAAACCTTTTCAGGCACTGCCTCGCCGCGTAGTCTGCAGGCGGCCTGCAACGAAACAAGCCAGACGTTAGTGGAGGACCCACGATGAGCAGAAGTCCCGTGTCGACCTTGTCGCTCGTGTTGTTCGGCTGCCTCCTGAGCGGCTGCACGGCCCAGGAGGAGCGGCGCAGCCTGCAGAACACCGTGCAGCGGCTCGAGCAGAGCATCCACCGCATGGACGACTACGTGCGGACGCTGCAGTCGGGTCAGGCCCAGCAGCAGCAGGAACGAGACCAGGCCCTGAAGAAGGCGGAGGCGGAGCTCGCCAGACTGCGCGAGGTGATCGCGGCACACCAGCGCGAGGCCCAGGCCATGACCAAGGAGGCCGCGGAGCTGCGGCAGGAGTTGCAGCGCGCGCGCGGCGAAGGCAAGGAGGCCGCGGAGCTGCGGCAGGAACTCCAGCGCGTGCGCGGCGAAGCCAAGGAGGCGCAGCAGCGCGCCGGCCAGTTGCAGAAGCAGGCCGAGGAGCAGAAGGGTGCTCGCGCCGAGTTCGAGACGCAGCTGCAGCATCTGCGCAAGGGCGCCGAGCAGAAGGTCGCCGAAGCGCACAAGCAGGCCGAGCAGGCCGAACGCGCCGCGAAGGCGGGGATCGAGAAGGCGCGCGCCGAGGTCGAGGAACTGCGGCGCCAGGTCGCCGCGACCCAGCGCAAGGCCGAACAGCGCGGCGCCGAACTCGAGAAGAAGCACCAGGAGGAAGCCGTCAAGGCGCGGCGCGAGGCCGAACGGCGGCTCGCGGCGATGCAGGAGAAGCACCAGGACGAACTGCAGCAGCCGCGTCAGGACGCCGAACGGCGCCACGCGGAGCAGGACCGGCTGGTGGCCGCGCTGCACGAGAAGTGCGCCGAGCTCGCCGCCCAGCTCGAGCGGGCGAAGCAGGCCCCGCAGCCCGACGACGAACGGCAACGCGAACGCGCCCGACTGCTCGACCGCCTCGCCGCGGAGCGCCGCGAGATCCGGCAACTGCGCGAGGAGGTCGCGCGCGATCTCGATCTCGTGCGCCAGCGCAGCGAGGACCGCGCCGGCGACGCCGCGCGGCTGCGACAGGAGAACGAGGATCTGCGGCGCAAGCTGCAGGCGCTCGAGGCAAGGGAGTTGCGCGACGGAGCGCGCGAGCTGCGCACCTTCGCGCTGCAGGGCAAGCCCGGCGTTGCGGCCGCGGCGGCGAAACCCGCGGTCCCGCCGGCGCCGCGAATCGCGCTGCCGGCCGCCGCGCCGGCCCCGGCGCCGGCCGCGCCCGCGGCCCCGCCGCAGGGCACGATCATCGTCAACAACGGAGCCGGCGGCGAGGTGCACTTCCACTTCCACGGCAACCCGCCGATGCTCGTGACGGCGCCGCCGAGCGGGGTGCCCGGGCGCGCGCCCGGCAGGACCGAGCCCGCGCCGCAGCCGCGCGGCGCCGCGGTCCCGGCCGAGCCGCGCCGCATGCTGCTGCAACTGCAGGAAGCAGCACCGGCCAAGGCGCCGGCGCAGCGCGCGATCGAGGTGCAGCCGGCGAAGAAGAAGCAGGGCGAGCGCAAGATCAACGCGCCGGAGCCCGAGGCGGACGCGATCGCCCTCGGCGAGTTCGTGCAGGCGCTGCTCGGGTCCTTCTGACCCGGGCAGTCCGACGGCAACCGCCGCAGCGGCGCCCGGGTGCGTGGCCTCGTCGGTTGCAGGTCGCAAGCGTTGCGGCGGCGGGAACCTCAGTCCGCGAAACCCGCCAGCAGCTCCTGCAGCCGCTGCAGCGCGCGCATGTGCAGCGAGCGCACGGTGACCTCCTTCGTGTAGCCGAGCAGCGGCATGATCTCGGCGAACGACTTGCCCTGGAACAGGCGCAGTTCCAGCACGCGCTTGTGCTTCTCGCTGAGCTCGCCGAGCGCGCGGTGCAGCGCGCCGCGCAGTTCCTCGAGGCGCACCAGCATGCTCTGCCGCGGCGTGCGCTCGTCCGCGAAGTGCTCGCGGCCGCCGGTCTCGTCGAAGTCGCCGAGGTGGCGCTGCCGGCCGCCGCCGCGCTTCTTCGCGCGCTCGCGCCGCCAGTAGTCGTTGAGCTTCCGCTGCGTGATCATGCGCACCCAGCCGGAGAACGACGCGCCGGGTTCGACCTTGAAGTCGCCGATGTCGCGGAAGACCTGCAGCAGCACCTCCTGCGTCAGGTCGTCGAGGCTCTTGTCGGTCGGCAGGTTCTGGCCGTGGCTCGCCTCCGCGACCCAGCGCACGACCTTCTCGTGCAGGTTGTTCCAGGACAGGTCGGCGTCGCCCTCGCCCTGCACGTTCTTCACGTGGCGCAGCGTGCTCGACAGCGGCTCAGGGGTCGGATCCTGCTTCTCGTTCACGTCGGTCATCGCGGCCGCGAGCTTACCGCGCCGGCGCCGCGGCGGGCACCTCCGCCCCTCGCCCACTTCCATGGCCACCGGAACCGGCTAGCCTGCGCCGCCATGGCGGAACCGGCGCGCGTAGGCATCGTCGACCTGGGTTCGAACGCGATCCGCTTCCTGTTCGCCGAGACGACCGGCGGCCAGCTCGCGATCCTCGAGAACCACCGCATCCCGGTTCGCCTCGGCCTCGACGTGTTCCATACGGGCCAGATCCCCGAAGCGACCATGTCGGCGACCGTGGACGCGTTCCGGCGGTTCCGCGCCACCTGCGATCGCCTCGGCGTGCGCCACGTTCGCGCGATCGCGACCTCCGCGGTGCGCGAGGCGCGCAACCGCGACCTGCTGATCGACCGCATCCGGCAGGCGACCGACGTCGAGGTCGAGGTGATCTCGGGCACGCAGGAAGCCTACCTGCTGAAGCTCGCCATCGAGGCGCGCATCGACCTGCGGCGCGGCCGGTCGTTGCTCGTCGACGTCGGCGGCGGCTCGGTCGAACTCGTGCTCGTCGACGCAGGCCAGGTCGCGAGCGCCGACTCCTACCGGCTCGGGGCCCTGCGCATGCTGGAGACCCTGGCCGGCGCCGAACGCGACGGCGAGCCGTTCGTCGACCTGATGGACAAGCACCTGCACAGCCTCGAGCGGCGCATCGGCGGCCGGTTCGAGGCCGGACCCGTCGACCGCTACGTCGCGGTCGGCGGCAACGTCGAGAGCCTCGTCGACCTGCTCGCGCCGAAGGGCGCCGTGCGGCGCCAGGACGGCGTGGAGGCCTGCGCGCTCGCGGACCTGCGCGCGGAGGTCATGGAGCTGGCCGCGATGCCGTTCGCCGAGCGCGTGCAGCGGCGCGGGCTCAAGGAGGACCGCGCGGACACGATCGTGCCCGCCGGCATCGTCTACGCGCGCCTCGGCGAACTCGCGGGGGCCGGCGCCGTGCTCGTGCCGCGGGTCGGCATCAAGGACGGGCTGCTCGCCGAGGTGGTCCGCGGCCACCGCGAGCCGTTCGCCGCGGAGGACCACGTCGACGTCGTGCTGTCGTCGTGCCGCGCGATGGGGCGCCGCTTCCACTTCGAGGCGGAGCACGCCGAGACGGTGCTCGAGCTCAGCCGCCAGATGTTCGACCAGACGCGCGAACTGCACGGGCTCGGCGGCCGCGCACGCGTGCTGCTCGAGGCGGGTGCGTTGCTGCACGACGTCGGCGTCGCGATCAACAACGACGGCCACCACAAGCACTCGCAGTACCTGATCGAGGCCACCGAACTCGTCGGCCTGTCGGAGGAAGAGCGCCACTTCGTGGCTCTGCTCGCGCGCTACCACCGCAAGGCGCCGCCCGGCCGCGAGCACGGGGAGTTCGCCGCGCTGCGCCGCCGCGAGCGGTCGATGCTCGAGCGGCTGGTCGCGCTGCTGCGGATCGCCGACGCGCTCGACCGCCAGCACGCGGGCGCCGTGCGCGGCATCGCCGTCGCGATCCGTGAAGGAACCGTGGAACTCCGGCCGATCCTCGGCAACGACCGCGACACGCGGTTGACGCTCGAGGCGCGCGCAGTGGCGGAGAAGGGCGCCCTGTTCGCGAGCCTGTTCGGCAAGGTGCCCAGACTCGTCGCCCCCTGACCCCGAGCGACGGACGGACCATGCCCCCCGGCATCGAGACCGAGTTCAAGCTGCGCGCGACCACCTCGGTCGAAACCGCCAGGATCGATGCCGTCGTGCGCGAGGCTGGCTGTCCTTGCGAGGCGAGCGGCGCCGTCCGCCACCAGGACGTCTACCTCGACGACGAACGGCGTTCGCTGCTGGAGGCCGGCATCGGCCTGCGCCTGCGCGACGACCAGCGCGGGCGGCGCCTCTGCAGCAAGCGGCGCGCCGCCGGCGCCGGCGGCCTGTTCGTGCGCGAAGAGCTCGAGGCGGAGTGGCCCGGTGCCTACCTGCCGCGCACGGCGCAGGACCTGCCGTCCGAACTGCGCGACGCCGTGGAGCCGTTCGTGCTCGCGCGCCCCCTCGTGCCGTGGCTGCAACTCGACGTCGACCGCGAGGTCCGCCAGCTGGCCGCCGACGGCGGCGCGCGCGCCGAACTCGCGATCGACTTCGCCGTGGCCCGGGCGGGAGCGGCCGAGGCGCGGTTCACCGAGGTCGAGATCGAGGTCTTCGAGGACGTTGCGACGTGGGAACGGCTGGCCGCGTTGCTGGCCACCAGGCTGCCGCTGCAGCCGGCCGAGGACGACAAGCCGGGCCACGCGCTGCACCTGCTCGGCCTCGCGCTGCCACCGGCCGCTGCGCCCGTGCCGCTGGCGCCGGAAGTGCCGACGGGCAGGGCGATCGCCGCGATCGCCGCCGCCGAGCTGCGGGCGCTGCGCGAGGCCGAGGTCCTGGTACGCAGCCGCGACGAGGCCGAGCCGGTGCACGCGATGCGGGTGGCGCTGCGGCGGCTGCGCGCGGTCGCGCGCGCGTTCCGCGCGCTCTGGCCGGAGCCGGAGGCGCGCTGGCTGCTCGAAACGCTGGCGGCCACCGCGCGCCGTCTCGGACCCGTGCGCGACCTCGACGTCATGCGCGACGAACTGCCCGAGGCGATCGCCGCGCTGCCCGCCGGACTCGCCGCCACGGCGGAGGCAGCGCAGACCTGGCTGCTGGCGCACTGCCTCGCCGCCCGGACGGAGCTGCGCGAGTGGCTGCGTTGCCCCGAACGCCTGCAACAGGAGGAGCAGCTGCGGCGCCTGCTCGCGGCGGCCGGCCCGACCGGCCTCGCCACCGAACCCGTCGGCAACGCCGCGCGATCGCGGCTCGCCGCAGCGGCCGAACGGGTGCGCCAGCTCGGCGAGCAGATCCCCGCCGACCTGCCGACCGGACCGCTGCACGAACTGCGCATCGCCTGCAAGCGCCTGCGCTACCTCGCGGAGCACTTCGCGGCGCTGCTCGGCCAGCGCGTGCCGAAAGCCAAGGGAGCCCTCGCCCGGCTGCAGCAGGCGCTCGGCAGGGTCTGCGACCACGAGGTGGCCGCGGGCCGGCTGCTCGACTGGCTGCCGGCCATCGCCGCCGAGAGCCAGGACGGGATCCTGCTCGCGGCCGCGGTCGGGGGGCTTGCGACCCGCCATCACCGGGCCGCGAAGAAGGCCCGCCGGCGGGCCGCCCGCCAGCTCGCGGGATTCCTGGACCACAAGGCCTGGAAGGCGTGGAAACGGCGCCGCAGCGAGGAGTCGCATGACGCCAAGATGGCATATGGGTGCCAAGATGGCTTGATCCAGCCGAAAGAATGAACGATCAGAGAACCCGTAGATCATTTCTTGGAGCAGTTTTACGTTCGCTACTACCAAACTGGCATCCTCGGCATCGGCCTTGCACCCACGGTGGCAACAACCAACCAAGAGGTGCAAGGAACCATGCAGAAGAACCAGAACAACCCCCCGGCCCCGCAGTCCCGCGACCCGTTCCAGAGCCTGATCGGCCGCCTGTTCGGCGACGCCCTGCAGGAGTTCTACGGGACTCCCGAGGCCAACCAGCCGCCGCGCACGAACATCGCCGAGACCGAGACCGCCTACGAGCTCGAGTTCGAGCTGCCGGGCGTCGTGGAGAAGGACATCCAGGTGCAGATGCACGACCACGTGCTGACCGTGACGGCCGAGCGGCAGGATGCGCGCGACGTCCAGGGCAAGCGCTGGCACCGCGTCGAACACCGCTACGGCCAGTACACGCGCACGATCGCGCTGCCACAGGACGCGACGAGCGCGGGCATCGAAGCGGTCTACAAGCAGGGTCTGCTGACGGTGACCGTGCCGAAGGCGCCCGAGTCGCGGCCGACCCGGATCCAGGTGCGCTCGGTCTGAACCACCCGTCGCCGCAGCCGTCCGGCCGGCGTAGGCTCTGCGCGTGATCACCCTGGTGCAGCGCGTGCAGAAGGCCCGCGTGACGGTCGACGGCGCGGTGGTCGGCGCGATCGACCGCGGCCTCCTGCTGTTCGTCGGCGTCGAGGCCGGCGACACGGCAGCCGACGCCGACACCACGGCGAAGAAACTCGCGGGGCTGCGCGTCTTCCCGGGTCGCACGCCGATGGACCTGACGCTCGCGGACGTCGGCGGCGGTTGCCTCGTGATCAGCCAGTTCACGCTCGCCGCGGAACTGCGGCACGGCAACCGTCCCGACTTCACGGACGCCGCACCGCCCGCGCCGGCCGAAGCGCTCTACGCGCGCGTCGCCGCGCAGCTCGCCAGCGCCGGACTGCCGGTCGCGACCGGGCGGTTCGGCGCGGCGATGCTGGTCGAGTCGTGCAACGACGGGCCGGTGAGCCTGCTGCTGACGGTGCGCGGCGGCAAGGTCGTGCCGCGTCCTTCCCCCGGCCCCGGCGCCTGAACGCGGGGCCGCGGCGCCGGACTCACGCTAGGCCCAGGTCGTCCATGTCCTCTTCCTCGAAGCCGAGGTAGTGGCCGAGTTCGTGCCACAAGGTGATGCGGATCTGCTCGACGAGGTCGGCCTCGTCCTGTGCCAGGCGCTCGAGGTTGCGCTGGAACAGGTAGATCGTGTTGGGCCGGGTCTGCAGGCCCGCCAGTTCGGCCGTCTCGGGCAGCGACACGCCGTCGAACAGGCCGAGGATGTCCGGCGCGAGGTCGGCCTTGCCGCCGTCGGCGACCAACGACTCGTGCGGCAGGTCCTGCACGACGACGGGCACACGGTGCAGGCACTGGCGGAACTGCCGCGGCAGCTTGCGCGCCGCCTTGCGCACCTCGCGGTCGAACTCGGCGCGCGTGAACCGGTGCGGCTTCGGGTACTTCTCGGGCGCCGTCGCCGCCGCGAGGTCGAAGCACGCGTCGGCCGCCGCGAAGTCGCCGCGCCGCTCGAGCAGCAGGCCCTGCACGACGTGGCTGTCGGGAATCGCGTCCGGCAGCTCGCGCGCGGCGGCCGCGGCGCGCTCGGCCTCCGCGAACCGCCACTGCAGGTAGAGCGCCATCGCGAACCAGCACCGCGACGAGGCGCAGTCGGGATCCTGCGCCAGCACGGCCCTGAACCGCCGCTCGGCTTCGACCGCGTTGCCGACGGCGAGGTGCGCGTCGCCGGCGAGGAAGTTCAGGTCCAGCTGGTTGCCCTCCCCCTTGGCCACGGCCTCGTCGATCGCCGCCAGCGCATCCTCGTAGCGCTCCTCCTCGAGCATCGCCTCGATGCGCACGACCACGGCGTCGCGGCCGGCCTGCTGGTCGGTGTCGGGTGGCACGATGCCTTCGGGTTCGAGTTCCATGTCGTCGGGCAGGCCGAGAGCCTAGCCCACGGCCCGCAGCGGGCACCAGGACGGGGCCGAAGAGCCCGCTTGCCGGAGCGACGCGAGCAGGTTCCGCTGCCACTCATGCCGCAGCACCGGGCGCGGGCCGGGGGCCCCCGGCCGACGCGCGCGTTGTCCGGCCCTGGAGGACGCATGCCCACGTTCCGCCGCATCGTCTGCCCGACCGACTTCTCGGTCACCGCGCGCCGCGCCTGCGACTACGCCGCGGAGATCGCGCGCACCTTCGCCGCCGAGGTGATCCTGCTGCACGTGGTCCCGCAGCTCGACTACCCGATGCGCAGCTTCGGCATGGCGGTCGCGGACCCGCACCTGCACGAAGAACTGGGTCGGCGGGCCCGCGAAGTGCTCGCCACCGAGACGCAGCGCCTCGACCCGGCCACCCGGATCGTCACCGAGGTGCGCGAGGGCGTCGTGCACGAGCAGATCATCGCCTGCGCGAAGGCCCACGAGGCCGACCTGATCGTGATGGGGACGCACGGGCACACCGGGCTCGCCCACTTCGTGCTCGGCAGCACCACGGAGCGCGTCGTGCGGATGGCGCAGTGCCCGGTGCTGACCGTGCGCACGCCGGGTTGATCGATCGGCCGGGCGACGGCCCCCGCCGCAGCGGCGCCCGCGTGCGTGGCTTCGCCGGTTGCAGGTCGCCGCGTGGCGGCGGTGGGCAGCTCAGACGTTCAGCAGTCCCTCGCGGATCGCGAGCCGCGCGAGTTCGGCCGCCGAATGGCAGTCGAGCTTGCGCTGCAGGTTCTCGCGGTGCTTCTTGACGGTGCCCAGCGACAGGCCGAGCAGGGCCGCGACTTCCTTGTTGGCCTTGCCGAGCGCCAGCAGCTGGAACACCTCGCGCTCGCGCGGCGTCAGCACGGCCAGCGCGCTCGACTCGTTGGGCTGCGGCGTGTCGCCGCGCACGGCGCGGGCCATGATCCCGTTGGCCACCTTGGGCGACAGGTAGGAATCGCCGCGGCGGATCGACTCGATCGCCAGGGCCAGTTCCTCGGGCTCGCTGTCCTTCGACAGGTACCCGTCGGCGCCGGCCTGCAGCGCCTGCTGCACGAACTTCATGCCCTCGTGCTGCGAGGCCATCAGCACGCGCGACTGCGGCGAGGCCTTCTTCAGCGGCCCCACCGCGTCGATGCCCGACAGGCCCGGCATCGTGATGTCGAGCACGACCACGTCGGGGCGCAGCTTCTGCACGAGGTCGATGCCGGCGCGCGCGTCGCCTGCGTCGCCGACGACCCGGAAGTGCGCGACGCGTTCGAGCAGCGACTTGAACGCCGCGCGCACGATCGCCTGGTCGTCGATGAGCACGATGGTGATCGACTGCTTGTCGGTCATGGTGGGTTCTCCGTGAACCAGCTGGGATGGGCACTCCACCGGAAGTGGACATCCCGCGCCAGCGTTGTCCGGTGTATTCGCAGGACCGCCACGGTCTTCCTCAGGTCGCGGACCCGGGTCCGAGTTCGATGCGGAAGCAGGCGCCGGCGCCGGGCCGATCGGCGAGGCGGATCGAGCCGCCGTGCGACTCGACGACCTTGCGGCAGTAGGCGAGGCCGATGCCGGTCCCATAGTCCTTCGAACTGCGGAAGGGCTTGAAGATTTCGTCGCGCTGGTTGCTCGGCACGCCCGGGCCATCGTCCTCGACCTCGACCACCAGCGCTTCCCTCTCGCGCGTGGCCACGACCTCGACGTGCCCGTTGCCGTTGCAGGCCTCCCCCGCGTTGCGCAGCAGGTTGGTGACCACGTCGCCGAACAGCTGGGGATCGACCCTCGCCCGGAGACCCGGCTCGCTACGCACTTCGACCGACATGCCGGCCATCACGGGCAGCGCACCGACCTCGCGCACGCAGCGGTCGAGCAGTTCGGCCAGGTCGGTGTCCTGGAACTGCAGCTTCAGGGGTTTGGCGAACGACAGGGTCTGGCCGAGCATGCGCTCGATCTTGTTGAGGTTGCCGATGAACTCCTCGACGAGCACGCGGTCCTCGACGCCGAGCTTCTCGCCGACGGCGCGCAGGGCATGGCGAAGACTCGTGATCGGCGTGCGGATCTCGTGGGTCAGCACCGACGCCGACTCGCCGAGCAGCGCGAGGTTCTTCAGCACCTGCATCTCCATCTGCCGCGCCTGGTCGCGCTCGCGCAGCAGTTGCACGTGCCGGAGGCCCCGCGACACGGCTTCGAGCAGTTTGTCCTTGGTGACCGGCTTGCTGATGTAGTCGAACGCGCCGCGGCGCACGGCCTCCGAAGCGGTCTCGAGATTCGGTTCCCCCGTGATCAGGATCACCGGCTCCTGGCACTGGCGCACCTCGACCACTTCGCGCAGCACCTTCATGCCGTCGAACTCCGGCATCACGATGTCCGTGACGAGCACCTCGAACCGGCCCGGGCGCAGGTGGTCCGCAACGTCTGCGAAGCTGGCGCCGCGGACGACGTGGTGGCCCTGGTGCTCGAGGAACCTCGCCAGCGTCTGCAGCAGGCGCGCCTCGTCGTCGATCAGTACGATCCGTGCCATGAGGGAGGGGCCGACGCGCCCCGGCGCGCGGATGGGAGCATTGTGGTGGCCCATTGGACAGGTTCGTGGTGTCCCTTGTCCGTACTCGGAGTGCAGTTTTGTCGTAGGGAAGCGCCCGCCGACCCTGCTGTAATGCCCGGATGCCGTCCGTCCCGGCGCCGGCCGCCCCCCCACCGAAGAGCGAGAGCGCGCTCTTGCGCAACGCGGCCCGCGCCCTGGCACCGCTGCTCCTGGCGCTGGGTTGGTGGCAGCGGGACCGTGCTGCCGTCGCCGTGCCGGCGCTGGTCGCCGGGGGTGCCGCCGCGGCAACCGCCGTGCTCGCGCAGCGCAGCAGGATGGGCGTCGCGGCCTCCGTGCGCCGCGCCACGGTGGAAGCCGAGCAGGCCCGGGAACGCGCGCTCGACGCCGCCTCCGCGCACTCGGCGCGCATCCAGGCGATCGTCGACACCGCGACCGAGGGCATCGTGACGATCGACAGCGCGGGCCGCATCGACACGTTCAACGGCGCCGCCGAGCGGCTGTTCGGCTACCGCGCCGCCGAGGTGCTCGGCCGCAACGTCTCCGTGCTGATGCCGCCGCCCCACTGCGACGACCACGACGGCTACCTGCAGCGCTACCTGACGACCGGCGTGCGCCACATCATCGGCATCGGCCGCGAGGTCGCCGGCCGGCGCAAGGACGGCACCACCTTCCCGATCGAACTGTCGGTCGGCGAAGGTTGGATCGGCGGACAGCGTTTCTTCACCGCGGTGATCCGCGACGTCACCGAGCGCAAGGAGATGCAGACGAAGCTCGGCCAGGCCGAGCGGCTCGCGGCGGTCGGCGAACTGGCGGCCGGCGTGGCGCACGAGATCAACAACCCGATCAACACGATCATCAACTGCGCGCAGTTGATCCGCGACGGCGACGCCCCCGACGACAACTGCCTCGTGATCCAGGAGGAGGGCGCCCGCATCGCCGAGATCGTCAAGGACCTGCTGCAGTTCGCGCGCGACGACAGCGACCGGCCGCAACCGACCTCGATCTTCGAGGTCGTGCAGCGCACGCTGCGGCTGGTCGGCGAGAACTTCAAGCGCCACGGCGTCGACCTCACCGTCGACGTCGCCGAGGACCTGCCCTACGTCAAGGCGCGCCCGCAGCAGATCCAGCAGGTGCTGCTGAACCTGCTGATCAACGCCAAGGACGCGCTGCTGCAGGCGGGCGGCGACGACCGCCGCGTGTGGATGTCCGCGCGCGTCGACGGCTACGGCGTGCAGCTCGAGGTCGCCGACAACGGGCCGGGCATCCCCGGGCACCTCGGCCTGCGCATCTTCGAGCCGTTCGTGACGACGAAGCGCGCGCGCGGCGGCACCGGGCTCGGGCTCTCGATCAGCAAGAGCATCGTCGAAGGCTACAACGGCACGCTCGACGTCGAGAGCGAGCCCGGCCAGGGCGCGACGTTCCGCGTCTGGCTGCCGCTCGTCGAGCGCGGCGACTGAGGTTCCCACCGCCGCCTCGCGGCGACCTGCAACGGACGAAACCACGCACTCGGGCGCCGCTGCGGCGGTTTCCATCGAGGTCGGCGCTCAGCGCGGGGACGGCCCGAGCAGCGGCGCCGTCGCGACCCGCACGAGTTCGCCGCCGGGTTCCTCGCAGCGGACCGTCAGTGCGCACTCGAGGCCGGCGCGGAACCGGTCGACCGGCACGAACACGTGCACCGGCACCTTGAGGTCCTGCAGCGGCTCCAGCGGCACCTCGCGCATCGCGATCACCACCTCCGCGCCGGGCGGCCCGGTCTCGGCGATGTGGAACGTGCGCGGGCCCGGCCGCTTGTTGGTCAGGTGCAGCTCGAGCACGTTGTGCACGCGGCCGCCGTCGACCGTGTAGGTGGTGCCGCGCGCACGCAGCAGGTTCGCCTCGAAGGGGCGGCGCTGGGTCACCGCGAACGTGAACGCGCCGAGGCCCAGCAGCATCAGCACGAGGTAGAGCGCGACGCGGCCGCGCAGGAACCGGCGCTGCCCGGTCTCGAAGCCGCGCTGGCTGTCGTAGCGCACGAGTCCCCGCGGCCGGCCGAGCTTCTGCATCACCTCGTCGCAGACGTCGATGCAGTTGGCGCAGCCGATGCAAACGAGCTGCGTGCCGTTGCGGATGTCGATGCCGGTCGGGCAGACGGCCACGCAGCGGTAGCAGTCCACACAGTGCCCGGCGCCGGCGGTGCCTTCCTTGCCGCGCGGCTCGCCGCGCGTGTCGTCGTAGCCGACCAGCACCGTGTCGGAGTCGTAGAGCGCCCCCTGCAGCCGCCCGTACGGGCAGATCGCGATGCAGAGTTGCTCGCGGAACCACGTGTAGTTCACGAACAGGAGCCCGGTCGCGATCACGATGAACGTGAACGCCGCCGGGTGCTTCGCCGGCGACGAGGTCACCGCTTCGAGCAGCACCTCGACCGGCATGAAGTAGCCGAGGAAACTGTGCGCGATCAGCGCCGTCAGCAGCAGCGAGACCGCGACCTTCAGGAACCGCCGCGGGAACCGCTGTCGCAACGGAGCTTCGTCGAGCTTGCGGCGCGCGGCCGGCGGGCCCTCGATCAGGCGTTCGACGCGCCGGAACAGGCCCTCGAGGAACACGGTCTGCGGACACGCGTAGCCGCACCACGTGCGGCCCCAGAGCCCCGCGACGACGAACAGCGCGAAGCCCAGCCCGGTGACGAAGAAGAACGAGAGCCAGAAGTCCTGCGCGTTGAACGTCGCGCCGAACAGGTAGAAGTGCCGGTTCGGCAGGTCGAGCAGCAGCAGCGGCCGTCCGCCGATGCGGATCCAGGGCGCGGCGAGGTAGATCGCGATCAGCACGAGCCACAGCAGGTCCTTGCGCCGCTGGAACCTGCCCCGCACGTCGGCCGGGTGGATCGCATTGCGCGAGCCGTCGGGGTTGATGCTGAACAGGGTGTCGATGTCGGGCCGGCGCACGGGCTGTCGGCCCCGGTGCACCACCGGCTTGTGCGCCGCGGCGTGGCCGCCGGCGGGTGCACCCTGACTGCGATCGCTCTCGGTCATGCGGTGCTCCGCGGGCACGAGAGCCCGCTTCCAAGGAAACGCCGCAGCGGCGCCGAGGGCGTGTTTCGCCCTGGACGTGTCGCCGCGTTGCGGCGTACGGGGCTCACTGCTCCTTCTTCGCGTTCGGCTCCGGCGCCTTGCCGGGCAGGTTCCTGCCCTTGATCGACAGCACGTAGGCGACAGAGCGCTGCACGAAGGTCCTGCCGAAGGCCTCGTAGGGCAGCATGCCGCCCGGCCGACCCTTCAGGACCGTCGTGTAGACGTCCATCGGCTTGCCGCCGTAGATCCACATGTCGTCGGTGAGGTTCGGGCCGATGTTGCCGCTGCCGTCCGGCTTGTGGCACAGGGCGCAGCGCGCCGGGTCCTTGAAGATCTTCTCGCCCTCGGCGACGACGGCCGGATCCTGCGCGAGCTTCGTCAGGCTCTCGTCGGTGACCGGGTTCCTGGCCGCCTCTTCCTCGGCGCGCTGCTGCGCCTGCTGCTGTTCGAGCACGAAGGCCTCGCCCGGCAGGTCGCCGGTGCCGAGCGTGTGGTAGTGGATCCAGTAGAAGACCGAGAAGATGCAGGCGAGGTAGAAGCTCCACAACCACCAGTTCGGCAGGCGGTTGTCGAACTCGTCGATGCCGTCGTAGGCGTGTCCGCGCGTGGTTTCGGTGCTCATGACAGTTCGCTCCGGGGGTTGTCTTCGTCGAGGGGGAGTGCGGCCATGCGCCGGTACTCCGGCGTCCGCGCGCGCTGGCAGACGCGCACGAGCACCGCGGCGAAGATGGCCATGAAGATGCCCATCGCCAGGACCGGCAGCACGAACAGCGACGTGTCGGCGAGGTAGTCGCGCAACATGACTACTTGCCTCCTCCGCCCGCGGCCTGCGGCGCGGGCTCCAGGTTGTTGCCGAGCCGCAGCAGATAGGCGATCAGCGCGACGATCTCGCGGTCGGCGGTGGCCTCGGTCTTGCCCTTGCCGTGCAGCTTCGCGACGACCTCGGCGGCCTGCTGCTGATGTTCGGCGACCGCGCCGGCGATCCGGTCGTCGCCGTACGGCACGCCCAGCATCGCCAGCACGCGCATCTTGTCGGCCGCGAACTCCGGCTCGGTCGTCGCCGTGAACAGCCCCTGATAGGCCGGCATGATCGAGTTCGGGGACGTGCTGCGCGGGTCGCGCATGTGGTCCCAGTGCCATGCCTCCTCGTACTTGAGGCCGACCCGCGCGAGGTCGGGCCCCGTGCGCTTGCTGCCCCACTGGAACGGGTGGTCGTAGATCGACTCCTCGATGCGGCTCGGCGCGCCGTAGCGCAGGTACTCGCTGCGGAACGGCCGGATCATCTGCGAGTGGCAGACGTAACAGCCCTCGCGCACGTAGATGTCGCGCCCCGTCAGCTCGAGCGGCGTGTAGGGGGCCACGCACTCCTCGCCGGCCGAGGTCAGCGGCACCACCTTCTCGGTGACCAGCCCCGGCAGCAGCTCGTAGATGCCGCCGACGAGCACCGCGACCAGCGTCAGGATCGAGAACGCGAGCGGGCGCGCCTCGAGCCGCTCGTGCCAGTGGTGCTTGCCCATGTGCGTGCTGCGGAACAGCATGCCGCCGGCGTAGGCGACGATCGCGAGCAGCAGCACGAGGCCCAGCACGGCGAGCGCCACGTTGGGCAGGCCGAAGAAGGTCGCCGCCGCCATGCCGAGCGCCGCGACGATCACGGGCTTGCTGAACAGGAGCCGCGCGAGGCCCGGTTCGCCGGGCGCCCGCGCCGGGCGCGTGACCGCGACCTCGGTCTCGACGGTGACGGCGCGGCCGGCCATCGCCGTGGTGACCAGGTTGTAGGCCATCAGCAGCCAGCCGGCCAGGAACAGGAACCCGCCGAAGCTGCGGGTCATGTACATGATCTGCTGGCGGTCGATGATCTCGTTCCAGTCCGCGTACTGCAGGCTGCCGTCGGCGAGTTCGGCGCGCCAGTGCAGGCCCTGCGTGATGCCCGACACCCACATCGAGGCGGTGTAGAGCAGGATGCCGGTCATGCCGATCCAGAAGTGGAAGTCGGCGAGCTTCGTGCTGTGCAACCGCGTGCCGAACAGCTTCGGCACGAGCCAGTAGAACATGCCGGCGGCCATGAAGCCGTTCCAGCCGAGCGCGCCGCTGTGCACGTGGCCGATGATCCAGTCGGTGTAGTGGCCGAGCGCGTTGACCGCCTTGATCGACAGCAGCGGACCCTCGAAGGTCGCCATGCCGTAGAACGTCACGCCGGCGACGAAGAACTTCAGCACCGGGTCCTTGCGGACCTTGTCGAACGCGCCGCGCAGCGTCAGCAGGCCGTTCAGCATGCCGCCCCACGACGGCGCCCACAGCATCAGGCTGAACAGCATGCCGAGCGACTGTGCCCAGTCCGGCAACGCGGTGTTCAGCAGGTGGTGCGGGCCGGCCCAGATGTAGATGAACACCAGGGCCCAGAAGTGCACGACCGAGAGCCGGTAGCTGAACACCGGCCGGTCCGCCGCCTTCGGCAGGAAGTAGTACATGATCCCGAGGATCGGGGTCGTCAGGAAGAACGCGACGGCATTGTGGCCGTACCACCACTGCGTCATCGCGTCCTGCGCGCCGGAGAAGATGCCGTAGCTCTTCGTCAGCGCGACCGGCACCGCGAGGTTGTTGACGATGTAGAGCACCGCGACCGTCAGCACCGTCGAGATGTAGAACCAGATCGAGACGTAGATGTTCTTCTCGTTGCGGATCCCGATCGTCCAGAAGAAGTTGACCGCGAACGCGACCCACACCAGCACGACCAGCAGGTCGAGGAACCACTCGAGCTCGGCGTACTCCTTGCCCTGCGTGAGGCCGAACGGCAGCGTCAGCGCGGCGCCGACGATGATCAGCTGCCAGCCCCACAGGTGGACCTTGCTGAGCAGGTCGGAGGCGAGGCGCGTCTTCAGCAGCCGCTGGGTGCTGTAGTAGACGCCCGCGAACATCATGTTGCCGACGAGCGCGAAGATGACCGCGTTCGTGTGCAGCGGGCGCAATCGGCCGAAGGTCAGGAACGGCAGTTCGGTATTGAGGGCCGGGAAGCTCAGCTGCAGGGCGATCAGGAGCCCCACCAGCAGGCCGACGGCGCCCCAGCCGACGCTGGCCCACAGGAACCCGCGCACGGTCGCATCGTCGTAGACGACGCGGCGGGTCTCGGTGACGGTCGGGG
>Ga0194127_10001222_pt1 | contig 38103 bp, 30 predicted proteins | sample TA2KigC100mmetaG_FD_148624 | JGI IMG/M metagenome (GOLD analysis project Ga0194127, IMG submission 148624) | Freshwater microbial communities from Lake Tanganyika, Tanzania - TA2015036 Kigoma Deep Cast 100m | ecosystem: Environmental > Aquatic > Freshwater > Lake | place: Tanzania: Lake...
TTGTTTATCAGGGTATCGCAAATAATCCTCGTCTTTCGTGAAAGCAAAGATGTGCCCAAAAGATTCTAAAACATTATGAATTTTCAACATTCCCACCACTCTTCAAGACGCGACCCCATGCATTTGTCAAATTTGGTATGCTATGTTAGCAACGAATTATACACAATTGCCCTTTTCGTTTTATTATTGTATCTTTGATGTGAAACTAACAAGCAATAATTGAGGTTGATATGACAGATAGATATTTGATTCAAAAGACAATATTTAAGGTTTCTGATTTCATCTCATGGCAAAAAACCGGCCAACCAATACTCACGCCAGACTTTCAACGCCGATCCGTTTGGAAAAAAGGGGCTAAATCATTTCTTATAGACACAATTTCTAGGGGACTACCAATCCCAATTATTTTTCTTCGAGATCGAAGAACAGATCCCAATAAGATGATACCTGAAAAAGAAGTTATTGATGGACAGCAACGCCTTCGAACGGTAATTAGCTATAGAGTGCCAGAGCTTCTAAAGGATTTTGATGCTGCAAGAGATGAATTTACCGTAAAGAGAACACACAATGCGGCACTTGCTGGGAAGACTTTCGCGCAGCTCGAGCCAGAAATAAAACAAGCTATACTGGATTTCGAATTCAGTGTTCACGTATTCCCTTCTCAAGTCGATGATAGAGAAGTAATTCAAATTTTTCGAAGAATGAATTCAACAACCTATGGCTTAACAAAACAAGAGTTAAGGAATTCAGAATATTTTGGTGAGTTCAAGTCGTCAGCCTACCTACTCGCCGCCGAACAATTAAAGAGATGGAGAACTTGGAAAAGTTTCACTGAAGATGATATCGCGAGGATGAATGAGGTTGAACATACGTCTGAGTGTATGATAGCAATTCTCAATGGCGCATTATCAGGAAAATCTCAGCCCATAATCCATAGTTTTTATTCTAAATACGATGAAAAATTTGATTTTCGGGAAGCGGTAGAAAAATAATTCCGTAAAGTAATGGACTTCATTGATGAAACTTTCCCAGTACAACAGCCAGAATTTGTTTTATGTACTAAGAAGGTTTTATATACTTTCTTTGTGTTCATTTATGATTTGCTGTACGAGTTGGATAAACCGATAAGTCTTGATTCAAAGGCCAAAAGTATTTCTTTAGAGACTATTGCAAAAATAAAGCTGGCGAATGAAAGACTTTATAACAGAACAGCCCCTCAAAAATATTTAGAAGCAACCGATAGAAGAACAACTAATCCGAAAGAAAGAAAACTCCTATTCGAGTATTTAACAAACTCTCTACAGTAGCATGCCACGAAAAATTATGTCGTTAACTCTTACCTTCAGAAAGAAAGTACTTTTTCTTGAGAGAATTAGAGTCAAATTCGAAACTCTTCTTAATCGTGGAGAGATTCTAAATGATGATATCCAACAAGCATATTGTGGTTTATATCTTGATTTATTTACTGAATTTGAGGCTTTGCTAGAGCAACTATTTTTTGGATTGCTTGAGGGTAATTATTATTCATCCGACATGTTGGTCAAAAAGAGAATCAAAGTCCAACCTTCTACAATGTTTTCTGAAATAGTGTTCCATAAAAGAAGTTACCTCGATTGGCTACCCTATTCTGATCATACAATCCCGCGAGCTAAATTGTTCTTAGATAATGGCTATCCATTTACAAAATTGTCGAAACCTCAAATTGACAGATTGGATGACCTACACAAAATTAGGAATGCAATAGCGCATAAGAGCAAGAAAGCAGAAAAAGATTTCAATAATGTCATTATCAATTTGACATTACTTCCCAGCGAACGCAAACCAGCCGGCTTTTTGCGAAGCATTCCAAGCAGTGCTGCAGGAAACACACAATATGAAATAGCATCAGGTGATCTTCTGTTGTATTCCAATCTCTTATGTACATAAAAAGGAACAATGGCGGCGTATAACAAGGAGGGATACGTTCGTTCGGACAATTAAACTTTTGAAATTGTTTTGTACTTAGGGAAGTAGTGGGGTCTTGTTTCTTGATTTTCAAAAGAAATGCTAGCTACGGCAGATAACATTAGACGAAATCGCTTGTCAGAAAATTAAAGGTTTAGTTCTGAAAATGATATTTATGATGAGGTCTTTAAAGATGAAGTTAAGCAGAGGTAATATTGTTCTTTGCGAAGTTCCAATACCTACCAAAATCTTGCATTTATTTTACATCCTCTGCAAGTTCTTCTTTTGAATAATCTATATGGATATCAGCTTTTTTAAGTTTTTCGATTACTTCCCATATATCTGAAGAGAGCATTTCCGCAGCCCTTTGAAGAGTTATCTTGTGGTCTCTATAAAGGTCGAGGACGTTTTTTTCGCTTACTGCATCAAGTCCATAATTTATCGCCTGAGTTATAAGATCATCGACCTTTATGCCATGAGTTTTGGATACTTTTTCGACTTTTTTATATACCGTTTCTTGTAATTTAACAACCTTCATCGTATACCTCCTGATTCTTCAAGTTCTGCATTTGATTTTATGAAATCTTATAGGCTTCTATTTTTTCGTAGAGCACCTTACGGCTGATACCCAGGAGTTCTGCGGCCTTTGATTTATTACCCTCCGCAGTTTTCAGGGCGTCCATAATCATCTCGATTTCTAACTGCTTTTGCGCCTCATAAAGGGTACCCGTGGATTTATACTTTTGCACCTGCACAACAGATTTATTACTTATCTCCTGCGGCAGCATCTCCACTCCCAGCATACTATCTTCCGGGGCAAGGGTAACGATCCTTTCAACGACATTTTTTAATTCCCGCACGTTGCCAGGCCATTGGTAATTTAAAAGCAATGTCATAGCCTCAGGGGTAAATCCTTTTACACGCTTCCCAACATCGGCACAGCTTGACTCCAGAAAATGTGCAATCAGCATGGGAATGTCTTCCCTGCGTTCACACAGAGGCGGAATATGGATAGACACCACATTCAGCCGGTAAAACAGGTCTTCCCGGAATTCCCCGCTACTCATTGCAGTCTTCAAATCCTTGTTGGTTGCTGCCAGGACACGCACATCAATTTTAATTACCTTTGTTCCTCCTATCCGCTGTAATTCTTTTTCCTGCAAGACACGCAGAAGTTTCGCCTGGGTATGAGGATGCATGTCTCCAATTTCGTCAAGAAAAATAGTCCCTTTATCTGCCACTTCGAAGTGTCCCTGTTTAGTTCCTGAGGCTCCTGTGAATGCCCCTTTTTCATATCCAAACAGTTCGCTTTCGAGGAGGTCGCGTGGAATAGCGGCACAATTTAAAGGCACAAATGGCTGGCCTGACCTCGAACTGTTGTAATGGATGGCCTGTGCAATTAATTCTTTTCCTGAACCGCTCTTTCCGGTAATAAGGACGCTATAGGGGGCGTTACTAACCTTTTTCACCAATTCCAATACTTCTTTTATCTTTGGGCTTGCACCAATAATATTACTGAACGATGATTGTATCTTCTGCTGTTTTTTCAGGTTTTTGTTTTCGGATGCGATACGTTCATTTGCCCTCTTGAGATCGTCAAAGAGTTCGGCGCTGTAAATCAACAATGCCACCTGAGATGCAATACCGGTAAAAAGATCAAGGTCTGCCTTGGAAAATTCGTAATCCTTGCTCTTGCTTTCAATCTGTAATATGCCTAAAGTTTTTTGGGGACATACCAGTGGCGCACACATGATAGAACGGGCGCCAATTATCTTTATGCTCGTACTGACCCTGGAATCCATTTGCGTATCCATGATGAGCAGTGATTTCCGTTCGCTGATGGCGCGATGCGCAAGCGTCTGGCTCAAGACATTCCCTTCCTCTGCTAATGCAAGGTCTTTTGGTAACAGTTCGCCCCCTCCCCTAACCCCTCCCACCAGGGGCGGGGAACACTCATTGTCCCCTTGTATTCCTCCCCCTTGATGGGGGAGGTTTAGGTGGGGGTGAGATGTTACGCCTTTTGTGTGAATCGTTCGAATGGTCAATTGCGTTTCATCCGAATCTTGCAAAGCCACAAAACATCGTCCTGCATGGGGAAACATGGTAAAAATAATCTGAATAATCTCTTTCAGTAATATATCGAGATCAAAGATATTTCCAATAACCCTTGTAATATCGTGAAAGGTTTTCAGCCTCTTTTGTAATCGTTCGAATTCCCCTTTACTCGCGGTTTCACGGCTCATTGTTTCGTCCGTAGTTTCAATTGACAATGGATCCTTCGTAGCCATGATAATCTGAGTATACTCGGTGGATGGAAATTCCGGTGGATATGGATGTCCGGACTCGGCGTCGTTAAAGATTAAGGTATATGGCCCAATACAGATTTTTTTGCCGTTAGTTAATGGCTGGGGAGAAGTAATCCGTTCGCTATCCAGAAAAACTCCGTTCTGACTGCCCAGGTCTTCAATCAGATACCCACCGGCCGATTTGCATATCCTTGCATGGTGCCGCGAAACAATGAGGTCATCAAATTTGATATCAGTAGTGGATGCGCGACCGATGATGGTAACATCCTTTAACGGGTGGCTTTTTTTTTGGCCGGGGATGGTGACGTCTATTAGTTCTGCCATTTGAATTCTTGAATTCAGCAGAGGAACCCACCCCTTGCCCCTCCAGGGAGGGACAAGTGGTGGGTAAACTATTACAATTTTTTAAAGTGTCAGCAACCGCATAATGTCGTTGCGTGTGGCATAAATTACCAGGGTAATGATGAGGCCAAAGCCTATATATTGGGCAATAGAGAGCGTCCTCTGGCTTACGGGAGAACCCTTAATCCGCTCAATTGCCAAAAACAGCAAGTGACCGCCATCCAGCACGGGGATGGGCAGGATATTTAAGAGCGCAAGCTGGAGACTCAGGATACCCAGGAAATACACCAGCTTGCCAAAACCCACTTTTGCCGACTCATACGATGCCTGGGCAATGAGGATAAAACCTCCGACATTCTTCGTCGAAAGTCTTTGAGAAAAGAAGCCCTTTAAGGTGAGATAGAGTCTCTGAACGTTAATAATAGCCTTTTTTGTGCCTACGATGCATGAGCCGAACAAACCATATTGTTTGACTTCTGTCTTTTCCCTGAATTTTACACCGATACGGCCTGCAGCGCTCTTTTCGTCCTTCTGCGGTTCGATGGTGGATACAAATCGCTCATTCCCACGCATCCACTCAATCACCATGGGTTTCCCCTGCCCCGCCATTACCATTTGCAGGAGGGTATTCCACTCTTTTATTTCTCTTTCGTCAATAGAAACAATCCTATCGCCCGGCTTTAAACCAATTTTCTCGGCAGGGAATCCTTCAACAAGCGAATCAACCTTCAACCCATAAAAAGGTGTCAGACTCCCCAGAAATTCTTCCTTCGCCTTCTCGTCCTTGAATGGAATTTCAATCAAATTAACCGTATTATTTCTTTTAACCGTAACGATACATGTCTCATCTTTCGATTCAACAACGAGTTTCCTGATATCCGAAAATCCTGTCACGGGTATTGAATTAATTTCAATGACCTCGTCACCTTTCATGAAACCGGCGTTACTGGCAATGCTGTTATTTTTCACACCGTCCAGAATAGCCGTGGCGCAGGAAATACCAAGCATCCACCGGGTGACCCTGGAAGGAGTTACTTTTAGTTCAACCTCTTTATTATCCCGCAGTACCGTAAGCGAAATTTCCTTCCCCGGATTCATAGCCTCTGCCTCACGAAATTCGTCCTCTGTGGAAATCCGTTTACCATTTACAGCGGTCACGATATCCTTGACCTGTATACCTGCATCCCTGGCCGGAGCATCATTATTATCGAAGGCAAATATTTTATCAATTTCCAGACTTGTGGCCGGCATGATTCCAATGCGCTGGATACCGTGCTCTTCATCGTACTTAGGCATGACGGTTACGTCAAAAGACTTATTGTCCCGCTCGATTTTGAGAGAAACACCTGCAGCAGGGTTACTGAGGGCAACAATGGTAAAGAGGTCTTCAAAATCCAGGTCTTTACTTCCATCAATCTCAACAATCTTATCGCCACGCTGAATCCCTGCCTCCCACGCAGGCCAGCCAGGCATAACCTGACCTACATCGGGGGTAATAAAAGGCACTCCGATCTGGAAGGCAACGATAAATGCAATGAAGGCCAGAACGGCATTTAATGCAACACCAGCCACAAACACCGATGCGCGCTGTCCGGCGCTCTTGGACGAAAATTCCCACGATGCGCCCGTCTTTTCCTCTTCCGGACCTTCCCCGGCCAGTTTGACATACCCCCCAAGCGGAACTAAGGAAAGACGGTACTCTGTCTCCCCCCACGTCTTTTTGAATATAGCGGGCCCAAAACCCAGCGAAAAGGCCAGGACTCGAACTCCTATTTTTTTTGCCACCAGAAAATGGCCGAGTTCATGGATAAAGATAAGCAACCCAATACCCACAATTACCAATAGGACATTGGTTGATACGTTTACATAAGGCATTTTTTGATCTCCCGTCTTGCCCAGGCGTCTGCGGTTAAAACATCCTCCAGGCAAGGATTTTTAATATAATGATGATTGTTTATTACTTTTTCTACAGAGGTTGCGATTTCCGTGAACTTAATCTGACCATTCAGAAAGGCTTGCACGGCAACTTCATTGGCAGCATTAAGCGTCGCCCCCATCGTACCGCCTTCTCTGGCAGCTTCATAACCAAGCCTTAAAGCCGGAAACTTTTCCATGTCCGGCTTCTTAAAGGTGAGACTTCCTATATCTGATAAATTTAATGGTTGAACGCTCAGGGGCATCCTTTCGGGATACGTTAAGGCATACTGTATAGGCACCTTCATGTCAGGCATCCCCATCTGAGCAACAACCGACCCATCGCAAAACTCAACCATTGAATGAATTATAGATTGAGGATGTATCACAACGTCTATTTGTTCTGCCTTCAAATTAAACAGCCATTTCGCCTCAATAATCTCCAGCGCCTTATTCATCAGAGTGGCGGAATCTATGGTAATTTTTTGTCCCATCTGCCACGTAGGATGCTTGAGCGCCTGTGCTGGACTTACATCGGGAAGCTTGTCCTTCGGGTAGTCATAAAAAGGACCGCCTGACGCTGTGATAATAACGCGCTTAATTTCACCCGGTTTACCCGACTGAAGAGACTGGAATATAGCGCTATGTTCACTGTCCACAGGCAAAATCTGGTTTTTCCCGGCCAGGGACATCACGATATGACCAGCCATAACCAGCGACTCCTTGTTGGCCAACGCAAGGGTCTTCCCTTGCTGCACAGTCGCTATAGCCGCCGGCAAACCAACAGCCCCAACCACTGCAGAGACTACGACATCAACATCTGCGTTCAAAACAATTTCTTCCAGACATTTGTTTCCGGTCAGTACTTTCAGGTGATTATCAGGAAAGCGGCGTTTCAGCTTTTCGCCTAATTGAGAATCGTTTAAGGCAACGTATGCGGGTTTGAACTCATCGACCTGCTCCGCCAAAAGCTCCCAGCGCGAATTCGATGAGAGACCGATCACCCGGAATTTATCCTTTAAATTCCTGGCAACCTCAAGGGTGTTTTTACCGATAGAACCTGTAGAACCTAAGACAACGATATTTTTCATTTTACGACATGTGGGCGATTTCTTCCAAAAGCTCATCCACCATACGGTCTTCTGGTATCTTTCGCACTTTCTCACCCTTCTTAAAAAGGAATCCAAAACCCTTGCCGCCTGCAATACCAATATCGACCTCACGGGCTTCACCGGGGCCGTTTACCACGCATCCCATGATAGCGATCTGGAGATTCTTTTTATCGCCCGGCAAGCGCTGCCTCACCCGTTCCACAATATTCACCAAATCGATTTCACACCGGCCACAGGTGGGACAGGAAATAAGCTCCGCTCCCTCCCGCTTGTGAAGCCCCAATGCCTCTAAAATATCATATCCTGCCTTCACCTCCAATTCAGACGCACCCGTGTAAGAGACCCGCAGGGTATCACCGATACCCTCGGAGAGCAGCCCGCCTATACCAATAGCAGACTTTATTGTCGCCAGACTCGGCGGTCCAGCCGCTGTAACGCCCAAATGCAAGGGATAATCACATTGTGTAGCTATAGACCGGTATGCGTCCAGAGTTGAAGGCACATCGGACGCCTTGAGTGAAAGCACAATATCTTTAAATCCCAGCGATTCGAAATGCTCGCAATACTGCAAGACCGTTTTAACCATCAGCGTGGTTAGTTTTTCATGTTCATCGCCTTCGCCGCGCACTGAACCCGAATTCACTCCGATACGAATGGGAATACCCCTGTCTTTTGCCGCTTTTACGACCTCTTCCAGTTTTTTCCTGTCCTTCATGTTTCCAGGATTAATTCTTATTTTATCGACCCCCTGCGCAATGGCTTCAAGTGCGAGGTGATGCCCAAAGTGTATGTCGGCAACCAGCGGGATTTTTATTTGCCTCTTAATGGCGCCAAGACATTTTGCCGAAACAATCGTAGGAACTGCCACACGAATGATATGACAACCAATTGATTCCAGCTCTTTAATCTGCTGAACGGTGGCATCGATGTCCTCCGTGTGTGTCTTGGTCATTGTCTGCACGGACACTGGATTATCTCCGCCAATCATCACCCCGCCTGCAGCAACTACTCTTGTTTTACGTCGTTGAATCATATAATTTCCGGTAAGTTTAATAATCTAATTCAGAAAATTGCATAATAATGGCTCATGAAGCACTAATTTTAAGATATTTAATTATATTAGTAACTTGCAGACTTTGTCAAATGCAAACTTGTCAAGCACCTTTTTGCTTTTATATTTAGCTTTTAAATCAGTTACGATTATCCCTGTGGCGTTTACGTAAACAAAAAAAATTCCAGTGAGGCTTACACCTCACTGGAATTCTATGTAAAGGACATAAACAAATATGCCCATAAGGCATAACGCCTTAACCCACAAATTATCTTCTTCTCTTTAAGTCAAAATTGGAAGTGGTAGCCTTCCCTGCTTCTACAGTAACCTCCTGAGACACGTCTTTCAGTTTCTCATGCCATGTCTTAACAACGTATTTCCCCGGCGGAACGCCTTCGATGGTATAGTTTCCGTCTTTATCCGTGACTGCAAAATATGGGTTTTCAAAGGCAACCGCATATCCCGCCATTTCAGCATGTACGTTGCAAAGAAGAGGAGTCTCTCCTACAACATCGAAAAGCACTTCTTTAACAACACCTGTTGGATACGTACCCAAATTAAATTGCAAGGCAGCCGTGGGAGGAGAAAACACATTGTGTCGAACTGCGTCGCTATTAGGGAAGTCCGCTGTGGTACCCTTCTGCATGGCTACAACACGGGGCACATAGGTAAGATTGAGCTGGTCAATAATTGCATGCTCCGCAGGAGGTTCAAATTTATTATCCCCAACTTTTTCGACATAAACTATCGCATCTGCATTATTCCTCATCTTCTGACAAGTTACAACGCCTGTAATAGAACCTGCATTGTCCACCTTTGGTAAATTTTTAACTACCTTCTTTAACTTTTGCTGCGCCTCTTCCAGCTTCTTCATTGCTTCAGCAGCCTCTTCGGGAGTCAGGGCCTTCTTCTCTTCAGCCTGAGCCCAAACACAAGAATTGTAAGAAAATACAACACAAGACGCTGCAAGTATCCCGGCAATCAAATATTTTTTCATAAATTCTTTTCTCCTTTACACAAAATTTAAGAAATCCCAAAATTAAACGAGCTAACAAATGTTTTACATAGCATCTGTTAGCTCGTTTTTAACCTTACATAATCTATCTTATGCCTTTTCCACTTTTATCAACTCACCGCCAAGATACTTCTTCATAAAGTCATTCTCGTTGCCTGCGGTATAACCAGTCTTCACAGGGTCCCAGACTCCTTTTCCGCCAATACCACCGTCCTCTGCCTTCGTAATCTTCACCAAGGTCTCTTTGGGAACAGTATTGATACCATGGTTATCCGCCTCAAAACCGAAGACAAACTTCATTCCAATCTTTGCTTTATGGAACAGACTGTCAAGCTGGTGCATCGGCATAGACCAATCCCTGGTAATACTTTGCTGAGAACCGTAACGGAAACTGGATTGATATCCTGTTCCCGCTGCCAGCGCCCTTCCATCAGGTCTGGTTTCATGTGCCTTTACCGTTCTTTCTGTAGCAATGAATGAGGAGTGTTTCATCATGGTTACCCCATACGGAAAGGCAGGATTATACTTTGCCCTCAGCATGAGCCTTGACACCTTATAGAACGGATCGTTTGGCTTCCAACCCTCATATGGTCTGTCAGCAGGATTTGCATCCACATAGACATAATCTCCGTCATTGATACCTAAATCCTTAGCCGCTTCCGGATTGATGTGGATCTGGTGTTCACCCACGCCCGGCATCCTTTTATCCATCCTGTACGGATCACCGAAGTTGTTGTTCCAGATAAAGTTCCAGTCTGTTACAGCCCATTGCGAATGCACTGTATGTCTGGATTTCGGGGTCACACAGTAGAATTTATAGCCTTTCTCCCACAAGAAATTCTTAGTTTGCTTCACATCAGACCAAGATTTTTTGATATTCCTAATAGTCCTCTCATCCCAATGTTCCGCGCTCTCAGGTATTCCATAGTCATCAGGACGGATATATGGATTCGTGCTTACAATGACGTTTGGTAAATATTGCGTTGCCTCCGGACCTTCACGATGGACGATAAAGTTCTCACCGTACTCAATAATTTCGGATTCATCATTGTATGCCTGTAACCTTCCGTGTGGAGTATAAAACGGAATACTCTCATGCACCTGTTCCCAGAATGGCTGTCTTGGATAAGTCCGGTAATTCATAAGAGCGACTCCAGGTTCACCATATTTGCCATTCACTATATCCTCAAAGTTGTATCCCTTCAAAGTCGTACTGCCGTCTAACAGCCTCTGAATATACACCTCCGGCCTGCCTTCCAAGGCAAATTTCCAGAAATCCCTGAATCTCATATCCCTGAGCAATTCACCAAGTTTTGCAGCCATACCAGCAAGGATCATCACGTCATCCTTGGAATCATTCACCGGCCTTATACCACCCTTCCAAATCTGTACAAAAGGATTTGAACATGAACTGGTAATTTCGTGAGTCTCAAACTCCATCCAGGAATTTGCCGGGAATGCAAAATCTGCATACTCTATGGAACCCGTCATCTCAATATCGGTTGACATAATCTGTTCGATATTGGGATTCACATTCTTCAGCATCTGATATACATGCTTTGCATTATTAATCAAGTTTACATTGGTAAACCACATGATCTTTGTCGGTGTTGGCATATGTGTTTTACCCGTGAAGCATTTACGACCATACTTCGGCGTATTAACAATCAATGGCCGGTCATTATGATTCCAGTATGCTACTTCTTCATCATAGGCACGACCCTTTACCTTTAATTCAGTAGCTGGTGCATTTGGATCGAGATTTGGGTTAAATACATCTTCAGCCACCCAACCATAGAAGCCTGGACCACTCCACTTGGAGGCCTGGAAATTGGCAGCCTTGTAATTCCCTGCCCATGTGTGAGAACCAGAGCCATTATAACCCACATTTCCCGTTAGCATTAACGGCAAATACGTCGATCTATTCATTAACGTTGCATGGAACCAGTGATTGATACCCTCACCGTAATGGATTGCTACTGGTTTTATAGTTGCAATATCGTGCGCTAACCTTTGTATTAATTCCTTTGGTGAGTTGGTTATTTCAACCACCGTATCAATATCATAATCCTTCAGATGAATCTTATACATCTCAAAGAGGGGCATGACCTCAACCTCTTTACCATCAACAGTTTTTACCTTAAATGTACCGTCAAGGACAGGGTCAATCCCTTTAGCCACCAGTTTATCACCGACGTCGTCCCTGGTAATCGGTTTTGGACTATTCGTTTTTGCATCCCAAACTACAAAATCCCCTATAATTTCCCTCTGGTCGTCATGCAATCCCTGAATTTTGTAACTCGGACCGTGAGAAATATCTTCCAACTTATAATCAGGGAAGATATCCTTGGCTTGCAATCTCTTCAATGTATCTGTTCTGACAAGCAGTGGGAAGTCCGTAAACTTCTTCACATAATCCGCATCATACAACTTCTCATCCATCAGTATCTTCGTTAAGCCCAGGAAAAGCGCTGTATCGGTGTTGCACTTGATCGGTATCCAGTAATCAGCTTTTTGAGATGAGGGGCTATATTCTGGTGTGATGACGACAATCTTTCCCCCCCTCTCCATAACCTGGGTAACCCAGTGAGCTTCGGGCATCTTGTTTTCAATGAGATTCTTCCCTGTCTTGATAAGCAGCTTGGTAAACCGGATATCATTCATATCGATATCGGAAGTTTGCAATCCATGAGAAAACGGATGACCAGGAGCCTGATCGCCATGCCATGTGTAGTTCGACCAGTTCCTTCCACCTAACGCCTTGTCAGCTCCAACGCCCCTGTTATGACTATCTACTAACGCCAGCATGTTGTTAAACCTGTACATTCCATATTTACCAATCACGCCCAAAAGACCCATACCGCCACGGCCCTTGAATGTCCTGGTACCGGCGCCCTTCATGGGATCAACCATCTCTTTCGGATATCCCTGCTCTATAAGTTTTTTAGCGCCTTCTTCGCCGCTATATTTCTTGGTAATATGGAGAATCCCCTTAGACGCATAGGTGAAAGCTTCGTCCCATGACGCCTTCAAAAACTCGTCCTGCCCTCTTGCATCGAACATGTATTTCGATTTATTTTCCGGCGTCAATTCCGGAAATCCGTCGTCCGCCCACTGTTTCCAACCCTTTCTGATAATTGGATATCTTAACCTATATGGCCCATAAACTCTGCGATGGAAGGTATACCCCTTCAGACACATCCTCGGGTTCCAGTTTCTCGTGGCCTTGTTTCCATACAAGTCAGAGTAATTCTGATGGTCGTAGTTTTGCTCGACCCTCATAACCACTTCATTTCTTACAAATGCCCTTACCCTGCAGGCATGGGTGTCGTTCGGCGAACAAGTAAAGGTAAAGGTACGATCATACCTGTACTGGTCACGATACACACTTTCCCATGCGCGATCAGGATAGGCATCCAACGGATTTCCCACTTCCACAGCAGGCTTCAGTAACCGAAATGCCATTGCCTTATTTGCAACGGTAAAGGTTGCGCCTGTCGCGCCTGCCATTTGTAGGAAAGTTCTCCTGGTAAGTTTCATAATTTCCTACTCCTTTCTCAATGTAAAACAATTTATATAAAAAGTTTTAACTATCATTATGATATTAACAAACAGTGATTCTTACCTTGTAAGCCTCAATACATTGTCCACATACGCCGTCCCCTGGCTCCCAATCGGGAAAATCCTTTTTGATAGCATCCACAAGGTAAGCATCTTGTTCAATATTTTCCGTCCAGTGATAAGTACGAAATTGGCAAAGCGGACATTGAGCGCCAGGCAAGATGGTTTTTTTCTTTTTAAGAGTATGCTTTATTGGCAGTCCCTCAGAAATCTTTATTACCTCATTCACATCTTTTGCCAGCCCCAGTATTTTATCATGCGTTAAATTCTCGTCTTGCCAGAGGACATCAAAAATTGCAGTTTTCACTTCATCAGGAATCTTTTTATAGAACGATTCAAATTCTCTATATCTTCCCTCTTTATCGGATAATGTTTCTTTCCCTTTCCTGATTAACCGGCTATCGACGTAAATATCCCAGAAGGCGCTATATCGTTCCTTAACGATACTTTCTTCCATAGGATTGCCACCGAGTCGTTCATCACGATAGCCGTATGATTCACTGAGCATGTCAGAGGCATGCATCAATTCATGCCTGACCAGTTTTCTTAGATAAGAAATATCCTGGAAACGGTCTGGCAACAGTTTAACAACAATCCTTTTTTGACCAGCCTCCTGGTTCATTCCTTTTGTAAGATAAGAACCCTCATCAAATGGATTCACTGCCTTCGCAATCACCCCCCCACAAGCCTTTCCTTCAAGCTCAGGAAATTCATCAAAAATCTCTTTTATTACTTTTGGAAACTCGATTTTTTTAAAGAAATCCCACTCAATCTTTTTAAACTGCGAAGGTCTTTCATCTAATGGAAAATTTTCGTAAACCGGATCAATACAGGAATGATATTCGAGAGTAAGCGAAAAATCCCCTTTTTCCTCCCTGGCTTTTAATTCTCCAAATATTACTTCTTCAATCAAACTTGGATCAAATTCCAGCTTCATAATCATTCCTCATTGAAATCTTCAGAAGATGCGCAAGACAAACACTCATCGGAAGCGCCAGCCACTGCCTCCTGATTGAGATCGGACTCCTTATATATCTCTGTTGTAACATCCATTAATTTCATTTCCAATCGCAAGAACTCTTTTGTCAAAGCAGAAACAGCACAATAAAAACCTTCAACTGCCTTTCTACCAAAAAGGACCGCGAAAAGAGGCGCCCATTTGCCTATATGCTCCTTCAGGAATTTCTTTTGTGCGTCCACGCATATCTGCGCCTTTTCATCTCCGTGGTTTTCCATGGCGTACGCCTGCTTGTACAACAAGTAGTGCATAAACTCCATCTCAACACTAATATGGTCGCATCGTTCCTTCTCTATATCGGAAATATCGAGACCAAATGCCTTATAAAAGCCTTGAATATCACCAAGCTCATGCACCTGTTGATACACATGAGCCGCGCCATATTGGGTTTCGTATAAAGGGCACTCTTTCGACATGGTGTGTCCGACAATACACTGATATACCTTTTGTAAGGTTTCAATGGTTGTGCCACCAAACAACTCCACTACTTCTTTTAAACACCTTTTTAACTCCACACCATCGTCGATACCCTCGTAACAGCGCACCAAATCCTTCCCGTGTTCCTGGAAATCAGGACTTTTCAGTATGGAAAGATTTTTTTCTTCAGGATAAAGAAAGCACGTTGACAAAATCTGATACGTTGCGCTCCGTGTAAGCAAATTTGTTACGCTTGATGCAACTTGTTGATCCAAAAGACTACTACTATCAACTCCCATAATAAACCTCAATTCTAAATTGAATTGTAATGTTTCGGGTCTCTGATATGGATAGGTTCTTCGATAGTAGTTCTCACAATTTCTTGACCATCCTCACCATATCCAATAACGGTGTCATTATACATCTCAAACTTCTTACCGTGAATCGTCGTTTCAAAAACTTTCGGGCCTTCCTCAATCTTGTATTCGAATATAATGGATTGCGCCATCCTGAATAATGACATAACCGCAAGTCTTTCGCGAGAAGGCACCATAAATTTATCAATTGCTTCATCTACACCCGGGCCGAACATCTGCCTTAAATACGACCTTGGCGCCCATCTTGGCGGAATATAGTAGATGTTAGGTTCTGTCCCAAACTGAGGATAAAGCGGCAGGGCCAGCTTGTCATGCCTGATCAGCCACGTAACCGGATTTTTTGGATTATCATCCAAAAATCCCTGCAAACGAATTTGACCTACACAGGCCGCCATACATCTGGTTTCCATTGGTCGTCCCTTTGTTAACGGATCACGCCCTTCAATCCTGGGATAACAGGCAATGCATTTCTCGCTTACTCTCGTCAACCCCCTGAACATGGGTTTCTTATACGGGCATTGCTCTACACATTTTCTGTAGCCCCTGCATCTCTTCTGGTCAATAAGGACAATCCCATCTTCTTTTCTCTTGTATATAGCCTTCCTCGGACATGCCGCCAAACAACCAGGATAGGTGCAATGATTGCAAAGTCTCTGCATATAAAAGAACCACCGGCTGTGTTCGGGTAACGAAGAGTATTCATCCGGCTTATTACTTTTTGCAACGTCTTCGCCAAAATTCGGAGACCTCCACTCCTTATCTTCCGGAATGTATCCAACAGCCCACTGATTTATATTCTTCTTCGCGGCAGCTTCAAATATGGTATCGCCTTCATAAACGCCATAAGGAGATAATTTTTCATCTTTCTCATCGGTATACCAGGTATTCTCACCATTATCAATCAACTTTAGCGTCTTAACATCCCAGGATTGCGGATAACCGCCATACGGTTTGGTTTCCACGTTGTTCCACCACATATGCTCCTGACCCTTGTTATAAGTCCACGCACTCTTACAGGCCATGGTGCACGTCTGACAGGCAATACACCTGTTGATGTTGAATATGGCTGCAAATTGCCGTTTGGGTCTGGATTCAAAATAGGGATACTCCATGCGTCTCCCTAAGTGCCAGTTATGTACTAACGTCATTTTTCAATCCTCCTTAAATTCTTTATCCTAAAGAGAGTCTACTATTGCCAAGCAACCTTTTCCAGCGTTGCAGGATGCCATTGAGTAGATATGTTTTTTTGTCCATTTCTATCTTGTTCGCCACCATTCCATACCGCCATATTATAAAATGCATTTCCACCCGGTACAAACTGCACGTCATGTGGATCCTGTGTAATTAATGAACGGTACATAATTACCGTCCACACACCATCCTCATAATGGCTACATCCATTTACGTCCTGATGGTCTTGCGTAGTAAGCGTACCAAAACCTTCTGCATTTAAATCTTCCACCGTTCTACCGCGTCCTGGCTGGGAAAGCAAATTGTTGGCAGCCCTTCCACCCGATAAAACTTCCACGCTTGTTATCAATTCTCTGTGATAGTAAGCGCTGTAAGGGTTGAAATTGAAATCATCGTGCATATTCGGATACTGCACCTCTACATCTTCCAATTCGCCCTTAACAAGCAAATCCGCCTCCCAGTCAGCCTTCCAGTGCCAGAGGTTTGTCGGTTTTTCCCTATCACCCATCCTTGGACTAAAATGTTCCGCTGGCGTTATTTCCACCGCACCTAAAGGAAACATCAAAGCCACTGCATCCCTGAACTCCTGAACGGCAATCGACCTGGCGTTCTTCGTCGGATCGCTCCAGGTTATCTGGAAATAAATTGTAATCCCATCGTGTATCGCCTTTACTTCTGCGCCGGTCACAGAACCTCCGCCATTAGGAAACGCCTTATCCTGTTTTTGGAGCGGAACTTTAACCGGGTTTGCATCTTTAAAAGCGCCCTTCAATGATTCCACATCCATGTGATAGGGTTTGTCCAGTTGTACGTATTTCACAGTCAATACTTCTTTAGCGGGGGTAAATTCCTCTTCGCTCGCGCCCTTCACCCCAGGAGCTGTTTCCTCAGCCGCAAACAACGTTGCGCTAAGAAAAGCTGCCCCAAGCAGGGGTAAACTATATTTCAACAACGAAAACCCTTTTTTCATAAACTCCCCTCCTTATAATCCCGTGCCGTTTACAAAAACCTGTTAAAATTTCCACGAAATATCAATCCCAAATTTCGAATACATAGAGACAATTTGGCAAATTTCGTTCCTCATTTTAAAACAACACACAATATATAAAATATGTACCTTAGTTGTTTATTTTCACTATACTATGAAAATTAGAGATACTAACTTTTATTACGGATTTCTTGTATAACATTTCTCTATTGAAATACATAGTGCAACTCGGAAACAATCCTAATACGACCGATAATAATCGAACCTATCTAATGCCATTAATTTTACCTGCAAAAAGCGATTTGTCAAATTTTGTGAAATGAGGTATCGTTCATGAGCTTGCTTTTTGCCTCATCAACAATCTCGGTCGTTATCTCTTTGCAACCCTTCTCCCTGGCATATTTTTCTATTTTTGTCCTGATCATGTTCCTAATGAATGAAGGAATGCGTTCTGTTTGTGTTTTGGCTTCTTGCGTCCAAACAACGGGATCATGTACTTTTGTGGGACGTTTTTCGTAATCTCCCGGAACCTTCCCGGAAAACCCTTCGAATCCATTTTCGCTATGCAGTTGGCTATAATTCTTAACCGCAGAATCTTTACTATGTATTGATACTCTTTGAAATTCCGAACCAGCAGCAGATGCCCCGCACTCAGCCTCTACATTTCCCCCCGCAAGCAAGACATTGCACGGAGACAATCGCAGCAAATTTTCTGTCGTACTGCCAATATCCAGTCCATTTGTGTCATGAACACCCGTACGACCTACAATCAGTAATGACGGTTGTGCTTTGAAAACAAATTTGAGTATTTGATCATAAGGCTTGCCATCCAACAAGACAGAATTCATCTCAATACCGGCATCGCTTGCCATGTGATTAGCCCGGTCTAAGTGTCCCTGATAAATTTTTGCCAGCCCTTTATCGATAATCTCTTCGTGGAGTGTTTCCTGTTCCCTAAATCTGAAAATTTGCCCTGCTTCCTTTGAAAGCACCTTTGCGATACTTCCAAATGCAACTCTATGATAATGAGGATCAAATACAGAAACGGAATCAAGTTTCAGATTAAACTGCCGGGTAAACGATATAGCAGACTTCACACCGGCGACAGACCGCGCGCTTCCATCAACTGCAACTACTGCGCCTCCCTCGAAACAACCATTTTTCACCACCAGTATGTCCGTCTTGATTCGCCTGACAACACGCTCACAAACGCTTCCCAGCGTGCTATTGTCCACAGCAGCTAATCCTTGAGCGCCCAGAATCACCAGGTCGTAGTGTTCTCTCTGCACCTCCTTAATAATTTCATAATAATTCTTGCCTTCCAATAAAAGACTTTTGTGAGGCACAGCAGCCTCACGGCATTTTTCATTAAACACATCCAGATATGACTCAGAAATCAACTTGAGTCCCTGGTTAATCAAGGAAGTATGGAGATCTCGCTGTCGCTGGAGAACGGATTCGTCCTGGTATTGCGGCGGCAAACCTTTTTCCATATCACGAAACCGTCTTTGATGCAACGATGCGTCATAGACATGGCATCCCACTAACAGGGAATTGAATTTTTGGGAGAGCTTGATTCCTAAATCAATGCAGTGATTCGAATGGCATGAATTGTCAATTGCAACGAATATCTTTTTATACATAAAGATGTTTTGAACTGGTTATATTCTACCGCGGTAACGATTCCTTCCTGAGCTTCTTCCATTCACCAATAGCGCCGATTGCCAAAGCCAGGGTAATCACAACAAGAAATAACCAACGCACCGATGATTTAAACGCACCGGACGCCTTAACTTCAACAACTGCTTCTTTTGCTGCAACTACCGGCTTTTCAGCTTCCTGCGTTGAAAGATTCCGTATGAAAGCAACCAGTTCCTTAATTCTTTTTTCTGTAAGTGTTTTTCCCCAGGGAGGGCAAAGATTAGATTTATCCACCGATTTCGATCCGTCCGTAATGGACTTTATCAATTGGTCATCCGTCCTTTTTTTCATGTATTCCGTATCAAGGAAGTTTCGAGGCTTTGGCTTCAAATCAATCGTAAAAAAGGTCCCGTCTCCTTTACCTTTCGCCCCGTGACACGGCGAACAATAGTATTCAAACGTCTTTTTAGGAGACAGCAAAAATGCCTGGTCGCGCGGAGAAGTATCGAAGTCCTTCGCAACAGCAACACCACCGATTGAACTTATGAGAACAAAAGAACTTAAAATTATAATTTTTTTACCGATAGAAAAATATCCCATTATTTATTTCCCTCTTTTTTCTGCACATGGTCAGCCAGGAACCCCACCAGTGATTTTAATTCATCGTCTGAAAGCCCAAAGTTTGGTTCTACAGCCTGCGGATTTGCCTGTTGCGGGTTTTTTAAATGATAGAGTATGTACGCGGGCTGCAACCGGTCTCCCACCGTTTGAAGGTTAGGGCCAACAACGCCCCCGCCCTTGGTTCCTTCCGCATGACAGGTATTACATCCCTTTTCGTAAAAAAGTTTTTCTCCCGCAGCTACAACATCTGCCGGAGGCGCACCACCCTCGAATGGGTTAGAAAGTGGCTCTTTTGTATGAAGATTCTTTTCAATATACTCTATCGCAGCTTTTGCATCTTCTTCCGTTAAATTAAACTTGGGCATTTGCTGGCTAAGCGGACGGATAATATCAGGCGCTTGCAAAAACTCCTTCTCCCAACTCATATGAATCTTACTGCCGGTAATTGTTAAATTGGGCGCATAGGTGCCGCCTTTATTCTGTATACGATGACAGCTCAAACAGCGTATTTCGTATAAAAGCTTTTCGAACCCTGCCAGCCCGTCACGTTTTTTCTCTATCACAGGCATGAGCTCAGTGATTCCTTTTATATCATGACACACAAAACATCTCGACTTTTCAACAATATCCCTGCCTTTTTCAACTAGGGCAGTATCTTTTCTGATATTATTAAATTCTTTTTCAGTTAATATTTGAACTTCAGGCTCAGCAACCTTAGGTTCCTTTGCCTCACCCTCTTCCTCTTCTTCTTTTTCTTCTGGCATAAACTGGGTATCACGCATGACGAACTCAACAATACCTCTTAAATCACTATCCGTAAATCGGAATTGCGCCATCATGGTGTCGGGAAAATGAGTCTTGGTATTACCAAGCCAGTCATACAACCAGTTCCTGTTAATCTTTGTTGTAATTTCACCCAGGTCCGGCCCTACGCCTACGTTTCCGCCAACACCTTTTATCGGATGACAGATGGTACAACGCGCACGCCCCCAGACACCTTTCCCGTTGTTATAAATCTTATCCATCTTGTCGTATTCATTCTCTGAAAGGTCATCCTCCTTTTTTAACAGAAAGGCGTCCCATGTAATCTGTGGCACTTCTTTTTCTTTAAGGCTGCCCAAAAAAACTATAACGGCTTTAATCTCTTCAAAATCCAATCCGAGATTTGGCATCTTGGCATTCGGAACAACCTTTTTTGGGTTGGCAATCCATCTGGAAATCCACTCCACATTTGCCTTAGTGATAATGTTCGCCAACGGAGGGCCGTTTTTAACTCTCTTATAAGGATCTTCGAGTTCAAATGGCAGCGTAGACCATTCTTCCGGAAAACGATATTTCTTATCCAAATCTAAAAACATGGAATCGATTTTTCTTTCCTGTCCAAAGGAAACATTCATAAAAACTGTCCATGGTAGACCTATAATGGCTGTTAAAACCAAAATTTTTAAACCAACTAATGACCTTGACCTCATTAAAAACTCCTTAACAAGATGTTGTTTTTTTACTGTCCTTCTTCTAATTTCGGAGGAAACCTGCGTAATCTTGCAACAAACCACATCTCAATGCTTGCGCCCATAACAATTGCGATCAACACATAAACAAAAACTGTTTTAGGCACCGGTTTTTCAAGCGATACGTAATACCACGATGAAACCGATTTTTGACCGGAGACGTCGCTATTTGAACCATCCCATACCGCAAAGGCAATAGGAATGAGCTTTCCAATTTCAAATTGAATATCTCCTTTTGCATCCTCAGTCTTCAACGTTCTCTTCATAACAACCTTCCACCGCCCATTTTGGTAAATCCCCTTCCCTGTCACATTCTGGCTCTCCGGCGGCTGCGTTACAATATTTTTAAATCCCTTTGCATTCATTTCAATCACTGCGCCAGCCTCTGTTTCAGGCGCCTCGGCAATCAAACCAAACCCTTCGCTCCAGTGAGCCTTCCAGCTCCACAGATTTACCGCTCCGCTGGAATCTCCCATTGCAAAATATGGTTTCTTTAACGATTCCGGAATTTTCGTTGGAAACTGCAGGGACACGGCATCGCGAAAGATTTCTTCCTGTTTATTGGTTGAATCGTCCCATTCGACCAAAAAAGCGATTTCATCCTTATTGTACAAAGCCCTGATCATAACTGCATCAACTGACGGCGCCCAATGTCTGGGACTGGCGATGATTTGCCCTGCCAATGGAACCTCCACCGGCATGGCTTTACTCCAGTTCTCATCTAACGGTTCTATCGGTAATTGTTCACTCTCAGACAACTTTACCTTTACAACCACATCAGACGCCATATCCTTCGATAAATTTTTCACATAGTGAGCAACATGCCAACGATCTTCATCAGAAAGTTTTTCTAAATAAGACCCCATCGGGGTCTCATTAAACCCGGTTGAAATCGTACGATAAATATCTTCGGTCACATTACCACCCTTAAAATTCCACGCCTTGGATAAATCTCTCGCCCTATAAGGCATATTCCATTCTGTCTGCAACGCTACCGTCAAAGGGCCATTTCCCCGACCATCCTCGCCATGGCATTCATAACACTTCATCTCCTTAAATAGCTCCTGCCCTCTTTTCACGCTGTCCGGGGTCGAGACAACCGACCCTACCGGTACTACCTTCGGGGCGGTATCTTTCTTGAACTGTTCACTAAAAGTCTTGATATAATAGATTACCTGCCACCGTTCTGTTTCCGAAATCGTGCTCCAGAACGGCATGGCCGTACCTTCTATACCGCTGGTAATAATTCTAAAAAGGTCTTCGTCCGTAGGAACTGAACCTGCCGCTGTAGAACGAACTTTATACTCATTTCTCGTAAAGTTCCTGGGTTTAGGAAACATCGTCTTCGATGCAGGGCCATCACCCTTGCCTTCGATTCCATGACAATACCAACACCGCTTCTCGTAAACCTTTTTTCCTTCTGCAATAGATTCTGATGTTTCAGACAACTTTTGCGGCACCTCATGTTTATAAGTTCTGAACAAGTGCGATGTCTGCGCGGATACCTCAGAACGTCCCGCAAAAACACCTGTCATTAATACGATCAATCCCAAACCAATCAAAACACTTTTAAACGCTTTTATCATAGTATTTACTTGCTCTTCTATCCGTTGCTGTTGATAAATTAATCACCTTTAACAGTTAAGAACCAAGCCTCCCTTTTACACAAGCGCGATATTATTCAAGCTTTTCCGTTTGCCGAGGCATAACACCAGCCGTATCATATTCACCCATAATAATCTTCCAGATTTCATCATCCTTCAAATCATCTTTCCATGACGGCATCGCCGAATCCCATGGGGTAGACTCCGACGGGAGACCAGGCCCCCCTTCCTTAATACGCCAAAAGACATAGTTGTCCACTACCGTTGCAATCGTTCCCGGATCCTGAAAATTAATCGGTCTCAGACGGAACGAATTTGAAAACGGCCCGTTGCCATCCGCCTTTGAGCCATGACAGGGACGACAATAGGTTTGGAAGAGAATCTTTCCTTCTTCGATGCACTTCCGTTGTGTTTCAGCATCAGTTTGGCGGAACGGATTCTCAAGTTTTTCAAACTCTTGAGGAAGGGTAGGATGCTGAATCCTTAATTCCACCGGTGATGCAGCGCCCGGAATAGCCCAGGAATATACAAACCACCCCACGATAACAGGAAAACCAACAAACAATACCTTTTGTAATAAAATTTTTATTGTTGGCCCGCCCCCGGGTAATAAAAAGCCCAAAAAATCGGCAAATTTCTGATTACTGGTAGTTGCATACACCAAGCCAGCTAAAATTCCCATAATCATATACCACATCATCAGGGTACTTGGCGTAGGCATAGGATGATCTTTCGCCATCAACACCTGAAATATTTTAGGGGAAGCATATTTAAGGAACAAAAACAAGCAGACAACTGCAGTGATTACCCATATCATTAAAAATTTACTGCGTTTTTTAGCCATTAATACACTCCTAACTATTGATTCCTTCGCATAAACAACTGCATCATTGACCTATTTCAAACTCTGTAAAAAGGATACAATCCCGTAAAAATCCTGAACACTCAACAACTCGCCAATATTTCCCGGCATAATCGAAACATCCTGTTTTTTCATTTCCTGGATGTCACTTTTAGCAATAGCCACCTCTTCAATCTCGCCACTTTCTTCTTTTAATAAGACAATCTCTTCTTCGGTTTCACTCTTAATCAATCCATTATAGGGAATTCCATCGGTAGTTATCACATACATTGTTTCATACCCTTTTACGATCTTGGCGCTCGGCTTAAGGATAGATTCAAGGAAATATTCAGGAGTCTGAATAGCGCCAATCCCCGTAAGCTCCGGGCCAACCTGCTTTCCCCTGCCATTCACAACGTGACACTTTCCACAGGTAACAGGGCGGGTTTCATCAAAGAACACCTTTTCACCTTCTTTTGCATCAACAACCATCGGCGGTACCCACGGTTTTACCTTTTTCTTTGACGCCTCAGGTATTTTATCCTTATACTTCATGAGAGCGCCAATGTCAGGCTCTCCTCCCAGTGTTTGAAGATATGCCAAAACAGCCAGTATCTTTTCCCGGGACAACATAATGGGAGGGTCGAATACCCTCGGCATAATTTTATCATACCCTTTCACAATATATTTATCAGGCTCTACTATAGATTCGACCAGATAATCCAATCCCGAAGGCAAGCCCAGCTCTTTTGCCCGCTCTTCAGCCCTACCTGACAAGCCATCCTGATCAGGGCCTCTTGTAGCGCTTCCGCTCGAACCTATCTTGTGGCAGGTGCTGCACTGTCCGTCACCCCAAAATATCTTTTCCCCAGACTCCGGACTTACCCCACCAGCCGACTCACCGCCGCCCGTACCGGAAAGGCCAGCCACATACATCGTGATATAGATATAAAATCCTATAACTGCAACTCCAAATGCCGTAATTTTAAGCATGCTTTTATTCATAAGTTTTCTATGCCTTCATTTTACTATCTTGAGATTTTAACCTGATTAAACATTCTCCCTAATTCGTATCTCTGCAATTGCCCGCATTCAACTTCTGCTATAGCTTGATTCAAATCTAGTCCTCATATCCCGCAGAAACTTCCCCATATTCATGTTCTTTTGCTTTTTCTTTCTTGTCACCGAGACCGGCCAGCCAGAACACAAAAGCTACCAGACCCAAGAAGAGCGCCACAATCAAACCTACTATCCTGCCCATGTATGCCAGGGACGGGGTGTACGCCCATTGTGAAGTATCCTGCATAATGCCATAAACATGCCAGTCCATTCTCAGTCCGGAACGTATGAAGCCCATCAATCCCATCAGAATAACAATAACCACACACAACAGAAGCAACGCATACTGAGACCGCACAGGCATCTTCCCCCACTCAATACCCCCCACAAGTTTCGCCTTGCGGAACATGAAAATATCAATGACGGCATTCATAATCAGACAGCTCATCACGATTGAAACCTGCGTCACCGATAAGTATCTCAAAACCAAATTTGCCTTTTGCATCACCTCGAAACCATAATACCAGAAGTAAAGCACCGCAATACACGCCGTAACTGCAAAGAGTATAGCCTGCCCTAATTTCCCTTTGTTTCTAAAGGTTAAATATGCAGCTAAACATATCACAAACGACTGGATATACAGCGCACGAATAAGCGGCTTCACAAAAACCTTCATGTTGGCCTCAAGTTCCACAAAATTAAGCGATATCGCATAAGAAACCAGCATCAGCAGACAAAAGATCACGCCAGAAAATATTCCCACCTTACCGACTTTCCCCTGTTCAGAAAACGGCATCATCTCTCCCTTGTTACTCCTGCGGTAGATCAGGAAGGAAAAGAATGTAGCAAGAATTATCAGGTTGACCACGGCATTTTTTGCAGCCATAACACCAAAATACTTAGAGAACGGATGATACTGCTCGCCGATCATCGCCCTCTCCTCACCACTAAGCGGCAGATTGTGAGGCGTCAACCAGACCGCAAAACACATGAAGATTACGAAGATAAGGTACTTGAAAAATTTTGTGTATCGCTCAGACCCTTTAATCCTACCCATTCCAAGCCATAGATAATAATTCGCACCGATAAAAAGCATGCCAATCAGGATGGCTTGAATAATAAACGTCCAGGAAAAAGCGCCACCCATCATAATATTACCCATCACAGGACTGGAGCTGTAAATTTCACGCCCAAGCCAGTATCCTGCAAACGGTAGCGGAATCAACGCGCCAACTCCGATAAAGTTTCCGACATAACCCATCCAATCGTAATGAGCCCTTTCCTCTTCTGATTTTGAACCTAAAAACTTAACCGCTGCATACGCGCCTACCACAAAACCGCCAAAGCACACGTTTGCGATCAGACGATGGATATTTACCGGCATCCAGAGCGGATTATATATGGCATGAGACAAACTGAGCAGCTTCCCCGTTAGAGGGGCAACACCCGCAGGACTCATCATGTATGTTGCCCATGAATTGGTGATGAACATAAGCCCCGTGCCAAACAGGTTAAGCATGACACCCAACATGATATGGAACCATTTCTTAAAGGCGGCACCCTTAAGAATTTCCCACGAATAATAATAACCATACAAAGTGAATGCTTCGCCGAAGAACATCAATGCATAAATATACATGGTCGGCGCAAATACATTCGTCATATGGCCCATAAATTCCGGATACAAACCATACAGACAGAATCCAAGCAATCCGCCTAACGACGCGGTCGTAGCGAACGCGGCAGACAGCAGCTTGGTAAATTCCTTCGCCATCTTATCATATTTGATGTCGCCGCCTTTGAATCCTACGATCTCAACAATAACGGCAAATATGGGAACACCCAACACAAAGGCAGCAAACATGAGATGTAATTCCGATACAATCCAGACTATCACGCGGGAATCAATCCCAAAAAACGCCCGATACTGAACAGGCCCTGCCTCTTCTTCCTCAACTGCAGCAGTTGCCGTTCCGGCCTCCCCCGCAGGCTGCCCTTCCGGAGACTGCGACGATGCTGGCGCCTGACCAGCTTCGAATTGGGGCAATTCAACGCCAGGCGCTGCGGCTTCTTTTGCCGCCTCTGCCGGCGCATCGGCAGCAAAAATATTTTGTGAAAGCGGAAGGAATGAAACAATGGAAAGGAAAAACAATAAGACAACACTATATATACTTCTCTTTGGGAGGTTCAACAATATCTTCAAATTATTCATTAGCGGTGCGCCTTTTTTAACAAGTAGGTTACACATTCCATAAAGTTATGAACACAGTTATTTCTTTGTCAAAACAAAGTCTGCCACAACCTCTTCTTTCGGCTTTACGGTTACATCGCCGGCCTTTTTCCCAAGCTTCTCCTGCCAGGCCTCGATCTTATACGTGCCAGCAGGCACGTTCTCAATCTTAAATTGACCATTTTCATTCGTAACGGCAAAATAAGGATTTGCCTTAATTACGATAAAAGAACTCATCCATTTGTGCACATCACACGTAATCTTTACTATCTCCGCAAGATCAAATTTCTTCGTCATTTTCCCGCCGCCCGACACACCTTCATTAAAAGCGGGGTTCTTGATAGACCATGAGTGAAGATTGTGCATTACGTTGTCGCTATTTAGCAAATCCACGCTGGAACCAACCGGTACTGCAACAACATGAGGAGTAAACAAGCATTCTTTCTGATCCAGCACAGCAGTTACCGCCTCAATCTTCTTACCCGCTGCAATGTCAACCAAAGAAACCACGACATTTTTAACACCCTTGGATTCGCCGTTAACCACCAATTCCTCCGACGCCTTATTTTCGTGTCCGCAGGTTTGCTCATCCTTATCGACCTTCAACATCTTTGCGGATGGGACATCACCGTCAAATTTTACAGTCCCAACAATCGTTCCCCCATCTTTCACATCCACCTCTTTGTAGGCGACGCCTTTTTCCTGCGCCATAGCGAAATTATTTATTACCCCGCTGCCCATAACACTGAATGCCAAACCACTAACAATTGTCAAGCATCTCAAACTTTTCAACATCGTTACCTCCACATTCATCTTCTAAAAGTTACTATGGATTCAAAAAAATCCCGTTAATATCTTTCTTTGGATATACTCAAAACAAAGGCGAACTATGATACATTATATAACAAGTTTGTCAATCACAAATTTTCGTAAAAACAAAACCGAAACCAGCGTTTTTTGGGAAAATCTTACAATGGGATTTAGCAAATAACAACATTCATTCCTTTTAATAAAAAAATAAAAAAATAATTTAAAAACTATGTAACTAATTAAATTTCAAATTCTTAGTTTTTTATAATCAAGCATTATAAAACATCTTCCGGGCTTTATGAGCTACGAAAAAATTTCAGTATTGCAATGATAGTTTCAAATGTAGTATTACAAAACTATTCATAAACATTAAAAACTAATTTAATGTTCTCTTCAGGGTTTCAATGTCTTTAGGATTTGTGAGCTTGCCAGGCTCGATAATCACATCGGGCTCCATCTTGAATCGCCTGACCCATGTCGTTTCCGAAGGAGGTTTCCAGTATAACTTGTACAAACCGGGCGATACATTTACAAAACGATACATACCATCATCGTCTGTGACTGTTTCTATCTCTACGGCTTCCGCCACCGGGCGATACCCTTTTGCTAAAAGTCCGCTTTTTTCCAACATCTGCAACTTTACCTGGCAACCGGAAAGAGGACTTCCGCTCCGCAATATCTTCCCCTCAACGCTTCCAAGATTCCGGTCCTGAATTACCGGTTCTTCTTTCTTAATATCTTCTTCAACCTCCTTATCAACTTCCTCTTTATCATGCGACTCTTTTAACAGGTCTTGATTCGATTCGGACATTTCACCGCTCTCCGTCAGAGGTCTTTCGTCCTCAATCGATTCACGAATACCCATTGACGCATCTTCGGCCTTAGTCACTAATTTGTCATCTTCTTCCAGCAAGCTTTCCTTTTTCGCCTTTTTAGTCTTTAGCCTATAATATTTCCCCGCTTCTTTCTTTTCTATTGGATCAGTCCTTATCTCATCGACTATTACTCTATTGCCGGCATCTTCTGGTATCCTGGGTTCTAATTCCCGATCCTCCTTAACCTGCGATGATTTTCCCTTTTCCTCAACCACATCTGTGGTTATTGGTCTGCTATCAATCTCAGGTGGAGCTGAAACGGTCTGCTTGTCGTCCGGTCGGAAGGACATTTGAAGTGAAGAAATTTTGGAGGTAGGAATCAGTACATGAATAGCATCTTCGGTAATTTCCTTGATCTTACATTCCACAGTTACATTTGCAATATCCAGGGAAATCATATCGGGGTAATTCCCGGGATTTAAAAATTGCATATTCAGGGATTTTATGGACTTCTTTGGTATTACCGCATTTATATATTCCCCGGTAACCCCCACTACTTTGAGATCAATATCTTTGCCAACATTCCTGAGAACTACGGTATCCCCATTCACAGCAACACAGAAGCACACAAACGCACAGAAAACAATCGCCGCAAACTTTATCATTAAAAATATTCCCAAACAATAAAACCTAACAGCTACAATTTCTTTCGCGGGTTCAAATTTGCAATTTGAACCCCGTGTTTTATATTGTTGATTCCGCCGTCGTCTTCACAGGGCGTAATCAACCAAATAAACCCATGGGTTCAGGCTTCGCCGTGAGCTCAGCCGAACGGTTACAAACCTGAACCCGCCAAGGGAACCCGCCGAGACATGCATCGTTTTTACCATTTACCGTAGGGGCAGGTTTGAAACCTGCCCCTACAAATGGCATTAGTTTAACATCCATTAGTTTTATATCAACTAAAAAAATAAGGGGATAACCCCGAAAATATTCAGGATTACCCCCTTGTAATTCAAATTGTACAGACGCCCCGCCGGGACATCTCTACTATTTTTTTCTTATCTTCACAATAACAAAAGTCGTATAAACCTCTCCTTCACTGTCTTCAACGGTAAATACCACCTTGGAATTACCCTTCTTCTGCCCGGCCGTAATAGTGAAAGTGGCCTGACCATTTGCATCAGTTGTTGCGGTCGTAGCATCAATCGCAACACGATTCTTTCCTGTTTTAATAACGGCATTCACTGTTGCGCCCTCTGACTTACAATCGTCTGCCCCGCTCACCGTAACAGTTACCGTTTTGCCTTCACCGAGTTTCAAATTCAGCTTCTTCGTATCTAGGGTAATTGCCTCCGGTTCACATTCGGTGGTTGTTGGCGTCGGCGTTGCTGTTGGGGTTGCAACAGCAGTGCTTATTTGTTTTGTGGTCGTATAAATATAATCACCCTGATTCGTGCCATCTCCATTCGCTTCATTACCGGCTGCATAGAATGTCACCACCCCCTGCCCATCGGCAGGTGCAGTCCAGTTTACATTCCAACTAGCATTTCCAGACTGGCTACTGCCTGCAGAGGTATGTTTTATATAATCCCCATTATTGGTTTGTGTATTACCATCACCTTCGACACTACTGAAAGTACCAACGTGGTTATTGTTTGTGTCTAACGCTGAAAGTTCAAAACCATGCTTGGCAGTGCTGGAATTACCAAAAGAAACGGATACGCTTAAAGTTTCTCCCGGGGTATAGCTGGCTGGCGCTGAGATAGAAAACGCTGCCAAACCGGAATTAAGGTCATAGTTATTATGGCATCCATCATTACACGTTAGTAAATTATCGGCCGGCGAACCTGTGCGGCCGTCGGGAGGGCCGCCTGAAAATGCGAATAACGTACTTACGCCTATCCCCATAATCCCTATTACAAGAACACCGTAAACAGCCATTTTAAAACAATTTCTCATACACTGTTCCTCCTAAAAAATTTGCCTGAAAGCAAAAATAAATTCCCCGTACCATAACCATGTTAACATTTTATTTCAGATCAAATCTTTAATAACGTAAACAATCCCGGATATAAATCTGTGCGATAATACTATCTTCAGGCATGAATGTCAATGCAATTGACTGCCACCTGCTTCGGTAAATTAAAGAAACACAAAGGCCAATAAAAAACCTCCCGCAAGGACAAAGCCTTGCGGGAGGCGAGGAGAAGGCTTTCGATAAATTCTATTAATGCTCCAAAGGATTATATGGTTTGCCGCCTTTCAAAGGGGCATCCGGCTGCGCTGCCTTGCTTTTGCTTTTTACGTCGAAAATCGTCAAAGCGCCCATAGGATACTTGCCTGTTGACACCATTCCGCGCAGATTATGATCGTGCATGATGGTGATGCCAGCGCCCAAATTGCAGGACAGGCATTTCCTCTGGCTGGCAAAATGGGGAATCTTCACCAGCACGTCAATCCGCTCACCACTTGCAATACAAATGGTGTCTTTCTCATAGGTACTCTTTAACTTCCTTCCATCTAACGCAACGACTTCCATGTGGTATCCGTGCGGGTGGAGCGCAAATACGTGGTCGGCTCCAATAGCCATCAACCGCAGCAGAACCGTCTCGTCTTCATAGGCAACAATTCTTGAACGGGGATCGTTTATCACAGAACGTGGATGATACAGGTTATCAGTAAACGTCCTGCCATTAATCAAGTAATAATCGGCCTTCCAGTCTTGTAAACCATGAACAACCCCAGATTCCTGCAACATTTCATTTGCCGTAGAAGATAATTCACTTAAAAACAGCGTATAATCACGATCATACTTATATCCATAGGCTGTCTTCGTCCTGTCTTGATGAATAATTATGGGGAAGTACATTCCGGCAAGGATATGGTTAAAACTGTCCACGTGGCAATGCCCCATAAAAGAGCCCTCGTATTGAGGCGTAATCTCGTAAGTAAAAGATTTATGCTCCAATACCGGGTCTACCGGCAGGGAAGGCACACCATCAACCGAAGGAGTTAAATCCAGACCGTGAAAATGAATCGTATGCGCCACGTGATTAATACCCGAATGTTCAGCCGCACAGTGCATACCCGTATTATGCAAAGTAATCCGCGCCTTTTCACCGACAAAGAGATGAACCGGATCGCTCGGCACCTTCACAGGCTCCAATAATCTTTCGACCTCTTCTTTTGTCTTTACTTCACCAACATCTTTAAAGCTGCCTTTGGCATGGGTATAGCCAAAAACCCATACCAGTTCACCATTGGTCATCTCTATATAGCCGTCTGTAGTGTAAAGGTGAAAATCCCACACACCATCCTTGCCGCGCTCTCCTAAAACATCCCCGTTTGTTACATTTATTAAATCTTGTTCATCCGGACTGAGATTCCAGGTCTCAGCCTGTTTTGCCTCTTCAGCAAAAGCACCTGGCGCTGCCACATATGTTACAACACTCAATAACGCGGCAGACATCCAACCCAACAGCTTTAAGTTCATTGTTTTTTCCCCTTCCATAAAATTAAGGTTAACTAAAATACAAAACTACTGAAACTTTTCAATAACGTTTACTTCACTATCTCCTAATACCCGTTTTTAAGTAATCACCCGTGTCTCCCCCCATAATTTTTCTAGTACTGATTTTAATTCTTCGATATTTACCGGTTTTTGCAAAAAGTAATCGTACTCTCTATTTTTCCTGCCATTTACACCAGTTTTAACGGAACTGTTGGCCGTAATAATCACAATAGCTATCGGTTCCTTCCTTTTTCTTACTTCATGAATCAAGGTAAATCCATGCATTCCCGGCATATTCAAATCCGTTATAATGACATCGAAACTTTTTTTTGAGAGGGAATTTAACGCTTCAGAACCTGATAAAACACCGGCGACCTGATACCCATCACGCCTCAAAATGTTTATCAACCCATCAAGCGCATCCTTATCATCATCTACCAGCAACAATCTTGGCTTTGTCATATATCGAAATCATCTCATGGACAAACTAAAATTAATTATCGTAATGAACAATTGGCATACCAGCGAGCAATCGGCCGCGATAACATTTGTTGTAAGTATTGATTTGAATAATTCTTAAGGGTAATTATATTTTTGTTCGAAGGAATGAGACGGGAAAGACGGGCAACAGGGGAAAGACGGCTTAACGAAATATTTGCGTGAATTGAAATAGGTTAGACAAAACGGCGTGAAAAAATTTCGCTTCTACTGCCACTCTTTTACTTTATATTCAATTTTCCTATTCGATATACCCAATATTTTGGAGGCCTCTTTTTTGCTTCCATGGGTCATCTGGAGTGTTTTTTGGATGATCTCTTTTTCGGCTTCTTTTAATGAAATTCCTACTGGAATTTTGATTACCGACATATCGTCCTTATCGGGAACAACGTTTCCTGGCAGGTGTTCCACCGAGATCGTATTTTTTTTGCAGAGCACAATTGCCCGTTCGACGACGTTTTCCAGTTCCCTCACATTTCCCGGCCAGTGATAAGCGCACAACGCCCCCATTGCCTCAGGGGCAAAGCCTTTTATTTCCTTTTTATATTTCTTTGTATATTTGATGACGAAAAAATTAGAAAGGATGGGAATATCGTCTTTCCTTTCCCTCAGGGACGGCAAATGGATGGTAATAACATTTAAACGGTAAAATAAATCTTCCCGAAACCTTCCTTCGGAAACTTCTTTTTCAAGGTTTCGGTTGGTTGCCGTAATCAACCGCACATCAACTTTTAAAGTCTTTTCCCCGCCGACACGTTCGAACTCACCCTTCTCAAGGACACGAAGCAGCTTGACCTGCACCTTCAAGCTCATCTCACCCACCTCATCCAGAAAAAGCGTGCCTCCGTCCGCCATCTCAAACCTGCCTTTTCTGGCCTGAACGGCGCCCGTAAAGGCGCCCTTCTCGTGGCCAAAAAGCTCGCTTTCCAATACACCTTCCGACAGCGCAGCGCAATGCAAAGCGACAAAAGGCATACACGCCCTGTCGCTCTGACAATGAACGGCGTTTGCCACGAGTTCCTTTCCGGTCCCCGTCTCGCCCAAAATGAGGATGGAAGCCGTACTGGGAGCAACGTCTGCAATCATATGAAATATCTGCTTCATCTGAGGAGTGTTCCCAACGAGTCCGGAAGATTTGTACTTATCCTTCAGCTTCTCCTTCAACATCCTGTTTTGGGCAATCAACCGCTGCCTTTCCCATATCTTTTCCAGCACCAACCTCAACTCCTCTATATTTATCGGCTTGGTCAGATAGTCGTCTGCCCCGCATTTTATAGCCTCCACCGCCGTTTTTACGGAACTGTAGGCAGTAATAACCACAATTGACACGGACTCTTCCTTCTTCCGTATTTCGTGGATCAGTGATAATCCGCCTATCCCCGGCAGCTTCATGTCCGTTACGATGATATCAAAGTTTTTCCTGGACAAAAGATTTAAAGCCTCGTAACCCGACAAGACGCCGGAAACAGGGTATCCGTCATGTGTCAGTATTTTTACCAACCCGTCAAGCGCATTTTTATCATCATCTACGAGTAACAATTTTGGTTTTATCATAGACATTGTTCATGTTGGAATTGCAATCACAAAGGTACTCCCTCGAGAGGACTGCTCCAATCGTATCGTCCCTCCGTGTGCCTGCACAACATTTTGAGCAAAAGAAAGGCCTATGCCGGTACCCCCATCCTTTGTGGTGTAAAACAAATCGAATATTTTATCTTTAATTTCATCGGGAATTCCAGGACCGGTATCCTGGCAGGAAACGAGTATCTGATTCCCACTCCTTTTCGCACCTACCCGTAACGTTCCTCCGTCCGGCATCGCCTCAACGCCATTAATCATGATATTCAATATTGCCTGCTTTATCTTGTCCCTGTCTACTTTAATCTTGGGCAGTGCGGAATGAACTTCTAGTTCCACCTGAATACCGTTTAATTGCGCCTGGGGCATGAGTAAAGAAACTATTTCATTGAGTATCTCACAAATATCAACGTAGCTTTCGTTGAGTTCTCCCGTTTTTGAGAAATGTAAACATTCCTCGACAAACCCGCTTAAACGAATAAGTTCCTTCTGAACGACAGAGACCGTGTTGAGCAATTCTTTTTTTGATTTTTCGCCTATCTTAGGTATTTCCCGTATTTCACGCTCCATAAGCGCCATTTGAATATGCATGGCATTTAAAGGGTTTTTAATTTCGTGCGCCAGCTCTGCTGTAAACACCCCCAACGTAGACAGGGTTTTCGACCTGAGAACTTCATCCGAAAATCTTTTTCTCTCACTAATATCTTCTATGATGGTGACAATATGCGTTACCTTTCCCCGAGAATCCCTGATAGCCGACGTACTTGTTTCCACCCAGACTTCGCTATCGTCACCCCGCTTGATCAAGAGTTCCCTGGAGGCATGTGAAAGCCTGCCCTGAAAAATTTCCATACCGGGACAAAATTTCTCGGTCAGACACATGCCTGTCGAGGTGTGGCACTGAAAGATGTCGCCGCAATCTTTGCCAACAATCTTTTTCTTTGGCCATTTTGTAATCTCTTCACAGGCATGATTAAAAAATACCACCTTGCGGTTTACGTCTTGTATCATAACCCCTTTGCTTGCGCAATCCAGGGCTTGGATTAAAATCTGATTCGTCGTATCAATTTTCCCCATAATCTTTTTCACTAAATAAGCCTATCAAAATTTCTAGGAAAGTAAATGTTAAAATAGTAAAGAAATATTATGCATATTAACCTTGCCACGACCCCATTTCTTTACTTACTGATTATCTGAACAGGAGTGCTTCTATTTGAGGCAGAACCGTCTCCCAGTTGACCGTTTTTGTTTAAACCCCACGCCCAAACAGTTCCGTCTGCTTTTAGGGCAATGCTGTGCTGCCCTCCGCCAGAAACAGATATGACATTATGAAGTGTTTTCACGAGAGTGGGTATTTCTCTATTTGTGGTAGTTCCGTCCCCCAACTGGCCGGAATTATTGCTCCCCCATGCCCATACGGTTCCATCTGATTTCAGGACAACGGTATGATCGCCACCGCTGGCAATCGAAGAGACATTTTTAAGTTTCTCGACGGGATATGGGGCGCTTCTGTTATTAGTTGAGCTATCTCCCAACTGGCCATATTGGTTAAATCCCCATGTCCAAACAGCTCCGTTATTCTTCAGGACAATACTGTGATCTCCTCCACAATTGATCATGCTGACGTCCGCAAGCCCGCTTACCTGAATGGGGATTGCCCTCTCAGTGGCGGAACCGTCACCCAACTGACCATATTTATTAAGTCCCCATGCCCAGATAGTACCATCTGCCTTTTGGGCAAGGCTATGGTATCCTCCACTGGCAATGGCGACGATGTCGCTGAGCGCCCTTATTTGTACTGGTGTATTTCTATCAGTAGTAGTCCCGTCTCCCATTTGTCCATATGCGTTTCTCCCCCAGGTCCAGACGGTTCCATCCGACTCCAGGGCGAGACTGTGTTGTCCTTTTGCGGCAATTGCCGTGATACCACCAAGACCATACACCTGAACAGGCATGTTCCTACTCTTTGTTGTGCCGTCTCCAAGTTGTCCTGCCCAGTTGCCTCCCCATACCCACACTGTGCCGTCTGTTTTCAATGCAATACTGTGCCACACGCCTCCTGCGATTGCAGCAACATTGCCGATATTCTTTACCTGCACCGGCATTTTCCTGTCTGTATTTGTTCCATCACCAAGCTGACCGTGTATATTCAATCCCCATGCCCACACAGTGCCGTCAGATTTCAAAGCCAAACTATGAAAACCTCCGCCTGATATCTGCACAACTGTCGATGCGGAGGCGGCCATATTTAAAAACAAACACAGGGGGAATATGATTAAAATCCAGCATGAAATGTTAAGTTTGGTGTGCATATAGTACTACACTCTTCTTTCTTCCCTTTGATAGCGGGAATTGGCGGCCTGCACGCCGTTACGATTGGGAAGAACCCTTTTTATAAGCGGATATCAGTTTATTTATTTACTTTTTACCTTTTCGTTTTTCTCTTTCAAGCATCTTTTTTACTTCTCTATCAAAGTCGCTTTCAAATTTCCCATCCTGAACCACCCTAAATTTCCCATATTCCTCTTCAGCCAATTGCTTCGCCACTTCATTGCTTACTTTTCCCGCATCCGTCAATATCTGGTACTCATTGAATTGCAGGAAGGCATCCAGTTTTTGCACCCAATCTGCCATCTTCTTCGGTATTTGACGGACCGCCTGATTTTCGGCATAGTCCAGGTACATTGATACTACCCGTTCCAATTCCTTAATTTCTCTTTCGACAAGGTAGTTCTTGGCTATGACAACATCTGTTTTCAGTATTTTACCTTTCGGCGCATTTTTCCATGTTTGCAGGCCCATATTGGACATTGAAGCATTCGCCCTTTCCGCTATGATTTGGGCAGCGGTTTTCCCTGTGATTGCCCAATGCAGCTTATTTTGCACGGTCTTGAAAAAAGTTTTGGTTATCTCCGCGTCCTTATCATAATCAATGCTGCACTGCTGGTAGATGTCGGTAATTTTTTGATAGAAACGCCTTTCACTAGCCCGTATCTCGCGGATACGTTCCAGAAGCTCGTCAAAGTAATCCTTACCAAAACGTTGCCCATGTTTGAGCCGTTCATCATCCAAGACAAAACCCTTGATGATAAACTCTTTCAGTGTTCTGGTAGCCCAAATGCGGAATTGTGTCGCCTGATAACTATTGACCCGGTAACCAACGGCTATAATGGCGTCCAAATTATAGAAATCAACGTCGCGGGACACATCCCTCTTGCCTTCCCGTTGAACTATTCGAATTTTTCGAATAGTTGAATCTTCCTTTAATTCACCGCTTTTGAAAATCTCTTTAAGATGGTAATTCACCGTATGCACTTCAACGCCAAAAAGCTCCGCCATTCTTTTTTGGGAAAGCCAAAAGGTATCATCGCTAAAAACAACCTCAACATGAATATTCCCCTCCGGTGAGGAATAAAAGATAATATCTGAATATTGAGGAGTTATTTCTTTATTCATATATTTTTCTTCCAACAAGTGGAAGCCCATCTTGTGGGTTCCTGAACCCAAACATCTCCATCAATTCCCACAGTAAACCAGCAGAAATACTGTGGGAGCAGGTTTCAAGCCTGCTTCCGATCGAGGACAAGTTTGTGTAAGTTTTTAGAAATAAGAACGTGTGTTGAATGATGAATGACGAGTGACGAGAAAAAACGTCACCCGTCACCTGCAACTCGCCACATGAGCTTTTTTTAACTATTTTAGGTTGCGGCTTCGCTGCGCTATGATATTTGAAGGAGCCGTCTTGATACTATCAAAATTCCTGCGAAAGTAAATGCCAAAAAAGTATAGAGATTGTTATTTTTGTGGTGGTATTGTGGAGGAACGCCTTATACCGCGGGAGGTACGATGGCAGAAAGAGTTGTTTATTAGTAACTATTCAGTGAAAATATTTTAAATATTATTTGACAGGGATTTTGTTCTAAATAGGTAATTTGTTTTGTAAGGAGTGTAGAGGGGAAGAGAGGATGCCTTCCAGGCTTCTACGATGTCTTTGAGTATGCAGAAGGTGGGGTCTGGAGCACCAGCAATGTTTCGTGCCTTAGAAAGCGATAGAGCGCAAAAAACATGGATAAAAAAGCCTGTGA
>Ga0194127_10001223_pt1 | contig 38103 bp, 30 predicted proteins | sample TA2KigC100mmetaG_FD_148624 | JGI IMG/M metagenome (GOLD analysis project Ga0194127, IMG submission 148624) | Freshwater microbial communities from Lake Tanganyika, Tanzania - TA2015036 Kigoma Deep Cast 100m | ecosystem: Environmental > Aquatic > Freshwater > Lake | place: Tanzania: Lake...
GGGGTGCTGGCGGAAGAACTTCATGAGATGTTGGCTGTTGAAGGCAATGACAAGGATAAGTACAATGTATCGGTGGTTTCTGCAGGTACAGCCGCCGAGCGCTCCCTCATCGGCATGCTCAACTTCAGTTTCTACGACCTGAAACGGAAGAAGGTACGTCTGAAGCAGGCCGGCCGGGGAGGCATCGGTACCGTGTTGCGCGACAAAAAGATCAAAGCCATGGTGGCCCATGTTAAGAATATTGGCGGAAATCGCAATAATGTGGTGAGCCTGGAAGCCATCCAGGAGAGAGGACGCCGGTTCAACCGTGAGATGCGCGAACTCGACGACAAGCAGTGCGACATGCGCTCCAAAGGTACCGCCCACCTCACCAACATCATGAACGATTACGACCTGCTACCCGTCCACAATTTCAAGTTTGGCAATCACCCCGATTCTGATAAGATCCATGGCGATGTCTGGAAGTCCTTTTTCACACAGGGCGTTCCTGATGGTTGCTGGGTTGGGTGCAACATGGCCTGCGCCAAGGGAGTCGATAATTATGAACTCCGCACGGGTCCCTATAAGGGAGATAAGGTCATTGTCGATGGCCCCGAATATGAAACGACCTCCTCGCTGGGCTCCATCGCCGGTATCTTCAATCCCGACTTTACCATCGAGGCCAATTTTTATTGCGACACCTATGGCATCTGCACCATTTCCTGGGGTACGATCCTTGGGTTTGTGATGGAGTGTTACGAGAACGGCATTTTGAATGAAGAGCGTACCGGTGGATTGAAGCTGAATTTCGGCAATGCCGATGCCGCCATGGAATTGCTTCACCAGGTCTCACGCGGAGAAGGCTTCGGCCCAATTGCCGGTCAGGGTGTAAGGAAGATGAAGGAGATATTCGCCCGGAATGGCTGGGGTGATCCGGCATTTATGCAGGATATCGGCATGGAAAACAAAGGATTGGAGTACAGTCAATACGTTTCCAAGGAATCATTGGCTCAGCAAGGCGGCTACGCCATGACGAACAAGGGGCCTCAGCACGACGAAGCCTGGCTGATCTTCATGGATATGGTCAACAACCAGATCCCGACCTTCGAGAACAAAGCCGAGGCCTTACATTATTTTCCCATGTTCCGTACCTGGTTTGGCCTGGCAGGGTTCTGTAAACTCCCCTGGAATGACGTGGAGCCGGAAACCAATGCACAGTCGAGCGAGCCTGCAAAGGTTCCCGAACATGTTGACAACTATGTTACCATCTACAATGCGGTGACGGGGAAGAATATCGACAAACATGAGCTTGTAAAGCAATCCGAACGGGTTTACAACTTCCAGCGGATTTTCAGCATCCGGAGGGGTTATGGACTTCGTAAACATGATGCCCAACCATACCGGGCCGCCGGACCTGTAACCAAAGAAGAATACGAATCCCGCGCAGAACGGTACGACAAACAACTGAAAGAAAAAGTGGGCTATGATCTTGCTGGAAAGACAACCGAAGAAAAAATGAAGGTTCTCCGGAAGTTCCGTGAAGATCAATACGAGAAACTGCTTGATGCGGTATATCAGCGCCGGGGATGGAACAAAAATGGCGTACCTACCATCGAACACCTGAAGAAGATCGGCATGGATTTGCCCGAACTCATCGAGGTGGTGAAGCCGTTGCAGTGATTTAAATCTCAATAAAACGCAAAAGCGCAGAGGCGCTGGAAATATGCTCTGATGTCATCAGTCCTCAAGAGATGATCTTGAAAAAATAAAGAAAGGGTGACTCGGTTTTTAAGTCATCCTCTTTTTTTGTTCTTAAGCCCCCGGATTCCTTCCCCCTTTCCCATCAAAAAACCACCACTCACCCCAAAAATCCGCCGGATTTTAAAAACCACTGTTTTTTTTGTGGCTGCCACTAGATTTTCTTATGTATCTATTATTCACGCAATTAGTGAAATTTCTTTCAAAAAACATTCCGGATTTCCGGAATCACAAAAAACGGAAATCCGCAATTGACAAGTGGATAGTTTTATTATATTTTTGAAGCCTGAAATTTTCATTATGTATTCCTGCTCATCTCCAAATCACCCAATCACCCAATCACCCAATCACTAAATCACCCAATCACCAAATCACCAAATTCCATGAAAACCCTCTTCCTTCTTTCAATCCTATTCATTTCCTTCACCGCAACCGCCCAGGATATCAACTCAGGCTCGAATATCCTCCCGCTGAAAGCGGACAATTCGGTGATGTTTGGGAAAGATATAATAATTCGGGAGCAACCGGATCAAAACCAGAATGATGTTGTCATCTGCTCTGCTTATAATGGATGGCTTTATGCTGCTTATTGGTACTTCGAAAGTATAACTCCGAAATTAGTGATTATGAGATCTATTGATGATGGGATGAATTGGTTAAATCTTACTACGTTAGATTGGTTTGTAGGAGGCGATCGCATATATAGGATGGATATTTGTGCGACAGGTCAGACTGAATCTCAAATAAAAATAATACTTTGCTTTATTTATAATACAGATACTCCAATATATTCTGGAGGGCCACTGTTTGTTTCCAGATTTGATGGAAATACTGGCGATTTTGAGGGATTTGTATTCGATTCGAAAAGTACTCTATTTTTTGAAGCTTCCATGGCATGTGATGAACCTTTTGTAGCAACGAGTGCCAGTCCTAATAGTATTGCAATTCTTTATTCTTTCAATCAGGGAACAGGTTATGATTCAATATCTGTCCGAACATCTGATAACGGTGGTTTGTCTTTTAATTCTTACCAACCCATAGCTAAGGCAACCCACCGTTATAAAGGTGGCAACCTGTCATTGACATATGGGAATTCACCATCCTTCAATTCGGGAAGATATTTTGCAGTATGGCAGGAAGTATGGGAATATATGAATGAGAACACAATATATACTGCACATTCCGAGCCATTCTTTAACAGTCCTTTCACAACCCCTGTTCGTTTGGATAATTTGGTGCCTTCAACGACTAACGTATGCAGAAACCCGGTCATTGCTTGCCAGAACAGCTCAACGGATAATGACAGTTCAGATATCACAGCAGTTGTAGTTTTTGAAAAATTCATCCCTGGCGAAAACAGATGGGAACTTGCGGGTTGTTATAACAGGCAAGCTGTTACTTCTGAAACCTTTGTTCCATTTTCCATTACAACAAATCAGGAATATCATTCTCAACCCGATATTTGTTTTAATCCTTACAGTTCAACATTCAATCTGACCTATTTCGATTCCACCAATGCAAAGCTTCCACTGGTTTCAAATGATATCAACATGACAAATCCCAATTCATGGACTGTAGAATCCCCGGATTATCATGACATGTTCAACTTGGCTTCTCCTAAGCCGAGAATCAATGTCAATTTCGGCAAGCAGGATATCGTTAATGTTTGGGCAGGCAAACAAAACAATGGCAATAAGGCAGCTTTGTTCGATGCACCGTATAGTACGTATACCGGGTTGGTAAAAGACATCAACAGTTTGAGTTCATCACATTCCCTTGCTTATCCGGTACCCTGTTCACAAAATTTAACAATTGCGTTTTCATTACATTCGGGAGAACCGGTGAATATTGAACTGTATGATTCAATGGGGCAAAGGATCAAAATCGTATGTAACTGGTTTTATGATGCAGGGAGACATGAGGTTAATTTTGATATTTCAGGGTTCCCATCAGGAGTATATTACTATAAATTCCAATCGGGTGAACTCCTTCAATCCGGAGTATTTCAAATTGTCAAATAAGTGAAATATCGTTTACAAATACATTATTTATCATGAAAGGAAAAGCCATAGAACCCTTTTCCTTTTTTCTCTTTTATATGTAGCACCTCAAAAAAAAGATATAGCCAACAAGTCAGGTTTTCTTGCAGATTAAATAAAAGGTTCTACCTTTGCACCCACTTTTGGGAGCTTAGCTCAGTTGGTTCAGAGCATCTGCCTTACAAGCAGAGGGTCACAGGTTCGAATCCTGTAGCTCCCACCCGTTAAGACAATAATGGTTGTTTGCTATTTCATGCCAATAGCTTATCCAGTTTCCTTTTCCATTTCTCCCAATCCGGCATCATTTTTCCCTGCAATTGTATGAAGGTAATCGTATGGTTCGGATGAACAAGGTGGCAAAGTTCATGGATAATTACGTATTCAATACAGGTTCTGGGCGCTTTTATCAGTTCAGGATTAAGAATGATTTTCCCTTTGGGTGTGCAACTGCCCCAACGTGTGGACATTTCCTGTAAATAGATGGCTTTGGGTTTGACATTGTATTTTTCAAACCGCTGAATCCAGGGTTCTGCTATTTCAGCTAGCTTCATTTTTGCTCTTTCCCGATACCATTTTCGCAAAAGGCTTTTAGCATTCGATTTCTTTTTTGCCTGAACTTCAAAAAACCTTCCACTGAAATGAACGGAATTCGATTTGGATTCGGTTACTTTTAAACGGTACTGCCTGCCAAGATATAAGTGGCTTTCTCCGCTGATGTATTTTTTCTCAGGTGTTCTGGGATGAAAAGATAAAAAATAGCTCTGCTGTTTAAGTATCCAGGGAGTTTTCTTCCGGACCTTCTCCCTAATTCTTTCAATTGATGCCCCTCTTGGCGCTTTGATCATCACTTCCATATTAGGTGTGATGGTAATGCCCAGAGATTTCCTGTCGGAAAATGTCAACCGGAATTCTATCGTCTTTGAACCGAAATCAATGGAATCTTTCATTTTTTGTAGCGGATCTTTGCAACATCCACAATGCGTTCCGCAATTCCATCAATTTCCTCAAAAGTCATTTGCAGATGGTATTTATCCCTGACTTCATCGATCAGGTAGTCACCGATTAGATGGAACATCCGCTTAGGAACGTCAATCTTTATCTGCCAGTCAACAACGATTTGCTGGTTAATGATTTCATCTGCTGCCATTGAAATATCTTCAGCGATACTGCTGAGTACTGTTTCATCATCGAACTTGCCGGCCAGGCCTTCTTTCGCCAACCCGAAAAATGCTTTTGCCACATCCCTGCCCTCCAAAGTTTCCGGAATATCAGCATCAGTATGTGAAAGCACTGCATTCATTATTTCAGTAACCTTCTTTAATTTCTGGGCGTCGTTGATTCGGCCTAATTCATGAAGTTCAATAGTTTCTTTTAACATTTCAGAGAACTTTTTATAGAAAGCAGGATCTTCCTCCATTTTCTCTGAAATATGTTTGGCCGTTCTGGATGCAATTTTATCGGCCTTGGCAGCAACACCAACTGTTTTTTCTACCTCCTCCTCAAACCGTTCTTTCTCGAAAATGTTCACCAGTTCGGTAATGGGTTTTACATCATCGGTTTGCACATGCGTATCAATAAGTTTCTGAATTTGCCCTTCATATTGTTTGTAATCTACGTCATCAGAATACCGCTGCAAAACAGCGCTTCTAAGTTTCAGGAAGAAAGCAATGTCTTCGGTGTACCGGCTAATGGTTTTTACGTCCGTTTCCTTGTGGAATTGAATAGATGAGAGCGCCAGTTTTAATATCCTTGCAAATGCCAACAGTTTATCGTAGAACACAACCCGGATCGATTCATCCTTTAGAAACTGTTGATAAGCTTCAGCATCCCTCTTGTTAGTTATAGTCTTAAAAATATCCCACAGTTCAGAGTGTGCTTGCGGAAGTTTCTTTACTTCATCAATGATATTGGTAAGGGTATGTCCAAGATCATCCAGGTCAAAATCTTCAAAGGAAGAATACAATTGCAGTGCATCATCTAACTGTTCAATCACTCCATAATAGTCGATGATGTAACCATAATCTTTATCGGCATATACGCGATTTACCCTGGCTATGGCTTGAAAGAGAGAGTGACCCTGCAGCTTCCGGGTCAGGTAAAGAACAATATTCTTTGGCTCATCAAACCCGGTAAGTAGTTTATCTACCACGATAATTATTTCAGGATTCGGTTGGTATTTAAATCGGCTGATTATGTTCTTTTCATACCGTTTCGGGCTGCCATGTTCATCCATCATCTTATTCCAAAAACGCTTAACCTTGTCCGATGTCTCTCCAAAGGAACTCTCCTCGCCTTCACGATCATCCGGGGGGGAAATCAGAACTTCGGATGTTATAATTCCTATATCATCAAGGCAGGATTTGTACCTGATCGCATTTTCTTTTCTATCGCATACCAGTTGCCCTTTAAAAGGAGTACAATGCTGAAAATTGTTCCTGAAATGCAAGCTCAGATCCCATGCAATTGCATAGATCTTTTGCTCTGCCGCATTCAGATGATCAGCACGACTCATCTTTGTTTTCAGGTCGGCTTTCTGATATTCTGTCAAAGGTTCTGAAATCAAGCTGAAATAATCATCAACTGCTTTTTCATGAACCACCTGCTTTGCATGGCGACCTTCATAAAGCAAAGGAACAACTGCTTTGTCTTTTACAGCCTGATCAACCGTATAATTATCGATGATACCGCCAAACTTGACCGCTGTGTTTTTATCTTTCTTGAATAGCGGTGTTCCGGTCATGGCGATAAAACATGCATTGGGTAAAGTTTTTTGCATATTGATATTAAACATGCCATGTTGGGAGCGATGACCTTCATCAACAAGAACAAAAATATTTGGATTCTCAAGAGGTTTACTGATCTTCCTGACTGCTGCCTCAAATTTGTTGATTACTGTGGTTACAACCGCATCACTCTTATTATGGAGAAGATCTACCAGGCGTTGGCCGGTCGCAGCATTGTCAACGAACATACCGCATTTGCGGAAGGTTCCGGTAATCTGTTCATCCAGGTCCACACGGTCGGTGACCAAAATGATCTTGGGGTTTACGATACTCTTTTCAAGTGCGATTGCCTGAGCCAACATGACCATGGTAAGAGACTTCCCACTACCCTGGGTGTGCCAAATTACCCCTCCTTTTCTTCTACCTCCTTCCATCGTCCGGATGCGATCCATGGCCTTTTTAATGGCAAAATACTGTTGGTAGCGGGCAATCTTTTTTTCTCCGTTGTCGAAAAGGATATGGTTAAAAGTCAGATTCAACAGTCGCCTCGGGCTACACAACCCGAAAAGGTATTCATCCTGAATAACCGGTAAAATCTTTTCGGATTCCAATGCATCAAAGTAAGACCTCACATATTTAAACCGATCGGCAAACAGTTGGTTTTTCTGCTCAGGGGATAAAGATTGATTTTTATTTTCCAATAAATGATTTCGGTATTGCTCCTCTTCTACTTTATTATTGAACTTCTCGTGCCAGATTGACCAAAATTTTTCCGGAGTGCCGTTTGTGGCGAAACGAGCTTCGTTTGTTGTTAAACACAAAAGGCATTGAGCATAAACATATAAACTGCGTATTCCGTCTTCATGTTGGTTCCGGAGGTGTTGAGAAATCGCCTGATCAATAGGGTCTTTCATGTCCGGTCGTTTGCATTCAATGATACAAAGGGGGATCCCGTTTATAAAAAGAACAATATCCGGCCGGTATTGCTCCTTGCTTGTGCTTCTCATCACACTGTATTCCTCGGTGACATGGAAGACATTGTTAACCGGGAAAGTTTCAGGATTCCAGTCAATGTACTGAAGAGTGAAACTCTTTTTATCGCCATCAATGCTTTGTTCCATGGCCTTCCCCAGTGTTAAAAGATTATAGGCCTGCTCGCATGCTGCAATATACCCTTCATTCATGGGCATGTCTTTCAAAGCATTGATGCCATTCTCTATATTGGCATCTGAGAAGATCATCTCCCTCTTAGAACTGATCTTTCTTACATTTATCTCTTTCAACTGTTTCCGGAGGATATCCTCAAGGATGACATTTGTAGTTTTGTTCCCCCGAAATTGCAGTGCTTTCTCTGGGCTTAGGTAGGTATAGCCCAGTTTTATCAGCATCTGCAATGCCGGGATCTGACTGATGTGGTCTTCTTTGAAGGAGGGGGTATTCATGATAAATACATTAGTATAAAAGCTACAAAATATCTGAAATATTATTTTCCCGCCATCTTTTTGATTTTAAGTGCTTGATTATTATTAACAAAAATCTGTTAATAATTCATTTTCCGGCCAACTTCTGGCCATTTTCTGGCCATTTTTTTTCAAGACTCCAATTCCTCATTTTCCCTCATTTGCTTCATGCCAAGTTCTACAGCTTCCTTTAGAATTTGCATGGTCTTAATAAAATTTTCTCCAACTGAGTAGATTGTACTCTTGCCCTCACCATCTCTTTTTAGCTCTTTACTTGAAACAAGTTTATCAACGACGTATCTTACTTGCTTTCTTGTTAATCGCCCTTCTAAAAGATCGACAAAATCGTTCATTTTGGCTTTTTCAAATTTGCTTAAGTGATCAAGGATAAAGAAGAATACTTGCTGGTCATTTAAATCCTTAGACCTTGTATATTTTGCTTTTTCGCCAGTAAATTCATAATACGCCCGTGAAAGAATCAATTTTGATCCTTTGGTTTTCCCTTGTTGCTCAACTAACTTTTTTTCGGTAAGACTCTTAATTATTTCTTTAGGCAATTCGGTTGTTTTTATTGTATCTTTTCTAATGCGATTTAGCGCAATAATCTCAAAAACAGACAATTTTTTATCATCAGGCAGATCACTTTGGATTGATTTAATAAATAAGGCGAATGCTTTATCCTGAACTAACCCTGAGATTCTAAGCTCAACTTGATAATCATCGGATCTTGAATAATCAGGCTCTGGTTTAGCCTCAGAGATGCATTGGTAATAAATTTTATCAACACCCTGTCCTGATCGTTCAACAATTCCTGTCTTTGAGAGAACATCAGCCAATAATCTGTTTCTAGGAGTACTATTAACTGTCAACAGATTTTGCAACGTAACACCTAAAGGAAATCCTCCCGGATTGATAAAATAAATCTCCTGTGGAAATTGTTTTATTACAACCTCGCTGGCTTTCCGATAATCCCTGTGAGCAACCGCGTTATTTAGTGCTTCCCTAATAACTTCCTTATTGAAAAAATGAATATCGAAGATATATGGCCCTTCCTGGACTGGAACTTTTCCGTTTCTTAAATTGATTGCTTCCCAAATTGTGTCAATTGCAAGAAAATATGGTTCTGTAATGATTTGCCTTTGATCAAAGATGATTTTAGTAACTGAATTCCGGAATTCAAGACAAATGGTTGATTGGGGTAAATATCGCTTAATGGTTTCCGTTTTCCCAAGAAGGATGATTGCGGCATAGGTGAGTTTCCCACTGACAGATAAGTTCAAATCAACCAAACACTGAAAATTAGATTGAGTGAGAAATATCGGATTCTCCTGTTTTCTGGCATAGGCCTCTTTCATTTTTTGGATTGCACGGTCATCTAGTTCATTTAAAGTTAAGCCATCACAAATTCTTGTAGAAAAGTCGGGTTCTTGTTCCTGTAATATTTTGAAAAGCTGATCATCACTCATAGGCAGTAAATCTCCACCAACTCGCATAAGAGGAACATCCTCGAATTTTAAAGTTTTTCCAATAGGACGGGAAGGTATATGAATCACAAGCACCCGGTTATCTCCATCAAACAAAACCTCCGTTTCTACCCTGATTTGCTTATCCCGGTATATATCTTCCTCAAGTTTACCTTCCATCCCTTGCTACGCAGTTGATCCAGTAATAAAATTAGAATTACCAGGTTACCTTCAACCTTTTCTTTCCAGTCAATAACACCTGCATCAACCCTTTCTTCTGCTCCTTCAGCTTTTCCATCTTGGTTTTTAATAACGTAATCTCGTTATCTGTTGCCTGCAATACCCTAGCGATTGCGGTTTGTTCCTGATATTCAGGAATTAAGAATTCCAAGACAAGAAAATCAGATTTACTCATTACTCTATTTCTACCAGCGCCTCCGGGTGAAATCAATTGGAGCATGAATTTCATTCTGGGTTGAAGAATAAAAAATCGAAAGAAATCAGCATGCCCTTTTCCCTCTTTAAAAGTGTATGTTGGGAATCTGTGCGAAGCAAGGGCTCCATCATCTTCAGGTCTAACAATTGCTATCGCCTGTTCCCAGGCAAACGTAATGTTCACAATTAAATCGTTGGGACGCACAACAAAGAATTGGTCCATACTGTTTTTCTCTGGTTGTTCATTGAACTTGAGAAAAGTGCCCTTCCCGTGACTTCTAATGCCTATTCCTGTATAAGTTTCATTCGGTTTGGGAACTCCTCTGGTTACAGGCTCCAAAAATTTATCCAAGGAATTCTGTATCCATTTTGTTTTCTCAAACCCCGGCAACCTTCTCTTCCCCGTCAACAATTGCTGCATCAACCATTTTTTCCGGAGTTCCTTCTGTTCGATAAGTGACTGGTTTATTGAAATTGCCCTATCCCAATGTGAAAGGCAATTAGCGATAGCGGTTTGTTCAGTGAGAGGCGGAAAAGGGAAAATGAATTGCTTAATTTCAGCTGTACTTAAACTTGCTTGATTAACTGCCCTTTTTGCAGTGGAGTAAGCATATTTGCGACCGTATCTCGAATTGAATAAATAGAAAAGAAATTTGTCATTAACATTATTATTAGTCCGTATTAATAATAAATTCATTCCGTGCAATATATCATAATCCTTTTCACAATATGCGGTTTTTCCGATATGAGCGATACTATTGATATGACTATATAATATATCTCCTTTTCTTAGCTTGAATTTTTCTAATGATTCAGTAAAAGGTGTTAGACCAATTTTATCAATATCAATGATACCATTAGAAATGGTCTCAATTCTTGTTATCGGATAGCCATTTTTGCTATCAGGGTTATATGTGGCTCCATTTGAAATGGATAATATTATATTGCCTATTGACTTCACATCCCAATCCTGCGGAATTTGTCCTGCTGGTGATTGCTTAAAGCCTTTGCTTAAAGGTTCTTCTTGCTTCATCTAACCTATATTTAGGGCGTTGATCAATCTTTTTAGCAAATCGTTTACATCGATTTTTCCGGCTCCCGATTCTTTGAAGATCGCTTCGTACGGCAGATCATTCTTCACGGACTCAAGAAATGTCTGCATGTCAGTTTTTAGTTTAGCCGGTAATTCAATTGAATCAGACGGGGAAAGCAGAACAGATAGCCTGAAAACATCATTTTTATGCTTATCGATCTGTTTTTGGCTTACTTCCTTACCTGCATTCTTCCGGGCTGTCATTTCCAGGAAGGCTTTGGCTTTAAGGCAAATCAACCCTTCAATATTTGCGAGATGAACCTCATCCTTACGGGTGGAATGTTCGAGCGTAAAATGATAGTACTCATCGTTGAGCAATATGGCTGACAAACTGGAGAGATCGCCATCGATCGGAACCGGTGTCAGATGGGGCGATCCATATAGTTCAATAATATCGGGCTTCCGTGAAAAAAGTTCTACCTGTTTGGGAAACTCCTGGTTTAAAGGACCTTCGAATCTGTAATACTTTCTCTGTTCAGGATCCTTTTCTTTCTTCTGATATTGCCCATCTCTAATAAAATTCCAGAATTCAGAAACGAATTCCTTACTCAGCGCTTCAACGATAAGTATAAGGTCGATATCCTTGGTCACCCTCGGGATTAATCCGGCTTTTCCAATTATAATATTGCAGGCGGTACCACCGATTACAATATAATTTCCGGGATAGTTCCGGAAGTACTCTCTGAATTTATTCAGCCCTGCTACCATAGTATCTTTTTTATCATATTTTCAAGTTCAATCTGAATTCTTTCATTTTGCTCATACCGGAAAATCAAGTAAAGTGATAACCTGTCCACAAACTCGTCCGTATCCTCACAAATCGGATTATATTTCCAGAGCTGCACTTCGTGCCTGCCGTCGTATTCACTGTACATACTGATCAGACCCTGACGGTGGAGTTTATGGAAATTCCTTTCGCTGATTGCGAATTGATCTAGAGGAGCGCCTCCGATATTGGTATAATGTGCAAGGGCATTGATGCCAGTCAATTTTACCAGATAACTTGGAATATTTTCATTTATATAAATAGTTTTTTTTACCGGACTGGAGAGAAAGGGTAGAGCATTTTCCCATATTTCATGCCGATTATCCCCGAATCTAAGAAGCTTCTCTTTGGCGCCTTCCGTGTTGCATAATCCAAAACGCACCAGGTTTTCAACAGCCCTGCTTACAGTCAGATATTCATAAGGAACCTTTGTAGTCAGTTGGCGATAAGTTGTTCGATCAAGCGATTCTTTTTGAAGGTGATATAAAAGCAAGAATTGAGCCGGAGGTGTAAGATGTCCTTTCCTTGCAGATTCATGTTTGAGATAATCCTTCAGATCAATCAGGAAATCAGGCAGGTATATCTGCCTGTTCGCCATAATGAAGTTAATTCTTTTCTGAATCAACCTGTTGCGTTTATAACTTTCAATGCCGCCCAGGAGGAGGATAACCGGTGCGCCAAGGATCTCTGAAAAATTGTCTATCTGTTTCTTTAACTGATCCGGAGTAAGCAGTTCTTTCTCTTTGTTTTCAATAAATATAACCGGTTTGTGAAACAGATCTCCCTTCCAAAGGTTATAAGAATTGCTAAGATAGAATGGCAATTTTCTGACTTCCTCTTCAGGTTCGGGAATCAGATGTACTGGTTCGCCCAGTGTTTCCGTTAAATATTCGGCAATATTAAACATATTTTATTATTAAGGAGTTATCATATGAATTGCACATTATCACATATAAGTATAAACGTGCAAATATAATGATAACATACTAAATATTAATTTATACCAAGTTCATTCAGATAATGTTTCATTTTGTCCTGAACTTCTTTTAATTCTCCTTCAAGACGATCAATTTCCAATTGAACTTTTGCAATATCAATATCTTCTTCTTCCTCAAAAGTATCAACATACCTGGGAATATTCAGGTTGAAATCATTCTCCGAAACTTCTTCAAATGTTGCAACATAGCTGAATTTATCTTCAATGATCCCGGGTTTTAATTCACCGGCACTGAATTTACTGTATGTTTCTACAATGTGTTCGATGTCTTCATCCCTGAGTTTATTCTGATTCTTCCCACTTTCATAAAACCGGCTTGCGTCGATGAATAAAACATTGTTGTTTTTCCCTTTGCCTTTATTAAATATTAATATAGCTGCCGGAATACCCGTTCCGAAGAAAAGGTTTGCAGGTAAACCGATAACGGCCTCAAGGATATTCTCCTCAATGGTTTTCTGCCGGATTTTACCCTCGCTGGCTCCACGGAACAGAACGCCATGAGGAACAACAACGCCGACTTTGCCGCTTCCTTCATAAGTTGTTTCAATCATATGGCTGATAAATGCCCAGTCTCCTTTACTTTTTGGAGGAATACCACGCCAGAACCGGTTGTATTTATCTGCCATTGCAGTGTCCTCAGCACCCCATTTATCCAGTGAAAACGGCGGGTTTGCCACCACTGTATCAAATTTCATCAAAGCGTCGCCCTCTTTAAGTTTGGGATTCCGGATGGTATCGCCCCAGCGTATGGTTGCATTGTCAAACCCGTGCAAAAACATGTTCATGACAGCTAAGGCCCAGGTGCTTCCATTTGCTTCCTGGCCATATAATGAAAAATCATCTGATCCGACCTCTTTGCCGGCTTTGATAAGCAACGAGGCAGATCCACAGGTTGGATCGCAGATCCTTGCACCTGGTTTTGATTTTGTCAATTTAGCAAGCAGGGTTGAAACTTCGCCTGGTGTGTAGAACTCACCGGCCTTTTTCCCGGCATCGCTGGCAAAATTGGCTATCAGAAATTCATAGGAATCCCCTATAATATCGTTGTATTCAAGGTGAGAAGGAGAAAGATCCATTTCGCTGAAATCGATCAGCAGGTTTTTAAGCCGATGGTTCTTATCTTTAACATCACCAAGATTACTACTGTTGAAACTGATATTTCGGAATATCCCGCTTCCGTCTTCACTGCTCAGTTTCTCCCGGTTGGCTTCTTCAAGGTCATTTAATGCAATATCAATGATTTCCCCGATATTGGTGTTGTTCCTGTGTTCAAAAAGATACTCAAATGTGCTGTTATGCGGCACGATAAACCTTTCCATCTTCATGGCCCGTTCTGCACGTTCAGTATCGCCACCGTATCTAACGAGGTGTTTTTGGTATATGTCTTTGTTGACATCACTTACGTACTTTAAAAACAGCATTGTCAGGATATAGTCCTTGTATTGACTGGGGTCTATGATGCCGCGAAATGTATCGCAAGCTTTCCAGACGGTTTGATTGATCTCTTTCCGGGTAATTTTATTATTCATGACTTTTCAGCTATAGCATTAAGAATTTGCGCTTGAATTTTTAATTTTACTAAAACGTCGATTTTCAATTTAAGCTCTCTTTCTTTTTGAAAAAGTGCATGCACTTTCAGAACCGACTGCTGCTTATGAATGGAAGGAATAATAATTTCCAACTTAGCAACAGAATCTTTGGTTATTGAAGGTAAGGAAGTTCCTTTTGAATTGCCTGACAAAATGCGTTGTGTTTTTGGATGGTTGATAAACCACGCCAGGTATCCTGGTAAAATCTGATCGACGTTTATGATACGTAGGACAATAAACATCGAAGAGGCACAAGCAGGCTTGGGGATATCGCTGTATGTTACAGCAAAATTGTCATATCCTTTTGCTGCAACCAATACATCGCCTTTTTGCAAAATATGCTTTTGCAGTTTTTCATTTTGTAGCAATTCAGGTTTAACTTCTTGTTTGAACCGGTGATTATTATCAAAATGCCTGGCCTGAATGTAAAATAGAGAACCGTTGGAGGAAGATTTGGCGTATATGCCGGTTTGAATATACGCTATGTCACTAATCGTTCTTACCACTTTATTTTTGAGTATTACGACTACAAAGGTACAACCTATAATTTGAAAATGCAAATTTATTTTCAGTATAACAGCTACGAGATATCAATTCAGCTCACAAGCCGGTTCCTGCTGAGTGATACCGGGAGGTTGTCGTAGTTCAACGGTTGGAACACTCTTTTGATGTCGGATCCACCTCATTGGTCATGGATGTCCTCTGCAATTCCTATCTGGTTTTTCGGGTTCCAGACTTTCATTCTTCACTTAAGGTTCAGGCAAGGGAAAAAATATTTTTCCACAATTGTCGAAGCAATGTTTTTTTATACTATTATTGCAGCATCAAAATAATATCAAAATAATATTATGGAAAAAGAACGTGTAATTTCGAAAAGCTCAGGATATCTGGGGCTTTTCGCCATCCTGGTCCTGATGGCGCTCAGTGTGTTGGGCCTTGTACAATATCATGCGAACCCCATCATGGTGACGGTTTGTGTGGTTGTTCTTGTGTTGGCTGCAGTATCGATTATCGGGCTCACGGTAATAGATCCGAATGAGTCATCCGTATTGGTATTGTTTGGGGATTACAAGGGGACCATCCGGCGCAACGGATTTTTCTGGGTCAACCCGTTTTATGTGAAGAAGAAGATCTCGTTGCGTGCGCGGAACCTGAACCGTGATCCCATCAAAGTGAATGACCGGTTGGGGAATCCGATCATGATCGGCATCGTACTGGTTTGGAAAGTGAAAGAAACCTTCAAAGCTGCGTTTCAGGTAGATGATTATGCCCATTTTGTGGATATCCAGAGTGAGTCGGCAACACGCCGGCTGGCCGGTCACTACGCGTACGACAATTTTGATGATGAACAGAAAGAGATCACTTTGCGGTCCGGGGGAGAAGAGGTACATGCTGCACTGGAGAAAGAGCTGGCAGAACGGTTATCCATTGCAGGCATTGAAGTCGTAGAAGCACGGATCTCTTACCTGGCCTATGCCTCAGAGATCGCCGGTGCAATGCTTCGCAGGCAGCAAGCCACTGCTGTTGTAGCTGCGCGCACAAAGATCGTGGAAGGCGCCGTGAGTATGGTCGAACTGGCCCTTGATCAGTTGAGCAAGAAGAAGGTGGTTGAGCTTGATGAAGACAAAAAAGCCACGATGGTGAGCAACCTGATGGTAGTCCTGTGCTCTGATAAGGATACCACCCCAGTTGTTAATACGGGAACCTTATATCAGTAAGTGATGGAGAAGAGCTATTTCAAGGAAGAACAACGTTTCGACCAGCTTTGGTTCAGGCTGATCATCCTTTCCGCCTGGGTGCCGTTGATCGTGATCTTTGGGTTTGGATTGTATCAGCAATTGGTACTGAAAAAACCATGGGGCAACCACCCAATCTCTGATCTTTGGCTGATTCTCTCCACGCTTTTTGTGTTTCTGATTATGTCGGGGGCTACCTGGTTGGTTTTCTCCATCCGCCTGATCACCGAGGTCACTGATGCCGGTTTGATGTACCGGTTTCCGCCGTTGATCAATCGATATAAAACGCTTGACAGGCACAGCATCGCCAGCTTTGAAACCCGCCAGTATAATCCTGTCAGGGAGTATGGCGGATGGGGTATCCGTGCAGGAGGAGGAAAAAGGGGGATCGCGTACAACGTAAAAGGGAAGTTCGGCTTGCAACTTCACCTGCACAACGGAAAGAAAATTCTCTTTGGCACCCAGCGCCCGGATGCGCTCAAGATGGCCATGGAACGGATGATGAATTCAGGTAATTCCTAATCCGGCAGCCATGGCGACCAAGAAAGTCTTCATGTTGCGGCTGGATCCTGAGATCTACGAAGCCATTGCCAAATGGAGCGCCGATGATTTCCGGAGCATGAACGGACAACTGGAATGGATCATCAGCAAGGCGCTGAAAGAAGCCGGACGACAGGCGAAGAAGGCCAGGAACAATGAACAATGAGCAATTATCAGTTATCAATTATCAGTTGTCAATTATCAGTTATCAATTATCAGTTATCAATTATCAGTTATCAGCAAACAGTGTTATATCTGGCTTCTGGCTTCTGGCTTCTGGCTTCTGGCTTCTGGCTTCTGGCTTCTGACTTCTGACTTTTAAAACACTTTCTCCAAAAACTCCACCACCAGCTGTGGCCGGAGGGCGATGGTGAAAACCAGCCCGAAAATGGCGCCCCACAGGTGTGCGTCGTGACCGATGTTGTCTTTCCCCCGCTTGGCCATGTAGGCTGAATAGATGACATACAGAAGCCCAAACAGCGGTGCGGGTAATGGGATAGGAACTAACAGCAGGATCATCTTACCGGTTGGATAGAGGATGATGCTTGAGAACACGATGGCGGAAACTGCTCCGGATGCTCCGACCGCACTGTAAAAAACATCGTTTAGATGTTTGCCGTATGCTGGCAGGATGGAGATGATGATCGCTCCGCAATACATCAGGAGGTAATAGAATATCCCTTTGCCGGCAAATAAATAGCGAAAAGAGACCTCCACAATTTCCCCGAAAGAGTATAGGACAAACATGTTGATGAACAGGTGAATCCAGCCGGCATGGATCAGTCCGTAAGAAAAAAACCGATAAAGCTGCTTCGAATGATGCGCATCATACGCATTGAACTTCATCCGGTCGAACAACTTCCGTTGCTGAAATGCCGGCACCGAGATGACTGAAGTTATGATGATGATGATGATTGTAACGGGTGAGGTCATGGGTGATTTGAAAATTTGAAGATGTGAAGATGTGAGGATGTGAAGATGCGAGGATGTGAAAATTGATAACTGATAATTGCTAATTGCTAATTGCTAATTGGTTATGGCTTAGTGTTTTGTATAATCAATTTCAGATCCGAGCACGCTATGTGGTATTAAAAAGATAGTCAGCATCATGATGGCGGCGATGATGGGCCAGGTGCGGTTGTCCTTTTTACGGATGACCATGATGAGGGCGATGATCCAAAGGATAAATGCGACCAATGACTTATTATCGGTGAGATCATGTCCAAAGGGCCAGCCGGACCAGTATACTCCGAAGGCATATTTCTGTACCATGGGGCCCAGGATCATTCCGCCAATGAGCAGGAAGACAAAGGTCAGCCAGGTATATGTTCTGATCATGGGTCCGCGGAATAGTGCTTCGAGTCCGGTGCGGGTTGAGAAGAGCATTGCCAGGAAAATGATGATGATATGCGGGATGAGGATCTGATCGGGCACTTTCCCTTTATACCGTAAAATAACAGGCTCTTCGGACAGATCATATCTTTGGTCATCCTTGATCAGGGTGATCTGGTACATCATCTTTCCTGCCGGTTCAAGATGTGGCAGACGGATACGTACCAGGCCATTTTCTGTTTCAGCCGGAGATTTCGTCCAGTCGTCGAAGCTCTTGAAACGCTTGTACATGTATTCTGCCTGAAAGGATCCATCACCTGTTTCAATGGTCATGGTGGCTCCTTCTGTCCCGTCCCACGTACGAAGTAGTTTGTATTTGACAATGGAATCACCGATTATTACTTCACCACGGAGCGGGTAGGAGGGTCCTGTAATCCGCTGGTAAACCGCGGCTGATAGGGTCAGGATGAATGCGAAGATCCAGAGGAGGGTTGATTTGATCCATTGTTTCATTTCTGCTGGTTTTGGGTTTTAAGAATGTCGTAAATAGCCTGGTGGATGTTGGTGCGGATGTTCATCTTAGCAAGTTTGGTGTTGTTAACATCGGGATAGATCCTGTTTGACAGGAAGACATAGATGAGGTTGTTGGCCGGATCTGCCCAAAAGTAGGTGCCGGTAAATCCGCTATGTCCGAAGCTGAGGGGAGATGCACTCAGGCAAACAGGACCATTCGGGTCGGGTTCCAGGGGGGGCATATCAAAGCCGGCTCCACGCCTGTTCTCCTTTTCCGGAAATTGAACCCGGGTGAATTCTTCCACTGTAGCTTCACGCAGGTATCTTGTTCCACCATATTTACCTTTGTTCAAGATCATCTGCAGAATGACAGCCAGATCACCGGCATTGGAGAAAAGGCCGGCATGACCGCTGACTCCCCCCATCATGGCTGCAGCTTGATCATGCACATGACCGTGTAAAAGTTGTTTTCTGAATACCTGGTCATTTTCAGTAGGCATGATCCGATCGACAGGGAATTTATCCAATGGATTGAAGCAGAGTGTAGTAAGCCCAAGGGACTGATAAAATTCCCGTTCAAGATATTGCTCCATCGGCATGCAGGTAATATTTTCAATGATCTCTCGCAAAAGGATGAAATTCAGGTCGCTGTAAACATACTTTTTGTTTTTACCCGCTTTTGAGTCGATGATTGTGTCGATCATGGCTTGTCTGTAAGCTGCCCGGATAAAAAGGTTATCTGCGACCTGAACAGGGAAAGAATCCGATCGGGAGGTAGCGTAGATGGCCGGATCTGGTTGACCATCTTTCAGGGTTGAAAGATAAAACGGGATAAACGGTTTAAGTCCGGAGGCATGGGCCAGCAACTGCCTGACCGTGATGTGCTTTTTATCCGTGTGCCGGAGAATGGGCAGATAGGTATAGGCTTTTTTATCCAGGTCGATGAGGGTATCGTCGTAGAGCTTCATGACAGCCAGTGTTGTGGCCAGCACCTTGGTAAGAGAGGCAAGATCGTACAGGTCATGCGGTTTCACCGCTTCAGTGTCATCGTATGTTGGGTTCCCGAAAGCCTTATCATAAAAAACCTCACCGTCTTTGGCCATCAGCACCTGGCATCCGGGATAGGCCTTATCCAAGATACCTTGCTGAATGAGCTCATCAATTTTGATCAGGGATTTGGAGGAAATCCTCGCCTCTTCCGGGAGGATACAGGAGAGCCTGGTAACATCCGTTTGAAAACCGGTAGCCAGGGGATAGGATATGCCACCGGAGACCGGTAGTTGTCCTTTTGCCGCTGTACCGCCAAAAATCACCTCGGCCGCCGCTGCCATCGATTCCGGGGATTCCTGGTGCGCCAGGACAATGGACTTGATCTTTTCAGCATTTGGGATCAGTGGGAGAACATAAGGGGTGCCGAAAATCGCCAGGATCACTGATGAATTTGCCGGTAAGGAGTCAATGAACACACCCAGGTCTGACGGGAAGCCATAGGATTGTTTGGGATTCCCGTTCAGTGCATGCATGGAAAGGATCACCGTATTGGCTTTTTTCGCAGCCTGCAGCAGTTCTGACATCGGTGTAAAAGATGGTGCTGAATAGCAGGTTACCGGGCAATAACGGGTAATGGAGCTCTGGAAGACATTTCCCGTGCTGCTTCCGATCGAAATGCAAGCAATCTGCCGCTGCTCCAGGTTTTTCAGGGGTAGTGTCGAATCGATGTTCCGGATCACCACCATTGCTTTTCGGTAGAGTTCCTGGTTGAGCGCCTTTGCTGCTGAAGTATTCAGATCATCTGCGAGATTAGGTATTGGAACGGGACGATAGCGGTCTAATCCGACTTTTTGCTTGGCTTTCAGGATTTTGCGGCATTTTTCATCGATCTGGGCAAGGGTGATCAGTTCATCATCCATGGCTTTGCAGAGAGATGAAATGGCGGTCGGGACATTTTCCGGAAGAAGGAGAATGTCGTTTCCGGCAATAAAAGCCCTGACTTCTGCTTCTCCCGAAGGGTAGTACTTAGTAACTCCTTTCATATCAAGCGCATCGGTGATGATGAGCCCTTTGAAACCCATCTCAAAGCGGAGCAGTTTCGATACGACCCATGGGGAAAGGGTGGAAGCCCGTTTTTTAGTACTGTCGAGGGAGGGGATAGAGAGGTGTGCAACCATGATGCCCTCCACGCCAGCCTTGATCATTTCCCTGAATGGATAAAGTTCCAGCGTATCGAGCCGGGCACGGCTGGCATTGATAAGCGGTAACGTATAGTGCGAGTCCTGATCGGTGTCGCCATGACCCGGAAAGTGTTTTGCAGTAGCAATGACTCCCTGATCCTGCATCCCTTTCAGATAGGCAATCCCCTTGCTTGAAACGATGTGTTTGTCTTCTCCAAATGACCGGTTGAAGATCACCGGGTTGAGCGGGTTGTTGTTGATGTCGGCCACAGGGGCGAAGTTCATGTGTATGCCCATTCTGCGGCACTCTCTGGCGATCTCGGCGCCCATGGCATAGATCAGCGTATCTCCCCGGATGGCTCCCAGGGTCATCTGTTTCGGGAAAGAGATGCAACTGTCGAGTCGCATGCCCAAGCCCCATTCGGCGTCAATGGAGATCAACATCGGAATTTTCGACAGCGATTGCCAGCGGTTGGTGAGTTTAGCCTGGTTCACAGGACTGCCTTTGAAGAAAGTGATGCCGCCCACCTGGTATCTTGAAATCGTTCGTGTGAGGTCATTGGTATATCCCGTATCTCTGCCAGCGTAGGCCCGGATCATGAGGAGTTGAGCGAGCTTTTCTTCTGTGGACATCGTTTGCAAGACCGAATCAGCCCAGTCAGGATGCGGGTTTCCCTTTGTATCTGTCAGAGATACAGAGAGAAAGGCGATGAGGATTGTAAGAATTCTAAAGAGGTTCAGATTCATGATTTCAATTGGCGCTTCAAAATTATCAATAAACATGGATGACTTTTGTACATTTTTCTGATTAAGCATTGATAGCAGGTAAGACTTATTCGATTTTTTTACTCCCGCTAAAGGACGCGAAAAACCGGAAAATGTGAACGAATAATAATACAAACAACTTATTAACATGAAAAACGAACTTACCGAGAATGAAATTTCCTACATGGTCAGAGGAGCTATATATAAGGTTTACAAGCTGTTAGGTCCTGGTTTGCTTGAGTCGGCTTATGAGGCCATTCTGGCATATGAACTTGTCAAATTGGGACTTGAGGTTAAAGCACAGGTGCCTCTTCCTTTGATCCATGAGAAGATCAAGCTTGAGGTGGGCTACAGACTTGATCTTCTGATTAATGAAAAGGTCATCATTGAAATAAAATCTGTTGAAAATCTGCTTGAGGTACACCATAAGCAGGTAATCACTTACTTGAAACTGACAGGAAAGCGATTGGGAATTCTCGTAAATTTTAATTCTTCAAATATCGAAACATCCATATTCAGAAAAGTAAATAACCTATGATATCAATTGGAGAGGAACATTTTAAAAGAGTTGGAATAGGCTTCTTCTTACGATTTATTTAGCTGACTTTCAGCGCGATTCTGCGATTTTAGCGGGAAATGAGAGAATTAAATTGTTTTCAGAAGATGAAAAGAAAGGCTGTTCATAACTCTATAAAACTCCTTCCGGCAGGACATCATCATTTACTTTATTTTTGAGGCCATCAAATCTCATTTTAATATGACCGACGTGAAAGGTTTAGAAAGGATGGCCACACAGGTGCGGCGCGACATCATCCGCATGATCCATCAGGTTTCCAGCGGCCACCCCGGAGGCTCACTGGGCTGTGCCGATCTTTTTGTTGCTCTCTATTTCGATATCCTTCGCCACCATCCGGAGCAGTTTACGATGCAAGGGAAAGGAGAAGACCTTTTCTTTCTCTCCAACGGCCATCTGTCAGCGGCCTGGTACAGCGTGCTGGCACGAAGCGGTTATTTCCCCTTGAACGAGTTGGCCACCTTTCGGAAGCTCAACACCCGGTTACAGGGACATCCGACGACGCATGAAGGTTTGCCGGGTGTACGTGTCGCCTCCGGATCGCTGGGAATGGGCCTTTCCGTTGCCATCGGCGCTGCGTTATCAAAAAAGATGAACAAAGATCCACACCTGGTTTACTGCCTCACCGGCGATGGGGAGCTCCAGGAGGGACAAGTCTGGGAAGCAGCCCTGTTTGCAGCGGCCAAAAAGGTCGATAACCTCATCGCTATTGTTGATTATAACGGGAAACAGATCGATGGCCCGGTGGATGAGGTGGTCTCTCTCGGAGACCTGAAAGCCAAGTGGCTGGCATTCGGCTGGGAAACCCTGGAGATGAACGGCAATAAAATGGAAGAGGTGATCTCTACCCTTCGGGAGGCCATCAAACATACTGGAAAGGGAAAGCCTGTCGTTATATTGATGAAGACCGAAATGGGATTCGGTGTTGATTTCATGATGGGAACACATAAGTGGCATGGAACAGCGCCAAATGATGAGCAAGCGAGGAGGGCGATGGAGCAGTTGGAGGAGACGGAGGGGGATTATTAGAAGTAGCGAAGTAGCGATGTAACGATGTAGCGATGTAACGATGTAGCGAAATTGAACATGATAAAGCATTTTTTTATACTATTGTTTGTATTGGTTGCCTGGTGGGGGTTTGGGCAGCAGGGGGTGAAGGAGTCGGTGAAGCCGAAGCCGGTGACGCGCATCCTGTTTCTGTTCGATGGATCACAAAGCATGTACGGGCGGTGGCAAAGCGATCAGAAGATCAACATTGCCAGACAGCTGCTTTCCACGATCCTCGACAGTTTGGCAACGGTTCCCGACCTCGAACTGGCGCTCCGGGTCTATGGCCATACCAAGCCTGTTCCGCCGCAGGATTGCGATGATACCCGGCTGGAGATTCCTTTTGGAAAAAACAATGCGGTGGAGATCAAACACAAGCTTCGATTCATCACACCCAAAGGCACGACACCCATTGCAACTTCACTGGAGAAAGCGGGAAGTGACTTTCCTCCCTGCGATAACTGCAGGAACATCATTGTGTTGATCACCGACGGCATCGAGGAGTGCAACGGCGACCCCTGTGCCGTCTCTCACATGCTCCAGAAACAGGGCATCGTCCTGAAACCTTTTATCATCGGCATTGGGAAGAACTTTGAAGAACAGTTTGACTGTGTGGGTACCTATTTCGACGCCACCACAGAAAAGGAGTTTTCGACCGCACTCAAAGTGGTGATCTCACAGGCGCTGAACTCCACAACCGCCCAGGTCAACCTGCTGGATCAATATGGAAAGCCTACGGAAACAAATGTAAACATGACTTTCTACGACAACTTCTCCGGACTGGTCAAATACAATTTTATCCACTCCCTGAATACCAAAGGTGTTCCGGATACGCTGATCATCGACCCGCTGCTAACCTATAACCTGGTGGTTCATACCATTCCCCCGGTATACAAGGACAGTATCAAGTTATCCCCGGGAAAACATACCATTATCGGGGGGGATGCTCCACAGGGATACCTGAATCTGAAAACGAGTGGAACGAACCCGACAGTAAAGAATCTGCCATGCGTTGTCAGGAAAGCGGGGGATATGCATACGTTGAATGTACAGCAGTTCCAACAAACAGAAAAATATATCACCGGAACATATGACCTTGAAGTTCTGTGCCTTCCGCGCATCTACATCGACCGGGTGGAGATCCGGCAAAGCCACACAACCACCGTGGAGATCCCATTGCCCGGCATAGCTGTGATCGAGAAGTCAATCGTTGGTTATGGAAGCCTGTACCTGGAAGAGAAAAATGAATTGAAATGGCTCTATAACTTCCGCGACAATCCTGCCCAGCAGGAGACCCTGATCCTCCAGCCCGGCAATTACCGGGCGATCTTCCGCTCCAAATATTCAAACCGGTCGCTCTATACCGTGGAAAAGCAATTCAAGGTTGAGTCAGGAGCCACTGTTACCGTCAATCTTTATCAAAATTAATATGAGGGAATATCAAATACTCGGACATGCTGATACCCGTTCAGGTTTCGGGGAAGGATTATTGGCTGTGGGTAAACAAAATCCTGATGTTGTGGCGCTAAGTGCCGACCTGACCGACTCACTCAAGATGGATGCATTTGCCAAAGCCTTTCCAGACCGCTTTATCCAGGTAGGTATCGCCGAGGCGAACATGATGAGCATGGCGGCAGGCCTGGCTATTGGCGGCAAGATCCCTTATACCGGAACCTTTGCCAATTTTTCCACCGGCCGGGTATATGATCAGATCCGGCAATGCATTGCCTACTCCGGGAAGCAGGTGAAGATCTGCGCTTCCCATGCCGGGCTCACCCTCGGAGAAGATGGCGCAACCCACCAGATCCTGGAAGATATCGGCCTGATGAAGATGCTCCCCGGCATGACCGTCATCAACACCTGCGACTTCAACCAGACCAAAGCAGCGACCATCGCCATTGCCAGCCATGCCGGGCCGGTTTACCTTCGTTTCGGCCGCCCCAAGGTTCCCATCTTCATTGCTCCGGACATGCCTTTTGTCATTGGAAAGGGACTGATGCTGCAGGAAGGAAACGACGTAACAATCTTTGCCACGGGCCACCTGGTCTGGAAAGCTTTGCAGGCTGGCGTCATCCTGGCGCAAAAAGGCATCTCGGCAGAGATCATCAACATCCACACCATCAAACCCCTCGATGAGGAGTGCGTCATCCGTTCCGTGCAAAAGACAGGTTGCGTAGTAACGGCCGAAGAACATCAGCGCAACGGCGGACTGGGCGACAGCATTGCCCAATGCCTGGCCCTGCATCATCCAACCCCCATCGAAATGATCGCCGTGAACGACCAATTCGGCGAAAGCGGCAAACCCGAAGAACTCCTGGTGAAATACCACCTCAATACCCCTGATATTGTGGCTGCTGCAGAGAGGGTGGTGGGGAGGAAAATTTAACTGGACAGAAATCTATTTGATTCTCAAAACTTTCAGTTATTCAAATAGCAACTGAAAATTCCCCGGATGAATCACTTGGAAAGTATTCTTGTGATATTTCTCTTTGAAACTTGTAGGCAAGGATGGTTTTTTCCTGGCGTTCCATTTAAATTCGAAAGTGTTCAAATTCCCGTTGAAAACTTCAACAAGATCAACCTCAGCGCCATCATAAGTTCTCCAAAAATACAGTTTCGCGTGCCGGTTGTGAATCTGGTTGAACTTGATCCGTTCAGAAACACAAAAGTTTTCCCATAAACTGCCAACATGTTTTTGGTTGTCAATTAAACCAAAATTTCCAATTACCGCATTGCAAATTCCAGTATCATAGAAATAGTATTTTTTCGATTTTCGAATCTCGTTCCTCAGGTTTGAGCTGTATGACGACAACGGATAAATAACAAATGTTTTTTCAAGTAGATCAAGAAAACGATTGATTGTTGGGACTGATACTCCCAATTCCTTGGACAACTCATGGGCAGAAGTCAAGTTTCCAATCTGATAGGCTATTAATTGTAAGAGCTTAAACAGTAAGCCAGACTGCTTAATACCTTCATGAATTAAAATATCTTTAAACAAGTAATCACCCACCATCTCTTCAAGTTTAATCTTTTTCTTTTCAACAGGAAGATCAATAATCCCAGGGTAGCATCCATAGGCAATCAATTCTTTAAGGTTCTCCATTATCCAAAGCCAGCTCTTGTGCGCCATGATCTCTTTTACTGACAATGGATATAGACGGAATTTAATATTTCTGCCGGTCAATGGTTCAGTTATTCTATCCGAAAGTTCGAAACTACTCGAACCTGTAACGATCAATTTGTATCCGGGTTCCTCATCATAAACCAGCTTTAATGTTTGACCGATCCCTGTCACTGACTGTGCTTCATCCAACGCAATAATCCTTTTGTCCCCGAACAAGGCTTTGATTTTGCTTAGATCCCGGCTTTGGAGGATTTCGAAGATTAGAGGCCTTTCACAATTCAGAATAACCGCATCATTCCTATCTCCAAGTAACATATCGAGCAATGTGCTCTTACCAACTTGCCGGGTTCCATAAATGATAAGGATCTCCCTTGAATCCATCCATTTTTCAAGGCTTTGAACAATTTCTCTGGTGTAAAGTTGAGTCATTTTGGCCAAATATTTTAAATAATATCACAAAATTAAGCTTAATTTTATAATTTGAAACATAAATTCTTGCTTTATTTTTTTATCCTATTATCAAAAATCAGTCGATCTCTTGTATTTCGTACATTTGCCATCAACCAAGAATACACAGTTTTGGAAGGTTTTGAGATGTTCGGAGGGGTGGTGAGGACGTCCCTGGCAGAGATCATAGCAGTGATTACCGGCCTGGCCAGTGTATGGTTTGCCCGGAAGGAGAACATCCTGGTTTACCCGGTGGGGATGATCAGTGTGGGATTGTATGTTTACCTCTGCTTTCAAGCCGGATTGTATGCCGACATGGGGATCAATGCCTTCTACTTCGTGACCGGCATCTATGGTTGGTACAAGTGGACACACAAGGGACACCACAAGGCAACCCGCGGTATTTCAAAGTTGAGCCGGCTGGAATGGGGCCTTTCAGCAGCAACTGTTATATTATTATTTGTGGTCCTGCGTTATATCCTAATCCGCTACACCGACAGTACGGTACCTGACTGGGATGCGATCACAACCGCCTTATTCATCGTGGGGATGATCCAGATGGCCTTGAAGAAGCTGGAGAACTGGATTATCTGGATCATCGGAGATGTCCTTTGCATCCCGTTGTTCGCCTACAAAGACCTGTGGCTATCCGGCTTCCAGTACCTTGTGTTCACCATCCTGGCGGTGGCGGGCTATGTTGAATGGAGAAAAAGATTTCTGAAAGCAGCAAACACATGATCAAAAGAGTTGCCGTTACCGGGCCTGAGTCAACAGGGAAGTCGATGCTTGCAAAAAAGCTGGCGGAACATTTCCAAACGGTATGGGTTCCCGAATATGCCCGTGAGTACCTTGAGAAGAAGCAGTCGAAGTACGACCTTGACGATATTCTAAACATTGCCATGGGCCAGTTGGAGCGGGAAGAGAAAATGGTTGCCAACGCAGATCATTTCATCTTTTGCGATACGGAACTTCTCGTGACGAAAATCTGGGCAGAACACGCTTTTGGTCATTGCCCGGCCTGGATCAGGGAGAACCTGACTGCCCATCTGTATGATCTTTACCTTCTTTGCGATATTGACCTTCCCTGGGAGGCGGATCCGCTGCGGGAGCATCCTCATTTACGGGATTACTTTTTCAATCTGTATGCCGGGGAGTTGGATGCCATGGGGGTTTCCTATGCGGTCGTCCGTGGGATGCACGAAGAGCGGTTCGAATGTGCCATCAACCATATCCGGTATCATTTTAATCTGTGAAAGACGTGCCGGGAAAACCAAAAATACTGATCCTTCCACGGTGGTATCCCAACCGGTACGACCCGATGCCCGGTTTGTTCATCCGTCGTCAGGCACAGTCGTTGGTAAAAAATCACGAGGTAGCGGTGTTGTACGTTCATCCGGTGCCACCGGATCAGCCGCAAAAAGCGGCCGTTTCAATGGAGATGCAGCAGGATGTGCTTGAACTGCACGTGTACTACCAGGAGCCATCTGCAGGGATACCAATCATCGGCCAATGCCTGAAAGCGGTTGCTTTTTTTCGGGCCAACAACAAAGGATTCAAGTTGCTGCGGAGGTCCTTCGGCAAGCCTGATCTCATCCATGTACATGTGCTCACCCGGTTGGGAGTCATAGCCTTGATATTCAAATTTTTGTATGATTTACCCTATGTTGTCACCGAACATTGGTCAAGGTATTTTCAAGGAACCGGCCAGTTCCGTGGGATGTTTCGGAAGTGTTTGACAAAGATGGCGGTGAGACGGGCGGAGGCGCTGATCACCGTCTCGGCGCCATTAAAAGAAGCGATGAGCGCCCACGGCATCGTTCACCCCAATACATTCATCATTCCCAATCAGGTTGATATTGCCGAATTTGTTCCCAGTGAATCAAAAGAGATCCACCAGGTGAAAAGGCTGATCCATGTTTCATGCTTTGACGACCGGACCAAGAATATCTCCGGGTTGCTCCGAGTCATTTCAAGACTCACCAAACAGCGGAGTGACTTTCACCTTACCCTGGTCGGGGAGGGTCCTGATCCGGATACCCTGAAGTCTCATGCAAAGGAATTGCAACTTTCTGATAATCAAGTTGTATTCACCGGGCTATTAGAGGGAAGGCAGTTTATCAACACCCTTGCCAATGCTGATTTATTGATCCAGTTTAGTCACCATGAGACATTTGGGACGGTGGTCGTGGAGAGCCTCGCCTGTGGGGTGCCCGTCCTTTCCACCCGGGTTGGTATAGCCCCTGAGATCCTTGAGAAATATCCGGAAATGTTGATTGACGCCGGGGATGAAGATACACTATTACAGAAATTGAATCTCTTTCTCGATGAAAAGTTGTCCTGTGATGTTAGAAGCCTTACCAGATCAGTCCGGGAACGTTTCAGCAAGGAGACTGTTGCAGCCAGTCTGAAAGAGCTGTATCAAGGGATTTTGGAAAAGAAAAGAAATCGAAAAAGCCGGTAAGATGGAGCAGAGCAGGTTGCGGTTTGGTGTTTTGTGCGATGATCTCCACCTTTTCCGGTGGCAGGCAGAGGCGCTGAAAGCCCTGATGCAGGAAAATACCCTTGACCTTGTCATTCTGAATAAGAAAATACCTATTTCCCAGGGGGTAATCGATAAGATTGTCCATTACCCATACCGCCATTTTCTGTACCGGGTTTATCACCGGTTCATGTTGAAGCCGAAATCCAAGGAGGTGGAAGATGCGACCGGTTGGCTGGGGAAGGTGAAATCGTTGACGGTTAGCGTCAACCGGAAGGGGTTTTCGGAGTATTTCGACGAAAATGATGTAGATGCGATCCGGTCGATGGAACTCGACTTCCTGGTAAGGTTTGGCTTTGGTATTCTCCGAGGTGATATCCTGGATGCTTCCAAATACGGGATCTGGTCGTTTCACCACGATGATGAAACCAAATACCGGGGCGGTCCGCCTGGTTTCTGGGAGGTGTATTACAACGATCCTGTGAATGGCTGTATCCTACAGCGGTTAACAGAGAAGTTGGATGCTGGTATCCCTTTGCGCAGGGGCTATTTCAAAACCGTCAACCACTCATACCAGGCCAACCTTGATCAGTTGCTTGAAGGAACGAAGGATTGGCTGCTGCAGGTGAGCCGGGAGGTTAAGGCAGGTCAATGGGCTCCGCAACCCGATCAGGAACAAGTCAATAAAGCCAAGATATTCAAGGTGCCGGGAAACCTCCGGATGATCCTTTTTCTGCTGAAACTGTTTTGCCGGAAGCTTGGATTTCACTGGAGAGAACTGTTTTTGTGCGAGAAGTGGAATGTTGGGCTTGTGACCCTACATGATGGTGATAATATCGGAGAAACGTTTGGAAAACCACTGAATATACAATGGTTTCCGCATCCCGGCAGGCATCAGTACCTGGCAGATCCATTTCCGGTGATGCTGGGGGATCGGTTGCATGTCATCTGTGAGCATTTCGATTACCGGCAGGGGAGGGGCGTTATCCGGACATACCGTGTTGACACGGAGCAGATGAGTTTGTCGGAGTGTCAATCCATGGAGCACCCGTTGCACCATTCTTATCCTTTTGTGTTCGTGCATGAAGGACGCAGTTATTGCATTCCCGAGTGCCATCTGAGCCAAGGGGTTGATATCTATGAGGTTGAAAAGGATGGTTCCCTGAAGCACTGCCGGAGGATATTGGAAAGTATTGCTGCGATTGATCCATCGTTGTTGTTTTTCGAAGGTTACTGGTGGCTTTTCTGCACCCTGAAGGGATGGCCGCATGAAAACCTGCATGTTTTTTATTCGGAAGATTTTCTTGGACCCTACAAGCCGCATCACAACAATCCGGTGAAGACCGATGTTCGCTCTGCGCGACCGGCGGGGCAACCTTTTATCGTGGATGGCTGTTTGTACCGTCCGGCGCAGGATTGCTCTGTGACGTATGGCGGCCGGATCGCCTTGAACAAGGTGAAGGTTCTTACTCCCGACCGTTTGCTCGAAGAAGTGGCCTGTTTCATTGAGCCGGACAAGGATTCAGACTATCCGCTGGCGCTTCATACCGTTTCCAGGGCAGGACGTTATATCTTTGTAGACGGAAAGAGGTTTCATTTCAACCGGTATCATTTCATGTATCAGCTCAGGCATAAACTCAGGATGATCTAGATTATGTTCAAACGCTTATTAGGCACTACCCTGACCCGGTTACTCAGTGCGGCTTTCAGCCTGCTGATCGTGATCCTGAACACCAATTTTTTACGTGCCGAGAAGGTGGGGAGCATCAGCCTGATCCTGCTGGGTGTTGTATTGATCCTGCTGTTGAGCAATTTTATTGGCGGTGGGGGACTGGTCTATTTCATTCCTCGAAAAGAACTTGGGAAGCTCTATCTCCCTTCTCTTTTCTGGGCTATATTCAGTTCGGTGGCCGGTGGACTGATCCTTTGGGCGCTTGGCTTGATCCCGGCAGGATACGAGTTGCATGTCATCATCATCTCTTTCCTGGCCTGTCTTTTCACGGTTCATTCATTGGTATTGCTCGGGAAGGAACGCATTACTCAATACAACATCGTGTTTATCCTTCAGGTCGTCCTTGTCGCTGTGGTATTGATCCTGTCTTTCTTTGTCTTCAGGTATTATGAAGTGATGGCTTATGTGCTGGCGCTGTATGTGTCGTATGGGGTATCGTTTCTTCTCTGTTTTATTTTTCTGATCAAGGATATCAGGATGATAAGGTTTAATGGCTTTTTCTCTGAGATCCGTGAGGTCATCGGCTATGGTACGTGGATCCAGGTTGCCAATATTTTCCAAATGATGAACTACCGGGCGGCTTTTTACCTCATCGAAACCTTGCTGGGTAGCAGGGCGTTATTGGGGATTTATGCCGTTGGAGTACAACTGTCGGAAGGGTTATGGATGTTTGGCAAGAGCATGGCGATGGTGGAATATGCCCGCATAGCAAATGCAACCGATCAGGAATCGACGGTGAAGGTGACCATCAGCTTTCTGAAACTTGGGGTTGTTATTACAACGATCATGATTACAGGTATCCTGCTGTTGCCAACCGATTTCTTCCGCCTGGTTTTCGGCTCGGAGTTTGGGGATGTCCGGTATGTCATGCTGGTCATGGCTCCCGGTATTGTCGGGTTTGTGTTTTCCATTGTGTTAAGCAGTTACTTCAGTGGGATAGGTTGTCCCAGGCACAACACGATCAGCTCAGCGCTGGGTTTGGTTCTTACTTTTGGGGTCGGCTTGCTGCTCATCCCTCCATATGGCATCTTCGGCGCCGGCCTGGCGGCCAGTTTATCCTACATCTCAACCAGCATATACCAGGTTATTGTTTTTATCAGAATGAACCATCTCACGGTGAAAGATTTCTTGCTCCACCGGGGAGATATCGCTTACATACGGCAGTCGGTCCGCGATGTTTTTAAATCCAATTCGGGTAATATACTTCCATGAAGCCACTGCACAAAGGGTATCTGTTGGCTGCGATCAGCGTACTGGCCTTTTCTTCCATTTTTATCATCTCAAAGATCCTGTTATCCAAGATCCACATCATTCAGTTCGGATTTTACTGGTATGGTTTTGCCTTGCTTTGGTTGATGTTATTTATGTTGAAGGTCTTTCGGTGGTCCTGGCTGAAGGATCTGGGAAAAACAGGATGGATCGCATTGGTTGCCAGTGGCTTTCTTGAAGTGCTGACAGCCGGCTTCTTTTTCTTGTCGATCCGGGAGTTTGAAAATCCTGCCCTGGTGGCTTTTCTGGGGAATATGGGGCCTGCGCTGATCACCCTGCTGAGCGTGCTGCTCTTGCATGACCGGCTCAATAAGATCGAGGTTGCCGGTGTGGCCCTGGCCCTGACCGGCGCGCTGATCATCAGCTACAACGGGTCGATCGAATGGTCTTCCCTGTTTATCCCAGGTTCGTTGTACGTTGTCCTGGCCTATGTATTTGATGCCCTTTCGACCATCGTTGCCAAAAAATATATCGGCCGGGTTCATCCCTATTTATTTTCACTGAACAGATCCATCTACCTTTTTATCATCTCCTTTGTCTTATTGGCGGCCTCGGGAATATCCTTTTCCATCCCTGCTGAAGCCTGGAAATATGCCATTATCGGTTCCCTACTTGGCCCATTTGTCACTTCCGTGGTGTTCTTCTACGCGCTTAGATATATGGAAGCCTGGAGATATGCCATGTTGATGACCACCCGGAGCATCCTTGTTTTATTCATTTCGTGGTTGGTGCTCTCGGTGTTTCCGCTTGTCTATCAGCTTATTGGGGGGCTGGTAACGATCACCGGGGTTATTTTGATCACTACCGGGCAACGGCAACTGAAAAGGCTCAGCGCCATCATCCCCAAAAAGAACCTGTGGAAAAATAAATGATAAGAATCGTTCTCTTTCCCTCATTTTTATTTGTGTTTGATATACCTTTGCCCGTTCTTTTTTTAGGCCATGGTTGAAAATTATACTGAAGAGAGCATTATTTCCCTTGAATGGCGGGAACACATCCGGTTGCGGCCGGGGATGTACATTGGCAAACTGGGTGACGGCTCCTCCCCGGATGACGGAATCTATGTGATGATCAAGGAGATCGTCGACAATTCCATCGACGAATTTGCCATGGGGCATGGACGGGTAATAGAGGTGACCGTTTCGGATCATCTGGTCACCATCAGGGATTTCGGTCGCGGTATTCCACTGGGGGCCATTGATGATTGTGTCGCACAGATGAATACGGGAGCCAAGTATGACTCGAAGGTCTTCAAGAAAGCAGTTGGCCTCAATGGCGTTGGCGCCAAGGTTGTGAATGCCCTCTCTTCCTGTTTCCAGGTGCAAGCGGTGCGTGAAGGAAGAATCAAAGGCTTTGAATATAAGGCTGCCTGCCAGACCCGTGAAGATAAAGAAACTGATACCGATCAGCGAAACGGAACGATCATCTCCTTCGCTCCTGATGAATCGATCTTTGGAAAGTATCATTTCATTACGGAGTATGTGGAGAAGATGCTCTGGAACTACGCATTTCTGAACAACGGCCTTGCGATCGTCTTCAATGGCAAACGACTACAGGCTAAAAACGGCCTTCTCGACCTGCTCCAAAACAATGTTGACGGGCAACTGCTTTATCCTATCGTGCATATTCAGGAAGGAGATTTCGAGTGCGCCTTCACCCATGGGGATATCTATGGAGAGGAGTATTCCTCCTTTGTGAACGGCCAGTTTACTTCCCAGGGAGGTACACACCTGACGGCATTCAAGGAGGCGCTGGTAAAAACCATCCGGGAGTTTTACAAGAAAGATTTTGACTATAACGACATCCGCGCTTCCCTCATCGCAGCCCTGAGCATCAAGGTGCAGGATCCGATCTTTGAGTCGCAGACAAAGACCAAATTGGGCAGCTCCCTCATCGAACCCAATGGTCAGACGATCCGGAATTACATCCACGACATTGTTAAGCGAAACCTCGACAATTTCCTCCATATCAACCCCGACACCGCTGAGATGCTCTACCGGAAAATCCTCCAGTCGGAAAAAGAACGGAAAGAGATCGCCTCGATCAAGAAAGTGTCACGGGAAGCGATCCGGAAAGTGAGCCTCCACAATAAGAAATTACGCGACTGTAAAGTACATTATAACTCCAATGATGAGCGGAAATTCGACAGCACCCTTTTCATCACCGAGGGTGATTCCGCCAGCGGATCGATCACCAAATCGAGGGAGGTAAGTACCCAGGCGGTTTTTAGCCTGAAAGGAAAGCCGCTCAACAGCTTCGGGATGAGCAAAAAGGTGGTTTATGAGAATGAAGAGTTCAACCTCCTTCAGTCGGCGCTGAACCTCGAAGATGGCCTTGACAACCTCCGTTACAACAATGTGGTGATCGCTACCGACGCCGATGTGGATGGGATGCATATCCGGTTACTGTTGTTGACATTCTTCCTGCAGTATTATCCGGATCTGGTGCGGGCAGGCCATCTGTATATACTCCAGACACCCCTTTTCCGGGTGAGGAACAAACAGAAGACGATTTACTGCTACAGCGAAGAAGAGAAGCACGCTGCCATCACCAGGCTGGGGACAAACCCGGAGATCACCCGTTTCAAAGGGCTGGGCGAGATCTCTCCGGAGGAATTCAAGCATTTCATTGGTCCCACCATGCGTCTCGACCCGGTGATCCTTACCAAGGATGCCAGTATCAATGAAGTGCTGGCTTTTTACATGGGAAAGAACACCCCCGACCGCCAGGGATTCATCATCGAGAATCTCCGGGTGGAGGAAGATCTGGTGGAGACGTTGGTCTGAGAACTTTCCTCAGAAATTGATTTCAATCAGTTCTTCCTTGAGCACGTCAGTAGGAGTGCTTGGGTACTGTTGCTGGTATTTGATGAGCCCGTATTCGTTGTTTATCCAGAAATCCCCTTTCATGCTTTTCTGGGGATCGGAGTGAGCACGAACTTCCTTGTGGATCTTGTTGCACCGGAAACTTCCGGCAGGGACTTCCAGGAATTGCCCGGTTGCCACTACTGTCAACAAGATGGTATCGGTTCCATCGGTAGAAAGATAATCGGTTCCGGCAGGTACATTATAGGGGATCACAAACCCCATTTTGGCCAACGCGGTGTCGGGAACATCGAAATTCAATTCAAAGGGAGCGATATACCACAAGCCATTCATAGCAGTTGTCCACCCGCATGTATTGGTCCCTTGCACGCCAAAGAGACCGTTTGCGTAATTGTTGGTGATCTCCATGGTCAGCTGGCATTGGGTAGCGTTAAACCTGGTAACCTCGTATTTCCAACGGTTGCCAACTTTTCCAAAGGCGTAGAGGTCAAGAACAGCAGCGGATCCGGTGTATTCCAGAATGCTGGATACCGACCCTGTATCGCCGTTGCAGAAAGTTCCGCTAAATGTAAAATGCATGGAAGATTTTGATTTCAGGTGGGCCTTGCCATGTGCCGTCCAGGTTTGACACATTGGGTCCAGGGGCGCATCATTGGCCAGTGAGAAACTGAATTCCCCCTGGCTGACCGATTGGCCGATGATCTGGTGTTTCCCAGATTCGGGTGATTCAATAAATCCCATGATGGTTGTTCCATCATGGAAAGGGATCAGGGTCAGGGTGAGATGCTCCGTACCTTTCCATCCGATTGTGGATTGACCTGTTCCAGACCAGGCTCCAACAAAGTCAGCCACTGTGGCATTGCGGGGATCAAACTCAGGCGTCTCGGCCTCATCCGAACAGGCCGCAAAAAGGATGATTGCAGCGATAAACAACCAGGAAAATAATGTCTTCATAACGAACTCCTTTCTTGATTAGAATAAGTTTGTAAATTTACAAAAAATTAAACGTATGGAAGCTTCAGAAGTTGTTCTCAAAACGCTGAAAAATGCAAATAAACCGATGAAAGCCGGTGAAATTGCCCAGGTTACCGGCATCGAAAAAGCCGAGGTTGATAAAGCCCTCAAGAAACTGAAAAAGGACGAGAAGATCACCTCTCCGAAAATGTGTTTCTATCAGGCTAAGTAATTGCCCTGTTAAAGTCCTGTTCTTCTTGTTTCTCATGAATTTCACCTGTTTTGTCGAAAAACTGAAGGGTGTAAGTGGAGATTTATCTAATTTCCCCAAAAAATTAACTATATGAATAAGATGAGATTTGTTTTTTCTTTTGTGATGCTCTTCCCGCTCCTGTTAACCTGGGGGCAGGAAGAGGCACGTTTGATGCGGTTTCCGACATTTTTCGGCGACCAGGTTGTTTTTACCTATGCCGGTGACCTTTACACTGTTCCCCGCTCCGGCGGAGTAGCCAGGAAGATCACTTCGGATGAGGGATATGAGATGTTTGCCCGCTTTTCGCCGGATGGGTCACAGATCGCTTTCACCGGGCAATACGACGGGAACACGGAAGTCTATCTGATCCCCGCCACCGGAGGCATTCCCAAACGACTGACCTACACCGCTACCCTGGGCCGGGATGATATTTCCGACAGGATGGGCCCCAACAACATCGTGATGACCTGGAAGGATAATGAGAATATCGCCTTCCGGTCGAGGAAGAAATCCTTCAATGACTTCAAAGGACAGTTGTTCCTTGCCAACGTCAAGGGAGGAATTCCACAGGAACTGCCATTGCCTGCCGGAGGTTTCTGCAGCTATTCGCCGGATGGAGCAAAGCTGGCCTACAACCAGGTATTCAGGGAGTTCCGTACCTGGAAGTATTACAAGGGGGGCATGGCCGATGATATCCGGATTTATGATTTTACATCTAAAACAACCGAGAATATCACCAATCATGACGCCCAGGATATTTTTCCCATGTGGCATGGCGATAACATCTATTTCTGCTCCGACCGTGACCGGACCATGAACCTGTTTGTGTACAACCTGGCCAGCAAACAAACCCGAAAACTAACACAGTTCGCTGAGTTTGACATCAAATTCCCTTCCCTTGGCAACAGCGGGATCATTTTTGAAAATGGCGGTTTCCTTTACATCTTTGATTTCCGCACAGAGCAGATCACCAAACTTGATATTCGCATTGCAGATGACCTGATCACCGGCCGGAGCGAGATGAAGGATGCATCAAAGTCGATCAATTCATTTACGGTATCTCCGGATGGGAAACGGGTGAGTTTTGGCGCCCGTGGGGATGTTTGGAGTGTCCCGGTGAAAAGCGGCATCACCCAGAACCTCACCGCTTCACCCGGGGTGCACAACCGGAATGTGGCCTGGTCTCCCGACGGGAAACATATCGCCTATATCTCTGACCAAACCGGTGAAGATGAGCTTTTCATGATCCAGCAGGATGGCCTGACCGAACCGGTACAGATCACCTCCGGCGGAGACACCTATAAATATGATATCATCTGGTCGCCCGACAGCAAAAAGATCCTCTGGAGCGATAAAAAACTCAGGCTTCTATTTGTGGATATTCAATCGAAGGAGGTAACACAAGTGGAACAGGCTGCTGACTGGGAGATTCGTGATTATTCCTGGTCACCCGATAGCAAATGGATCGCCTACGCCAAACCTGATCGCAGTGCCATGACCCGGTTGTTTTTGTACAGTTTGGCGACCAAATCATCGACCCCGGTAACAGATGGATGGTACGACTGTGGCAATCCCTCCTTCACCGATGATGGGAAATATCTTTTCTTTGCCTCCATCCGTGATTTCAATCCTACCTATAGCTGGACAGAATGGAATCACGCATACCAGGATATGGTGAAAGTCTATTTCCTGACCCTTGCGAAAAGTACACGTAATCCCCTGGAGCCAAAGAACGACGAAGTGGCTGTTGAACAGGAATCAACCGAAAAAGAGACGGGTAAGAAAGAAGAAAAGGATAAAAAGGAAGAACCTTCAAAAGCTTCGAAAGACCTGGTTGTGGACATGGACGGGATCATCGGCCGGATCGTCAGCCTTCCCATTGATCCCGGGGCCTACCGGGGAATCAATGCGATTGGTGAGCAAGTGTATTATCTCCGCAATGCTGCCAAAGACGAAAAGACCCTGCTCTTGCTCTATGATCTGAAAGAGAAGAAAGAAACCGAATTGGGTAGTGTGGATAATTATGAAATCACTGCT